>JADMIO011167684.1_pt1 | contig 101560 bp, 90 predicted proteins | sample 8958161 | NCBI WGS metagenome assembly JADMIO01 (sample SAMN16585339, study PRJNA669376) | soil metagenome | isolation source: Crop rotation soil | place: USA: Cullars Rotation, Alabama | collected 2011 | reverse complement strand
GCGACAACTTGTCCACGTGGAATTCTAAGCTTAGGATCCCAATGTGCTGGAAAGGACGCTCGTCGTCCGGGTATTGGACGTCGGACAAGGGGACGCGACGTTGATCGAGAACGGCGGAAGTCGCGTTCTGATCGACGGAGGTCCCGAGCCGTCGCGCATGGGCCGCCTGCTCGACTCGCTCCAGCTGAACAACTCCACGATCGACGCGGTGATCCTGACGCATCTCCACGCCGATCACCTGATGGGACTTCGCGCGCTGTTCGAGACGAAGCGCCACATCACGGTCCGATTCTTTTTCGAGAATCAGGACGCGTTCGCCACGACGAATCTGAAGCTCCTCCGCGATTCCATCGGCGCGCGTGTCGCCCGCGGCGAGCTCACCTATCGCGATACCGACGATCCGTGCGTCAACGGCAAGCCGGTCTGCACGCTCACGCTCAAAGGCGGCGCGAAGGTACACATCCTGCGACCGATGCCCTCGTCGTCCAACCCGAACAACCGCTCCGCGGTGGTCAAGCTCGTCGCGGCCGACTCGACCGCGTTCTCGATGTGGTTCGCCGGCGACGCCGAGCACGACGAGATTGCCTGGTTCCTGGGCGACGCGCGTTATGATCAGAATCCTGGCATGGCCGTGACCGTGCTGAAAGCGGATCATCACGGAAGTTGCAACGGCGTCACGAGTGCCTATCTCGACGCGCTTCATCCGCAGTGGGTGATCGCGTCGGCCGGCGCGGCGAACTCGTATCACCACATGCACGAGCAGGCGAAAGCGCTCTACAAGGCCCGTGGCATTCCGTGGTATCGAACCGATCGCAACGGCACCATCGTGTTTCGTTCGCCGGCGGCGAGCGGCAAGAAGTTCTCCGTCTGGGTCGCGCACGGCGCCAAGAGCTTGTCGGGAGCGTCCGACGGCTCGTCGACCTCGGCGGACTGCAATCCAATTCCGTAATTGCAGCGTCGGCATGCCGGCGACGATGCCGGCCCGAGCGATGATGGCGAACTCTCGACAGGACGTGCTCGTGGATGACCGCCCGCAGGGATATCGGTGGATCGTGGACTCGATCGAGGAGTCGGTGGCGTCGGTCGAAGTCGACGGCGGAACGATGATCACCATTCCGGCATGGCTGCTGCCCGGCGGCGCCAAGGCGGGCGACGTGCTCGCCGTCCGCCATTCCCGTCCGTCCGACGGACGCCGGTCGGCGCTCACGATCGAGCTCGACGAGTCGGCGACCAAGTCCGCGCGCCGCGTGTCGAGCGCGCAAACGGCGCGGATCTCCGAGCAGAGCCGGCGCACCGATCCGGGCGGCGACATCGAGCTTTAAAGAATACGAACAGCCCGAAAAAAACCAACGTCACGTGTGGAGGATCCGATGGGTCTGTCGATCACCTCGTCCGCCTTCTCGCATCAGGGCGAGATCCCGAAAAAGCACACTTGCGACGACGCCGATACCTCGCCGCCGCTCGCGTGGTCGGGCGTGCCCGCCGGCGCAAAGAGTCTCGCCCTCATCGTCGACGACCCCGACGCTCCGGATCCCAAAGCACCCAAGATGGTCTACGTGCACTGGGTCGTGTACGACATTCCGCCATCGTCCACGGGCATCGGCGAATCCTCGGCGGTGCCGGCCGGTTCGCGCGAAGGGACGAACGACTGGAAGAAGAAAGGATGGGGCGGACCGTGTCCGCCGATCGGCCGGCACCGCTACTTCTTCAAGCTCTACGCGCTCGACACGATGCTCGGCGACAAGGGCGCGTTGACGAAGCCCGAGCTCGAGGCCGCGATGAAGGGGCACATCCTGGAGCAGACGGAGCTCGTCGGCACGTATCAGCATTGACGTCCGCGGCGACGCGGCAACCCTGCGGCAGCGAGGGGTGACGAACGTGTACACCCCAGCCAACGAACGCCACCTCTCCACCATGCGACGAATCTCGACGCTGATCGCCGTGAGCGCGCTCGCCCACGTGGCGGGCGCCCAGGCGTCGGCGACCCTGCCCTCGTGCGAGTCGGCGCGCGTCCCGCTGCACGTCGACGCGCCGATCGACCTGCCGGTCGCCATTCGCAACAACCATTTCGTCATCACGGTCTGCCGCGGCGACCGGCCCTTGTCGTTCGTGCTCGATACGGGCGCGCCGTTCTCGATCATCGACCTCGGTCTCGCCAAGGAGCTGGGCATCGAGATCGGGCGGATGTCGTCGAGTCGCGGCGCGGGCGGCGGCTCGTCGGCCAGCGCGAGCGTTCGTCGTGATTCGGCGCGCATCGCGGGCACCGACATCGTCGTTCCGTTTTCGCAGGCGATCGACTTTCACGCGCTCAACGCCGTCGGACGTCTGAAGATCGAAGGCATCCTCGGCGCCGATTTCATCGACCGGTTCGTGCTCGGCCTCGACTATCGCGACAGCGTCGTCCGCGTGTTCGACCGCTCGACGTTCACGTACGCGGGGAGCGGTGCGGTCGTGCCGTTCACGATGTCGCGCGGCTTCATCTTCGTCGACGGCGAGCTCACGCTCCTCGACGGCGCGAAGCTGCCCGGACGGTTCGTGGTCGACGTCGGGTCGTCGGGATCCTTGGCGCTCGCGAAGCCGTTCGTCGACGCGAATCGGCTGCGCTCGCGCGCGGGACCGACCGTTCGCCGTGAGATGGGCCGAGGTGTTGGCGGGCCCGTCATGGCCGACGTGGGGCGCGCGCAATCGTTCTCGATCGGCGGCGCAACGCTTCGACATCCGATCATCACGCTCAACGGCGACTCGGCGGGTGTGTTGTCGAGCTCAGGGCTCGGCGACGGGAACATCGGCGGCGACATTCTGCGACGCTATACGGTGCTCCTCGATTACGCGCGAAAGAAACTGATCTTCGAGCGCCACGCTGGAACCGACGATCCGTTCGAGGTGGACATGACCGGCATCACGATGTTGCCCGCGGCCAATGGAGCGGGCTTCGTCGTGCAAGCCGTCATCCCGGGATCCGCGGCGTCAGGCGCGGGCATCGTGGCCGGGGACACCATCGTTGCGATGGACAAGAAGCCGGCGACGCTCGTGGAGCTCGACGCCGTGCGGCCGCGCATGGCGCGCGAAGGCGAGCAGCTCGCGTTCACGGTGCGACGAAATGGCGTCGACGTGGAGCTGCGGCTCGTCACCAAACGATTGGTGTGACGAGCCCCGCCGGCGCGACGACTATGGAAGCGTCGTCGCGTCGATGATGTAGAGCGCCCAGTCCTGCGAGACGCCGGAGCCGACGGCCGCTTTCACCAGCGCGTACAGTCGTTTGCCGTCGACGCTCGGGAAGAGGAAGTAGCCGTCGACATCGACCGTCTTGCCGCCGCTCGTGAGCTTGTTGAGCGTGATCTCCCCGAGGTCGTTCAAGTTCACTGAATCGAACACGCGAATCGACGGCGTTCGGGTCGCCGCATCGACGGTGGTGTACACGCTGCCCGTCGCGCTCGAAAATCCGTAGATGCGTTTGCGAACCGGCTCCTCGGCGAACACTCGCGCCGTGGTGACGTTGGGCAGGCGACCCATGTAGCGCATGTCGTCGGCCGTCGACGTCGACGAGCGGAACACCGTTCCCGCTTGCGTCATGATGTGGTCGCCGGCCGGCGAAAACCAGAAGTTGTAGCCCATTGGGTAGTCGCCGTGATACGGCGAGTCGCCGAGCCGGTGGGCGCGTCCGTTGGCGAAGTCGAATTTCTCGAGGTCGGCCGGGCTCAAATACCAGATGTCGTACGCGAACAGACCGGACGGATGGAGCTTCGCGCGCGAGCCGGCGTAGATCAAATCGGAGCCGTTCTCCTCGAGACCGGTCGTCAGGTTCACGCCGTGCACGTTGACCCACTGATCCGTCCGCGGCCAGACGTAGACGTATCCGTTCGGCGGCAGCAGGACGTCGAATGCGTCGCTGGTCGTCGAATACATCTTGATCACCTGGCGCGTCGTGAGATCGATGTACGACACGGCGGCGTCGTGCGCGACCGCGGCGAATCGTCCGTCGGAGCGGACGGCGACGCAGCATGGATTTCTCGACAGCGGGACCGACCAGGTCTCGCCAGTCTCGGTGTCGTAGACGTTCAGGCGCGAGGGATCGGCGGACACCGTCAGGAGCAATCCGGTCGCCGGATTGAATTCGGCGTCGATGACGTGATAGTCGAGCAACTGTGTGCCGACGGCCGGAGCGCTGGTCACGACCAGAGCGCCGATTCGGATCGCGGGAGAATCCACCGCGTTCGACGTGATGGTGAATCCGCCGGACATCCCGTTCACGCCGGCCGACGTCGCGACGAGCTTCGCGGAATCGCCGGCCGCGATCGTGCCGCTCGTCGGTGACACCGTGACCCACGAATCGCGGTTGGTGATCTGCCAGATCAGTGATCCCTTTCCAGGATTGCTCACGGTGACCGTGCGGCTCGTGTTCCCGGGCGAGAAGACCAATCGGCTCGTCCCGGCGACGGCGCGCGGCGCGGGCGAAACATCGACCGACAGCGTGACGGGGACGGTCGCGTTGGTGCTCGTGTTCTTGAAGAGCAGCGGAACCGTCGTCGGACCGGCGGGAAGCGTCGTACGGTTGGGTACGAATTTCACCGTCGCCGTTCCGTTGGTTCCGATCGTGCCGCTGGTGGGAAGAACGGTGAGCCAGGTCGGCTGTCCGGAGACGCTCCAGAAGGTGGTGCCGCGACCAGGGTTGCTCAGGACGACCGTGCCCGTATCCGCGGCGGCGGCAACCGACACGGTCGACGTCGCGACAGAGAGTTGAGGATTCGCTGAAACGCTGAACGAGATCGAGAGACTTGCCGCGCCACCGGTCGCGACGAAGTCGACGCGCCCCGTCGATGTCCCAGGCTCGGTCGTGGGCGTGGCTGCCGCGGATATCCTGATCGGCGTGATTCCCGAGACCACTCCTTCACTCGGCGTGACGGTCAGCCATGCCGGCTTGGCCGCGATCTGCCAATGCAGATGTCCGCCGGCCGGCGTCGTCGTGAGATAGACGGTGGTGTCGGGAGTCTTTTCGGTGACGACGACCGACAGCGGCGACAGAACGATCGTGGCGCCGGGCGTGTCGTTCGCGGGCGAGGAGGAGTCGGTACCACCACATGCCGCGCCGAGAACCACGGCCGTCGCGAGGGCGACGAGGAGGGAGGATCGCATCACGAAAATCTAATGGCCGCGCTCGGTTCGGCCAGCGCGAGCCATGAATTTTTGTCGTCGGTGCGGAGGCTATCGCGCCTCCGGGTCGGGTGGCTGTCCCGTTCCACCCTCGCGCCGCAGCACGAACTCCACGACGACCGTGGCATTCCGGGGAACCGTGATGGTTCTCGACAACGCATCGCTCGAGATATAGCCGGCGCGCGGGACCACGCGGACCTGGTATGTGCCAGCGCCTGTCACGCGAACGTCAGCGATTCCATCGGTCCCAGTGCGCGCATCCACCACGCTTCCGTCGCCAAGGGTGACCCGAACCTGATTCCGGCCAGCGGACATCGATTGCATGGCGTCGATCAAGCGGACGTGAATGATGGTCGCGTCCGGACTCGTTCCGTGTGACGCGTTGCAAGCCGCCGATCCGGCGAGGATCAACGTCAGAAAGATCCGGCGCATGACGTCCGCTGTCAGTGGAAACGAAATTCGAATTCTCATCCCTACGCATCCTCGCGAAACTGGATCACGTTGCCGTCAGGATCATGACCGCACACGCCGTGCAGCGCCGAGCGTCGAGCTCGTCGCTCGGGGGACGGACCGCGCCGCCCGCCGCTCCCGCGCGATCTCTCGCGCCGCGATGCTCGGCACCACGATGATGAGCTTTATCGAGGACGACCAGCGGGTCCTTCGTGAAAATGACCGCGCCGGCGAGGTGACGACCGCTCATCTGACGGCTGCCTGGTCGCCGAAGCGCAAACGAGCGCCGAGTGTCAGCAATCCGTCGACTTGATTTCCGCTCTGAGGCGGGAAGCCCAAGTGAAACGAATACGCCACCGCGGTGACGCGCGCGACGGCCTCGAGATGCGACGAAAGTCGGCCCGTCGCTTCGACGCCGCCCGCGCCGCCCCACGAACGCGGCGAGCCGTATCGCCCGTACCCCGTACCTCCATGTTGAATCGCGGCGGGGCCGGCGCTCACGACGAGACCGATCGGTCCATGAGGCGGCGTCACGCTGTACTGCCCAGTGATGATGAACATGTTGACGCGCTCATTCGTCGGGTTCAGATATCCATTCGGACACGTGCAGCCCGGCACGGTGCTCGCGACCGTGGAAAACGAACCCTCGATGCCAAGGCGACCGCGAAGTGTGAGTCGCGCTTCGGCGCCCCACGTTCTTCCGGCGAGACTGCGCGGCTCACGAGGAAGATCGGTCGACACTATCGGCGCCGGATCGAATCGTCCGAATGGCCGGTAGTAGCCGACAGACGGGCCAACGGAGAGCACCTGCGCGGCGGCGGGGCTCGCGATCAGGCACGACAGAACCAGCGCTTGTGAGAGCTTGTGCATCGAACGGAGAAGATCGTGAGTCATGGTGTATGACGGAATTCCCGGTCAAGCTACGGACATTTCGGCGCGTCGGTCGTCTGAGCTCGCTCCGGCACGTACACCGCCAGAATCGGCGACGCCAGCCGCGTCGACTCGGCGGCTGCCGGATGCAACGTGTCGATCAGCGCCTCGAATGGCACCGACATGCTGAACACGAATCCGGGCATTGGGCAGAAGCGCAAGAACACGTCCCCATTGTCGCCGCCGCGTCCCGCTACGGGGCCGTACGCACGCACGAGCGCCGCCCACGTCGCCGTGAGCGGCACGTTTTTCGGCAGCCGTCCCGCCGAGCCGAGCACGATCCAGTGCTCGACTTTGCTGGCGCCGGTGAGGTGAACGGGCTCAATGCCGTCGCCGGCATCGATCGCCGCCAGCGTTCCGACGACTCGCAGACCAGGGCGCGCAATGACGATCGCGGTGTCGATCCGCTCGTCGCCGTTCGCTGTCGTATCGCGGATGTTGGTGCACCGCGCGCGCAGCGAATCCAGCGACAGGTCGAGCGGCAATGCGCCGACGCGGCCGGCCTCGATGTCCACGATCGAGTCGGGGCCGAGGCAGTCGCGCGCCGCAGGGTTGGCGGTTCGCGCGGCGACCGGTCGATTCGCCTCGGTGTTCTCGCGATTCCCGCAGGCGAGCGCCGCGCCGAGCCACACCGCGGTCGCGAGGGTTGGCCAATCAAGCGTCGACGACGGTCGAAGCGGAATCACGACGGCGTCTCGAGACGTCGTCAGTGCGCGGGCCCGGGAATACGAACCTCGAAATGGCTCGAGCGTGCGTCGAACCGCGCGAGGAGTGCGCGGGCGGCCGGTGGAACGACGGCTTGCTCGTAGTCCGGCCCGGCGAATTCGCGCACCACGTCGAGCGAGTCGAACCACATGAGCGTGATGAACTCGACCTCGCTCTCCGTCGAGCGGCGGAGCAGCTCGATGCCGTGGTATCCCGCGGGAAGACGCGCCGCGATGCCGCGGAATACTTCCTCGCGGAGCAGCGTCTCGTAGGCATCGGCGTTCGCCGGACTGGTCCATCCATGCCAGAGTCGACAGATCATCTCGCCACGCTGAAGGTCGATGAATTCGAAGCTACTCAGCGTGAACGAGTCGTGCGTCGCTTGCCGGCCTTTTTCTTTCGGCTTCCGGGATAGCAAACCGGGCACGGATCGGCGCCGCGGTACTTGTGGCCTCGGCTGCATGTTTTCCATCCCCCGCGATTCGCTTTGGGCATATGAGAGCTCTCCAGTGAGTGGTTCCGATCGGTCCAGCGAACCGAGATGAAAGGCCGGCCTCAGTGCCCCGCGGGCGCTTCGCGCGCGAAGATATCCGACCCGTCGACCGCGGCAAGGCACGCAAAACCGACCGTTGTGGGTCATGCGACGAGCGAATTGTGCGCGCCGACGTCGATTTCACCCTTTTTTGACGATCTGTTGGACGGGTGCGGGCTAAATCAGCGGCGACAACGGGCATCACGAGGCCCGACGACGGACCCCACCTGCAACGGAGAATGTCGCATGAGATCCACAGCTGGATCGTTTGGAAGGCGCGTACTGGCGGGCGTATCGCTCGCGACCCTCGGTATCGCCGGAGGATCGGCGTCCGCCCACGCGCAAATGACCTCGGTCATCTGGGCCTGCTACGTCCCGCTCACCGGAACGGTGTACCGCATTCGCGCCACGAACACCAAGGACGAATGCACCTCGCCGACCCACGTCATGTTCAATTGGAACCAGCAAGGTCCCAAGGGCGATCCGGGCGCCAACGGCGCACCGGGAGCGACTGGAGCAACGGGAGCGACCGGAGCGGCGGGCGCGAAAGGAGACAAGGGGGACAAAGGCGACAAGGGCAACACGGGGGCGACCGGTCCGCAAGGTCCGGCTGGGCCAACGCGCTACCTCTCGGATGCGCTGGGCGCCGTGGCGGTGTTCCGCAACGCCGGCGGAACAGGGGGCCCGGTCGCGATCACGGCGCAATGCCCGGCGGGAATGCGTATCCTCGGTGGCGGCTACAAAGTGTACGGCGCGCGATTGGTCCCGGGACTTCCGGCCCCGCTTCCCCCCAATCCGGCGCCGACGATCGCCACGAGCATGCTCGGCACCGGTGAATCGTGGACGATCGAATACATCATCGCTCCGTATCAGTTGATCGACGTGGACGTCATCGCCTACTGCGTGGCCTCGTGAGCGCCGCACGCAGAGGTCTCGACATGGCGAGAGCCACGTGCACCGCGATCGCGTCGCTCGTGTTGCTCACCACCGTCGGCCCGCGGGCGTCGGCGCAGGTGGTCGTCGACGGCGGTGCACCGAACGGCGCGACGGGGTGGAACATCTACGACGACAACCGGGCCGCCACTTCATTCACCATCGGCTCGACGATCTCGTTCGACGACATTCGCTTTTGGGGCATTCTCCCCGATGTCCCTGTGTACACGCCGACCATCTATTGGGAGATCCTCGACCAGTCGGTCAGCGGACTTCCGGGAACGGTCGTCCTCAGCGGCAACGCGAGCGCGACGGGAGTATTTCGAGCCGCGATCATCGCTGGCCTGTCGTCGTATCAATTCGACGTCGCCGCCGGCGCGCAGTCGTTGGGACCGGGATCGTACTGGCTGGCGCTTCACGATGGCCCGGTCGACGCGTCAGGATTCACCGGATCGACGCTGCTCTGGGAATCGACGGACGCGGGTCAATACACATTGCAAACATTCACGGTGACTGACGACTGGGACCCGATCGCCGATGAAGGCCTGGCGTTCCAGCTTCGCAATTCATCGGTCGCCGTGACGCCGGAACCATCGACGATCGTGTTGGCGGCGACTGGATTGCTGGGCATCGCTGGCGTTCGGCGACGACGCCGATCGCCTCCGATGTCCTGATCGCCGCCGCGCCAAGAGTGACAAGCGGGCTCGTCATGCGACGAGCCCGCTTTCGTGTTCCGAGAACGTCTTGTCGGCTCGGTGACGTCGACCAATGTTGAGACCACGCGCTCCGCACGACGGTGTCCCTTCAGCGGTTCGTCGCCATGAGATTCGCCAGCGCACGTCTGATCGAACGACTCGGCGCATTCGCCGTCGGCGCATTCGCCATTGGCGCACTCGCGCTCGTCGGGTGCGATCCTGGTCACCCCACGATGCCGTCGACCGAGCCGCGACAGTCCACGCCCATCACGCCCGCTGATTCGCTTCGGCAGGAGCTGCGTGTTGGTCTGACGGGCATTGTAATCCTGCGTCCGCCGCCGGTGCGGCCGGCGTTGGTCCGACTCGGACAGGCGCTCGCGTTCGACGCCATGCTGAGCGGACCGAAAAACATCTCGTGCATAACCTGCCATCAGCCGGCCTTCGCGACCACCGACGGACGAAGCCTGGCCTTTGGACAAGGCGCTCGAGGAGTGGGTCCGGCGCGCACGGGAGCGAGCGGCCAGTCGTTCACGCCTCGCAACGTGCCCGCGCTCTTCAACCTTCGGTTTCGGAACACGCTGTTTCACGACGGCCGCGTGCAGTTGCAGCTCGACGGAACGCTGCGCACGCCCGCCGGAGCCAAGCTCACGCCGGAAATGGCACGTGTGTTCGAGTTCGGTGCGCTGTCCGCGGTGCCGATGTTCCCCGTGCTCGACCGGTTGGAGATGCGCGGCACCTCGGGGAACGAGCTGGCCAGCCTCGCCGATGACGACATGGCGGGTGTGTGGTCGGCGCTCATGAAGCGTCTTGGCGCGATTCCTGAGTATCGGACGTTGTTCGAGGCGGCGTACCCGGGGACGCCGTTCAACGCGATGACGTTCGCGCATGCGTCGAACGCGATCGCGGGATTCTTCGTCGAGAGCTTCACCATGATCGACTCGCCGTTCCAGAAGTTCGTCGCCGGCGACGATGCCGCGCTCACACCGGTGGAGATTGCCGGTGGCCGAGAATTCATTCGGCACGCGTGCACGTCGTGCCATTTCGGACCGGACTTCTCGGATCAGAGTTTTCATAACACTGGGCTTCCGCAGATTGGGCCTGGCCTCGCGCAATCGGCGGTGCCGAGTGACGACATCGGCCGCGCGGACGTCACGGCATTTCCCGGCGATCAGCATCGCTTCCGAACGCCCACGCTGCTCAACGTCGAGCTGACGGCCCCGTACGGGCATGCCGGACAGTTCGCCACGCTTCTGGATCATGTCGAACACTACGACCGTGCAGCGATCAGGTTCGCCGAATACGACGTCTCGCAGCTCGAGCCCGTGCTCCGGTCGATGCGATACTCCTTCGACGTGTCATTCCTCCTCGGTCTCGACAAGAGCGTCGAGGGGCTACAGTTCGACGCGGCATCCGCCGAACGCATCGCCGGCTTCCTGCGCGCGCTCACGGATCCGGCCGCACGACACCTCGACCACGTCATTCCAGCCCGCGTGCCGAGCGGGCTGCCGATCGATCGTCCGTGATCGAATGAGTCGACGTCAGCGTCTTCTCATTGCCGCGGCGCTTGTCTGCAACGCTCCGGCGCTGCTCGCGCAATCGCCGGTGTGCTTCAGTGGTCCGATCCGCCCGGAATGCTCCGGTTTCGTCGTGTTCGAGGGATCGGCCGTGATCTCCCGCGGCGGCGGCGAGCACGTGTCCACGGTCGTCGTACCGATTCCGCCGGGCAACGGCGAAACGTTGACGCTCGTCAACCGCTTTCACGATCTCCCGAGCTTCTACGGCGGAGCGCTCGGCTACGTTCGAGTCGTTGGACCGCGATCCGCCGTTGGCGCCGTGGCGGAGCTCGGGTTCAGCAACACGTCCGATCTCGGAAACGCGCATCGCGTGGCGCTCACCATTCGAGCGCGCCGACAACTCGCCCGCATGAGCGTGGACGTCGGCGCGGGTCCGCTCGGCGTCCAGGTGTTCGAGCCGCGAGTCGGAACATGCTGCGGCGACAAAACGATCGCGTATGGTGGGACGGCGGAGGCCGCGTTGTTGTATCGAGGGTTTCTCGGGGTGACCGGCGGCGTCGATCTCATTCACGGCGCCGGGCGCACGAGTGGAGCGATGCACGTCGGCGTTCGCGTCGGCTCCTATGGTGCGGTCGTCGCGGCAATCGCCACGGCGGCGATCGGCGCGATTGGCTACTTCGGACTGCGAGGTGGATTGAGCGACAGCGACTGACGCGGCTCGAGAGACGGCGGTTCCGTGACCTGGTGCGACGTTCGCGGGTTGAGCAGGAAAGGGATCATGGAGGCTCGAATGCGCGCGAGGTTCGTTCGGCGTTGGAGTTTGCTCGTCGGTGTCACGCTGGCGGTGGCGGCGTGTTCGTCATCATCGTCGTCGCCCGACCCCTCATCGAGCTTCACGGTTCGAATTCGCAACGCGTCGGCGACGCCGTTGACGGCGGTTCACGTCGCGACGGGGCCGAATGACGAAATCGTGGAGAGCACGATCGCGGCGGGACAGACGACGACCGAACGCGCCGTGAGCTCGATCCACTCGGCCGTCGCGATCAACGCGCGAGTGTATGGGCAAGCCGTGGCCCTCATCCCGGTCGAAGGATTCGCGGGATTCAACCCGGAGCTTCCGCCGGGGCGCTATGAGATCGCGATCACCGTGCGTGCCGGCTCGGTGCCGACAGAAGCAGCGCTCGATGTCTCGATCGCGAAGATCGGCCAATAGCTGATCGGCGGCTGCTGGGTTCGGTACATCGCGACGCGAGAGTGAGTACACTACGAATACTCACTCGATATGTCGGGAGGCACACAGTGCGCGTTCGAGATTTGGTCAATCGCCAGCGCTTCGTCACCGTCAGTCCGCACGACGAAGTCGCGAGCGCGGTTCGACTGCTCTTCACCTATAACATCGGCGGAATGCCCGTCGTGGCGGCGGACGGGGCCGTGGTTGGGTTCATTGGCGAGCGGGACATCGTGAAGGCGATGTACGGTCACATGGGACCGGTACGCCACATGCTGGTCAACGAGGTCATGCGGCCCGCGGTGTTTTGCGAGCCGGACGATAGCATCACCACGGTCATGCGGCGAATGACGAGCGACCGCGCTCGACACCTCGTGGTGTGCGAGGATGGGCGCGCCATCGGCGTCGTGTCGGTGGGAGACATGGTGAAATTCCACCTCGGGCAGCTCGAGCTGGAGAACGCCGTGTTGCGCGACCACGTCGCGGGCCAGCGCGCGTCGCGCTGATTTCGGCGCTCGGCGAGCCGCGGCGCGCTACCACACCCCGGGCAACAACCGGTAGGGCACGCGCGCCGCGTATTCGTGATACCCGGGCAGCTCGCGACGCAGAAAACGCTCCTCGAGCGTGATTCTCGCCATCAACAATCCCAGCGGAATCGCCGCGAAGAGCACGCCGGCGTAGGACCCCAGCCAGAGACTGAGACCTACGTTGACGAGCGGATTCCCGGCGTACATCGGGTGGCGAATCACGCCGTAGATCCCGGTATCGACCACGACGTGCCGTCGCTCGTTCTGAAGACGAACCACCGTGACGGCGAACGGGTTTGCCCTCAACGCCACGCCGATGATCGTCCATCCGAGCACGGTCGCGATGATGACGGCGTCGGCGACGATCCGTATCAATACTCTAAACATCGCCCCGCGGGATCAGAGATTCATGAAGTTGGGCCGCTCACTTCTCCGCCACGAACACGAATCGCGACAATCGCCGCTCACTGGTCAGCGCATACACCGCCGCGAGAAAGCGTTGCAGTCCCTCGAACCGTTCTTCTCCTTCGATCTCGAGCAACGCATCGCGCCGCCGTTCGCGCGCCGCATGCCACCGTCCGGACGTCGACTCGATGCCGGCGGTCACGTCTTCTCGGCGCAGCACATGGAACCCCGCTTTCTCGATCATCCCAGCCGTGACGTCGATGGGCACGAACAGGAAGAAGCCGATGTTGCTCCGCGCCGCCAGTTCCTCATTCGAAACTGGACCGGTGAGAACGACCGGGTCGGTGAAGAGGATGCGGCCGCCCGGGCGCAGCACGCGATGCCATTCGCGAAGCACGTGCGGGCGATCGCGGAAATGATTCATCGAGTCGATGCAGACGACCGCATCGAACGTTTCCGCGTCGAATGGCAAACGCCGATCGAGGTCGGCTGTCTGAAAATCGGCATTGGAGATATTCGCGGCTGCCGCGGCCTCCCGGGCCGTGCGCACGCCGGCGTCGTTGATGTCGATGCCTGTGATCCGACATCCGTGCCGTCGTGCGAGGTGGAGGGCGGGCCCGCCGGAGCCGCTCGCAACGTCCAACACGTGCGAATGTCGGCCGAGCTCGAGCCATCGATAGAACGCGTCGTATTCGTCGGCGGTGATCCAACTGTTCTGGCCAATGTCCTCGCCATACGTCTCCCGGCGGATTTCGGCGAGAACGTGCTCCGTGAAGTTGCCGTACGTGTTGTCGTAGAGGTCGATGCCGTTCGACATGTCCGGTGGTCGATGCGAGTGAGTGATCGCTCGCGGCTCACGCATGGCGCTGCCGCGAGGTGCTCATACGATTGCGCATTCGAGGCGCGGGACCGGACATGCGAACCTCGTCCGTTGGTGTGTGGGCACGTATCGAGGGCTCAATCCGGGCGCACGCGCGGCGCGCGCATTCGAGTCCGCTCCTTCGGCGACTCGCGCGACGCGTTCCATCGACGATCGCGCTCGACCGACGCGGCTTTGATCGCCTGCCTGACCCGCGGCTCGTTCGCCGCGAGCGCGGCGGCGAGCATCGAGAGTCGCTCCGACAGAAACCGGTTGAACGTCGTTCGCTCGGGCCAGCGCCGATGAAATCCTTCCACGTCGCCAGGCTCGCCGAGTATGGCGATTCGCAGAATGTCGTCGTCGATCCATGTGTCTGCGTCGCGGCGCGCCGCCAGCGCGGCGCCGACGCAGCCGTCCTGCCACTTGATCTCGAGGAGGCAGGTGGACGACCGAAAAAGGAGCAGCGTGCCCTCTCTGTTGCCGAACGGCTCGAACCCCAACGTCGCGAGCAGCGGAACGAGCTCGCGCTGGTGCGCGCGTATACGCCGGCGTTGCCGCTGGAACACCGCGGTTCCGGCGAGTGTGGGAAGCACCAGTGAGGCGATGAGACCTTCGATCATCGGCCCGTCCATTGCAGCTCACGGTCAGCGTCGGCCGGCGTGTGCATCGCTAGGGTCGCGGAGTCGTGGGTACCGGTCGCGGCCGCGGCGTCGCCATCGTATCGCCCACGGCGATGCTCATGAGATCGGCCCCGACGAGCAGCGGTCCCGCGTACGTGCGGCGCGTGCGGGGCGCGATCTCCGTTTCCGCGCTGTTGCCAAAGATCACGATGTGCGAATAGACGGCGAGGGCCGGCCGCACGCGAGTGAAAATGTCACCGGCCTGCTCGGGCGTCGTGTGATGAGCGAACGCTCGATAGTACGAGGCCGACGAGTCGACATCGATGGGCGCGAGCGCGACTTCATGGACGAGCAGATTGGCGCCCCGCGCCGCCGCGATGAGATTCGGTGAGAAGCGCGTGTCGCCCGAGAGCACCACCGTGCGGCCCCCATACTCGATGCGATAGCCCAACGCCGGCGCGACCATGCCATGATCGACGAGAAACGCGGTCACCTTCACGCCCCGACGATCGTACACCACACCGGGTCCGATGTCGCGCGCGACGAGCCGGGCGCCGGGCGGCGATTGATTGCCGTCCTTGATTCGGATCTCGATGTCGAAGCTGAAGGCTCGTGCGAGGTGATCGGCCATCGACGCCGTTCCCGCGGGGCCCAAGAGCTCCCACGGCACGGTGCGACGGGCGAGAATCCATCCGCTGAGCCACAGGTCCGGCAGTCCGATCACGTGATCGGAATGGAGGTGCGTCAAGAACACAGCGTTGATCTGGGCGAACGAGACTCCGAGTTGGTCGAGTCGCTGTGCCGCACCGCGCCCCGCGTCGAAGATCAGCGTCTGATCGCCGGCCTCCACCAGGGTGCTCGGCCCAAAGCGCGTGAGACTCAGTTGTGGCGATCCTGTGCCGAGCAGCGTCACGCGAAAGTTGCCGGCGGCGTCGCTTTGGGCGCGGACGTCGCGCGCGCAGGGAAGGAGGGCGAGGAGAGCGGCGAGGGCGCAGACCCGGAAGCGCATGATGTCCGGTCCCAGACCGGCGTGGGAAGGGGCGAATTGCGACGCGTCACATCCAATTGATGTCGATCGCCCTCGGACCGCCAGATTCGCGGTCGGTCACCGATGGAATCCTGGGGACGCGATCGCCGTCGTCGAGATGCGGGATCGGCGCTGCGCGAGTCGTCATCAAAATTCTCTAAACGCCACCGCCGATGGCGTCAGGATTCTCATACGCCCTCGCTCTCGACAAGCGGGCTCAACCTGATCGGAGTTGCACTGAGACCTTACCAAGTCCGAGCCGTGTGGTATTGTCGAGACACCTCCAACCGCGAGCGTCTATGAACTTGCATCGTTCAATCCGCAGGGCCGCATTCGTCCTTCTCGCGGTTGTCGCAGCGTGCTCCGACGTGAGCGGTCCGACCCCCACCCTCACGCGCTTGCCGCGTGATCTCACCGCCAGCGAGCAGCAGGTGCTCCAGGCGGGCAATCAATTCTCGATCGCCCTCTTCCGCCAATTGGCGAAGGCCCAGCCTGGCGAAAATGTGTTCGTGTCGCCGCTCAGTGCATCGATGGCGCTGGGCATGACGATGAACGGCGCCCGCGGCACCACGCTCGACGCGATGCGCGCCACGCTCGGCGTGGGGAGCGGCGACCTCTCGCAGATCAACGCGGGGTACAAGGGACTCATCGAGCTGCTGCGCGGGCTCGATCCCTCCACCACGTTCCAGCTTGCCAACTCGATCTGGTACCGGAACGAGTTTCCCGTGCGACAGGCGTTTCTCGATGCGGTGAAAGCCGGATTCGACGCCGAGGTGCGCGGTCTCGACTTCGGCGACCCGAGCTCGCTGGGCGTGATCAACGGCTGGGTCAACACCAACACGCAGGGCAAGATCCCCACGATCCTCGACCGCATCGGAGCCGACGATCAGATGTATCTGATCAACGCCATCTACTTCAAGGCGAGCTGGCGCACCCGCTTCGACCCCGCCCTGACTCGCCCAGGCCCATTCCAGGCGAGCAACGGCACGACGCAAACGGTGCCCATGATGCACCGGAGCTCGACGCCGAGCGTCCTCAATAGAGTTTTCTCATTCCCACACCTTTATACGGCGGAGCTGGCGTATGGCGGCGATGCCTTCGCGATGACCATTCTGCTTCCCGAGCGCGGGTACAGCGTCGATTCCGTGGCGGCGGCGCTGACGAGCGCCCAGTGGAACGAGATCACCGCCATGCTCGACGGGTCCCCGGGCACGTCGCTCGGCGTGACGCTGCCGAAATTTTCGCTCAGCTACGACCGTACGCTCAACGACGATCTCGCCGCACTGGGAATGGGCATCGCCTTCGGCGGCGGCGCCGACTTCTCGGGGTTGAGCTCATCATCGGTGTTCATCTCGTACGTGAAGCAGAAGACCTTCGTCGACGTCAACGAGTCGGGGACGGAGGCCGCGGCGGCGACCGCGGTCGTGACGGTCGCGTCGACGCCGCCATCGCTCGACGTCGACCGGCCGTTCATCTTCGTGATTCGCGACCGTTTCTCGGGCACCATCCTGTTCATCGGGAAGATGAACAGAATCCCGACGTAGCCGCGGGCTGAGCGTCGCCGGTTGCCGGACTGCTCAGCGACGGCTGGTCTGGCGGGCGAACGCGGCGATCGCCGATTCTTGTGCGCGTGTCTCGACGGCTCCCGGTCGGAGTCGTCGCACGCGTGCAAGCGCTTCGTCAGGCGTCGCCCCACGAGCGACGAGGACACAGGCCGCCAACGTTCCGGCCCGTCCTCGACCGGCGCCGCAGTGAATAGCGACACGGCGGCCGGCGGCGATCGACTGCTCGATCTCCGCCACGCCGCGACCGAGTGACTCCAGCGACGGCGCCGCGAAGTCGACGGTCGGCACGTGGAGCTCGGCGATTCCAGCGCGCGCGAGAACGCTCGGCGGGTTTGCCCGCGGATGGAGATTGACGAGGAGCCGGATGTCGAGCGCCTTCAACGCGGCGATCGACGACGATGTGCGCGGATACGCGCACACGAAGAGCTGGCCGGGCAGAATCCAGACGCCGGAATCCGCTCGCAACCGCAACGTGCAGAGCAGATCATGCACCAGCCGGCGGAACGACGAGCTCACGTCTGGGATAGGTCGGCGGGGACGCGCACGATGCTCTCCATTGACTCCGAAATGGTGATACCCACGCCCGACCCAACACCGCTGCTTCGACGACGACCGCACCGGACCGCGGCGCTTCGAGCATCGCGCCAAACTCGATCTCCTCGCCGGGCGTGATGTTGAGGGGATGGCCGCGGTCGGCCGGCGCGTGATCGAGCGTCGTGTCGGTTGGCCCGACAGCGCGTGGCCGTCCGCCGGCGCTCGTGGTGGTCATGCGACGAAGCGCCGAGACGGTCTCGGGTTCGCGACCGGATCTCCAGACTGTCACGTCGTGAAGCGTCAAGGTTCTCCGGTCGCCCTTCGTCAAGTGCACGCGCACGGCGACCCAGTCCGTATGCTCGTCCTTGAACGCTCGGCCGCACTCGACGCGAAGCGAGAGATTCACGGTGAAGAACCCGCCGATCATCCGCACGAGAAAGTATGCGGCCGCGCCCAGCACCGCCGCGCCCTGCGCGATATCCTTGAAGTCCGTTGGAGACATGTTCGACCCGGTGAAGGCGCCAGGGACATCCCGCGGAGCGTCGCAAACACATACGGCGCCCCGAGTGAAGGACGCCGTATGAGAACTGAAAAGTCCGGCGGGGTCGCTACTTCGAAACGGCCGCCAACGCCTTGATCGCCGCCGACATCGCCTTCACCCGCGCCGAGTCCTTGGCGCCGCTCACCTCGCCGTCGACCTGGGTCGCGAGCTTGGTCAACGCCGCGCCACGCGCCGCCCCGGTCTGCTTCTCGGCCGCCGTCAACGCGCTCGCGATCGCGGTGGTCCGCTCCTTCGACAAGCCGTTGTCGCGCACCAATTGATCGAGATACGACCGCACGACGGGAAACGCCGCCGGCCACACGATCTTCGGCTGACTCTGCGGATTGTACTCGGTCATCTTCACCAGCTTCGCCGCCGCGAGCTCGTTCGCCGACAGCTTGTCGCTGGGCAACAGCTCGAGGATGTCGAACCCGCGCGCGAGCTCCGACGAGTAGATATAGCCGTTCCAGTAGTACGCGCCCCACGAGCCGCCGATCGTTCCGCGCGTGCGGCTGTTGGCCGTCGTGTCGCCCGGCGCCGGCGGCAGGTCGGCCGGGCCGCGATCGAAGAACGCGATCTCGAACGGATGGTCGGGATCGGTGAAGTCGCTCACGTCGACGCCGCCCTGATACCAGCCCTGCACCATGATGTCGCGGCCCGGCACCGGCACCAATCCGCCGTTGTGCGACACGCAATTCTCCTGCGCGGACTGCGCCGTTGGAATCTTGAAGTACGCGTGCTGCGTGAGCTTCTTGTCGGCGCTGATCGTGAGGACGGTGTTGCCGCCCATCTCCATCATGCTCGTCGCCTGACAGTTCGGCGACGTGCCGCCGCCCCACTCGTCGGTGAACACGACCTTCGATCCGTCGTTGCTGAATACCGCCGTGTGCCAGAGCGAGAAGTTCGTGTCGGCCTTGGCGTCGAGGCGTACCGGCTTTTCAGGATTCGAGATGTCGACGAGCAGACCGTAGCTCGAGCACGCGCCGGCGAGCAGATGCAGCGCGGGGTACGAGGTGACGTCGTGGCAGTTGCGCGGGCCGGTGGGCGGCGGTGGTGTCGTCGTATCCGAGCCCGGCGCCCCGCCACGGCGGCCGCGGCCACCGCGACCGCCACGGCCTCCGCCTCCGCTCCGGCGCGGCGCGGGAACCATGTCGGTGAAGATGCGCGCGCCGGTCACCACGTCGGACTTTTCCGGATGCGCGAGCGGCACCTTGATCACGTCGAGGCGGAACATCGAGTTCGTCTCGTCCGCCGGATCGTTGCCATTCTTGCATCCCGCGAGCTCGGTCTCGGGTCGCGCCGGATTGCTCCCCGATACATAGATGTAAATGACGCCCTTGTCGGTCGGGCTCGGGATGATGGTGTGCGTGTGCGAGCCTTTGCAGGTCTGCACGTTCTTCACGAGCTTCGGCGCCTTGGGATTCGAGACGTCGTAGATTCGCACGCCCGCCATGTGCTCGGCGGGATCTTTGACGCCGCCCTTCTGACAGTCGGTGCGATTTCCGCCGCCCTCGGCCGAAATGAAGAGGAGGTTGCCGTAGATCGACGGATCGCCCTGCGACGTCACGCAGGGAACGACCGCGACCTTCGCGGGCTTCTTCGGATTGGCGACGTCCCAAATCGAGAAGCCGGAGAAATTACCCTGATACACGTAGTGGCCACGGAACGCGACGTCCGAGTTGATGAACGTCAACCCGCGCGCCGTGTCGAACTCGGCCGGCTTTGGCGTGAACGAGACGAGGCGCATGTTGCTCGCCGCGGTTCCGGCGTCGAGCATACCGGCTTTGAGTCCGTTGCGCGGATCGCTGCCGGTCGGATAGGTCTGCGCGGCCAACGTGGCGGCGGCGGCGAGGGAGAGGGCGAACGGTGCGAGACGAACGCACATCCTGCGGACATGTCCCATCAGTCGGGGCTCCGGTCTCAAAGGTTTTCCAGCATTTGTTCCATGAGCTCGATCTCGGCGGTTTGGACGACCTGCACGTCGTTCGCGAAGACCGAGACGTCGACGTCTTGCGCGGCGAGCGGCGTGGCGAGAAGATCGGCCACCATCTTGAGCGCGCCGTTGTGATGTTGAATCATGAGATTCAGAAACTGCCGGTCGAACTCCGTGCCCTTCGCCGCGTCGAGCTGGGCGAGCTGGGCGGCGGTGAGCATGCCCGGCATCTGCATCGTGCGCCACGACGACGTGTCGGGCGCGGTCTGATGGTTCGCGCGGAGCCAGTCCTGCATCAGCCGGATCTCCGCCTGTTGCGATTGGTCGATCTTGTTCGCGAACTTGAGCACGCGCGGATTCGCTTGACGGGCGGCGGCCATCTTCGACATGTAGATCGCCTGCGCGTGATGGGCGATCATTCCCTGCATGAACCGGACGTCGGCCTCGGTGTAGACTGCTCCTTTGGGAATCGTGATCGGCGCCGACATTCCGGCCATGCCGGCCATCGTTTGATGCGCGGTCGTGTCGGCGGCGGGCTTCTGGGCGGTTTGGCTTTGCGAGCAGCCGGCGACGAGCAGGGACAGCAGGGCAACCAGCGGAAGGAGCGCGGCACGGTGGCCGCGGGATGTCATCGGAATCACGATCGGCATTCGTTTCGCGATGTGGACTGGGCAAGCGCGTGTAAGGGTATCGTTTCCACAGGCCGTTCGCCAGCACGGCGCGGCCGGCTGGGCCCGCACGAAAACCGCACTACGTTTTCAGAGGTCGCGCGACGTTCACGCTTGTCAGACTTCATGTCATAAAGTACTTTTCGTCAATGTCGAGCATCTACATTCCACGGGAGAAATCCACCGAGCGGACGCCACACGTCGTCCGGCGCATCATCGCGGTCACCGAGCTCCTGCTCATCGCGCCCGCCGCGCTGTTCATGGCGGCCCTGCTCATTCGCGGCGTTCGGCCGCCGCAGCACGAGCCGTCGTTCACCGCGCAGTCCATCGTCTACTGGTTCTCCGAGCGCCACTGGACCCTCTGGGTCCTGCTCATGGCCATGCCGTTCGCCGCGCTCGTCATCGGCTGGATCTCGCTCGTTCGCATCTGGCGAAGCGACATCGAGCTGCGCCAGTCCGCCAGCCGCGCGACGTCGGCGGTCCGCGAGCACGCGGCGGTCCTGCTCGTCTCCATCGTCACGCTCGCCGCGGCTGGCATCCTGGTGATCATGGTCGTGCACACGCTCGCCAACTAGCGCGTTCCACGAGTTTGTAACTCTTGGTGGCGTCGTGGATATCTCGTCCACATGCCGCGCCCATTGGTCGAAACTCTCGATGCGGTCGATGACGCGCCGATCGCCACGCGCCGTCACACGCTGATCCTCGCGCTGATCTTTCTCGTCGTCGCCGCCGCGGGCGCGTACTCGCGCGGCCGCACCGGCCTGACCGCGACCTCCGCACGCGGCTCGACGGGACCCGCCGTATACGTCCCGGTCATCGTCGCCGAGTTGGCGCTGATCTACTACGTGTGGAGTGGAACGAGGCGGCGAATCGACTCGCCGATCGCTACGCTCGTCGGCCGCGGATGGGACGGCGTGGGCGCGATCGCATTCGATGTCGCCCTCGCCGCCGCGATGTGGGGAGCGTGGATGATGCTCGAGCACATCGGCAGCCGCCTCCTTCCGGCCGCGCATGGTGCGCCGCGCTCGCTACTCCCTGTCGGCACACTCGACCAATCGCTGTGGATCGCGCTGTCCATCACCGCCGGCGCGGCCGAGGAGATCGTGTTTCGAGGATACTTCCTGCGGCAGATCGCGGCGCTGGCCGGTCGTCGATGGGTCGGCCTCGTCGCGCAAGCGGCACTCTTCAGCGTCGCGCACGGCTACGAGGGCGTCGCCGCGTGCGTCAAGGTCGCGGTGTTCGGCATGCTCTTCGGGCTCGTCGCGCTGTGGCGTCGGAATCTGCGCGCGTGCATCATCGCGCACGCATGGACCGACATCGCGGCGGGCCTTCTCTAGATCGAGTGGTTGAGACGATCGGCGCGGAGCCGAGCTTCGGCGCGCTGTACGTTCGATACGCGTCCGACGTGCTTCGGTTCGCGCTCTATCTCTGCGGCGACCGCGACGAGGCGGAAGACATCGTCTCGGAGACATTCGCGCGCTTGTGGACATCCACCGGCGCCATCCGGGCCGAGAGCGTCAAGGCGTACCTCATGACGATCGCGCGCAACGTGTACTTGCACGAGCGCCGCCGGCACGTGCGTCGCGCGGCGCTGCCGCCGGACTTGCCGGACGTTCGCGCCGCGACCGACGTCGGCCTCGAGCAGCGCGAGCAGATCGCGGCGGTGCACGCGCAGCTCGCGTCGTTGAAGGAGATCGACCGCAGCGCGCTGCTCATGCACGCCACGCAGGACATGACCTATCAGGAGATCGCCGGCGCGCTCGGCATCTCGCTCGCGCAGGTGAAGATCAAGATCCACCGCGCGCGTCTCTCCCTGTCTCATATCCGTTAGGAAATGCATATGCGTCTTTCTCGCGATGTCATCGTCGACCTGTTGCCCGTCTATATGAGCGGCGACGCCAGTGACGCGACGAAAGCGATCGTCGACGACTATCTACGAAGCGATCCGGACCTCGCGGCCCAGGTGCGCGCCGGCACGGCGCTGCGCTTCGACGCGCCCGCGTCCGGCGCTCCGTCGCCGGCGCTCGAGGCGCAAGCGCTCGAGGTGCGAGCGCTCCAGATCGCGCGCCGCCGGCTCGCGCTCATGCGATGGCTGTTTGGCCTCGCCTGCTTCTCCTCCGCGATCTCGCTCGGCATCGAGGTGCGGCGCGACAACGGCCACGTCGACGTCGCGCTGCTGCTGATGCGCTATCCCCGAACGATGATCGCCCCGGCGATCATCGCCCTCGCGCTCTGGATCGCCTACTTCGCCCTGCGGCGTGCCCGAGCGAGCGATTTGTCGTGAGCCCGCGCTCGACCTACGCCGGCGATTCCGGCTCGGGCATGCGCACGACGCCTGCCGTTGGGCTGCTCGCGCTCGCGTGCGCTCGCACGGGCATGCGTCCGGCGAGATACGCCTCACGTCCGGCCTCGACCGCCTTTCTGAACGCCGCCGCCATACGCACGGGATCGCGCGCCTCGGCCAACGCGGTGTTCACGAGCACGGCATCCGCGCCAAGCTCCATCGACTGCGCGGCCTCGCTCGGCACGCCGAGTCCCGCGTCGACCACCACGGGCAGCGTTGCTTCCTCGACGATGATGTCGAGGCTCGCGCGATTCAGAATCCCGCGTCCCGATCCGATGGGCGACGCGAGCGGCATCACCGTCGCGCAGCCGACCGCGGCGAGCTTGCGCGCGAGCACGGGATCCGCCGGCATGTAGGGCAGCACGGTGAATCCCTCGCCCACGAGAATCTCCGCCGCGCGCAGCGTCTCCACCGGATCCGGCAGCAGATACTTCGCGTCGGGAATGACCTCGAGCTTGATCCAGTCGGTGTCCGACATCGCGCGCGCGAGCTTGGCGACGCGCACCGCTTCCTCGGTCGTCTTGCAGCCCGCGGTATTGGGCAGAAGCTGCATTCCGGAGAGATCGATCGCGTCGAGAATGCCGACGTGCCCCGGCGCGCCGATCTCGACCCGCCGAATGCTCACCGTCACGATCTCGGCGCCGCTCGCCGCGATCGCGTCCTTCATGACATCGAAGTTCTTGTATTTGCCGGTGCCCACCATGAGTCGGGACCGGAAGGTGCGCCCGCCAATGACGAGCGGATCGGACAGCGTGGGTTCGACGGCGATCGACATGGGTCAGCCTCCCTGCATCATCGTGACGATCTCGATCACGTCGCGCTCGTCGAGCGGCGTGTCGGGAATCTTGCCGGCGCGGTGGATCGCGTCGCCGTGCATCACCACCACGTTCTTGGGATTCACCGCCAGCTCGGCGAGCAGCGCGCGCAGCGTGAGCCCCTGGCGGTACGTGTAGGTTTGTCCGTTGACGAACATTAGAATCTCCTAAACCCGCGCGGCGACCGGAGCGGCCGCGATCGCCTCGACGAATCGTCGCGCCGCGTCCGCGGGATCGGGCGCGTCGAGCACCGCCCGCACGAGCGCGATGCGCGTTGCTCCATCGGCGAGCACCTGGTGCACGTTGTCCAGCGTGATGCCGCCGATCGCGTACCACGGAATGTCCGGCGCGAGCATGGCCACCTCTCTCACGTACGACCGCCCCGCCGCCGAGCGGCCGGGCTTGGTCGGCGTCTCCCACACCGGACCGACGGCGAAGTACGTCGCCCGTTCGGCGATCGCGCGCGTCGCATGGGCGGCCTCGTGGCTCGAGCGGCCGATCATAGGATCCGGCAGCACGCGTCTCGCCCATTCGACCGGGAGATCACCCTGGCCGAGGTGCACGCCGTCAGCGCCGGCGGCGAGTGCGATGTCCGGACGGTCGTTCACGATGAACGGCACGCCCGCATCGCGCGCGAGCCGCCCCACGCGCTCGGCGAGTTTCAAGTATGCGAATGCCTCGGTGTCCTTGCAGCGGAGCTGGAGAATGCCGACGCCGCCGCTCAGCGCGGCACGAATGCGCGCGAGGAATTCGGCCTCGGGCATGTGCGCGCGCGGCGTGGCGACGAGATAGAGTCGTCCGAGCGATTCAAGGGTCATACGGAAGCTCTCCCGCCGAATGGCGAATACATGATGTGCACGAGTGGCCCGGGCTCATGCGCGCTGACGAATTCTTCCGACGCGATGAGCGCGCCGCCGACGTACGCCTGCGCCTGCTCGCACGCGACCGGCACGCGCTCACCGTGCGCGAGCATCGCGGCGATCGCCGACGAGTGCGTGCATCCCGTGCCGTGCCGGCCGGGACCTCGCTCGCGGCTCGAGCGGAGCTCGTGCGACTCGCCGCCGCGCTCGAGGAGAACGTCGACGCACGTGTCGCCGGCGTCCACGTGGCCGCCGGTGACGAGCACCCACGCCGGTCCGAGCGCCGACAGATCGCGGGCGGCGTCGTGCATCTCGGCGACGGTTGCCGGGGCAGGGCGGCCCAGGAGAACGCCGGCCTCGATGGCGTTCGGGGTGATGATGCGCGCGAGCGGGAACAACTCGTCGCGCAGGACGGTCAACCCGTCGTCGTCCAGCAACCGGCCTCCGGCGCTCGCGGCGAGCACCGGGTCGATCACGATATGATCATTCGAGTAGTCGCGCAGCACGCTCGCGACCGCGCGCGCGACCGGCGCCGTGCCGAGCATGCCGATCTTGATCGCGCCGAACGCGATGTCGTCGAGCACGGCCTCGAGCTGCTGCGACACGAAGCCCGCGTCGACCGGCAGCGCGGCGTGAAACGCGCGGCCATTCTGCGCGGTCAGCGCGGTGATCACGGCGCCGCCGTACACGCCGAACGCGGCGAACGTCTTGAGGTCGGCCTGAATGCCCGCCCCGCCGCTCGGATCGGATCCGGCTATCGACAGGGCGGCGGGCAACGCAATGCGATCGTGCGCCGGCGTTTTCACGGGACGCTGACCGCCTCGCTCGCCGGGACGTAGATCTCGCCGCCCGCCGCACGAAACTCCTCGGACTTGCCGGCCATGCCCGCGGTTTGCGCGGCGTAGTCGCGAACGTCCTGCGTGATCTTCATCGAGCAGAACTTCGGGCCGCACATCGAGCAGAAGTGCGCGACCTTGGCGCCGTCGGCGGGAAGCGTCTCGTCGTGATACGCGAGCGCGGTGACCGGGTCGAGCGAGAGGTTGAATTGATCGCGCCACCGGAACTCGAAGCGCGCCTTGCTGAGCGCGTCGTCCCACTCGCGCGCGCGAGGATGGCCCTTGGCGATATCGGCGGCGTGCGCCGCGATCTTGTACGCGATCACGCCGGCCTTCACGTCGTCGCGATTCGGAAGGCCCAAGTGCTCCTTGGGCGTGACGTAGCAGAGCATCGCCGTGCCGTACCAGCCGATCTGCGCCGCGCCGATCGCGCTCGTGATGTGGTCGTACCCCGGCGCGATGTCGGTCGTGAGGGGGCCGAGGGTGTAGAAGGGCGCCTCCATGCACCAGTCGAGCTGCTTGTCCATGTTCTCCTTGATGAGATGCATGGGCACGTGGCCGGGACCTTCGTTCATCGTCTGAACGTCGAACTCCCAGGCGATCGTGTTCAGCTCGCCCTGCGTCTTGAGCTCGGCGAACTGCGCTTCGTCGTTGGCATCGTAGAGCGAGCCCGGACGAAGCCCGTCGCCGAGCGAGAACGAGACGTCGTACGCCCGCATGATCTCGCAGATCTCGCGGAAGTGCGTGTAGAGGAAACTCTCTTTATGATGTGATAAACACCACTTGGCGATGATCGAGCCGCCGCGCGAGACGATGCCCGTCATGCGGTTGGCGGTCATCGGGATGTAGCGCAGCAGCACGCCGGCGTGCACGGTGAAATAGTCGACGCCCTGCTCGGCCTGTTCGATGAGCGTGTCGCGGTAGAGCTCCCACGTCAGCTCCTCGGGCACGCCGCCGACTTTCTCCAGCGCCTGGTAGATCGGCACGGTGCCGATGGGCACGGCGGAATTGCGGATGATCCACTCGCGCGTTTCGTGGATGTCGCGGCCCGTCGAGAGATCCATCACGGTGTCGGCGCCCCACAGCGTCGCCCAGCGCAGCTTGTCGACCTCTTCCTCGATCGACGACGAGACCGCGGAGTTCCCGATGTTCGCGTTGATCTTCACCTTGAACGCGCGGCCGATGATCATCGGCTCGATCTCGGGGTGATTGATGTTCGCCGGAAGGATCGCTCGTCCACGCGCGATCTCGCCGCGCACCAGCTCGGAGGGCAGTCCCTCGCGCAGCGCGACGAATTCCATTTCGGGCGTGATCTCGCCGCGGCGCGCGTACGCCATCTGCGTCACGGCGCCCGATCCGCGCAGCGTGGTGCGCTGCAGCTCGCGCGGCAGCTCGGCCGGCGTCGAGCCTGGAATTGGACGATAGCTGCGCTCGACCTCGGTGACGTCGCCGCGCGCGCGAATCCATTCGCCGCGCACGGAGGGCAGTCCTTTGCGCACGTCGTGTCCCGCCGGTCCGCTCGTGTCGTAGACGCGGAGCGACGGTTCGCCGCTCGAGAGGGCGATCTCGCGGAACGGGACGCGAATGTCGCCTCGTCCTTCGCGCTCGACGTACACTTTGCGCGAGTTGGGAAACGCGGTGGCAAAGCTGGAATCGTCGAGCGGGACGTACGTCTTGAGCTGGCGCATCGGCAGCGATCTCCCGTGTCGTTCGAATTGACGATCCGGAATGCGCCGACCAAAAACGAAACTGCGCGCTCCCGGCGGGTTGCGCGCAGCGAGAGACCCGGCGTTCGAGCTGAACGGTGACGAGTCGGTCACGGCCGCGCTCCCTACGCCGGTACGATCCGGATCAGGTTCCAAGGGTGTATCTCAACTCCGAGTGGAGTACCCCTGGCGGCACTTGAAAGAATAGCGATCGAGGGAAGAGGGAGGAAGGGAAGAGGGAGGAAGGTAAGCGAGGGAGTAGGGGAGGTGTGCGGCGCTGCGCGCCGCTTCATGGTGCGCAGCGCACCCTCATTACCGCGGTGGACCGCTAAACCAAAAAGCGTCGCCGAAGGCGACGCACACCTCCCCTATTCCCTCTCTTCCCTCCGTCCCTGTTCCCTGGCCGTTCTAGTGTGTCAACGCATACAACAAATAGTTGACGCCCAGCTTGTACGCCTCGTTCGAGTCGGCGATCGGCTGGAAACCCGTCGCCGAGAATTCCCAGTAGTTCGAGACGTCGGTGTTGAAGTTGACGAGCACCATGATGCGCTTGGCCGGATCGTCGTTGGCGAAAAGCGCGCGAAAGGCAGGCTGGCCGCGATCGTAGTACTGTCGCACGACGTCGAGCGAGGGGATGTCGAAGAACGTGTGAAAGATCGGATGCGCCGCGGTCAGGTCGACGAAATGATATTCGGGCAGCGCGCGCCGAAAATTCTCCGCGATGTTTGCCCACCCCATGTTGCCGGGGCTGAAGCCGTCCCGCGTGTCGTCGAGAATCAAGAACCCGCCCTTGAGCAGATACGACCGGAGCGCTTTCGCCTCGGCGTCGGTCATCACCCAGTAGCCGCCCTCGGTCATGTACGCGACCGGAAAGCGCGCGAGCATCGGATCGTCGAGCGCCAGCACGTTCGAGCCGTCGAGGTGCGGGCGCACGAGCGTCATGGCATTCGTGATCTTCAACAAATTCTCTTCGGCGTACGGATAGCCGTGGGCCCACGATGGCATGCCGCGGTAGTAGTAGCCGCCATCGGCCACGGTATAGCTCACGCGCGTGAACGTGAACCGGCCGTCGTAGGCTACGGTGTGCGTTCCCGGATCGCCCGTCGCGCCACGATAGCCGCGTTGCGCATGGGCGAGCCGCCAGCCCGCGGGCGAGAGCAACAGCACCGCGGCGACGAGCAGGCCGCCGCGAAGCGTGTGTCGACGCCGTCTCGATCGAGTCATCGGCCGCCGCGTGAGAGAGATGCAACCATCTCCTCGTAGGTACGCCGCTGGGGCGCGCGCCAACAAGTCGCCGCGGCCGCGGCGCGCCGGTATTTGCGGCTTCTTAGCGAGCGATCAGACGAACATGCCGACCGCCGCGCCGATCATGATCACCGCCGTGACGCCCACGACCGCGCGCGACAACCACCCGCTGGGCTGCGCGGCCATCAGCACACGGTCGGACGCCACGATCAGGATGCCGATCAGCAGCGGCGGCGCCAGAAACCCGTTGACGATGGCGCTCCAGTACAGCGCCCGCACGGGATTGATATTCAAGAACGGTAAACAAATGCCGACGAGCATCGAGAGGGCGAACACGGCGTAGAACGCGCGCGCCCGCCGCGGAGGCTCATCCATTCCCTGCCGCCAGCGGAACGTCTCGGCGAAGGCGTACGCGGCAGAACCGGCGAGCGTGGGAATCGCCAGCGCGCCCGTGCCGACCAATCCCACCGCATAGAGCAGCTTGGCGAACCGGCCGGCGATCGGCGTCAACGCCTCGGCGACTTCGCGCGAGGTGGTCGGATGCGTGATGCCGTTCCGGTGCAGCGTCAGCGCGGTCGCGAGAATGATGAAGAACATGACGACGTTCGAGAAAAACGTCCCGATGCCGACGTCGAGTCGCCGCGCCTTGATCTCGTCGGGCGTGGCGCCCATGCGATCCATCGTCCGTCGCCGGCCCATCGCTTTTTCCTCCTCGACCTCCTGCGACGCCTGCCAGAAGAACAAGTACGGGCTGATCGTCGTCCCGAGAATGGCGACGAGCGTCTCCCAGCCCGCCTTCCCGCGCGGCAGCGACGGAACGAACGTGTCGTGCAGCGCCGCGCCCCAGTCCGGTCCGATGTAGAGCGCGACGACCACGTACGAGAAGAGGACCAGCGTCAGCCACTTGAGCACGGAGGCGATGGTCTGATAGCGCAGCTGGATGGTCGCCCACGCGATGCCGACGCCGAACGCGATGACCCACAGCGTCGACGGCACGCCGGTCAGCAGCTCGCCCGCGTCCGACATGCCGGCGAGATCGGCGCCGACGTTGATCGTGTTCGCGACGAACAGGGCGAACGCAATGATCGCCAATGCCCAGCGCGGGATCTTTTGCCCCAACGCGTTGCCGAGTCCGCCGCCGGTCACCATGCCGATGCGGGCGCACATGGACTGCACGGCGGCCATCAACGGCCATGTGATGAGCGACGCCCAGAGAAACGTCGTTCCGAACTGCGCGCCCGTGATCGAGTACGTGGCAATGCCCGACGGATCGTCGTCGGCGGCGCCGGTGACGACACCGGGCCCGAGCGCCTTGCCCAGGCGTGCGAGCGGTCCCGCGGGAGGCGCAGGATCTCGCGGCTGTGCTCGTCGTGCAGTCGTTCGTGGTTTCAAGTGGGGCTCTCGCGGCGGGGAAATCCGACCTCGACCATGTTCAGACATCTCAATGCCGTTCGCGTGCCGTCCCGCGCGTCGTGTGTCCGCAACTTGCCTTATCGACGTGTCGAAGTCTCAAATCGGAGTCAACCACCATGCGAGCTCGACACTTTCTCATCATCGCCGTTGCCGCGGCCTTCGCGGCGCCAGCCGGCGCGCAGACCATCAAGAAGACGGGCGACGAAATCCATCACGTTCTCAAGAAGACCGGAAACGCCGTGAAGCAGGGCGCGAAGGACGCGGGAAGCGCCGCGCATCATACGCTCAAGAAGGCCGGCAACGCGACGAAGACAACCCTCGGCAATGCGACGGGCATTCACAAGGTCGGCGGCTCGGTCGGCAACGCGGCCCAGGACGTCAGCAAGACGGGCAAGCACCTCGCCCGAAAGGCCAAACACGGGATCAAGAAGGGCAAGGCGGCCGCGCACAGCGATTTGACGAAGGCGGGAAAGGACGCCAAGTCGACGGTGAAGCCGTAGCGCGTGACGCGTGGCGCGGGACGCGGGAAGCGAAGAGAGCGAAAACGCCGAGGAGATTTGCTTCCTCGGCGTTTTCGTTTTGCGATCGTCGCGCTCATCCCACGAATCCGTGCGTTTCCGCACCATCCGTGGTCAAGAAATCCCGTTGTGCTGTCGTGCTGTTGTTCTGACGTCAGCGCGCAGAGCCAGCGCCCGTCTTGAGCGGTGGGAGACGAGATTCGATCGCCGCACGATCTTCCTCGAGCCACGGTGGAAGGACGAGCGCCTCGCCGAGATGCTCGAGATCCTCGTCGGCGGTGAAGCCGGGGCCGTCGGTCGCGAGCTCGAACAGCACGCCGCCCGGCTCGAGGAAATACACCGACTTGAACCAGAAGCGGTCGATCACTTCCGTCGGACGACGGCGCGCCGACTCGACGCGCGCGCGCACGGCGAGCTCCACCGATTCATCCGCGACACGCCACGCGACATGGTGCATCGTCCCCACGCCCCAACCTCCGCGCGGAACGCCCGGGCGCTCCTGAAGCTCGATGTGCTTGCCCGATCCACCGCCGCCGACACCGTATCGATGCCACCCATTCTCCTCGCCGTAGTCCTCGAACTTCAACACACCAGTCAGAAACGACGCGGTGAGCGCGAGCTCGCGCTCCCACGCTCGCACGGCGTGCAACCCGATGATCTGCTTGTCAGCCGGCACGGGACTCTGATCCCACGCGCGAAATTGACGCTCATCGGTCGTTTCGACGAGCGCGAGATGCTGGCCATGCGGATCGCGCAGCAGCAACGCGCGATCGCCGCGCCGCGTTTCCGTTCCGCTCGGCGCGGTGCCGTGCGACGCGAGGCGCTCCTGCCAGAACTCGAGCGTGCCGGCACGAATCGCCAACGCGATCTCGACGCCAAGTCCGGTACCGAGCTCGCCGGGCGGCGAGTTGCGGAAGGGAAAGAACGTGATGTCGGTGCCTGGATTGCCGTCGGCGTCGGCGTAGAACAGATGATACGTCCCCGGCTCGTCCTGATTGACGCTCTTCTTCACGAGCCGCATGCCGAGCACGCCGGTATAGAAATCGAGATTCTGTTGCGCGTCGCCGCAGATCGCGGTGATGTGATGGATGCCGGTGATCTCGGACATGGTGGTTCCCCGTTGGATTGCCCTACTCGTCGAGCGGCACCGCGGTGACGTCGGCGCGGCCGTCTGCCGTGTAGTGCACGGAGACGCGCCAGGGTCGGCAGCAGACCTGGCAGTCCTCGACGTAGTCCTGCGCGTCGCCGCTGCCCGGATCGACGCCCACTTCGTTGGCCTCGCCGCAATACGGACACATCACGACGGCGCTCGTGTCGGCCGTCCCATCGCCGAGCGGGAACTCGCGATCGAGGTCGACGTCGTCGCCCGGCTCGATTCGTCCGCTGTCGTCGTCAAAGGCGAAACGCATAGGTCAAGGTAAGTTACACGCATGTCCAATCTGTTTGCCGCGCGCATGCAGATGGCGCTGTCCCTCGGCTTCCATATCGTGTTCGCCGAGATCGGCATCGCGATGCCCGTGCTGATGGCGATCGCCGAGTGGCGGTGGCACCGCACGGGGGACGACGTCTATCTCCAGCTCGCCAAGCGTTGGGCAAAGGGAACGGCGATTCTGTTCGCCGTCGGCGCCGTGTCGGGCACGGTGTTGTCGTTCGAGCTCGGGTTGTTGTGGCCGGGCTTCATGCAGTTCGCCGGCCCGATCATCGGCATTCCGTTCTCGCTCGAGGGGTTCGCGTTCTTCACCGAAGCGATCTTTCTCGGCGTCTATCTGTACGGGTGGGATCGGATCTCGCCGCGCATGCACCTCGCCGCGGGCGCGATCGTGGCGGCGAGCGGCGCGGCGTCGGCGATCTTCGTCGTGATGGTCAACGCATGGATGAACACGCCGGCGGGCATGACGACAGTCGGCGGACGCATCACGAGCATCGACCCGATCGCCGGCATGCTCAATCCGTCGTCGTTCCAGCAAGGGCTGCACATGGTGCTGGCGGCGTACGCGGCCACCGGCTTGGCCGTCGCGGGCGTGCATGCGGGTTTGCTCATTCGAAAACGCTCACCGTTCCATCGGGCGGCGCTGCACGTCGCGCTGCTGGTCGGCGCGCCGGCGGCGCTGGTGCAGCCGCTGTCCGGCGACATCAGCGCGCGGACGGTCGCGGCATGGCAGCCGGCCAAGCTGGCGGCGCTCGAAGGACAATTCGAGACGGTCGTGGGCGCGCCCCTTCGCATCGGCGGCTGGCCGAGCGAAGACGCCCGCACCACGCGCGGCGCGCTCGAGATTCCATATGGCTTGTCGCTGCTCGCGTTCCACGATCCGCACGCCGAGGTGAAGGGACTGGCCGCCTTTCCGCGCGACGAGTGGCCGCCCGTTCCGCCGACGCACGTCGCCTTTCAGGTGATGGTCGGACTCGGCACGGCGATGGCGATCGTGTCGGCGTGGGTGGCGTATCGCGTGATCCGGCGCCGGCCAGTCGAGGACGACCGCCGACTGCTGCGCGCGCTGGCGATCGTCGCGTCGTTCGGCTTCATCGCGACCGAGGCGGGGTGGACGGTGACGGAGGTCGGACGGCAGCCGTGGGTGGTGCAGGGCCTGGTCCGCACCGCCGACGCCGTGACGCCGATGCCCGGGCTCGTCGTTCCAATGTTGTTATTCACGTTTCTATACATCGGTCTCGCGGCGATCGTCGTCGTGCTCGTGCGATCGCTCGTGCGGGAAACGGCATGAAGCTCATTCTGTCGTCGGTCGGGATGCCGGAGATCGTGGCGGCGTTGATCGTGCTCGCGCTCAACGCGTACGTCCTCACGGGCGGCGCCGACTTCGGCGGCGGCGTGTGGGACTTGTTGGCGAGCGGCCCGCGGCGGGACAAGCAGCGCCAGCTCGTCGCCGGCGCGCTCGCGCCGATCTGGGAAGCGAATCACGTCTGGTTGATCGTCGTCGTGGTGATGCTCTTCACGGCGTTCCCGCGCGCGTTCGCGATGTTGGGCGTCGTCCTCCACGTGCCGGTCACGCTCTTGCTCGTCGGCATCATTCTGCGGGGATCGGCGTTCATCTTTCGCAGCTATGGCAGCGGCGAGCGCGCCGTGCAGGCGCGCTGGGGACGCACGTTCGCGATCGCGAGCGCGATCACGCCCGTGCTGCTCGGCGTCGTCATCGGCGCCGTGAGCAGCGGACTGGTCGCGGACGCATCGAGCCGGGTCGGTGACGCGTCGTTCGCCAGCGTGTACATCGCGCCGTGGCTCGGCGTATATCCGATTGGTGTCGGCGTGTTCGCGCTGGCGCTGTTCGCGTTCCTGGCCGCCGTGTATCTCGCGCTCGCGGCGACCGATCACGAGGTCCAGGAGGATTTTCGGCGCCGCGCGCTCTGGGCGGCGTCGGCCGTGCTGTTGACGGCGTCGTTCGCGCTCGGCGCGTCGGTGAGTGGTGCGCCGCGCGTCGCGGCCGGCGTCACGCATGCGCCATGGTCGCTCGTGCTGCATCTCGCGACCGGCATCGCGGCGACCGCGGCGATCGGCGCGCTGTGGACGCGACGGTATCGATTGGCGCGCGTCGCCGCCGGCGCGCAAGTGAGCTGCATTCTGTGGGGATGGGCGCTCAGCCAATATCCCTACATCATTCCGAGCACGCTCACCGTGCGCGCGGCGGCCGCGCCGCGCGTCACGCTCGAGCTGCTGCTGGTCGGCCTCGCGATCGGCGCGGCGCTCCTGATTCCGTCGCTGCGCTACTTGTTCAAGACATTCTCAGGGCGGCCCACGAGCTGAGTCGGGCCGTCCTGCCCGGCGAGCGTTGCCGGAGAAGAGCAGGTTCTTCGCTTCGCTCAGAACGACAAGCGCTTCGCTCCGAACTACAAGCGCTTCGCTCAGAACGACAAGCGCTTCGATCGGAAGGACAAGCGGCTTGCTCAGAACGACAAACGCGATTCCACTACGGACGTGGACGCCGAACTCCACCGACTCCAACGAAGCCTTCGGGCCAATCGACCAGCACCGGCGTCGTCGACGAGAAGATGTCGGAGTTGCCCAACCCCCCGGTGCCCCAGCAGTACGCGTTGCCGAACGTATCGTTGCCGCAGGTGAAGCTGATGCCGCCGCCCATGATGCTCGAGAACGAGATGCCGCCCGAAACCGCGGTCGGCGTCAATACGTTCGCGCCGGACGATCCGTCGCCGATCTTGCTGCCGAAGAGCTGATCGCCCCAACAGTACATCGCTCTCGCGAGCGTGACCGCGCACGTGTTGTACGCGTAGGCGTGAATCGTCCCGAACGTGTTCGCGCTCGCGATCGGCACCGGGCTGCTGCGAGGCGTCGTCGTGCCGTCGCCGATCTGTCCCACGCCATTGTTCGCGGACCAGCAGAACGCGTTGCCGGCGGCGGTGAGTCCGCAGATATGATAGAACCCGGCGGTGAGCGAGACGAACGCCGGCGCGGACGGCACCGGGGCCGGCGTGACATGCAGACCATCGGGCGCGGCGCCCCAGCACGACGTCGTTCCGCCGACCTCGATGCCGCACGCGTAGTCGTCGAGCACGACGATCTGCGTGTACAGCTTGCCGGCCGTCGTGACGAGCGTGGGCACGGTGCGAATCGTTCCGTTGTCGCCGTCGCCGTACAGGCCGCGGCCCGCCCAGCCCCAGCAGTAGATCTGCCCACCCGCGGTCAGGCCGCACGTCGAGTAGCTCGCGCCGGCGAGCTGCACGAATGCGTGGCCGCCCGCCACCGCGACCGGAGCGCTGCGATCGGTCGTCGTGTTGTCGCCCAGCTCACCGAACGAGTTTCTGCCCCAGCAGTACGCGGCGCCTGCGGCCGTAAGGCCGCACTCGTGAGAGCCGTAGCTCTCGAGCAGCTTCGTGAACGTTTGACTGGTCGAGACGATCTGCGGGGTCGTGGCGGCCGCGGTTTCGCCGTTGCCGATGGACCCGTAGCTGCCTTCGCCCCAGCAATACGTACCGCGCGATCCGATCTTGCACTGCGTGTTCCAACTGCCCTGGTTGAGCCGGTGCAGCGTGAACGTGACCGGCGAGAGCGCGCCGGTCTTCGCCGTGACGGCGACGGTCAACGGTGTGGTGGTCAGTATGGCGCTCGTGGTCGCCGTTCCCGCGCTGGTCGTGCTCACGTCGAACGTCGAAGCGCCCGAGCCGACCGTCGCGCCGGCTCCGGCCGTGAACGTGACCGTCGCTCCCGGAACCGGATTCGCGAAGGCGTCCTTCACTAGCACTTGCATGCTGGTTTGCGGCGTTTGGCTGTTGCTCGGGAAGTACTGGTTGTTGCCGGTGACGATGGTGATCGACGCGGCCGGACCGGCCGAGATGAGGAATCCAGTGCTGGTCGCCGTGGTGAGACCGGTTGCCGTTGCGCGCAGCGTGTAGGCGCTCGCCGACGCGCTCGTGATGTTCAACGTGCTGAACGTCGCCGCGCCACTCGACGCGGCGAGCGACGTGGTGCCGTTGAGCGTCGCGCCCGCCGCGCCCGTTCCCGCCGTGATCGCGAGCGCGATCGTGTTCGTCGCCGTCGTCACGTCGTTGTTGTCGACGTCGCGAATCTTCACGACGACGGCCGGCGTGATCGTGCTTCCCGCGGTGGTGCTCGTCGGGTTGACGGAGAACAACAGCGCCGCCGGAAGGCCCGGATTCACGGTGATCGTGCCCGACGGCGCACCGGCAAGGCCGGTGCTCGAGAACGCGAGCGTTCGCGGTCCCACGAGACCGTCGATCTTCAGGCCGGCGAACGCCGCCTTGCCGGTCGCGTCGGTGAACACCGGCGTCGTTCCGCCGAGCGTTCCGCCGCCCGAGCCGATCGTGGCCGAGATGGACACGCCGCTCTGCGACACGAAGTTGCCATTCACATCCTCTAATTGCACGACTGGCTGGATCGGGAAGACGACGCCGGCCTGCACGGTCGACGACGGCGGCGTCGTGACGGCGAGCATCGCGGCCGGCCCCGGAATCGTCGCGACGCTCGCCGTCCCGGTGACGGTCAACGAGCCCGCGTCGGTCGCCGTGATGACGTGCGTCACGCCGGAGATCGTCGTCGTCGTGAAGTTCATCGGCGGCGTGCCGCCGGTCGCCGTCGTCGTGTTGGAGGACGACGCGAAGCTTCCGCCGCCCGTGCTGGTCCAGTTGATGGTGCGGCCCGCCGTCGGAACGGGATTGTTGAACGCGTCGAGCAGTTGCGCGGTGACGGTGGCCGTCGCGCCGGCGACCTGCGTGGTCGGCGTGGCGACGACCGACAGATGCGTCGGCACGCCAGGCGTCGCCGTCGCCGTGAACGTGACACTGGAGACGCCGGGTGTGGTCGCCGTTAGCCCTTGCGGACCGGCGACGGTGGCCAGCGTCCACGACGTCAACGTCGCCGTGCCCGTCGCATCGGTGACGACCGGCGTGCTCGGCGCGATGGTTCCGCCGCCCGACGGCGTGAACGTCACCGTTGCGCCCGCGATGGGGTTGCCGCTGCCGTCGGCGAGGCGCACCGACGGCGCGGTCGCGACGGCCGTGTTCACCGTCGCGCTCTGTGCGTCACCGGCAACGATCGTGAGTCCCGACGGAGCGCCGGCGACGATCGCGAACGTCGCGCTCGTGGCGCCGGACGTGCCGGCGCTCGTGACGGTGAAGCTGTAGCCGGCGCCCGCTTTGTTGATCTTGAGATCGTCGAACGTGGCGACGCCGGCGACGGCGTTGCGCGTGAGCGTACCCGTGAGTGTGCCGCCCGCGGGGTTGGTCGCGAGCGAGATCGTGACGGCGTTCGTGGCCGCGGTGAGATTTCCGCCCGCGTCCTGCAGCGCGACTTGAATCGACGGCGAGATCGCGACGCCGGCGGACGCCGACGGAGGCGGTCCGGTGATGATGGCGGTCTTGGAGACGATGCCGGCCTTCACCGTGGCGCCGAAGGCCACGGTGCGCGTGCCGGCCGACGCCGTGGCGGAAGCCGTGCCCACCGCCGTGCCGAGGGTCATCACATTTTGCGAAAGACCGGTGGCGTCGGTGGTTGTGGTGAGCGACGGGAACGTTCCATTCGTCGCGGTCCATGTCACGGCGGCCTTGTCGACCGGATTGCCGTTCGCGTCGACGACCTTCACGACGAAGGGCGCAAGCGCCGACAGAATCGCGGCGGACTGGCCGTCGCCCGAGACGACCGTGAGCCCCGACGCTTTGCCGGCGACCGACGTGACCGTGAACGTCGCGGGCGTCGCGACGCCGGCCACGGAGGCCGTGACCGTCTCAGTCCCGGTCGTCGTGCCGAGCGTGTAGCTCATGGTCGCGGTCCCGTCGCTCGCGGTGACGGAGGTCGACGCGGTCACCGTTCCCGAACCGGTGGTGCGCGCCCAATTCACCACGGCGCCGGACAACGCATTGCCGAACGAGTCGGTGACTTTGACGATGAACGGATTCTTGACGACGTGGACGACGGTGTCGGTCTGGGCGTTCCCGGACACGACGGTGATCGTCGCGGGGTCGCCGGCGGTTGCCGTCGCGGGAATGGCGACGCTGAATCCCTGGGCCACGGCGGCGAAGCTTTGCGGCCCGGCGGTGCCGCCGAGCGTGAGGGAGCTCGACGCGGCGCCGGAGGCGTCGGTCGTGACGCTGGCCGCGCCGACCTTGCCGCCCGTTGGCGCGGCGAAGTTGACCGGAACGCCGGCGATGCCGACGCCGTCGACCGCGGTGACGCGAACGATGCCGGGATTCGCGAGCGTCGCGCCGACCTTGCCGGTTTGTCCGCCGCCGCTCACGAGGATGATGGCCGCGGGGGGAAGCGAGATGGTCGCGGACGCGTTGTCGGTCGCTTTGGTGATGGCGAGCGCGGTGACCGTGACGGTGCCGCGCTTTCCGGTGGGCGTGAGCAAACCGGTATTAGAGATCGATGCAAGGCTCGCGTCGGACACCGACCAGTTGATCTGCGGCGATGCGATGGGCGCGTTCTTGTCGTCGAAGGCGGTGACGGTGAACGTTTGGACGCCCGGCGCGATGACCGTGACGGTCTTTGGCGCGACGACGATGTGATCGATGTTGGCGCCCGGGCCGGTGTAGTTGACCGTGATCTTCTGTTCGGGCGGCGCGGGCTGGTCCGGCGCGTGCGACTGCACCGTGCCTTCGCCGTGGAAGACGACGCCGCTGGGATTCGTGTAGTCGATGCTGGCGGCGAAGCTCTCCCCATCGCCATGCGAGGGGACGGTGAGGTCGAGCGGGAGGTCGGGCTGGCCGGGCTTGAACGTCACCAGCGTGTCGATGACCGTGTCGTTCACGGGGCGCACGAGGACCACGCGCACGTGATCGAACGTGATCCCGAAGTCGTCCATGTTGGCCGCGGCGGCCTGCGCGGACTTGGAGAACACGGGGTTGAATCCGACTTTTGCGACGCCTCGCCGTCCCGGCTGGGAGGGAGAGCTGACGCCCGTGCGAGCGCCATCGGCGCAGGTCGTGACGGCGACGGCGAGGACCAGCGTCGCGAGAGATCGGAAGGGCAGTGACATGGAATTTCGGGAGGGCAGCCAAACGCGGGCCAACGTGCCGGTGTACGTCACTTCTGTCAATGACGATTGGCCCTCCGATCCGTTATTCGATTGTGACGATTTGTTGGTGGCGCGGCGGGTGCAACTCCCTTGACCGAGCCGTTACGATTCCATCGCCGGCACGGACGCACCGACGCTAGGGTCCCGTGTCCATCGCGGACTCGATCGAGTGAGTGTCAGTGGGAAGGTTCGTTACGGTTTCCACCAAATGCCCGCACTGCGGCAAGAGCACGCCGTTGCAGCTGGAGCAGACCTGGGCGCCGCCGGAAGCGCTGATCAAGCGCTTGGCGGGCACGCGTATGCGGTGCCGGAACCGCCAGTGCGCGCGGATCTTCGATTTCAATCCCGAGGACGCGGTGGTCAAGGAATCGAAGCGGATTTAGGCGGGACGCGGGTTGCGGGTTACGGGTTGCGGGTTACGGGCAGCGACTTGACGACGCAGCCGCCACCGTCGATCACTGCAGTCGTCCGAGCGTCTTTGCACGCATGCGCCGCTTCGCGGCGCTTTTTTTGTTGGACCCTCATCGCGCACCGAGATCTCACATCGCGGATCCCGCGCCACGCGCCCCGCGGCACGCGCCCCCCACATGTCGATTCTGACGATCCCCGTTCGTCGCGATAATACAGGACGGACAATCACTCACACTCGAGGATCGCGACCATGAAGTACATGATGTTCATCAAACACGCCGAGTCCTACCGCGACCTGACGCCGCCGCAGGGGCTCATGGACGCCATGGGGACGTTCGTCACCGACGGCTTCAAGAAAGGCTGGCTGCTCGACACCGCCGGACTCCGCGGCACAGCCGCCGGCACCCGAATCCGGCTCGGCGGCGGCAAGCTCTCGGTGACCGACGGTCCGTTCACCGAATCCAAGGAGATCATCGGCGGCTACGCGCTCGTCGACGCGAAATCCAACGAGGAAGCCGTGGCGCTCGCGACGGAGTTCGTCGACCTCCACCGCATCCACTGGCCGGGGTTCGACATGGAGTGCGAGGTGCGGCCACTCGAGGACATGGAGCCGCCCGCGGCCTGACCAGGGCCGTTCCGTCGGGCCGTAGGTTGCGTGATGTCGATCGTCGCCCCGCAGTCCGCGCATCATCGCCCCGGCGGCGGCTTCCGCAACCCATGGCCCGGCGGCGAGCTCCACGGCTTCAAAGATTTCTTACGCTGGCGATTTCGCGACCGCTTGCGCTCGTCGATCGCGCCGAATCCTCCACGCGGCGCGATCCCGCGGCGCACGCCGTCGATGGTCGTGCCGCGGGCCGCGACGGGATACCGCTCGCTCACCTGGGTCGGCCACGCCACCGTGCTGCTCCAACTCGGCCCGTTGAACGTGCTGACCGATCCGATGTGGGGCAACCGCGCGTCGCCGCTTCGGTGGATCGGTCCGCACCGGCTCACGCCGCCCGGCATCGACTTCGACGCGCTGCCGCCGATCGACGTCGCCCTCCTCTCGCACAATCACTACGACCACCTCGACGCACCGACGGTTCGTCGCCTGGCGTCGCGCTATCCTGACGCACGCTGGCTCTGTCCGCTCGGACTCGCGGACCTGCTTCGATCGCTCGGCGTGCAGCGGGTGACGGAGCACGACTGGTGGCAGACGGTGGACGCACCCGAATTCACGGCGACGTGCACGCCGGCGCAGCACTTCAGCGCGCGTGGGCTGCGCGATCGCGGCGACACGCTGTGGTGCGGCTGGACCATCGCCGCCGATCGGGTGCGCATCTACTTCGCGGGCGATACCGCGCTGCATCCCGAATTCGACGCCATCGCCGAGCGCGCCGGTCCGTTCGATGCCCTGCTGCTGCCGATCGGCGCGTACGAGCCGCGGTGGTTCATGCGGTCGGTGCACATGAATCCCGAGGACGCGATCGACGCCTACCGTGCGCTCGCCTCGCGCCAGCCGTCGCCGCCGCCGTGCATCCCGATGCACTGGGGCACGTTTCGTCTCACCGACGAGCCGGTGCTCGAGCCGCCCGCGCGGTTCGCCGACGCGTGGCGAGCGGCGGGGTTTGCTCCAGAGTCGAATTGGACGCTGGCGATCGGTGAGACGCGCCGGTTGGGGTAGTGTGAGCGGCGCGTAAGGTTCGTGTCTTTTCGCCGGCGCGAGGCCGATCGCCGATTGCGCGACGCCGTCGCCGATCGCGATGATTGGGGCAACGTCCACCGGTAGTCTCATGCGAAAACTCTCATACGTGCTCCTGGCGTTGACGACCACCCGCGTGCTGGCGCAGTCGCCGGCGCCCGCTCCGTGCAAGCAAAACGCCGAGTCGCGCAAGTTCGACTTCTGGATCGGCAGTTGGCGCGTGACGGATACGTCGGGCACGCAACAGGTCGGGACGAGCCGCGTCGACCTCGTGAGCGGCGGATGCGGCCTGCTCGAGAATTGGCGCGACATGCGCGGCTCGGAAGGAAAGAGCCTGAGCACGTTCGATCCGAGCACGCATCAGTGGCGGCAGTTCTGGGTCGGGCAGGGCGGGCTCGTCACGGACTTCAAAGAAAGCGAATGGCACGGCACCAGCGTGTCGTTCATCGTTCACTATGGGCCGTCGAGCCCGCGCGGCGCCTTCACGTCGAAGCTCACTTTCACGCCGCTCGGTCCGGACCTCGTTCGGCAGCATCAGGAGATCTCGACCGACGAGGGCAAGACGTGGACGATGGGCTTCGACTTTCGCTATCACCGCGTGACCGGCGACTCGTCGGGCAAGCGATAGCCGAGCCCGGCGGCCGGGCGCGCGCGGCGGCACTGGCAGCCGGCGGGGGCGCGGATACTATTTGTCCGCATGCGAACTTCACTCCTCGTGTCCCTCATCGCCGCGGCCATTCCGGCGACGTCATCCGCACCCTCGACGACGGCGAAGGCCGCCGCCCCATGTACGAAAGCCACGACCGCGTGCGAGCAATGGGTCACGCTCAGCGGCGGACCCGCCCGATCGATGGTGTACTCGAGCTATTCGCTCGACACGCCGAATCCGGCGATCACGCGCGCGCTGATCATGGTGCACGGCACCAACCGAAACGCCGATCACTATTTCGAGACGGCGCTGGCCGCCGGCTTTCTCGCCGGGGCGCTCGACAACACGGTGATCATCGCGCCGCACATCATCGCCGCGCCCGACAAGCCGCAGCCGAACGAGGTCGTCTGGCCGAATCGCGGCGACACGTGGCGCTCGGGCGGCATGTCCACGTCGAATCCCACGCTGTCGGCATTCGATCTCGCTGATGAGATTTTGCGAAAGCTCGCCAACAAGAAGACGTTCCCGAACCTGACGAAGATCGTGGTCGCCGGACACTCGGCGGGCGGACAGTTCGTGACGCGCTACGAGATGGCCAACAAGGTCCACTCGTCGCTCGGCGTCGCGGTGACGTACGTCGTGGCGAATCCGTCGAGCTACGCGTGGCCGGTGGCCATCCGCCCGCTGCCGACCGGCGACGCCGATTCGACCACCGCCGCGAACGCCGCCGTCACGAACGGCGAAAAGGTGCACACCTCGTTCACGTACGGGCCGTTCGACGCCGCGAAGGCCGCGGGGTTCAATCGCTGGCCGTCGGGCCTCGAGAATCGAACGGGCTACACCGCGCAGATGTCCGACGAGCAGCTGAAGAAGCAGCTCGCCGAGCGGCCGACGACGTATTTGCTCGGCCAGGTGGACGTGCTTCCGTTGGGCGGGTTCGACAGCTCCCCCAACGCGATGGCGCAGGGACCGACGCGTCGCGCGCGCGGTGAGGCATTCGTCAAATACATCACCGAGAACCTCGGCGCCAAGCCGACGACGATCATCGTGCCGGAGTGCGGACACAACGACCGTTGCATCTTCACGACCGACGTCGTCTTTCCTTCCATCTTCCCGCAGTGAGCGTGCGCATGCGGATCGCGCCGTGGTGCCTCGCCGTCGCGGTGCTCGCCCCCGCGCTGGTGGGCGCGCAAGCGCCGGCGCGCGATCCCGCCGCCGAGAAGCAGGCGGCGCGCGCGGCGGTGGAGACGTATCTCCACGGTCTCAAGTTCAACGACGTCGAATCGTTCAAGAAGGTGTTTCTGCCCGACGTCAAGCTGCAGTGGATCAAGCGCGACGGCTCGCTCGGCCAGTTGAGCCAGGAGGACTGGTACAAGTCGTTCGTGTCGAGCGCCGGCAAGGAAGAGGAGGGCGAGCTCCGCATCGAGTCGCTCGACGTCACCAACGACATCGCCTCGGCGAAAGTCGTCGAGACGTATCCCAAGAGCGTGTACATCGACTACGTGTCGCTGATCAAGATTCGCGACACGTGGTGGATCGCCGCCAAGGTCTACACGAGCCACCCGCGCTGAGTCGACTCGCGAGCGGGTGCTGAACGAGACGCATTCGCTACGGCAGCCCGGCGAGCTTCTTCTCGATCGTCGCCGCGGCCGTGCGCTCGGCGTCGGTCGACCGCGGGTTGGCGTCGAGAGACTTCTTGAATGAGGACTTTGCGGCCGCGGTGTCGCCGGCCGCGAGCTGCGCGTCGCCGAGCCGGCCGAGCGCGCGGTGAGACGTGGGAAACATCGTGGCCGCGAGCGTGTGCAACGCCACGCCGTCGGCGAACCGCTTCTTCTGCACGCGATCGTCGCCGAGCGCGCTGATCGGCCCCTCGGTGACGTCGACGTCGGCGAGCGCTCCGGCGCTGCGCCACGCCAGGGCCATCGCCGCGACCTCGGCACCGCTGTGGCCGGCCTCGAGCGAGTCGCGCAGCACGGTCGCGAACGCGAGGCGCTTCGGCGACGTCAGGATCAACTTGTCACCGCTCGGGCTTACCACGTACGCCGTGGCGTTCCGCAGCTCGGGATTGTCGAACGTCGCGACGGGCTGCCACGCCGGCTCGCTCGCGGCGCGCGCGTAGAGCACGTTGCCCTTGGCCATGAGAATCGTGGCATGGCCGGCGACCCATGCGTGCGACGTGCGGCCGACGACCGTCGGGCCGAGGCTCGTCGTCTTGTGCGTGGCGAGATCGAACCGGCGGATGACGTGGTGCGCGTCCGCGGAATCGATGCGCACGTAGCTCAGCGCGCGCTCGCCGGGAATGCGTTGCGCGGGGAGCGCCGGGAGCCCGCTGTCGACGTCGGCGATCGCGCCCGACGCGGCGTTGAAGATGCCGAGCGTGAAGGTCTTCGACTTGGGGCGGGTGAGCGCGTAGTCGCCGTTCGGGAGCGGCGTGTAGTAGCCGGTGGTATCGGGGGCGCGAAGCACGCCTTGCTTCGGCGTGCCGTCAGGCGCGTAAACCCAGGGTCCGAATTCCTTGAACAGCGTGGCCGGCTGCCACCGCACCGCGACGTACTCCCCGCGGTCGTTCACGGTGGGCGAGTTTTCGTTTTCGGGCGTATGCGTCACCTGCCTTTCGGCACGTGTCGCGAGGTCGATTCGGTAGATGTCGCTGCGCGCGTTGGTGCCGGTGTCGCGGATGGCGCTGAACACGATCGCGCGGCCGTCGGGCGTGAAGGCGGGCTGGCTGTTGCTGCCTTCGTCGTGCGTGAGCTTGATGGGTGTTCCGGCGGAGAGGCGATTGCCGGTCCAGTGGAGGTCGACGACCCAGAGGTTGACCGGATTCGCTTGGGCCGCGGCGCTCGAGGCGGCGACGACTCCGGCGGCGAGCAGCAGCGCCGGTCGCGCAAATATGAGAACACTCATGTCTCGGGCCTCCCCGTTGAGCTTCCGACTGTCCGATGGACGACCGGAATCTAGGGCACGCAGGCCGCGGCGTTGAGGTCGACCGCGCGCGAGGGATGAGCCGTGTTCGTCATCATTGTCTGACGGGCCGGGGCTGGTGAAGCGGCGTCTGGTGACGCTGATTGATGTCCGTCTCGTGCGCCCGAGCGAAGACGGGCAACGACGTGCTCAACCTTTCTCATCGAGAGATACTGGACCGTGACTCGGAAAACTCGGCGACCAAGACGCCACGTTGACTTCTGGAGCATGAGCAATCCTGTCACGCGGCACTGGCGCTCGACTCTGCTGCTCGCGGCGCTCGGGTGCCGACAGATCGACGACAGCCGCGCCCCGGAAAGTGTGCCGTCCGCCTGGCGCGACGGACACCGCGCGGCCGTCGCGGACGGTAAGTCGGGCATGGTCGTGACGGCGGCGCCGCTCGCGACGCGCGCCGGCGTCGACGTTTTGCGTGCCGGCGGCAATGCCGCGGACGCCGCGGTCGCCGTCGGTTTCGCGCTCGCCGTGGTCTACCCGACCGCCGGCAACCTCGGCGGCGGAGGCTTCATCGTCACGCGCATGGGCAAGGAATCCGCGGCGCTCGATTTTCGCGAGATCGCGCCCGCGGCGTCGACGCGTGACATGTACCTCGACGCGAACGGCAATGTCACGGACAAGAGCCTCACCGGCGCGCTCGCCGCCGGCGTGCCCGGGAGCGTCGCCGGACTCTGGGCGCTGCACCAGAAGTTCGGCTCGAAACCGTGGAAGGACCTCGTGCAACCGGCGATCGACTTGGCCGAACGCGGCTTCACGACCGATTCCGCGTTCATCGCCGGCGAATCCGACGCGGCACGGCTGGCGAAATTCCCGGCGTCGGCCGCGCTCTTCGTGGTGAACGGCAAGCCGGTCGCGCTCGGAGCTCAATGGCGGAATTCGGATCTCGCCGCCACGCTGCGCCGCATCGCCGACCACGGACGCGACGGTTTCTACACCGGGCAGACGGCCGATCTTGTCGCCGCCGAGATGAAGCGAAGCGGCGGCATCATCTCGACGGCGGATTTAAAGAACTATCAACCGATCTGGCGCGCGCCGATCGAGATCGACTACCGCGGACACCACATCATCTCGATGCCGCCGGCGTCGTCCGGCGGGCTCACGATCGCGCTGATCACCAATATCCTCGGCGGCTTCGACCTGCATGCGATGGGATGGCACTCGAGCGAAGCCATTCGCGTCGTCGCCGAAGCGGAGCGCGCGGCGTTCGCTCGGCGCAACACGCTGCTCGGCGATCCTGCGTTCGTGAAGATTCCGACGGAGGCGTTCTTGTCGACGGATACGGCAGCCGCAATTCGCGCCACGATCACGGCGGGGCGCACCGTCGGCGCGGCGGCGCGAAGCGTCAGCCGGGAACGGCATACCACGCATTTCAGCATCGTCGACGGCAAGGGGAACGCCGTCTCGATGACCACGACGCTCAACAACGGCTACGGCTCGGCGCTCACCGTGTCGGGCGCGGGCTTTCTCCTGAACGACGAGATGGACGACTTCACGGCGAAAGTCGGCGCGGTCAACGCGATGGGTCTTCGGCAGGGCGAGGCCAACGCGATTCAACCGGGAAAGCGAATGCTGTCGAGCATGACGCCGACGATCGTACTCGATTCGGCCGGCTCGCCGATGCTCGTGACCGGCGCGTCTGGCGGAGCGCGCATCATCACCGGTGTGACGCAAATGCTGATCAACGTGCTCGACTTCGGGCTCTCGCTCGGCGCGGCGGAAGTCGCGCCGCGGTTTCACGCGCAGGACTACCCGGATTCACTGTTGCTCGAGCGCGGCGGCTATCCCGACGACCTGGTTCGAGCGCTCGCCGATCACGGCCAGCATCCGACGTTCAGCACCAGCCCGTACGACTACGATGATTTCGCGTTCGTGCAGAGCATTTTGCGGGTCGGCGGCCGGTGGCAGGGCGTATCGGAGCCGAGGGGGCATGGGTTGGCGCTCGGATACTGACTGACGACGGCTGACGGCTGACGGCTAACGGCTGACGGCTGACGGCTAACGGCTAACGGCTGACGGCTAACGGCTGACGGCTGACGGCTGACGGCTGACGGCTAACGGCTAACGGCTGACGGCTGACGGCTGACGGCCGACCGCGTAGTTCCCTAATCCCTGGTCCCTAATCCCTAGTCCCTAATCGCTAGTCCCTAGTCCCTAATCGGCAATAATATACTTGACACCACCAGCATAGTCTGATACATTCGGACCATGCTCAAACAACACATTGCCCCCAACACCCTCGCTGAGGCGATTCGCTACTTCGCGGATCCGGACGTGAGCCTTGCCTTTGTCGTGCAACTGCGCTGGCCGTCTGGCGTCTCGTGCCCGCGTTGTGGGGCGTCGAACCCGACGTTTCTCAAGTCGCGTCGGATCTTCCGTTGCACGGGCGAGTGCCGGAAAGACTTCTCGGTCAAGGTCGGAACCATCTTCGAGGACAGCCCGCTTGGCTTGGACAAGTGGCTCCCGGCCATGTGGCTCATCATCAATGCAAAGAACGGCATCTCGTCCTACGAACTGCACCGTGCGCTCGGGGTGACCCAAAAGACCGCGTGGTTCATGCTGCATCGCATCCGGTTGGCGATGCAGAACCGCAGCGTCGACAAAATGAACGGTGAGGTCGAAGCCGATGAGACCTACATCGGAGGCAAGCGCGCGAACATGCATAAGAGCAAGAAAGACCGCGTTCGTTCCGATGGCAGCAAGAAGCACATGCAAGCCGTGATGGGCATGTTGGAGCGGAAGCGTGGCGACCAGCACTCGACCGTCCGTCTCGCGCATATCCAGACCACCAAGAAGCATGAGCTTGGCGCGCAGATCGACGCGACCATCGAGAAGGGGTCGAACGTCTACACCGATGCCCACCCGAGCTACAAGCGCTTGGCCGAAGTGCGGTGGGGCGACAACTACACCCATGCCGCCGTTGACCATGCTGTGAAGTACGTCGACGGCCAAGTTCACACGAACGGCTTGGAGAACTTTTGGTCGTGCCTTAAGCGCACCATCAAAGGCACTTACGTGTCTGTCGACCCGATCCACCTGTTCCGGTATCTCGACGAACAGACCTATCGGTTCAATGAGCGGAAGTTGACCGACTTCGAGCGCTTCGTTGGCGTCGTGCGCGAGATTGTTGGCCGTCGCATCACCTACAAGGAACTCATCAGCGCTGACATGCTCCCCGCACGAACGTGAGGCAAAATCATGGCCGAAACTCAAGCGAGGTCCGCGCAAAAACGCTAAACTACGCTCACGACGGTCACAGACAACGGAGCCTCGCTGAGCATGCGCCTTGTAGAAATCGAATGGCTCGACTCGTATGGCGGAACAACGGGATGGAAGCCGTTGGAAGATTGCACGCCAGATGTGCTGACAGTGCGGTCGGTTGGATGGCTGATTCACGACGACGAACGCGTGAAGGTCATCGTGCCCCACATGGTTCAACCCGATCCGGAGACACGAATCGCCGCGCAAGGACGCGGCGACATGTGTATCCCGAGTTCTGCAATTGTCAGCCTGCGCGATCTGAACGGTTAAGGCTTCTTCTTCGCGCCGGTTGCTCGCAAAACGCGAAACACTTCGCGCTGACGGGCAAACGCGTTGCTGTCTGGCTTCTTGGGCTCGCGGTTTGCTTCGATCGACGCCGCCAGTTCCTTTTCGATCTTCGTGCTTTCGTGCTTGCGAAGCACACGCCCCGCGTCCGACGCGACCCGGTCGGATGGCCGTTTGTCTACCATTCGCCCTCCAAAGGCTAGAGTACGCCATGAAACCTAGCGGCGGAAAATCTAAGAGCACAAAACCAACGACGCCGGAAATCGAACTCGACTACACGGGCGACGAAGCGCTCAAACGATTGACCGACATGACACGGCAAGTACTCACCGTGCCAAAAGCGGAAATCATCGCACGCGAGAAAGCGGCTAAGAGCAAGCGCAAGCATCAATGAGACCCGTTATATAAATTCTGCAATCTTTATCGCCAGCGGTTTTGCGTGAGTCCACACTTCACGAGCCTGCTCGGGAGTGTAGGAAGAGCGCGGGTGCATCGTCGCATTCCGCCACGCATCCTTAACGGCTTGCAAGTGCGCAAGGATTTCGGATGCTTGCGCGTGATACTCCTTCTCGGGATCAGTGTTTTGCGGAAGCCTATTCACCTGACCACGAACGTTGTTTAGCAGGGTTTGCCAGTTTTTATCAACACTCGCGAGCCCGATCTTTGTCCCAAAGCGCTGAAGAGCGATTTCAAGTACACGCATTACGTGAAAGACGCTCGCCGTACTGCGGTCCAGCGCGAGACATCGCGCCGCCTCTTCAATGTCGAATTGCGCGTCCGTGAAGACCGAGGCCACTGTTGGCCCGAAATGATCCACGCCAGTGAATAAACGCTCTTGGTTTGGATCAATCGAAAACATCGACGTCGCCTTGATCTCATCAAGTAAGCGCCCTTTGTATTCGCCCCATAGCAACCTTAGCTGTTTGTATGTCGTGTCAGGATTCGAGATTGCCTGACGCCATCGGATCATGGTTTCGGTTGACGCAACGAATCCAAGCGGACCAAAACTCCTTTCAAGCGCATCCGCGATCTTCGTTCCGCTTACTCGGGTGTCGTCGCTAATCAGCTGATCGGTCCATCCTTCGTCGTCCCGTTGCGTCAGGATTCCCAACTGAGCTTCGAGTGTCGCGAAAATCACGATTGGGCGAATGTTCAGCTTGTGCATGATGTCCCACAGTGTGAGGAGTCTCAATCATGACTCCCTAACACCAGTGGTGTCAAATATATTATTGCCCCCTAATCCCTCCTCCCTGTTGCTCCTGTTGTCTCGCTCTTGGCTTTTAGCTATCGTGTTGCCGAGCACACTCCCTCCCGCCCTCCCTATGACATCCGAACGAATTCGGCCCCGGAAGGCCGCCGGCGCCAAAATCGCGCAAGTCATTGGCATTGGTCTCGTTGCAATGGCCGTCGTGGTCGCCCGACGACCGGCGTCGCTCGCCGCGCATAGCGCCGATCCGACGTTCGCCGAGGACGTCGCGCCGATCGTCTACAAGAACTGCACGGTCTGCCACCGTCCGGACGGGATCGGGCCGTTTTCGCTGCTCGACTACGATAGCGCCAAGGCGAACGTCGACGACATCCGCGAGAAGGTGGAGAGCCGCCAGATGCCGCCCTGGCATGCCGAGGGTGAGCATGGCGTGTTTCGGAACGACCGGCGGCTGTCCGACGCCGACCGCCAAACCATTCTTCGTTGGATCGAGGCCGGCGCCAAGCCGGGCGATCTGACCAAGCTGCCGCCGCGCCCGCAGTATCCCGCGAAGTGGTCGATGGGAACGCCCGACGCGACCGTGTCGATGCCCGAGGAGTTCACGGTGCCGGCGACGGGAACGGTCGAATACCAATACTTTGAAGTCCCCACGAACTTCACCGAAGACAAGTGGGTGCAGTCGATGGAGATCCTCCCGGGCGCGCGCGACGTGGTGCATCACGTGCTCGTGTACGCGCGCGTGCCGGCGCCGCCCGCCGCCGCGGCGCCCGCAGCCGCTCCCGCCCCGCGTCCCGCCGGCACCCCCGCGCCGCAGCCGCTCTTCCTCGTCAACCGCACGTGGTCGCAGTTGCCGCGCGAAACACGCACCGACACGCTGCATCGTCAGCGCAATCCGCTCGGCACGTTGATCGGGACGGAGACGCCGGGCAACAACTTCATCGAGTTTCCGCAGGGCACGGCGCTGCTCATTCGCGCCGGCACGATTCTCACGTTCCAGATGCACTACACGGCGCACGGGCACGAGATGAAGGACCGCACGACCGTCGGCTTCAAGTTCGCGAAGGAGATGCCCGACGAGCAGATCATGGCTTCACAGTTCGTGAATGGCTCGTTCACGCTGCCCGCCGGCGCGAAGGACGTCGCCGTTCCGGCGGAGATCGGCGTCAGCCAGCCGGTGCGCATTTGGGGCATGATGCCGCACACGCATCTGCGCGGCGTGCGCTGGCAGTACAAGCTCGAGAAGCCGGACGGGACGTCCGAGGTGATCCTCGACGTGCCGCACTACGACTTCAACTGGCAGACGTACTACATGTTCGCCAAGCCGCTGGAGATGCCGGCCGGCTCCAAGATCACGTCGATGGCGTGGTACGACAATTCGGCGACCAACAAGAGCAACCCCGACGCAACCAAAGACGTGAAGTGGGGCGATCAGACGTGGGAGGAGATGCAGTACACGGGCTTCCTCTACAGCGTCCCGAGTCGAAAGCTGAAACCCTGACCGAGAGTCGGGTCGGCTATTTCACCGCGACGTCGAGCACCATGCCGTGCGCGTCGTGCGGCTTGCCGTCCTTCGTGTCACGCACGTGGCAGAGCAGGCTGTACGACCCCGGCTCGACGTCGACCTGAAAGAGCGCCGTGCCGCCCGGTCCGACATCCGTCGTACCGCCCATCGGCGTGACGGGCGACGTGCCGTGCGGCGACTCGATCCACGCCGCGTAGTCCTTCGACGTCTTGCCCTTGGCGAGCTTCGAGAACATCAGGTCGTGCGTCTGCTGGCCCGCGTTCACCACCGCGATCACGTGATGCCCCGGCGTCAACGGCTGTGAGAGCGTATAAGAATACTCACGCATCGTGATCGTGACGTCGGCCGAGGGCATCGCGACGCGCGGGCGTCCGACCTGGCGCACGGTGAGCGTGCGGATCATGCCCTTCGACACGTGGCCGACCTTGTCGGCGCCGGCCATCAGACAAAACGCGATGTACTCGCCCGGCTCGAGGGACACGGTGGCGTTCGAGACGCCGCCACCCGGGTGCGGACTGTTTGGGCCGCCGACGGCGTGCAGCCACGCCGGCACGACGGCGGACGTCGCCAGCGCCGCGGCGACATTGTTCAGCGTTCGGCCTGCCTCGAGACGATACAGCATCACCTGGTGCAGTTCCTTTCCCTCGTTGCGCAGCCGAAACGTGGTCAGCCCCGAGGGAATCACCTCGGGCATGACGAACGCGTAGTCGCGCGCAATCACGTCGACGACGTTGCCACCGCGCGGGGGAACGAAGTTGGTCGTCGGTGCATCCTGCGCGCGCGTCGAGGCGAGCGGAGCGAGCGCGATGGTGGCGGCGGCGAACAGTCGGCGGGAGCGAGCGGTCGAGGACAAGGCGGTAACGGTCGAGAGGGTGGAAGCGACGTCGAGACAGGACTCGCTCGGCCGAGACGCGAGTGCCATGTTGAAGTATCGACCAGATAGACGACCCACACCACGTTGGCGTGACGATGCGAGCGTTCCTGGCCATCCCGAGGGCCAGCCAAGCGTGAGTCGGCGGCAGAACGAGCAGGTCCGGCGCGTCGAGATCGTCGCCGCGTTGTCGCTCGCCACCGACCTCGCGATCGGTCAGCCGGTCGAGCTCGCGCTGCGGTCGTGCGCGCTCGCGGTCGCGCTGGCCGAATCGGCGCGGCTCGATCGCGAGACGATCCGCCAAGTCTACTATCAGTCGCTGCTTCGCTACATCGGATGCAACGCCGACACCGAGACGCAGGTCGCGATCCTCGGAGACGAGATGGTGATGCGTCGCGAGTTCTCGCGCATCGACCAAGGAAGCGCGCGCGAGGTGCTGGCGGTGATCCTGCGCGCGCTCCGGCGGACGAACGCGGATCGCGCGCTGCCCGCCGCCGCGCTGGCGATCGCCAAGGGCATGCTCGGCAGCCGCGGAACGACGGTGAGAATTCTCACGGGACACTGCGAGGTCGGCCAGCGGCTCGCGCAGCGTCTCGGATTCGACGACGCGATCGTTCGCAATCTCGGCCAGCTCTACGAGCGATGGGATGGGCGCGGTCTCCCGCACGGCCTTCGGGGCGACGCAATCGCGCCGGCGGTGCGCGTCGTCGCCCTCGCGCAGGACGTCATCGTGCTCACGGAGACGCTCGGCGCCGATGAAGCGCTCTCGCTCATTCGCGAGCGGCGTGGACACGCGTACGATCCGGCGCTCGTCGACCGGCTCCTCTTATCGGCGAACACGCTGCTCGCGCGAAGCGATGACGTCGTGGCGTGGGACGCGGCGCTCGCGCTCGAGCCTCGCCCGCATCAACTCCTGAGCGACGCCGAGCTGGACGAGGCATGCCTCGTGATCGCGGACTTCGTGGACATTCGGTGGACCGAGCGGCTCGGGCATTCGCGCGCGGTCGCGGCGTTGGCCGAAGCGGCCGTTCGACATCTCGGATGGCCGGCCGCGGACGCCGCCGTCGCGCGCCGAGCCGCGCTCGTTCACGACCTCGGCGAGATGGCGATTCCCGTGTCGACGTGGGCCAAGTCCGGACCGCTGAGCGATCGCGAGCGGGACGACATTCGTCTGCATCCGCATCACACCGAGCGAATCCTCTCACGCGCCGCGACGGGAGCGCTCGACCGACTGGCGACGGTGAGCGGCCAGCACCACGAGCGCGTGGATGGATCGGGATATTTCCGCGGTCTGCGCGGGCGGGATGTCTCGCCGGTCGCGCGTGTGCTCGCGGCGGCGGAAGCGTATCAAACGAAGCTCGAGCCGCGCCCGCACCGCGCCGCGCTGTCGGCCGAGTCGGCGGCGGTGGAGCTCAAGCGGCTCGTGCACGCCGGCGCGCTGGATGCCGGCGCCGTGGCGGCGGTGCTGGCGGTCGCGGGACATCGCGTGGCGCCCGTTCGTCGCGATTCGATCGCCGGTCTCACGCCTCGCGAAATCGAGGTCCTTCGGCTCGTCGGCTCGGGCCGGCCGGCGAAGGAGGTCGCCCGCGTGCTCGGCATGTCGGTGCGGACGGCCGACAATCACACGCGAAACATCTATGAGAAAATTGGCGTGTCCACGCGTGCCGCCGCGGCGCTGTTCGCCGTCGAGCACGGGTTGCTCGGCCCCGGAGAACGGTCGACGAAAGATGAGTAGAACTACTCAGGCGTGACCGCTGGTCGCGGCGTACTCTCCGTGCAGCGGCTCGGGCCGCGGTCACGTCGTCAACGCTCGCTCACGGAGACTCACGCAATGTCGATCGATCGGAACAAGGCCACGGCACGCCGTTGGTTCACGGACATCATCATGCAGGGCGACATGGCCGTCGCCGACGAGATCTTCGCCGCGGACCATCGCATTCACGATCCGCACGGGCCGCCGTCAGGCTGGCCGGACGGGCCCGAGGGTTTGAAGATGGTCGCGACGCCGTTCCGTGTCGCCTTTCCCGACGTACGCGTGGTCGTCGAGGATCAAATCGCCGAAGGCGATCGTGTGGTCACGCGCTGGTCGGCGGGCGGCACGCATGCGGGTCCGCTGAAGGGCATGCCCGCCACGGGCAGAACGATCGCGGTCACCGGCGCGAACGTGACGCGCTTCGCGAACGGCAAGATCGTGGAGTCGTGGTTCAACTTCGACATGCTGACGTTGTTGCGACAGCTTGGCGTGGTTCCGGCGGCCGGGTAGGCATCTTGAAATAAACGGTTGCGTTGTTTGACAAGGATTCGGAACCCGCATAACCAAGGGAAACGAGAGGAAGGTCCACGGACGAGGTACTACGATAGGCCATCGATACGTCGTCACCTCTTCCCTGAAAACCCGAACCGCGTCCGTTGCCGGCACTACAGCCACGACCGCGGGGCAATCGTAGAACATGATCCGATGCACGGACCTTGGGGAATTTTGATTCTTATGCGGATACTAAGCGCGCCGTCTTTTCGTTGACACTCGCAATCTCATCGAGCTTCTACGTCCAGGTCGAAAACCGAGGCCGGCTACAACCACCACGCTCTTGGCAAAATCGACAGGAGGAGGCGATATGGAGTCCGTGTGCGCCGCTCGCCAGACCCTGTAGAATTCATTCTCGGTTCGCACGACGGAGCAGAGCTCCGAGTTCTACCGCCTCGTGAGTTTCACCAGCATATGGACTCTCTCACTCGCGCCGTGAGCGGTCCGTTGCGCAGGTACCGGCTGTGATAGCGCGGTGAGAAGCAGACAAGCCGCAACGATTCTCACTATTCGCGGATTGGGCGCGCTAAGAATTCCGTGCAATAGCGATCCACCTGTCACGAACCAGAGGTCCCTTCGCCGATTTGATTTGTTGCCGACGACCGATCGCGCTTGTTTCGGTCGGAAGCTTGACGTCGTATCGATAAACCGTCATTGTGCGCGCGGCTGGTACTGTGTCCAGCTCTGATACCTTGATGCAACCGAATGGCGACAAAGACGCTCGAGCAGTTGAGCCGCCGGCAGCGACAGATCGTGGAAATCATCCTCAAGCGCGGGCGCGCCAATGCCCATCAGGTAGTAGAGGAATTGCCGAACCCGCCGAGCTATACGGCCGTGCGCGGAACACTTCGCCACCTTGAGGAAAAAGGATTCCTTCGGCACGAGCACGACGGGCCGCGCTACGTCTATGTGCCGACCATCAGTCCAAATCGGGCAAGAGCGGCGGCCATAAGACACCTGGTGCACACGTTCTTCAATGGTTCCGTTGCCTCTGCTGTTGGCGCGACGCTCGAGGTACTTGAGGATAGGCTTGACGATGTTGATCTGGATGCACTCCAGCAAGTGGTCGACAACGCTCGCAAGAACGCGGGAAGACGGCAGCGCAGCCGTTCAAGTGTTGGCATTTTATGAGTCAGGGTGATCTTCCAAGAATAGGTCAGGGCGATCGTATGGCTTGCTTGTGGCTGTCCACACGTGCCCTTTCCAGGAAGCTACCGCTTGCAACCGAGTTGGTCGCATGGGCACGCTTTTCCCTTGCATGCAGCCGCGACCGTCCGTTTTTTCCTCGTGCCAACCACGACCGCGTCGCGACCACTCACAATGTCACTTCGGGACTCTTGGCATGCTGCTCGGACGATCGTTCTGCTAGAGCTTGGTCGACTTGGCGCGCACCAGGCTTGGGTGCGTCAATACGAGAATCTGTCTGACGTGTGTTGCATCATTCACCTGGGCGATCTTCCTGCCAATCGTGTACGCGCCTTTGGCTCGATCGTGGCAACTGTGCGCCGCTGGGGAGACGGTTGTCTCGCGTATGGCGTGTCGCTTGCGCGAGTTCGATCCATCTTGGTGGCAACTGGGTGTACAGATCAGCCCCCTGATTGGGTCAACGCATCACCGTGCACTAGAGTTGCCGTCTTGGATCAGCGACGATGTCGCGGGGAGAAGCGCAACTTGGCGGAAATCCCGGCAACCGTCTCAGCCGCTTGAGGTCGCCAGCGGGATCGTCGCCCCAAAGTGTGTAATCTTATCCGCCGATTCGGTGCAATTTCACGCCGCCGCCAACAGCGCACGGAGAAAATCGGGACGCATCGGCTGCGCTACAGCGATGAGGGAGTCAGCGGCTCGCTCTCGCAGCGCACGAGGGAGACCAAAGCGCAATGGTCTCCCTCTTTCTCTAGAGCGCATCGAATGCTTTAGGACCACACAACGACGCCACTAACCAACAATGATCCGCACCTACTTGCTACACCGCCAAGAGTCCCGCAACCGCTCGCCAAAGCAAAGCGACATGCTTGGGTTGCGAAACGGCAATCGCACTTACCACCAATCCCTTACAGTCCAGTACCAACACATACTCGCCGGAAGCCTTGACGAATTTTGGGTTGGTTTTCGCCGCCGCGAGCAAGGCAACTGCGTCGCGCGTTTCAATGCCGCGCCGTACTGCGGCGCTCAATAGCCCGTGGCCGCAGTGGTTATGCCATTCAGCACAGGAGCCCGGCTGGTTGTCGGTGTGGCAGCTATTGAATTCAGTACAGTCGTAACAGTCGGAAAATGCTGGATCGCAGCTTCCGGTACCGAACCAGTGAAATGTCGCCGCGTCAAAACAGGTCGAACAGTTCGCAAGTGGTTCGTTACCAAGAGGCTCGGCGCGATGGCTGACCGCAGCATGCAACGCTTGCGGAACCAGAATGCACAACGCGACCACTAGGGATAAAGCCTTCATTAACCGCATTTTCAATCTCCTGGTCACAGGGTGAACTTCAAGGTGCGTGGTCCAATCTCCAGAGAATGGGAAGTTGCCGACCATCTTTACCTTCTCGAAGGCCGAACAACCGGTCATCGTCGAGGAATTGCATAATTAAATATTTACTATCGTTCACGACTGATCCCAGGAGCGCGGTTGTCCGGCTATCAAGGATCTCGATTACTTGTTCAACGTACTGCATGTGGTGAGTTGGCAAGTACTGAGTGGATGACTCCTTTTGCGACTTGGATGCTGCCTCAGCTGCTGCGTTGGGAGCCCAGTCCGAACGAGCGCGCTCGAGCAAGACGACCAAATGGCCGTGTCGATCTTGGTGCACTCCCATGAGTCTCGTCGAGGGTCGTTCCACGCCCTCCGTCCCCGCACTTCGCTGCATCGGAGGAAACCATTTTCGCGTTAGAGTAAAGGTCGTCTCGCGTTGAGCACGCGAATTCCACCGCTCTATGGTGTAGCGATCAGCGCGCGCGACCCAAAACGTGCTATCGCTTTCATTTGCAACCCAGCGCCATTGAGCGAACTGTCGAGCAGGATCGACGGACCGGTCATCTGCGCCGAAGGAGTGTGCCGGCGTCCCGTCGGGTGGCACTAGGTGAAGGGGAAGACCAAAGTCCTCTGGCGTCCGCCCTGGTTGAGCCACCAAGAGCGTATCGCCGCGCAGGCGAAGGACGATCGGCGCATTGGGTATAAGGATCGGAAGACTACGAACATACTGACCGTTCGAAGCGAACAGCGAAACGCGGCCATCGACATCACCCACGATGACTGAGTCGCCTTTTGGCAGCACGAACGTGGGGCGTGCGAACTCACCCGGTCCCTTGCCTTTCCGCCCAAGAGTGCGTTCAAACTTCCCGGACGAATCCGCGACGATGACCAATTCCGATCGATTCTGATCCGCGAAGAACAGCTTACCTCGATCGCCGGCCTGAGCAAAGTAAGGTGCCCTCAACGCGATTGAATCGCCAATCGCAGGCGTAGTATCCTGAGTTACCAAAGCGGCGGCGGGCCGTTGGGGTGCTTCAGTGCGGCAACCTGCCAAGGCGAGTAGCGCGTAACACGAACAGAAAATTGGAATTGCGCGTCGGGGCTGCATTCGTCACCCCCCTCTTGCTCGCCCGAACGGACGTCCGAGCTGCACCCGAATCGCCGAAAGTCGCGGATCTCACTCATTCGGCACCGAATGAGTCGACGCCTTGCTCAAGAGAGCGCACAACGAAACCGCCGAAACTATAAGGCTGACTCACTAAGAGTGCAATGGGCAGTTTGCAGTTGAACTATTAACATGTTTTAATGAAACATCATTTCTTCTACATAAATAATTGCTAAGTTGGCGCGCTCTATTTGTTTGCGCTGACTGACGGTTCTGAGCGACCAGTTGCGCCCGGACGAGGCCGGTCTGAAGGATGCGGAGAGTCGCTTTGGCAACGAAGACGGATGGGCGACCGCGTGCTTACGGTCAGCGTCATCCTTTCGCGAACGACCAGGGGGCATCCAATGACTCCGTCGCGATCGACACGCTGCGCTCGCATCGTCCTCTATCGACGGCGCTAATCGAGCACGAGAAAGGACTATCCTCATATCTCTCGCTCTGACCGCCGGCCGTCGCGAGTTATCGCCGGGGCGATCCTCTTTATGCGTTTCGATCGAGCGCACCGACAAGCCATGGGTTGCTACGGCGCGCGGCCGATGGAATAGGAGGGTCTCTCACCTCGGTCGAGCTTCTCACCCGAGATTGGCCTCGCCCACCAGTCCTGAGCGTTACATCCGTTCGAGCGGTGTCGAACGGAGTCGGCGGTCGAGATTGGCTCGGACAAATGATGCGAATTCCGGTCGTGAACTAAACGAGAAAATGCTTCAGCTCGGTAGGGTGCCAAGTTGTTGCGAGGGTCTTCAGTACTTTACCAAGTACTAATTGGTATGGAGTGCGGTCACAGGGTTGACCCTTGTTGCACGAATTGCAGGAATCCATCCGGCGATACCGGCCACAACGCCAAGGGTAAGCGCCGTAGTGGCGAGTACTCCGGGATCGGATGCCGACGTCTCGAACAACAGCGACTCCATCAGACGTCCCGACACAAGCGCAACCGCAATGCCGATCACGATGCCCGCCGCGATCACGCGAAGTGATGGAACGAGCACGTCATGCATCACGCGAAGGGGCGTTGCTCCGAGCGCTGTCCGAACGCCGATCTCGCGGGTCCGTCGGCCGACGTCGTATGACACGAGACCGAAGATTCCCGCAGCAGCTGACGCCAGCCCGACAATGGCAAACAGCGAAAGGAGCCCGGCCGCAATACGCCATGGGCGCAGTTGCCGTTCCATTCGCGCCGCTACTCTTGTGAACTGAAGCGATGCGTGGGTCGAACCAATCGCTGCTATCGCCGCCATGCGGACGCTCGCAACGTCCCGATCGGTAACGTTTCTGTAATATCGAACCAACAACGCCGGCTGTGCCTTGCCTCGAAGCATGCCTACCGGCAACACGTAATACGGCTCGGACACCGCGGAGAGGTCGTAGCGAATGTCGCTGAAGACGCCGACGACCCGCTGACAAGGCTCCTGCATCACGCCTATGCACTGCCCCATCGCCGATTGCCCTGGCCAGTATCGCTCGGCCATTGTGCGATTGATCATTGCAACTGGTGCCCTGGTCGCGACGTCTTCCTCGCTAAACGACCGTCCCGCGTAAATTCGGAGGCCCATCGCACGCGACCATGTGGCGTCGACGAAACTAAATCGCGGCGCCTGATCAAATGGGATTGTGTCCCTACCCGGTAACTTTAACGGTGCGACGATTCCACCACCGCCAATTGTGGATTGCGAAACCATCTGCACCCCCGGACTGGTCGCCAGCCAGGTCGCTACCTCAGAGAATGCCACCGTTGGCGGCGCATTGCCATATCCCGATGCCTCCGCCATTAGCAGTTTGTCGGGATCGTAGCCGAGGTCGGTCGACATTGCCCGATGCAGGCTTTGAACGAACAATCCTGCCGCGGAGAGTAATGCCACGCAGATTGCCGTTTGCGTGCCGAGGAACGTCGTCCGAAGACGCGATCCTGGATTGCTTGAAACCAATACACCGGTGTTTAGCGCGGCCATCGCACCTCGGCGCGTTACAAGCAGGAGCGGCGCGACTGAGCCGACGAGTGTCCCTAGCGCAGTCATCGCAATGACAAGGAAGACAATTCTGTGGTCGATGAGGTGGTCCGGCCACCGGACTCTTGAAAACAGGAGTGAGCGAAGCACACCACCGGTACAATATGTGAGCAGCGTTGCGCTCGACGCGGCGATGATTGTCACGAGCGCGCCCTCGACAAGCAAGCGCACCACAAGGCGAGCGCCTGACGCACCCAGTGCGATCCGCACCGCGATATCACGTTGTCTCGATAGAGAGCGCATGAGCATCAGCGATGCGGTGTTTGCGATTGCGAGCACGAGCACGACGAGCGACATGCTGGCAAGTCGTGTCGCGAGCGTCAACTCGCGTACGCTGCCGCCGGTGAAATACGGCCCGCGCGCCTCAACGAGCGATGAGGCGATCACGCGACTGTTCCGATCGAACCACTCACCGGCGTCGGCGTTCACCCGACGCAATGCTGTTGTAAGGCGAGCTTCCACCGTCCGCGCGTCCGTGGAACCCGGGATGCGGATGAGGAGTGAGACGATCCACGAACCGCGTTTTGTCCACCAAGCATTTGGTCCTTCGCCGGCTCCGCCGCGTGCGGTGTAAGGCACCCACATGTCGTCGGGATCGATGTTCACACCTTCGAATCGGGCCGGGGCAATGCCAATTATTGTGTAAGATGTCGTGTCTCGATATGCGTCGACTCGAACCGTGCGTCCGATGATCGACGGGTCCGCGCGGAAGCGTCGTCGCCAAACCGCATCGCTGAGCACCGTGACGTAGCGGGGATCCCCATAGCGCATTTCGTCCGCATCGAAAAACCGGCCGAGTTGAGGAGTGATTCCCAACAGACTGAAGTAGTCGTATGTTACGCGCGTTGCTTGGAGGCTGACCGTGTCGACATCAAGGCCGATGAGCCGAACCGTCGTCGTGAAAAAACCAGCCACGGAGGCAACGCCTCGAGTTGCATCGCGTAGACCGTCGACGTCTGGAGCGCTGAACGCATTCGAGGGCTCGATCGCTCCGCGCCATCCGCGGCTGACCTTGTACAGGCGATATACCTCGGCGGGGTGAACGACGCCTGCCGGTTGTCGAAACATGATGCGATCAAGTACCGTGAACATTGCTGCGTTCACGCCCACGCCGAGCGCCATTGTGGCGACGATCGACACGGTGATGCCAGGAGAGCGGCGAACGTCGCGGAGCGTTTGCCGAACATCGGCCCGAAGGACATCAATGAGCGTTTTCATACGCGCTCCTAGTTTCGAAGGAAATGGCGGGTCGACAATGCCGGACCTCCGTGATTCGGCGATTTGGACTGGCACCCGCGCCGATTTCTGCTATGCGTGCCTTCCCTGAACGAGGCCCGGCCGTCAGTAATTGGTGACCCTAGCGAAGGGAGGCCGTAGAAGTCATAGACGTCCCAGCCCGCGTCCGAGATTCTGTCTGTCGGCGGATGAATTGACGACGCTTCGCCCACACTGCCAGACCGCGCTGTCTCGCTCTCCAAAATGCTCAAACGACCATACTGAAATTGTCGGGTTGCTCAGCCATCGGACTTTAGCAGCGCACGATTGAACGTCAAGATCTATTCTGCGATGGCTTTGTTTTACGAGTGAGATGCTTGTCAGCAGACTTTGAGGGGGCCGACGAACGGACGCCTGATCGAACGCTACTGTGCTCGATGGACGAGGAGGCGTGGCTTTGACACATTGAAAGCAAAACAGAACGCGTCAGTCCGTGGCTTTCGTCGGGTCGGTGCGATGCTGGGAGTGAGGCCGGACGTTGTAGTTCATGTTTATGAAGGCTCTACAAGAACGGAACCATCCGTCGATGCGCGGTGGTCGAATCGAGATCGCCTGCTAGATGAAACCGCTGGAGTGGTACATTCCGCAGACGATCCACTAGAACCTGACGCGATTTGAGTCGGACACGTGACGCGCGCGCAGTTTGATTCATGATCTATTTGGTCGGGGATCGATCACCTTAAATCCCCCAGCGCCTGAAGACTTCATTGCATCTTTGCGAAAAAAGGTGATTTGAGAGATCTGATAGTGTCAGACCGGAAGCGACCTCGGCAAAACATCAAGGCAGGGGGCCGGCCTATTGGCCGGGACGCAATCACAGAATTGGAACCCGCGCCCCCCGCTCACCCACCGCAATCATCGCCTTTGCAGGCGACGCTTGTCTCCGTCTCGTCGCCAACGAACCCGTACCCCGGGCAGCGGCAACGAGTGCGGCTCCATCTAGCGGCGATCCTGCTCCTGACGCTTGTGAGCTTCTGGCCCGCAATCAACGCACCGTTTCAATTCGACGACATTCCAGCGATCGTCCAGAATAGGAGTCTTGCTCGTGTCTGGCCGCTCAGCATTCCACTATCTCCGCCTGCTCACACCGCGGTTGCGGCTCGCCCCGTCGTCAACCTGACATTTGCGCTGAATCGCGTGGCCGACTCGCGCTTCGATTTAACACGGCAAAATGGAAGCGAATCAACCGTCACGTACCATCTTCTCAACATTTTCATTCATCTTCTTTGTGGCCTGTTCCTTTTTGGCGTCGTTCACCGAACCGCTGCATCGGCAAAGACATCAGAAAACATCTCATCACATAGCGTTCCAATCGCCTTGGCTGTCGCTTCCCTCTGGATGGTCTTGCCAGTGCAGACGGAGGCCGTGGACTACATCATCCAGCGAACGGAACTCATTGTCTCCGTCTGCTACGTAGCCACTCTGTACTTCTCCATCCGCGCATGGGACGCGGAGTCCACGAGACGGATATGGCTTGGTGCATCTGTCCTCGCATGTGCGGCAGGAATGGCAAGCAAGGAGGTCATGGTCTCGGCGCCGATCGCCATCATTTTGTACGATCGAGCCTTTCGCACGAACTCATGGCGAGCTTTGTTCTCGCCGACGGTGAGTCGTCGGGCGTATTACGCCGCACTCGCGGCGACCACGTTGATCCTGTTCACTCTGCTGGCTGGAGGAGGCCGGTCGGACAGCGTTGGCTTCGGCTTGGGCATGCCCTGGTACGGCTATCTCTACACGCAAGCTTGGGCCATCGGTCGCTATACGGCGCTCATATTCTGGCCGAATCGCTTGACGTACGACTACGGGCAGAGACTTGTGACAGGACTCGCGCCATTGCCTGGCTTGGTGTTCGTCTGTAGCTCTCTGGCTTTCATTGGCTTCTTCTGGAGACGGGAACGGTTTCGGTGGGTGGCATTTCTGGGTATGTGGTTCTTCTTGCTCCTCGCTCCGTCGTCAAGCGTTGTTCCGATTACGACCGAAATTGCGGCAGAGCGTCGGGTCTACCTGGCCTCCGCCGCAATTGTCGTCCTGGTCGTGGTTGCCGCGGCATCTTGGGGAGCTCGGCGCCCCAACGTCTTGCGGACCTTATTCATCGGGGTGTTTCTGACGTTGGCCTCGATCACGTTTAAGCGTGGTACGCTCTACAATGATCCAATTGCACTCTGGCAGGACGCGGCTAATAAAATGCCATCGAACGCGCGCGCGTACGACAACCTTGCCGCGCTCTCACTAGCGAGGACGCCGTCTTCGACGGGACACGCTGAGCAACTGTTGCGACAAGCAATCGCCGCAGATTCCACGTACCTCGCGGCCTGGAGCAACTTGGCCGATATCGAATTGCAACACGGGCGAGTCGAGCAAGCCAAACTCCTGCTCGAACGTGCGCTGTCGATAGAGCCACACTATGCCAATGCCGCCGCTCGGCTGGGAGGTGTGTACTTGAAATTGGGTCAGCCCGAACGGGCCGTGGCCTTGCTTCGGCCAACCGCCGCGCTTGTGGGAGGAGCGCCAACCTTTGTTGATCTCGCAGAGGCGGAGGTGGCGATCGGCCGCTACGAAGACGCTGCTACGGCGTACCGCAACGCGCTCGACGCAGACTCAACTCGCACGGATGTCGCCGGCCGACTTGGCACGCTCCTCGTCGAGATTGGCAAGTTCACCGAGGCCGTACCATTTCTTGAATCGGCCCTCAGGGACCATCCGACATCGGCTCGGCTTGCCGGTCGCTTGAGCCTCGCATATGCGGCAAGCGGACGCGCGACCGACGCGGTCCGGACACGCGCGACGGCACTACGCTTGAGTCCCGACGAGCTTGTCTATATCGATGTGGGACGAGGTATGATGATGATCGAGCTTCACGGCGATGCCATCGCGGACTTTCGTGCGGCGGCTACAATTGCGCCCAACGATCCAGAGCCGTTCACCAGGATCGCTATGGCAACGGCGGCAGCCGGCGACGGGGATGGGGCGCAGAGAATTCTTCAGCGGATTCTTGTTGCACACCCGAACTATCCGCCGGCGATCCGGATCCTCGAGGAACTTCGAAGGCGCCAACCGTAGCAGATTCAGCTTCACTCCTTTCATCGTTGTCTAAAGTTCCTTTCATGCGGTCGCTCGCCAGCGTGCGAGCTCACATGTCCTGGCGGATGATGCCGGCGCTCCGAGCATTGGGCATGCCGGAGGCGGCACCCTGCAGCATCTCCTCGAGCGCGGCGAGCCGGAGCTGAATCTCACTGAGGCTCGCCGTCCGCAAGCGGAGAAAGATGCCGACCGTGGTCAAGGTCGCGACGAGCAGGCTGACGACGCCAACGACGGCGACGAGCGGCATCGCCGCATCGTAGAGCGCGAGCGGAGAGTCCACGCCCACCGCGATGCGGCGCCGCACCAGCAGCATGTGTTGAACGATGATCACGGCGAACACGAGCAGCTGAGGCGGCACACGCGACTGCACCGGGCGGAGTCAGCATCATACAGGGGATCAACGAGCCTTTGCGGATGGTGCAGGCGCTCGGCCAGAACTTTCGCTTCGCACGACGCGGCAACAGGCTCGACATGCTGCTGGGTGACCTGCCAGAGTATGCAGCAGATGAGTACGAGCGCCACGGTGTGTTCACTGGCCAGTTGGTCTACGGGCCGGACTTCATTCAAGGTACGATTCTTGGGTTAGACTTCGAGGGTGGTGCCTGGGTTCGTCCGACGTATCAACCCAATGTGCTGCTGAATCATCCAATTTCGCAACTCAATCCACGGCTCGTATCGCAGCAGATTCGCGAGGCTCCGGACCTTTGGGCAGCGTTCTCTAGCTATGCGGAGGATCGAGCCACGCAGACTCAGGCGGCAATGGGCGGTGCATTGGGACCGCAGCAAATCGCCGCTGTCAAGACAAAGAATCTTGCCTCTTGGATGGAGGACTTCTTCGACGCAGCTGGAATCAACAACCCCGCCGACCGCGACCGCATCCGCCCCTATTTCAATCAGCAGTGGGTGGAGGGCTTCAAGGCTGAGGCGCCGACGGAAGCGGCGTTTCAGACTGCGGTGGTGGCAACCCCAACGGAGATGCCGGTTCGTGAGGGGCTGGGGAGTCTGGATCGGCGCGCAGCAGGCAAGGGCTTCATTGTGGTGCCGGAGAACGAGAGCACATGGCATGTGGTGGATACGGTGCAGAAGCCAGAGCCCCCGGCGAGGCCCTCCACGGGGGGCGGACCTCCCGGCGGGACTGTGCGCACACCTGCCGCCACCGTGACGTTCCCCTCCCAGGAGGCTGCCGAGACCTGGGTCCGTGAACTCAACCGTGAGCTCCCAGACATCACGCCGCCTTCAGAGGTACCGCTCGAGGTAGCCGCAATTCATCCAACCGAACCAACACAGGAACCGAACCTCAACCATGTGGTGGAGCAAAATACGGTCGATTCAATTCTGGAGATGGCGGCGGACTCCGATGGTGGTGCGGACATCCCACCGCAGGCGCTTGCCGCATCCGGTAACTCCGGACGGCTCAACAATCGCTGGGTGCAGCAGTTCCTTCGATGGCGTCCTGCACGCCGTCTCTGGAGTGCACTGGATCAGGGCCTGAGTGAGCACCTTGGATTTGAGTCGGGTGTGGCGCGAGACTACGAGAGGCTGTCACATCAGCTCGTGATGCACCACAACGACCAGAATCCGTGGATGGATCGACTGGCGGATATTCTCAAGCCGGTGCGGACGAAGTTCCTACGGGATGGGACGTGGACCCGCACCTACGAGATTCTTGATCCAACTGAGCGTGCGCGAGTGATTGCGCGGCTTGGGCTCACGCCGCGAGAGGCTGCATCCTTTGACCAGTTCGATCGACTGATGCAAGATCTCTTCCCAGAGACCGGGCTGGATCAGATTCGCCAGATCCCCAGGTACATCAGCCATCTGTCGGTGAGGCAGAGTCAGCCGGAGATGGTCGGCCGGGTCTTTGAGGACTTCCCACTCGGTCCTACGACCCAACCCTTCTACGAGTACGCACGAACGCAGAACCTAAACTTTCGCGAGCTCCATCCAGGCACACTGGGTGAAACCTACATCCGCGCAGTCACTTGGAAGAAGAACATGGCACCGCTCTGGGATGAGCTGAGTGAGCGTGCGAACGCGATGTCGCAGCACAGCGACCCAGCAATTAGCCAGGTTGGTGCAATCTTCCAGCAGCAATTGCGACTGGTGAAGTTTGGATACCAGGCGGCAGATGATACGGCGGTCGATGCGGCGCATGGAGCACTCCAGCTGCTGCTGGGGCCGGAGGTCACACGACAGCAGGCTCGCGAGATCTTCAACTTTGGGATGAACTCCATCCATGCGGGGATGCTTGGGTTCCGGCCCAGTGTGATTGCACGAGATACGCTGCAGGCGTTCCTCGCCATTCCGCGGGCCGGGCGAGAGTTGCTCAACGTGTATGCCCAGTGGATGTCGTCTCCGGGTGCACGGAAGGCCATTTGGGACACCGCCGTGCGGGAGGGTGCCGTGTCGCTCCAAATGCCCCGTAGCGCTTGTGGGAGGAGCGCCAACCTTTGTTGATCTCGCAGAGGCGGAGGTGGCGATCGGCCGCTACGAAGACGCTGCTACGGCGTACCGCAACGCGCTCGACGCAGACTCAACTCGCACGGATGTCGCCGGCCGACTTGGCACGCTCCTCGTCGAGATTGGCAAGTTCACCGAGGCCGTACCATTTCTTGAATCGGCCCTCAGGGACCATCCGACATCGGCTCGGCTTGCCGGTCGCTTGAGCCTCGCATATGCGGCAAGCGGACGCGCGACCGACGCGGTCCGGACACGCGCGACGGCACTACGCTTGAGTCCCGACGAGCTTGTCTATATCGATGTGGGACGAGGTATGATGATGATCGAGCTTCACGGCGATGCCATCGCGGACTTTCGTGCGGCGGCTACAATTGCGCCCAACGATCCAGAGCCGTTCACCAGGATCGCTATGGCAACGGCGGCAGCCGGCGACGGGGATGGGGCGCAGAGAATTCTTCAGCGGATTCTTGTTGCACACCCGAACTATCCGCCGGCGATCCGGATCCTCGAGGAACTTCGAAGGCGCCAACCGTAGCAGATTCAGCTTCACTCCTTTCATCGTTGTCTAAAGTTCCTTTCATGCGGTCGCTCGCCAGCGTGCGAGCTCACATGTCCTGGCGGATGATGCCGGCGCTCCGAGCATTGGGCATGCCGGAGGCGGCACCCTGCAGCATCTCCTCGAGCGCGGCGAGCCGGAGCTGAATCTCACTGAGGCTCGCCGTCCGCAAGCGGAGAAAGATGCCGACCGTGGTCAAGGTCGCGACGAGCAGGCTGACGACGCCAACGACGGCGACGAGCGGCATCGCCGCATCGTAGAGCGCGAGCGGAGAGTCCACGCCCACCGCGATGCGGCGCCGCACCAGCAGCATGTGTTGAACGATGATCACGGCGAACACGAGCAGCGCGATGAAGGTGATGCCCCAGGCAATCGCGCTCGCGCGACGAACGAAGCGGTCGCGCGATCGCTCGCGCTCGATGAGCTGCCACACGGCGTCGGAGGTCGATTCAGGGGCGGATGACGATGCATTCATGATCGGCTGTCCCAAGTGGAGGTGAATATCATATCGCGTCGACGTGGTGCGTATTCGCGATCGCGTCCTGCAAGCGTCGCTTGGCGTGATACAGCCGCGACTTGACGGTTCCGACCGAACACCCGGTGACGTTCGCGATGTCGGCGTAGCTCAGATCGTCCTGATACCGCAGCGTGAGGACTTCCCGGTGGATCGGCGCGAGCGTGCCGATCGCGGTCATGACCTCGGCGACATCGAGACCCCCGTACGACTCCAGGTCGTCGCCGCTCGAGGCCATGAGCAAACTGTCATTCGCGGCCGCGTCCATCGCGACGTCGTCCATCAGCTCTTGCGACCGGCGCCGCTGTCGCAGATGGTCAATCGCCCGGTGCCGGGTCAGGCGAAACAACCACGTGACGAAGGCCGCCGGCGCGGCGAGCCGACTCACATGGCGGTACACACTCAGCCATACCTGCTGCTGCACGTCCTCGGCCTCGTCGCCGATGAGCCGCTGGAGATAGCGCAGGGTTCTCGACGCGAACCGCTCGAACAGCTCGGCGAACGCCCTCTCATCGCCAGCCTGACAGCGCATGACGAGAAGGCTGAGAAGAAGAGCCTCGTGTTGTGAGCGACTCGAGTCCGGGGCCATGCGCGCATCGGTGATACGGTGGGCGTCAGCTCAAAAGACGCCCGCCGTCACCGAAATGTTCAATCGCCCGGCGGAAGGACTTAACGGTCGCGCCCGGTCGGCGGGGTCGTGGTCACCGGCGCGACCGCCGGCCGGCGGCGCGGCATCGTCACGGGACTTCCAAAACGGAATTGCGAGAAGGGCCGTGATTGCTGCGGGACGCTGAGCAAGTTGAGCATGATCGGCATCAACTGCCGTTGCGCGGGGGTGATGATCGAGTCCGCGATCTCGGGCTGGCGCCAGAACACCTTCCAGTACTCCTTCTGCGTCGCCGTCACACTGTCGAGCTCCGCCTTGCCCGCGCCGCCGGCGCCCTGCGCCAGGTACTCGGCGAGCGGCTCGTAGATCGCCAACACCGCCGCCGAATAGACCGAATCCGCGCGGCGGAGCGCGATCGTCTGCGTCGGCGTGAGGAACAGCGAATCGGATTGCGCCAATAACACTTTGTGAATGCTCGACGTCTGCCGCAGATAGAACGCCGTGAGCGAATCCGCGCCGCGGCGAACGTAGCCCGACGGCCCCCGCACCGGCTCCACGGCGCGACGCAGTTGCTGCAAATCGGGGTTGACCGTGAGGTTGAACGAGAAGTCGACCATCAACCGAAACGGATCGGCGAGCAGCGTTCGCCCCGGTCGCGTGTCGGCAAACCGCGCGCTCACGTCGTAGCGAAACGACTGCGTCGATGGATTGAAGCCGCGCGGCACCAAGAGCACCGGGTCGGGCGCGGCGGGCGATCCCCAGCCATGCATGCCCGTGCTCCCGTGCAATGCTTCGTCCAGACCGCCAAGCACGTTCTGCAGATAGACGGTCGACGTGATGCGCTGCGCAAAACGCTGCGGCAGACGCGGCGACCACTGCATGTTGAGCGACTCGGTCCACGGCCCGCGGCACGCGTTCCGTCCCGCGACGCGCCCGATGTTCGCGTTCACGCACGCGCGCGCACTCGCCGAGCCGCCGCTGATCAGCGACCGGAGCGCGGCACCCAGCGTGGCATCGGTCGTCGGCGCCGATGGATCCGGAATGAACGCGCGGTCGCCGGAGCGCCCGTCGCCATTCACGTCGCCCTGAACGATCGGCGTGAACGGCAGGCCCGATTGCACGCGGCTCGAGAGTGTCACGACGCCCAGGTATTGATTCGACGTCCCGACCGCGAGCACGAACACATGGCGCGCATCGTTGCCGCTCGGCGCCCATTCTTTCGTGCGCGGATCGCCCACCGCCGCGCCGTCGAAGCCTCGGTACTGCCGCCGAATCGACTGCAGCGTGTAGCCGAGGGATCCAAAGAGCGGGAGGCCGCCGCCGCGAAACCGGAAGTCCGGAGCGATGCGGAACGTCATCTGTCCGCCGTACCCGCGCAGATCGCTCACGCGCTCGTTCACGGCGCCGAATTGATTGGACATTCGCGCGCTCGCCGGCGACACGAATCCGCTCGCGGCGTCGATCGACGTCGGCTGCACATACACCGGGCGATTCGCTTCGTCGCGCAGCGTGAAGCGCTGCGTCCCGCCGAAGTTCGCGTCGACGATGCCTGGCTGGTCGAGATCGTAGGATCCGAGCGTGCTCACCTGCACCGTCCATCGGCCGACCGTCGAGGTCCAGTCGAGCGACGCGCGCCAGCTGTGCGGCACGTCGAACGACGGCGAGATGAGCGAGACCGGCGGCGCAAGCTCGCCCAGCGCGCCGCTGCCGTCGGCGCACGTGGACGGGATCGACGACGGGGAGGACGCGAAGCTCGACCAATTCGGCGCCGGCACGGCGCTGCCGACGCACGACAGATAGGACGTCGCACCCGGCAATCCCGTGCTGGCGCGCGCGTCGGCGATCGAGCCGGGCTGTAACAAATCTCTAAAGTCGCCGATGCCGCCGCGCAACGTGCCGACCGGCGTGCGATAGTAGCGGCCGACCTGATTCTGCATGGTGCCGCCGCCGTTGTCCCGGTCGCGATTGTACCGATAGCTGAAGCCCAATCTGGGACTCAGATGCAGGCGAGCCGGGGCCGCACCCGTCCGCACGCCGAGCGCCTGCTGAAGCGCGGCGTTGGGCGGGGGCGCGCCGCCAAAGCCGTCCGCCTCGACGCGCAGTCCCGAGATCGTGCTCACGAAGTTGCTCGGCGCGTACTCGTAGGAGAACGCGGTCGCGGTGTTCCACGTCGTTCCTTGGCGAATCGGCTGCGAGAGCGTCCGCGAGAACGAGGCGGCGTGACCCGCGCTGAGATCGGCGATGGAGTTGAACGAGAACGCGCCCAGCTCGTTGGTGTGGAATTCCTGTCGCACACCGTCCGCGCGGCCCCAGAGGAGCGTCTTGAAATGATGCCGGCGTCCGCCCGCGTTCCAGGTGGTCTCGTCGGCGCCCTCGGCGAACCAGTTCGACGTGTTGCTCGGCGTCGCGGCACCACCGCCGAGGAGAATGCTGCTGATGTCGGTGCCGCCGCCGGCGTCGAGTGAACGCACCAACACGGACGCCGAGGGCGTTTGACGATACGGCGACGTGTGCGTCGACGTACCGCCGGTGGAGAGTCGCACCTCGTTGAGCACGCGACGGCCGGGCCCGACGAAGTTGTCCTGAACGTACTGCAGCCCCAGCGTCTGTTGCCGGCGCTCGTTGGAGGTCGACGGCGCGGACAGGACGCCGACGCCTTGCGCGCCGTCGCGGTTGTAGCTGCCGAACGCCGTGAGCATTTTGTGATCGAGCGTGTCGCGCGTGTCGTCGAAGCGCGAGAGCAGCGTGAAGCCGTCGTGCTGTCGAACGCCGGGAATGCCGGCGGTGGTGAGCGGCAGCCCGAGCGGATTGGCGATCGACACGAGGCGCCGCACCGAATCGGGCGATGCGCCGGCGCGCAGGAACACGTCGCTGCCGCCGTCGAGCAGCGTCGCCGGATTGCTGATGCTGCGCGCGAAGTCGACCGAGATGTTGTACGTCAACGCGTCGCGAATGATCTCGCCGTCGGCGCCGGCGCTGGCCCGGAACCCTCCGCTCGTCGCACCGAGGGCGCGGGATGTCGGATCCGTGAACTGGAGCGACCGCGGGTTGACGGTCAGAAATGCATTGCGCTGTTGGAAGCCGCGATTGCCCGAGGCCAACCGCACGTCGACGTTCGCGCCGGAGAATCCGCCGCGCGTGGCGTCGTACGTCGCGCCCGTGACGCGCGTCTCGGTGCGCGCGGCGCGCGGAACGCTGGTGGTGCCGGTGGCCATTCCGTTGAGCGTCGTGAGCGTCGACCCGGGCCCGGAACCGAGGATGGATGGTCCGCCCGGCGTGAGGGTCACGTTGGGGAGCATGCCCATGATCGAGCTCAGATCGCCGGCGAGCGTCGGCGGCAACTGCCCGTTCACGCCGTCGGCGTAGCGCTCGGACGCCCCGGTTTCAGGAATCGTTGGTCCGACCGGATTCGAGGCGCGAATGGGTCGGTCGGCGGCCACCTTGGTCGCCGCGAGCAAGGTGAGGTCGGTCGTGAGCGTGAAGTTGGCGACGATCTCTCGTTCGTTGGTCTGACGCTGCACTCGCCGACGCGCCGAGCCGAAGCCGGTGGCGCTCGCGTAGACGAGATAGTCGCCCGTGCCTTGCTCGAATTGGATTCTATAGTAGCCGTTGCTGTCGGCCGTGGTCTGCTGGGTGAGGCGGTCCGGCCCGCGTGTAGCGATGACCGTTGCGGCGAGCGGCTTTCCCGAATCGCTCATGATGCGCCCACGAATCACTTCAGCCGGGCCGAGCGTCCCGATGGCTTGTGCGTGGCCGAGCGCCGGCATGCCCGCGATGAGTGCGAGTCCAGCCAGTCGGCGAATGCAACGTCGATATGAGCGCATATCCCGGATTCGATGAATTAGACAGGCCGCCCGTACTGGGCGGGCAACCACCTCGACGCTGTTAGAGCGTCGCCGAAGCAAAATCGTTTACCGGATCATCGGCGGGAACGGCTAGTCGTGACGCTGAGGGGCACGAGCCAGGACGGTTTCGATGATGTTCGTGAAGTCGCCGTAGTAGCCGATTGCCTCCGGCGTGCCCCGCGAGACGAAATACCTCCGCGCGAACCGAACGGCCGGCAGATCGTCGGCAAGGAGAACCGCCGCGGCGTCGTTCTCGCCATTTGGAACGCGCTGCACGAGCGCGAGGAACGGTGCGGGATCGCGCTGCTCGAGCGCGCGAAACGCCTGCAGGAATTCGTCGCGGCGAACACGCGGCGCTGGAACGGCCGCGAGCTTCGCGCTCGGTCCCTTCAAGTAGGCCGCGATCGCGAGCTGAGCCCCGGGCGAGATCACCGACGGCGCCGCGGCGGCGACGGCTCGCCGTGCCTCCGGCGTCTCCTGCGCCATGAGCAACGCCAAGGCGACCTCGCGCTCTGATCCGGTGAGCCGCGTGACCAACTCGCTCAAGGCGGGTGTGGCAAGCGACTCCGGCAAGGCGCCGTAGAGAATGAGCGCCGCGTCCGACTTGGAGATCTGCGCCGCGCCGTGTTCCGGCAGAAAGTAGCGCGCCAACGAATCGGGCAGATCGAACCACTTGGCGGCGATCCGTCGGGTGTCGAAGCCGTCCAACGCACGCGACGCGACGGCATTCACCCAATCCGCGGCTTGAACATCTCGTGGGTCAGTATGCTCGAGCGCCGCCACCTGCAGTCGCTTCGCGTCGGGAGACGAGTCGACGCTGATGAGCAGCATGCTGCCGTCGAACTGAAAGAACGTATCTGTGCGCCGCTCCTCGAGCGCGGCTTTCACGCAGGGGACAAGCTCCGTGGGGTTCGCGCGAACCATGCTCCACACCGAGTCCATGGCTCCGGCCTTCGTTTGGCGCTGCGTGGAATCGAGCGACGCCGGACGAAAGCCATACGTTCGCGCGATTCGCGCATTGAACGTGTCGCACGGCGAGCCATGCGAGCATCCAGCGGTGAGCGCGCACAGCAACGCGAGGGCAGGGCGCCAGTGGTTTTTCATGGAGCTGAACATACAGCGACAGGCGTCGAGCCGATGCACCCGCTAGCTCGTTTCGTAGACGGCATACCAGTAGTATGTCAGCTCGTGAATCACCACCGCGCTCGCGCCGGCCGATTCGATGGCCTCGCGCATCTCGCCGGGCGTCGGAAAGTTCTTGAGAACTTCATATTCCTTTCCATTCTCGAGCCAGCGACGCTGATACGTGTTTCCCAGGGCGTCGGTTCGGGTGATGGGCCAGTTGCTTCCGGCAACGTACCGATTGTCGACGATCAGCACGCGGCTTCCGCGCGGAAGTCGACGATGAATGCCGCGCAAAAAGCGACCTCCATCCGCGCGCGGAATGTGCGACCAGAAGAAGCCGGCGAAGCTCGCGTCGAACGCGCCCGGAACGTCACCGAGCGCAAACGCGTCTCCAATCATGAAATCGGCCGGCGCCTCAACGGGTTGGTGCGCACGCGCGATCTCGAGCGCTTCGGGCGCAAGGTCGCACGCCGTCACCGCCGCCGCGCGCGTCGCGATCCGACGAGTCCAGTAGCCGGTTCCGCACGCGATCTCGAGCACGCGGCGACCGCCGAACCAGCCGGGCACGAGCGCATGAAGCTCCGCGAGGTCCGCCTGGCGCTCGGGCTTGGCGTAGACGTTCTCGTACTCGTTCGCACGCGCCCTGTAGTACTCGACGAGATCGCTCGGCTGTGTCACTGACTCGGTTGAGAATGGAATACTCGTAACTCGTAACTCGTAACTCGTAACTCGTAACTCGTAACTCGGGTTTCACTCGACCGCACCGGCACGGTCATGGCTTTTTCCGTCGATGAACACGTCGCGCGACGACGGTGTATTCTACCGACAACCCGGAGATCATTGAATGACGACACCTCCTCCAATGCCCGAAAGCGACCGCGACGAACATCCGGCGCTCGTAGCCACGACACTCTCCGCCTCGCTGACCGTCAAGGACCTCGCGACAAGCCTCGCCTGGTACCGTGACGTGCTCGGCTTCACCATTGCCCGCGAGTTCGAGCGAGAGGGCGTGCGATTCGCCGTCTCGCTTCGGGCCGGCACGGTTCCATTTCTGTTGACGCAAGACGACGGCGCCCGCGGCACCGATCGAAGCAAGGGTGACGGTATGTCGCTCCAGCTCACGACCGCGCAGAACATCGACGAGCTCGCGGCGCGCGTGCTGGCGCGGGGCGGCACCATCGAGTCCGGACCGCTCGACGGCTGGGGCGTCCGCGTCTTTCGCCTTCGCGACCCCGACGGGTTCAAGCTCGTGATCTCGTCGGAGCGCAAGCCGGCCGGCTGAGCCTACCGAGAGCGCGGGGGACGTCGCCAAGTTTGGCCGATGTCCCACTTCGAACCGACCGTCCTCGCGATCGCCGTCGTCGCCATCGTCGTCGCGCTGACGGCGCTCGCGCGACGGCTGCCGATTCCGACGCCCGTCCTCCAAGTCATCGCGGGCCTGCTCATCGGCCTCATGCCCGGCGTCACGGTCCCGGATCTCGATCCCGGACTCGTCTTCTCCGTGTTTCTTCCGCCGATCCTCTGGTCGGCGGCGATGTTCACGTCGAGCCGCGACTTCGGGCGGAACGCGCGGGCGATCGGCGCGCTCGCCGTGGGGCTCGTGATCGTCACGACGATCGCCGTCGCGGTCGCCGGTCGCGCGCTCTTTCCAGGACTCTCATGGCCGGTCGCGTTCGCGATGGGCGCGATCGTGGCGCCGCCGGATGCGGTCGCCGCCACGGCGATCGTCTCGCGGCTGCCGGTTCCGCGGCGCGTCATCACCGTGCTCGAGGGCGAGAGCCTCGTGAACGACGCATCGGCGCTCGTGCTCTACCGTACCGCCGTCGCCGCCGCGGTCACAGGGACGTTCAGTTGGGGCGAGTCGATCGTGCGCTTCTTCATCGACGGCGGCGTGGGCTGTCTCGTCGGACTCCTCGTCGCGTGGCTCGCGATCCGCGCCGCGTGCTGGACCAAGGACACGCTCGCCGAAACGCTGCTCACGCTCGCCGCTCCCTACGTCGCCTGGATCTCCGCCGAGTCGCTGCACGTCTCGGCAGTGCTCGCCTGCGTCGCCGGCGGCGTCTATCTGCAGCGCGGATTGTCGACGGCGGTCGGGCCCGCATCGCGCCTGCAGACGCGAGCCGTGTGGGACCTCGTCGTCTTTCTTTTGAATTCACTCATCTTCCTGCTCCTCGGCGCGGAGGCGAGCTCGATCCTCGGCATGGCGCCGCCGGGCTCACTGCCGACGCTGCTGCGCAACGGCGTCCTCATCACGCTCGTCGTCATCGGCGCGCGGTTGATCTGGGTGCCCGTATCGATCCTCGTGCCGCAGCTCCACACGGAGGTCCATCGTCGCAGCGACGACCGGCCGCGCTGGCGCTCGCTCGCGCTCGTGTCGTGGACCAGCATGCGCGGCGTCGTGACGCTCGCGACCGCGCTCGCGCTGCCGCGACTGCTCGATGACGGACGACCGTTCCCCTATCGCACCGAGGTCATTCTCGTCGCGATGACGGTGATCGTGCTCACGCTCTTGGTGCAGGGCCTGTCGCTGGCGCCGCTCGTTCGGGCACTTCGCTTTCCGCCGGAGCACGCGCATCAAGACGAGGAACGGCTCGCGCGGCGCGAGGCGACGCGTCGCGGGGCGGAAGCGCTCGAGGATCTGTCACACGAAGACTGGGCCGATCCGCGCGACGTGGAGGCACTGCGCGCCGAAGTGCAGGAGCGCGCGCGCATGACCGAGCAGCTGGGTGGCAGCTATGCCGGCCGCCAACGCCTGCGCATCGAGATGATCGGCGCCGAGCGGCGCATGTTGATCCGGCTGCGGAACGAGGACGCGATCTCCGACGACGTGCTGCGCGCGCTCGAGTACGAGCTGGACCTCGAGGCGATCCGCGCCGGCGCCGGCGACGCGCGCTAGCGAACGCTCGTCGCGTGCGCGGGCGGCCGCTGCTCGAGCGCCGCCGGCGTTCGCGTGGCGCCTTCGTCGAGCCGCTCCGTGCGGCTCAAGCGCTCGATGTCGATCGCGATCACGCCGTCGGGACCGTGCGCGAAGATGCTCGCGAACTTCACGTCCCACCGCACCTCGTCCCACACGTACGACGTGCGCTCCGTGACGTGCGTCGAGAACGTCTGCTCGAGCGCGTTCACGAACACCACGAGCTCCGCCTGCGCCGCGGCGAGACTCTCCGGCGTCGCGCCGGCGAGCGGGCTGTCGGCCGTGATCGGATGCACGACGGTCCAGTGCAGGTTGAACAGCTCGACCGAGTCGCGCTCGAGCGCGAGCTCGTGAAAGTTGCGCTCGCGAACGCCGTCGATGTCCTCGTACCAGATCAGATTCACGCGAACGTGAACGTCGCTCAGCTCGCCGGGCTGCAGATTGACCATGCGGAACATCACGCCGCGGCCGCCTTCGTACGGTGCGACGATCGCCGACTCGCTGAAGCCAAGGCGCATGCGCGGGCGCGTGAGGCGCGCGATGAGAAGCCCGAACGCGATGACGAGCGAGATCGGTCCGATGAACGACTCGAAGTTGGCGAGCCAGTTCGCCGTGGAGCCGTACGCGTGCATCGTCGAGCCGGTCGTCGTGAAGACGCCGACGCTGAACGTGAACGCGCGAAGAAACGGATCCGGCACGCCCATTTGGTCGGCGCCGCGAATGGCGCCGTCGCCGAGCGCGATGTATGCGAGCGCGAACACGCCGTTCGCGAGGAGGAGGATGCCCATCATCCACGCAAAGAAGACGGGCCAGCTCACGTCGAGCGACGCGAGATACAACCGCGCCGTGCGCTGCGCGCCAAGCCCGTATTTCTTGCTGTTGGGGCTCCCGTCGCGATTGATGAACCGGCCGCGCACGGCCTGCGCGACCACCCGACCGAAGCCGAGATCGCCGGCCTTGGCCGGAACGGCCGCCGGCTCGGGCGGCTCCGTCCTCTGGGGGTCGACGGTGGCGGACATGGTGGAAACTTACTTGACCATCCCATCCGCTTGCACACTAGGTGCACTGTGGCTATAGTCATGGTGTGACTGCCAACGCCGACGTCGAGCGCCTCCTGCCGCTCCCGCCCATCACGTTCCATATCCTGCTCTCGCTGCTCGACGGCGAGCGCCACGGCTACGCCATCATTCAGGACGTCGGCGAGCGCACCGGCGGCGAGCTCCAGTTGAGCGCCGGCTCGCTCTACCGTTCCATCGCGCGCATGGTCGAGCAAACGCTCATCGTCGAAGTCGCCAAGCGACACGCGCCCGGCGACGACGAACGCCGCCGCTACTATAAAATCACGCCGTTCGGCACCGCCGTCGCCCGCGCCGAGATGCGGCGCCTCGCCGAGCTGGTGCGCCTCGCGCGCAAGAGCGGCCTGACGCCGGAAACCGCGTGACCCGCTTCTACCGAGCGCTGCTCCGACTCTATCCGGAGCGATTTCGCGAAGAGTACGGCGACGAGCTCTGTCGCGCCTTCGTCGAGCGAACGCGGGGACGTTCGCGTCTCGCCACGGTCGCCGCCGCGATCGGCGACGTCGTCCCCAACGCAATCGCCGCGCACTGGGACATTCTGCGGCACGGCTCGGGGGCCGGACTCACCTGGCCGGCCTTCAGCGGCGACATCCGCTACGCGCTGCGTCAAATCGCGCGCGCGCCGCTCCTGTCCGGCGTGATCATCGCGGTCATCGCGATCGGCATCGGCATCAATGCCGGGCTGCTGACCATTCTCGACACGTACGTCTGGCAGCCAGCGCCGGGAATTCCGCGCGACCGATCGCTCGTGCGACTCTCGGCGACGGTCGTCGAGCAGAAGGGAAGGGCGCACGCCACGAGACTTTCTTATCCCGACATTCTCGACCTCCGTGCGCGGCACAACGCGTTCGCCGACGTCGCCGCGTGGCGGTTGACGTCGCGCGACGTCGACATGGGCGGTGGCGCCGAGACGATGCTGGTCTCGTTCGCGACGTCGAACTTCTTTCGCGTGCTGCAGCTCCCGCTCGCCGCGGGCTCGGGCTTCGACGACGATCGCGATCGATCGAGCCGGCCGATCGCGGTGATCAGCTACTCGCATTGGATGACGACCTTTGGTGGATCGCCCGACGCGATCGGCAAGACGATTCGCGTCTCGAATCAGCCGTTCACGATCGTCGGCGTCGCTCCGCCGCGGTTCGTCGGCATCGACATCAGAGACATGGACAAGTCGATGATCTGGCTTCCGCTCGGCACGGAGGAGATCGTCGAGCCCAATGCGGCGAAGGATCGTGTCGATCGCGGGGCCGCGATGTTCAGCACGTTCGCGCGACTGGCGCCGGGTGTGAGTCCCGCCGGCGTCGCCCGCCTGACGAGCGTCGTCGCGGCGCAGCTCGCTCGCCCGAGGCCCGACAACCTGGTGCGCCTCTCGATCGCCGCCGAGCCGCTGACGGGCGTCGCTCCCGGTGACAGCAATCGCACGGAGCTCGTCGCCGGATTTCTGCTCATCGCCGCGCTGATCGTCGTGATCACGTGCACGAACGTCAGCGCGCTGCTGCTCGGTCGCGCAGCCGTACGTCGTCGCGAGATTGGCGTGCGGCTCGCGCTCGGTGCGACGCGACGCCGGCTCATGCGGCAGATGTTGACGGAGTCGCTCGTTCTGGCCGTCGCGGGCGCGGCGCTCGCGCTCGTGTTGTACGTGATCGTCATCAAGGTCGCGTACGCGAACGTGCCGGAGCTCATCTGGGGACTACAGGCGCAGCCGTCGACGTTTGCGTTCGCGGGCCTGTTCGCGCTCGTCACGACGCTCGCCTTTGGCCTCGCACCCGCGCTGCACGCGACGAGCGCCGACATCGGCGACGTGATGAAGAACAGCGGCAATCACGCGATCAGCCGCTCGCGCCTGCAGCGCGCGTTCGTCGTCGTGCAGCTCGCGTGCAGTCAGCCGGTGCTCGTGGTCACGTCGCTCGTGCTCGCCGACCTTCGACACACCGCGAACGCGAACGCCGACCAGGCGCCGGCGTCGGTGGTCACGATGTCCGCACGAAACTTTCGGTCGACGCCGGTTTCCGACCTCGGCGAGGTTCGGCGGCGTCTCGCGGCGATGCCTGGCGTGAGATCGGTCGGCGTCACCACGATGGGATATCCGAGACCGGATCCACGGGTGTCGACGCGGTTCGGCCCAAGTACGTCGTTCGACGTCCCGGGTGTGCGCGGTGCGCAGCGCGACGTACACGTGCGCCAGCGCTATGTCGATTCCGGCTACTTTGCCACAGTCGGCGTCCCACTGCTGCGCGGCCGCTCGATCGGAGTGAACGACGATCACGAGGGGTCGGTGTCGGTCGTCGTGAACGACGCCGCCGCGAAGACGTTCTGGCCCGGTGAAAATCCAATTGGAAAATTGCTGCTTCGCCACTCCTCCGATGTCGAAGGCGTGGAGGCGACCTCATTGCACGTGATCGGCGTGGTCGCGACCGCTGCGTACGACGCGGATTCGGCCGCGACGGTGTTCGCCCCGCTCTCGACGGCGGCGTCGCAATGGGAATCGACGATCGCGCTTCGCACGTCGGGCGACGCGCGGACGTACGTGCCGTCGATCCGCGCGGCGGTCCGCGAGGCGGATCCATTCGTCGCGATCGACGGCGTGATCACGTTGGCCGAGCAGTATGCGGGTCAGCAAAGAGAGGCGGTGCAGTCGAACGCGGCGGCCTTCGCCGTCGGCGCCGCGGCGCTCGTGCTCGCGTCGCTCGGCTTGTATGCGGTGATTGCGTTCGCGGTGGCGCAACGCACGCGCGAGATCGGCATTCGGCTCGCGATGGGAGCGACGCGGGGTGTCGTCGTCCGCCAGTTCTTCCGGAACGGCATCGTCGCGTCGGCGATCGGTCTCGCGATCGGTCTGCCGCTCACGGTGGCCGGCATTCGCGTGGTGCAAGCGAACATGTTGGGGTTCACGCTGCAACACGTCGCGGCGGTGCTCGTCGTCGTGCCCGTGCTGGTGTCGGTCGCGGCGCTCGCAAGCTGGCTGCCGGCGCGGCGCGCGGGGCGCGTGGATCCCGTGATCGCGCTGCGCACGGAGTAGCGCCTGCACACCGGAGCTCAGCTCGAGAGCTGTCCCCATCGCACATAGCCGTTCAGCGCCGCGCTCTGGCCCTCGCAGTGCTGCTCGAACCGAAGCTCGATGCCGGTGAGCGCGCCGTTCACGAAGCTCACTCGATCCACCACAAACCAGCCCTTGAGTGTATTGCATCCGCGCCCGTTGCCGTACCAATCGAGCCCGCCTTGGACCGGATTGTTGAATGGAAAACGCTGAAGGTCGCCGTAATAGCCGACCCCGAGCTCCGCGATCGTGTTCATCCCCATGAAGTCGCCCGAGTAGCCGCCCGCTGAAACCGAGACGTGCACGCCGCTGCCGCTGACGATCACGTTCGATTGGTACAGGTTCGTGGCGCCCAAGCCGATGTAATCACCGGGTTGACTCTGCAGGTAGACGACGTTGCCCGTCGCCGGCGCCGCGCCCGGCGGCGGCTGCCACAAATTCGTGGGAATCGCGGCTGGACCGGGTGGAACGGTTGGATCGTCGGCGCGCCAATGAATGGTTCCACGCAACGCGGCGATACCGCACTCGCAATGCTGCTCGAACGTCATGTCGATGGCGGTGAGCGACGACCCTGTTCCGTTGGCCCAGCTCAGGCTATCGACGGTGAACGATCCGGTCAGCGTATTGCAGCCTCGCCCTTCGCCGTACCAGCTCAAGCCGGCGCCGTCGTCCGAGAACGGCCACCGCGTTGCGTTGGTATACGATCCTTTCTCGAGGCGCGCGCCTTTCGCGACCTGAAAGGTCCCGTTCCAATGTTCCTTGCCGTCGATCGAGACCTGCACCGCGCTCGCGCTGGCGCTGACGCGAACGACCGCGGTCGCGTTGGTGTAGGTATAGGCCGTGCCGAGTCCGATGTAGTCGCCGGCGTCGCTGATGAGAGAAATCTGATTGGGCGATACGACCGTGATCGCGACGGTTCCGCTGTGGCTGCCCGTCGACGCCGTGACCGTCGTCGTTCCGGTCGCGACGGCCTTCACGAGTCCGAGCGATGTCACGGTTGCGACGTCGGGACGGCTGCTGATCCACGCGATCGCCGTGCCGGCCAGGATCGTCCCCGCGGCGTTCGCCGCGTCGGCGGACAACTGAACGGTGCTGCCGATCGCGAGGGACGTGCGCGGCGCATTGATCGAGACCCTCGTTACGACGGTCGCCGGATCCGGTTGCGTCGCGGTCTCGCTGCCGCAGGCGGTGAGCACGGTCAACGCGGTGAGGCCGAGGACGAGCGTGGTCGCGATGCGGGGGGTGCGGTTCATGGGACGTTCCGGTCGTGCGACGTTTCTTCCAGGATTCGGTAGCGAACCGCGGTCGCGCGGTCCTGGTGTGATGCTAACGACCTGGAGTGCGTGCTCCGTTCCTTGGTCGTTCCCGCTGGCTCGTTGCGCCGACGCCGCGGAGCGAGGCCGTCGGCCTTGAAATTCGCCGTTCATCACTTTATTCTACAAAGTACTTGAGCAGCTTGCGGAGACCGATGTGATGCACTGGCTGAGACGCGTTCGCGGAGCGATCGGAATGGGCATCACCTGGGCGCTCGGGTGGGCGGTGTTCGGCATCCTCATCGGCGTCGCCAGCAAGCTCTTTCCCAGCCTACCGTGGGACGCGTTTTTCGAGATCTTTGATGCCCCGCTGCCCGCGCTCGCCGTGCCGGGCTTCGTGGGCGGCGTGCTCTATTCGGCGGTGCTCGGCGTCGCGGCCCGCCGCCGCCGATTCGATGAGCTCTCGCTGAGCAAAGTCACCGCGTGGGGCGCGCTCGGCGGACTGCTCGTGAGCCTCGTGCCCGTCACGCTCTTCGGCCTCGGCTTGGCGACGCCGCGCGAAGGCGCCAATCTCTGGCGATTCACCGCGATGGTGAGCGGCCCGTTGATGCTGTTGAGCGCCGCCTCGGCATCCGGCTCGCTGATATTGGCGCGAAAGTCTCAGCGACACGAAGCACTCGCCGCGGACAACTCGTAGCTCACGACTCGTCGCCCGCGGCCGTCGCCACCCCCGTCTTCGTGCGGCCGCGGGCCCGAACGATCTCCGGCTCGCCTTCGGCAAGGCCGGGCACGTCCTCGACGGAATCCAAGGCCGCACGTCCTCGCCGCGCGACCACCAGCATGGCCGTCGCCGACACCGCGCCCATCGCGAGCAGAAGCACGAAGTTCGCGATCGCATCCTTCGCCGACCAATTCCTGCCGCCGTTCATGGCGAGAAACAGGAAGTAGAGCAACCCGGCGCCGGCGCCGAGGCCGCCGACGAGACGCAATGAGAGTTTGCTGAAGCGCCGGCCGCCCGCGGTGATCGCGAGCACGGCGGAGAAGCCCACGCCGAGCAGAAAGGCGGCGACCGAGATCTTGCCGACGATCTGCAGCAGCTCGACGCCCGAGATCTTGTTTCCGAGCCACGCAATCCCGCCGGCGATCGCGCTCACGGCGCCCACACCCGCGCCGAAGGTCAGGCCGGTGCCGATCATTCCCCGAGCGACTCTCAGCCATCGCGGCATATCGTCTCCATCGTGTCGTCTACTTTGCGCCATAAAGTAGAAGCGGCCGCGCTCCAGAGTCAAGGCTGCACGCCTCGCGTCATCGTGTCGATTTTGACGATCCCCAATCGACGAAGAGATGAGAGCAGTCTCGCGAGCGCATGGGTCGAGCTCAGCCGTCCCGCGAGACAACCCGATTCGACTTTTCTCGAGAGAGCGTAGCCATATGTCTTCAGCGATCAACACCAACCCCTCGTTACTCGATTCCTTCGCCGGCCTTCACGGCAGAATCATCGCCCCCGCCGACCACGACTACGATCAGACGCGATCGGTGTTCTACGGCGACGTCGACAAGCGGCCGGCGGTCATCGTTCGGGTCGCCGGCGTCGACGACGTTCGTCGCGCGATCGCGGTCGCGCGCGCCGACGGCCGCGAGCTCGCCGTGCGGAGCGGCGGCCACAGCGTCGTGGGCCACGGCTCGACCGACGGTGGCATCGTGATCGACCTGCGCGACCTGTCGACGATCGACGTCGATCCGACGGCGAAGACCGCGTGGGTCGACGCCGGCGCCACGGCGGTTCAGGTCACGCGCGCACTCGCCGAGCATGGGCTCGTCATTGGGTTCGGCGACGCGGGATCGGTCGGCGTCAGCGGCATCACGCTCGGCGGCGGCATCGGATTCCTCGTTCGCAAATTTGGAATGACGATCGACTCGCTGTTGGCGGCGGAGGTCGTCACCGCCGACGGGCGGGTCGTTCACACGGACGCGACGCACGAGCCCGATCTCTTCTGGGCGATTCGCGGCGGCGGCGGAAACTTCGGCGTCGTGACGCGTCTCCAGTTCCGGCTGCAAGAGCTGCCGCACTTCACCGGCGGCATGCTCTTTCTACCGGCGACGCCGGAGACGATCACGGGCTTCGTCGCCGCGGCGATGGCGGCTCCCGACGAGCTCTCGACGATCGCGAACGTGATGCCGGCGCCTCCAATGCCGTTTCTTCCGACGGAGGCGCACGGCCGTCTCGTCATCATGGCGTTCGTCGCGTACGCGGGCGACGATGCCTCGGCCGTGAAGGCGATCGCGCCGCTCCGAGCGCTCGCGACGCCGATCGCTGATCTCGTCAAGCCCGGACCGTACGCGGCCATGTATCCGCCCGAGGATGCGAGCTATCGACCGACCGCGATCGCCCGAACGATGTTCGTCGACGAAATCGACGCGGTGAAGGCGGACGCGATCATCGACTACTTGACCACGTCCGACGCACCGATGCGGGCGGCGCAGCTTCGTCCGCTCGGCGGCGCGTTGGCGCGCGTTCCCGCCGACGCCACCGCGTACGCGCACCGGTCGAAGCCGATGCTGGTGAACGTCGCGGCGTTTTACAAGGATTCGTCCGAGCGCGACGCGAAAAAGGCGTGGGTTTCAGAGTTTCGTCATGCGCTGCAGCCGGACGACGACTCGGCGTACGTTGGCTTTCTCGGCGACGACGGCCCGTCGCGCATTCGCGCGGCGTACCCGGGCGCGACCTGGGATCGCCTGACGAAGATCAAAGCGGCGTACGATCCGACGAATGTGTTCCGGCTCAACCAGAACATTTCGCCGGAGCCGGGGCGCTAGCCTTCGTCCTTCAACGCCTCGGTCGGCTGGATGGCGAGCGCGCGTCGCGTGGGAACGATGCAGGCGAGCGCGCAGCAGACGGCGATCGCGCCAACGAAGATCGCGAGCTCGCCGACCACGCCGAGGGTGACGCTCGAATTGCCGGCGGTGACGATCGTCGTCAAGACGATCGCGCCGACGGCGATGCCGAGCGCGATCTGAATGAACGGACGGCGGAACACGGTGAAGACGATCCGCCGCGGACTCGCGCCGAGCGCGACGCGTACGCCGATCTCGCGCGTGCGCTTCGCGACGGCGAACGCGGTGACGGCGTACACGCCGGCGAGCGACAGGAGCATCGCGACGCCGGCCAAACCGACGAGCATGTGATACCAGAACCCGATGAACTCGACTTCGGTGTCGAGCACACGCGGCAGCGGCTTTGGATCGGTCACGCGTAACGCGGGGTCGATCGCCGCCGCGAGCTCGCGCAGTCGCGGCGCGAGGCGTTGTGGATCGCCGCGGACGTGAACGCCGATGCGAAGCGGGCCGGTCTCCTTCGGGAGCGTCGGCCGATAGATGCGGGCCACGCTCGGATCCGCTTCCGTTCCCGTGATGCCGAGATCAGGAACGACACCGACGATCTCAAGCCACGGTCCGGGCTTCTCGCCGGCGGGCGGAATCTGGCATTGCGCGCACAGGAAGCGAAGCTGCCGGCCGATCGGGTTGCGGTCGCCCATCACGCGCTTCACGAAAGACTCATTCACGAGCACGGCGTGCGTTTGGCGATCGGCATCGGCTTGCGTCAACGACCGGCCGCGGATCACGGGAGCACCGATGACATCGAAGAAGCGAGGGTCGACCGCGCCGTCGGTGACCCGGTACCCATCGGGCCACTGCGGGTTGCGTGGCGCGACGGGACCGGGATCCATCTCGATGATTCGAGGTGAGTACGACATCAACGGCAAGCGATCGGCGTACGTCACGCCGAGGACGCCCGGCTCCATCGACAGTCGATCGGCCAGCGTGCGATAGCGCTCCTCGAGTCGGGCGGAGCGGGCCGCCGGCGTCGAGTCGCCGCGCGCGGCGTCGCCGTCCGTGCGATCGAGCGCGAGCGTCGCCGTGAGAAACTGGTCGGCGGCGAAGCCGGCCGGTACGTCGCGGGCGTAGACGAGATCGCTCCTGATGAATGTCGTCACCGCGGGGATGACGACGGTCAGCGCGATCTGCGCGACGATGATGCCGGTCCACACGCCGCCGAAGTGCAATCCGCCGCCGCCGCTCGACATCGCGCGCAGCCGCGCGTCGATGCCGCCGGACGTCACTTTGATCGCCGGCACGACTCCGGCGATGGTCGCGGCGAGCAGTGTCAGACCCATGGCGTACGCGATCGCGACCGGCGACAGCGAGGTGCCGATCCAGAACGGCAACGGACCGCGCTGGCCTTCGACGATGGTCCAGAGCCAGCGCAGCACGACGTTCGACGCGACGAGACCGACCGCCGCGCCAACCGCGCAGAGCACCAGCGCTTCGGCGAAGAGTTGCGTGATGATTCGTGAGCGGGTGGCGCCAAGCGCGGCGCGCACGACCATCTCCGTCTGTCGCGACGCCGCGCGGGCGAACAACAGCAGCGCGACGTTGCCGCACACCAACGCGAGGAGCAGCACGATGAAGATGTTCACCGATCCGAGAATCATGGACTGCTCACCGGAGATCTCGACGATCGATCGCGGGAAGGAGATCACCTGCGCGCGGAGATTGCGATGCGTCTCGGGGAACGCGGCCGCCGTTCGCGCGCCGAGTGTCGCGAGCTCGGCGCTTGCGTCGTCGAGTGTGTGATGCGGTGCCACGCGGCCGAACACGAAGGCCAATCGCTGTGCCGTTTCCGGAAGGCGCTCGACATGCAGTGGTCGCCACACGCCGTTACGTCGCGGAAAGGCGTAGCCTCGCGGCATCACGCCAACGATGGTCGTCGGCGTTCCGCTGATCCGAATGACACGGCCGACCACGTCCGGGGCGCCGCCCAGCGTGTTTTGCCAGACCTCATAACCGACGACGACGACGTCCTGGGCGCCGGCGGTCTCGTCGGCCGGGATCAACGTGCGTCCCCGGAGCGCTGGGACGCGCGTCATCGTGAACGTCGACGCCGTGACGTCGGCGACCGTCGTTGGATCGCCGGCGCCGGCGCCCACGGCGACATTGCGATCTTGGATGATGACCGCGCCGATGTCGGTCACCGTGGTGAGACTGCTTTTCCAGAGTGTGTAATCGAGCCGCGATGCGCCAACCGGGCGATTGACCTGCATGTGCCAGTTGCGTAGCGCGACGATCGCGTCGCCGTCGGGCAGCAGGATCGTGGGAAACGCGAGCTGCGTGACGAGCTCGAACGCGGTGGTGCCCACGGCGATCGCGAACGCGACGGCGATCGTGCCGATGACGGTGAGGCCCGGATGCTTCACGAGCATCCGGCCGCCGAGCTTGAGGTCGATGGCGGAGATGCGAAGGTTGTCGAATGCGCGCAGGCCGCGCGCGGTGCGTCCGTGATCCTTGAACGTGTCGGTGCTGCCGAACTCGAGGCGCGCCTGGCGTGCGGCGTCCGCGGGAGACAGTCCGCCGCGCATCAGATCGTCGGCGCGCAACTCCATGTGCAGCCGGAACTCGGCGTCCATGTCGCGGTCGAGCGTGTCGCGCTGGCGGATGCCGCGCACGAGCGAGCGAAGGCGGGCGAGCATGGACGACACGGCGCGTCTCTCTCCTATATGGCTTAGGAGAACGTTAGAGTGCCTCCGCGACGTCGTCAAGGAGACTGTGAACGGACGGAACGTCATGTGGGATGTCGACGCTGGATTCAGCCGCCACTCCGTGCAGGGCCGCTGCGCAGCTTCTCGGCGACCGGCGTCGCGGTGTCGCGTCCGGCCGCGGCAGGCATAGATTCACCGCGACCATCACGGGACGTCTTCAGCAGTCGACGCCAGGAGCACCTCGATGCACATGCGATTGATAGGATTGGCTGCCGGTCTCCTGTTCTCTGCGACGACGAGCGGGGCACAAGCGATCACGATCGACAACGTGACGATCGTCGACGTCACCAACGGCCAGCTCCAGCCGCGGAAGACGATCGTCGTCGAGGGAAATCGAATCACGCGGATCGACAACGCGACGGCGGCGACGCACGCCTCCGCCACGCTCGACGGCACGGGGATGTTCGTGATCCCCGGTCTCTGGGACATGCACGTCCACGCGTACTTCACCAACGACACCGCGCGATTTCACACGACGAGCGAGGTGATGTTCCCGCTCTTCATCGTGAACGGCATCACGGGCATTCGCGACCTCGGCAGCAATCTCGACGCGATCCTCGCGGCGCGCGACAGCGCGGCGGCGCATCGGTTGACCGCGCCGCGCATGCTCGTGTCGGGACCGATGCTCGATGGGCCGACCACGCGGTATGCCGCCGCGATCAAGGTGGCAACCGGCGACGAGGCGCGAGCCGCCGTGCGGATGCTCAAGGAGCGCGGCGTCGACATGATCAAGACGCAGTCGCTCATTCCGCGAGAGGCGTATTTCGCGATGGCGGATGAAGCCGCGCGCATCGGCATTCCGTTCGAGGGGCATGTGCCGAACGCGATCACCGGCATGGAGGCGCTCACCGCGCATCAACGCAGCTTCGAGCATCTCCTCGGCGTCCGTGACACCGCGGCCACGTTGATCGCCGAGCTCGCGAAGAACCATGTCTGGCAGTGTCCCACGGTGATCAACAGCGTCGGCACGCCGGCGGACCTCACGAGCGATCCCGGTTTACCGTTCTGGCTCCGGCCGGCGATCGAAGGCTGGCGGCGCACCGCCGTGAATCAATCGGCGGCGACCGACTCGGCGGCACACGCGGCCGAGGAGCGCGCGACGCGACGGCTCGGACTGATCAAGACGATGTACGACGCGAAGATTCCGTTCCTCGCCGGGACCGACGCGCCCGCGGGCTACGATCTCGTCCCGGGCGCGAGCCTGCATCGCGAGCTGCAGTTGTTCGTGCGCGCTGGTCTCACGCCGCTCCAAGCGCTGCAGACCGCGACGCTCAATCCCGCACTCTTTTTCGGGAAGACGGCGGACTGGGGTACGGTTGCGGTTGGAAAGACGGCCGATCTCGTCGTGCTCGCGCGCAATCCGCTCGTCGACGTCGCGAACACGCGTTCGGTCGTCGCGGTGGTCGCGGACGGCCGGTACTACTCGCCGCGCGAGCTCGATCGCATGCGCCTGCGGATCATGGAGCTGGTGGGGAAGTGAGCTGAGATCATCGCTCCACGCGGCGATCCAGCACCGGCTTGAGATCGATGATCGGTGTGTCGTCGATCGCCTCGAGTGCGTCGACGCGAAATCGGGTGGGACCCGCGACCTCGAGGATTCTGACGCGATGAATTCCGATCGGGTTCGGGCGGTCCGCGGATCGGGTGCTGAAGACGCCGCGGAGGGGCGCGGCCGGGTCGTCGCGCGGGTGCACCTCGAGCGTCGAGCGGTCCGCGCGATGCAGCCATGTGAGCACGAGCACATCGTCGCCGACGCTCAGATGCCGGAGTCCGGGCGCGACGTCGGATATGAGCTCCAGCCACGCGTCGGGTCCGCCCTCGTTCCCTTGCTTGGGTGCGTCTCTCGGGTCGCGCAGCGGTGAGCTGACGCGGCCAATTGGGCGAAGCGTGAGCTCGTCGGGTGTGTGCGATGGCATTTCAGAATCCTCGCCGAAGGACGATTCGCGTCGAGCTTCTGGATGTTCGTGACGGCGGCTCGACGAATGGAACATGGCGAAACTGTACCATGGCGTAAGTCGCCGGGGGCGTGTTGATCTCGCCTCATCCGGGGTACGTGTTCGATCGCGGCGGCCATCTGTCCGCGGCCGTCTCCGTCAGATCCGTTCAATCCGTTGCATGCAAATCATTGCTGTTGTCGGCCCTGTCGCGTGGCCGACTCGGTCACGCAAGGGCCAGAAACTGCTTTAAAGAATACTTGAACGGATTGAACGGATTGAACGGATTTGAACGGATGGGAAATAGCCGGCGGATGGGCGATCCCCGGATAGCCCGCGGCAGTCTCCATAGTGTTTCATTCGACGTGCTCGCCGATCCGGCCGGCGCCGTCTCCGTCAGATCCGTTCAATCCGTTGCATGTAAATCATCGCTGTTGTCAGCCCTGTCGCGTGGTCGACACGGTCGCGCAAGGGCCAGAACTGCCTTTAAGAACAGATTGAACAGATTGAACGGATTGAACGAATCAGATGTGATCGCTCATGTGACCGACCATCACCTCAATCGCTGCGCAGCGCCGCCACCGGGTCGAGCTTCACCGCCCGCCGCGCCGGCACGAACGTCGCCGCCAGCACGACGAACCCCAACGTCAACGGGACCAGCTCGAACGTGATCGGGTCCGCCGGCGACAGCCCAAACAAGAGCGCCGACATCAGCCGCGCGAGCGCCGCCGCCCCGACGAGACCGACGACCAAGCCGATCAATCCCAATCGCGCGCCGCCGCGCATCACGAATCGCATCACCTCGCCCGACGTCGCCCCGAGCGCGATCCGCACGCCGATCTCCCGCGTCCGCTCGGCCACACCGGTCGCGACGACGGCGTAGAGCCCGACCGACGAGATCAGCAGCGCGAGCGCGCCGAAGAAGCCAGCGACCGCCGCGGCGGTGCGCGACGTCGACAATCCGTTCGCGACGCCTTCCTCCATCGTGAGCGCGCCGAACACCGGGAGCGCCGGATCGATCGCCGCGACCGCTGATCGCGCCTGCGCGATCGTGGATCTCGTATCGCCGCGCGTGTGGACGATGAGTGTTTGCCAATCGCGGTAGCGCTGGCGCAGCGGCTCATACATGCGGCGCCGATTCGTCGTGCCGACGAGCTGGAACGTCGCATCGTCCACCACACCGACCACCGTGATCTCCGGACCACTCGGCCCGCCGCGGCGCGCGCGCTGCCCAACCGCATTCTTCCCAGGCCACAGGCGCGTCGCCAGCTCGCGACTCACGACCATCGCCAGCGGAGCACCGGCCGAATCGGCGGTCGTGAAGCCGCGGCCTGTCTCGAGCCGGAGGCCGAGCGCGTCGATGAAGCCCTCGCCGGCCACAGTGGTCTCGACGCCGAACGAGCCGTCGGCGGACCGCGTCTGAACGCCGTCCACATAGAGCGACGCCGTGCGGCCGTACGTATCGAACGGCAGCGGAAAGCCCCACGTGGCCGCGACGACGCCAGGAACCAGGCGCACGCGAGCGAGCACGTCGTCGTAGAAGCGCCGGCCGCGCGTCTCATCATAGTTCTGTAAACCGATGTTGACCGACAGCATCACGCGGCCCTGCGGATCGAATCCCAAATCGCCCGCCCGCGCGACCAACAGGCTGCGGACGAACAGCGTCGCCCCCACGAGCAGCATGACCGACAGCGCGAGTTGGCTCACCACGAGCGTGCCGCGGAGACGCCGCGACCGCGTCGCGACCGACCGCTTCGACCCGATCAGCGTCGACAGCGAGCGGACGCGCGTCGCCCGCATCGCCGGCGCGAGGCCGAACAGCAGCATGGCGACGACCGACACCGCGATCGTCACTCCCGCGACGCGAGCATCGGCCGTCGAGGCGAAGCCGACGCGGAATTGAAGATGGGGGACGAGCCAGCGCTCGATCATCGGACCGAGTCGGATCACGAGGAGCGCGAGCAACGCTCCCGGCAGCGCAACGACCGCCGACTCGACGAGCATTTGACGCGCGAGTCGGGACCGGGAGCACCCGAGCGACAGCCGGACCGCGATCTCGTGTCCACGCGTGGCCGCGCGCGCGAGCTGGAGGTTGGCAAGATTGGCACAGATGATTGCCAATATCACCAACGATGCGAACATCCCGAGCGCCGACGAGAGCGCGATGACCCCCGGCTTGGCGAACGCGGGATTGTCGAAGCCGCTCTTGGCCGGAAGAAGCATCGCGCCGAGGCTCGCGTTGCTCGGCGGGTAGTCGTGCGCGAGCTGCGATGCAAACCGCGACGCTCCCGATTCCGCGTGCCGCATGTCGACCCCGGCGCGCAAACGGCCGACGACCATCATCCAGCCGGGGCCGCGGCCTTGATAGAGTTGTTTATACGTCGGCGCCACGACGTCATGCATGCCGAGCGGGACCCAGATCTCGGGCCAGAACCCGAATGTTCTGAGTCCTTTGAAGCCGCGCGGCGCAACCGCCGCGATCGTGAACACCGTCCCATTGATTCGCACCGGTTGTCCGATCACCGCGCTGTCGCCGTTGAAGCGGACGCGCCAACTGTCGTAGCTCAACACGGCGAGCGGATCGGCGCCGCGCGTGCCGGCGTGGTCGGTAAAGAAACGTCCGGCGGCCGGCTGCATACCGAGCACGGCGAAGAAGTTCTCGGTCACCATCTCGCCCCAGACCATGTCTGCTGCACCGGCGCGTCCGGGAATGGCGAGGTTGAGGGGAATGCCGACCATTCCCGCGAGGCCGTCGAACACGCCGCTCTTGTCGCGATAGTCGGCGAAGTCCTCATAGGACAGATCCGATGGCGCGCCGGTCTTGGTGTCGACGTTGAATAGGCCGACCAAGCGCGCCGGGTCGTGCGCCGGCAATGGTCGAAGGAGCAGCGCATCGACGAATCCGAAGACGATCCCATTCACGCCGATACCGACGCCGAGCGTGAGCGCCACGGCGACGGCGAACGCGGGCGCACGCCGAAGTCCCCGCACCGCGTAGCGCGCGTCCTTCGCGAGATCGCCGAGCCAACGCGATCCGCGCCCGTCGCGCATGGCTTCGCGATGCGCGTCGAGCCCACCGAACGTCGCGAGCGCCCGGCGTCGCGCCTCCGACTCGGCGACACCGTCTCGCGTCAGACGCGCCGCCTCCATGTCGACGTGAAAACGGAACTCCTCTTCCATGCGCGCTTCGGCCGCGCCGGCGCGAAAGAGGGAACGGGCGCGCGCGAGCAGTCCATGCAGATGGCTCATATGGATTCTCTAACTCTCGAGGACGAGGGCCATGGTCGCGGCGAAGCGCTTCCACCGCTCGACTTCGTCGCCAAGCGCGGCCCGTCCGAGCTTGGTCAGAGCGTAATAGCGCGCGCGGCGATTGTTCTCGGTCGCCTGCCAGTCGCTGACGATCCAGCCGCGATGCTCGAGGCGTTGGAGCGCGGGGTAGAGCGAGCCTTGGTTGATCTCGAGCCGGCCGCGCGAGATCTCCTGGATGCGCAGGCCGATGCCCCAGCCGTGCATGGGGTCGAGCTCGAGCGCTTTGAGGACGAGCAGATCGATGCTGCCGCGCAGGGCATCGGGCTCTTGGATTTGGCGGGCCACGAACACGCTCCTCTCGAATTAAAGAGGAGTATGCTGTCGAGTTCTCTAGAAATCAAGAGGAAGGTCGTCTTCGCCCAATGGGCGCTCGGTCCTTTCGCCGCCGCTGCCTACGCGATCTAGGAAAACCGAGCGTCGGCGTAGACCCAGGCTTGCCGTCCCGACGCGAGCGCCGCGAGGACGCGCTTATAGCCCGCCGGCTCGTACGCATCAGCGCTCGCGAGCTCGCTGTCCGTCAGCTCGAGCACCGTCCCACGAACGCGACTGTCGTCTCGTCCATTGAATTTCACGATCGCGTGATCCGCCTTGCCGCTCTTGGCGACGAACTCGGGATCGGTGATCGTGAACACACCGAGCTCGAACCCCACGAGCTCGTCGGGGAAGGCAGCGAGTCGTCGGCCGAACGTCGACAACTGCACGTCTTCCTTTTGGAGAGTTCCGTACGAGAAGAGGAGAGGCATCGCGCAATGAATGGCGCCGTCAGGTCACGCGGTCAATCGCCGCACCGATCAACGCTCGATGAGATCGGCGAACTCGGCATGCTTGTCGAGATACGCCTTCACGAACGGACACACCGCCACGACTTTGTATCCTCCCGCGCGCGCCCAGTCGAGCGCCGCGCGCGCAAGACGACCGGCGATGCCGCGACCCTTGAGCGACTCCGGCACCTCCGTGTGAACGAGCACCACCGTCCGCTCGCCGCGACGGCGATACCGAAGCTCGGCCTCACCCTCCGGATAGCGAATATGAAAACGACCGCCGGCGGAGTCGTGCTCCACCGACGGCTCGTCATGATTTGCGACGGACGACAACTCGGCGTGGATGCCGGTGACGGTCGTCCACGCCGGCGGATCGCTCGCCGGAAATGATTCTTCCGACGCCTCTTCTACCGCATCCGGCTCTCGGTCATCGCGTTTCGCCATTCACAAGTCTACATCCGATCCACAGGCCGGTGCTACGGGAACTTCGCGCAGGGAATCGTGCCCTGACGAATCGCATGTCCGGCGTCGTTGGTGTCGTCCGCCCAGAACGCTTTACGCAACCCGCCTGAGCAGAGCGACAACGGTGTAAACGCAAAGCCTTCATTGTTGAAGTCGCCCATGCCGGCCGGCCGCGAGAAGATATGCGTCAACTTCATCTGGCCGAGCGTTGGTGAGCCGGGCGTCGTATCGATCTCGAAGATGTCCGAGAGCCCGTGACACGTGTTGTCGCACGTCGCCCACAGATACTCGAGCTCGCGGTCGAACTGCAGCGACATCACGCCGAGCGGGAATCCGGTGGAGAACGACGTAATTCGCTTGAACGCGCCCGTCGTGTGATTGAGCGCGTAGGCGTAGATGATTCCGTTCTGCTCCACGCCAACGAAGAACAATCCGCCCGCGTGATCGGGATACTCGGCCGGATTGTACAGGTGGCCGGCGGTGCTGTCGACGAATCCCTTCGCGACGAGATAGCTGTCGGGAATCCACGTGATCCCCTCGAGGCCGAGATTCTCGCCCAGCGGCGGGAGATCGGCCGTCAAATCCCACTCGTGCGTCGCGACGAGCTCGGCGCTCGAGCCCGTGACGTCGAACCGCAGGATCGTGGGCTTGCTCGTGCTGCTGACGTCGTTGTTGCGTTCCGTGGCCACGTACATGCCCGCCGAGCTGCCCGTCGTGAAGGTGAGATCCTCGGCGTCGGGCTGGCCGGTGCCGTTCTTGTACCGCAACAGCTTTCCGGATCCCCATCCATTCGCGGGATCGGAAACCCAGTTTGTGCCGTCGAAGCGCAGGCGATACATCGCCGACGGGCTCCCGTTGCGCGCGCCCCACAGCACGTCCGCCGCGCCGCCTGTTCCAACTTCGTACATGAGACCACTCAAATTGCTCGTGAACGTATTCGCGACGTCGACGGTGAAGACGTCGCCGCCGCCCGGCCACGCGGCGGCACTCAAGGGGCAAGCGTTCGCCGCGCCCTTGGTGCCATTGCTCGTCGTGGCGAAGTCGCCAGTGCCGTCCGGGCAGCGTCCATACGTGGTCGACGCGTGCGCCGTCCACGAATACGAGTCGAGGAGCGTTCCGCTCGCGTTGAGGAGTCGCGCTCCGTCCGCCCCACCGAGTCCAAAGCCGAGCGCGTCGAACGCGAGGAAGCCGTGCGCCGGGATGGACGTTCCGGTTGGGATCGTGAACGAATTGCCGTCGTTGTCGCCGAGCGTGAAGCCGCTCAGGTCCACCGGGCCGCCCGACGTATTGTACAACTCGATCCAGTCGGGATTCGACCCGTCGCTCGATTCGACTTCATTGATCTTCAATGGCGATGGATTCGTGCAGCTGTTCGCCGCGCCCTTCGTCGATCCGAACGTGTCGACGAACGCGCCCGTGCCGTCGGGGCAGCGGCCGTACGTGTTCACCGCGTGCGACGACCACGTATACGAGTCGAGCAGATTGCCGGCCGGATCGAAGAACCGAACCTGATCACCCGAGCCGAGGCCGAACGTGAATTGATTCGCCGCGGTGCCTTTGTCGAAGACGAGAAACCCCTTGGCCGCGATCGTCGTGCCGGCCGGGATGGTGAAGACGTCGGCGTTATCGTTGTCCTTGATCACGTAGCCGCCGAGATCGACGGTGCTCGAGCCCGGGTTGTAGAGCTCGATCCAATCGTCCGGCGATCCGCCGTTCGATTCGATCTCGTTGATCTTCACCGCGACGGTGCAGTCGTTCGCCGTGCCCTTCGTGACGGTCGTGGTATTGACGAACGCGCCCGTGCCGTTTGGACAGCGGCCGTACGTCGTCGTCGCGGCGTGGGCGTCCCACGCGTATGAATCGACCAGTCGGCCGAACGTGTCGAACAGCCGCGCGGCATCGGGCGCGCCCAGTCCAAAGTCGAACTGGCCGGGGTTGCTGCCGGTGTCGAACACGAGATAGCCGTTCGGCGCGATCACCGTGCCGGCCGGCACGACGAAGACGTGATCGTCCTGATTGTCCTTGATCACGAAACTCGAAAGATCGATCGGGCTCGACGTCGGATTGTACAGCTCGATCCAATCGTCCGGCGTGCCGCCGCTCGATTCGATCTCGTTGATCTTGACCAGCGCGAGCGGCGGCAGCGCGACATGAAACCGAATCGGCAGCTCGGTCGCGGCGCCAAGCGCGGCCGGCTGTCCATCAGATCGCGTCAGTCCCCAACGACCACGCACGACGTCGACGAGAATTCCGCCGACTTCGACGGCGCCTTGCATGGCGCGGATGCGATACGTCCTCCGCACGAGCAGGCTCGAGCCGAGGAGGCTCCACGTCGCCTCGTATTCTCCGACCGTCGTGTTCGCGGTGAGCGCTCCAACGCCGGGACCGGGCGTGATCGCAAACTGCGCGACCGGCGCGCCGCTGCATGCGCCGCTCGTCCACACACAAATCTCGACGCGGGACACGGCTGTCGGATCGAATGTCGTTGGATTCGCGCTGCCGGTGCCGAGCGGCGCGATCCAACTGAAGAGACCCGGATCGACGCTGCGCGACGGTCCGCCGGGCACCAGCGCGCGGCCGCCAGGGCCAGTGACCGTCCTCTCGGAGCACGAGAGCGAGACGAGGACGAGCGCGATCGCGATCACCCCCGCGATGAATCGCGCGCGACCGCTCGTCATGATGTGGCGCTCCGGCGACGGCGCAAAACAGCGAGACCGACGAGTCCCGTCGACGTCAGCACTACGCACGCCGGCTCGGGCGTCGCCGACACGGCGAGCGGTGTGATCGTGCAGACGGCGACGTCGGTACACGAATCGCCGAGGCTTCCGTCGGGCGCCGCGGCGAACTCGAGGTCGGCGAGCGTCATCGCCGAGAGATCGTACACGTGCGGCGTGAAGAAGCTGAAGGTGATGAATTGTCCCACGCAGGTGTTGCCCATCTGGCCGAACGTCCCGGCCGCCGGCGCGCTCTCGCAATTGCCGACGCCGTTGTTGGTGAACGGCGAAAACTGGATGAAGTCGCCGAAATCGGTCACGCCCCAATCCGAGGCATCGGTGATCGACGCGCCTTCGGCGTGTGGCGTGGCGGTCGCGTCGGGTTGTGGATCGCTCGCTTGACCGGTCGACAGCAGGAGGTAGTAGATGCTGGTCGCGAGCAGCGGGCTCGATCCCGATCCGAGATTCTGCAGCGCGATCTCGAAGATCGATCCGCCGGCGGTGGCGGTGGTGGTCAATCGAATGATCGCGCAGTCGTTGAGCGCTCCGGGCGAACATGCCTCGAACATCGAGGTCTGTGCGGCGGCTGCGCGCGGGGCAGCGATGGCGAGAACGGCGGCGACCGCGGCGATGCGCGCCACGCGGTGCCTGGTCAGGCGGGGGGACATTCGGCGTCGACTCCCGTGAGGGTGCGGGCTCGTCACGCCCGTCGCGGGCGGATCGAGCGGCCGGATGATGCCACGGACCGCGTCGGCGCGGCAACGGAAAATCTATGCGATCGGCCGGTCGTTACTAGTTCGTTAACGTGCCGTCGCAATTCATTTGGTAGCGGCCGCGGCTGTGGGATGCAGCCGAACCTCGAACATCACGGGCCACATCTTGCCGGTCAACAGGAGTTGGCCGCTGTCGGGCGCGACGGCGATTCCGTTCATCACCTCGGCCGTCGGCTTCCGGTTGGGATAGAGCTCGGCGAGGTCGATGACTTCGCGCACGGTGCCCGTCGCGGGATCGATGCGAACGATCCAGTTCGACTGGTAGACGTTGGCGAGGACGTCCCCGTTCACGTACTCGAGCTCATTCAGCTTGTGCAACGGGCCCCCGTTGTAGGTCACGTGCACGACTTTCTGAACCTTGAAATCCGCCGGCGAGATGATGCGCAGCGAGTCGGAGCCGTCGCTCATGATGAGCGAGGTGCCGTCGGTCGCGAGACCCCATCCTTCGCCGGCGTACGTGAACGAGTCGCGCGGTGCGAGCGTCGCGGCGTCATACGTGTACGCGACGCCCGACTCCCACGTCAGCTGATAGAGACGGCCGTTGAGCAGCGCCAGGCCTTCGCCGAACCGATCGCCGCCGAGCGGTCGCGAGGCGAGCACGCGGCCGGTGCGGAGATCGACGCGTCGGACGTCCGAATGGCCGTAGATCCCGGTGCTCTCGAAGAGGACCGAATCCGCCCAGACGAGCCCTTGGGTGTACGCGTTGGAGTCATGCGGCAGACGGGCGACCACGTCGAACGCCGCCGGTTGGTGCGTCTCCGCGCCCTGGCACGCCGCGAGAACGATGACGGCGACCAGAGCGAGGAGTGTGGATACCGCGCGTCGTGAAGGATGACTTGCTTGTTGTATCATGAGCATCCACTAGTGTGAGCGTGCCGCACGTACATCGTCGGTTTGCACGACGTGCTCACCGAGATCTGGCAGGTCGGCGAGAGGTCGACGCCGCTACGGCACCGGCTTCCACAGCGCGGCGTCGATGACCGACCACAGATGGACCGCCCAGCCGAGCAGGAAGAACCACAGCACGCCGGCGAGCACGAACATCAGCACGGCCTTGAACAGCCGGCCCTGGATTAGTTGCCCAAGGCCGGGAACGAAAAAGCTGCACAGCGCGGCGATGACGTTACCAGCGGAGCCTTGTCCCGACACGACGCATTCCTCCGTGAGGGTAGGGCGAGAATGTACTCCTCAGGGAACGCGGGCGCTTGGGCAGACCTTCCCGCCGAACCGCTAGCGCGACGCCAACCCCCGCAAAGCGCTCGGCTGCATGCAGGCGGTGTCCGGCTTGTAGGCTGTTCCGCCATCCCGCTCGATCGCGGCAACGATCCACGGAAGGGCCGCCGAATCGCGCGGGTCGAGCCGAACCATCACCATCTTGTCCGGCCGAGGCGGCAACACATTGTGGAGCGTTCTCACGAGTTGGGCGCTGTCGAATCCGGGCAACCGGTTGACGTCGAAATGGCCGTCGCCGCGCGAGGTGAGGACGATCGGCGGAACGGTACGACAGGCCGCCGCGGCGCCGTCGTGCAAGGCGATCGCGCGATGCTCGTTGCTCGAGCACGCCATCGAGACCGCCGTGAGAGCTGCCGCAACACACACGAAGGGACGTCGCATGGATCCCACCGGGTTCGAGTCGTCTCCAACATCGCACGCACGACGCCACGCGACAGACGACCCGAATGATCTCTCGATGAGGATTGGATTACGACGCCCCGACGCGGCGCGGAGAAGAAACTGACTACGGCGTCGTCGTTCCGATCACACGGCCCATCAGGTACGTCGCGCCATCCGCCGGTGCGACGATGCCCGTCGTCGCCCCTGTCCAACGCGATCGCGTGCTGTTGAACAGATAGCGGCCGTCGTAGAGATCGAGCACCGGGCCGCCGCCGCTCACCCACCAGTTCACTGGCGCGCCGCTCCGCAGCGCGAACTGCGTGTCCCAGCCGACCGCGCCAGACAGATCTGGAAACTGCACGTCGTAACTGCCCGCGGTGCCGAGGAAGTCGCGCGTCGTATGAATCGTGGCGAAGCGCGCGGTCGACGTTTGCGTCATGTCGAACGAAACGCCCGCGCTGTATTCGGTGGGTAGCGTCCCGCTCGCGCGCAGTCGGCCGGCGGAGCTCGAGACGACCGTGACGGCGGGAGCTGGCATCGCCGGTCCAAACGCGATCGTTCGGTCGGCGGTGAGCGTTCGTGCATACGCGACGATCTGCCGCGACGCACGATTCGGCGCGGCCGCGGGCGTCCCGACGGTGTTGATCGTCGCGACCACTTGATGCAGATCGCCCGCGATCGTCTGCGCGAGCGGAACGCCGTAGATCGTGCGTACGGTTTGCGCGCGGTCGACGCCTGGATACAGCGAGAAGTACGCGCTCGTGCCCGACGCGGTGGCGAAGAGCTGGCTCACGCTCATTGGCTCGCCCGCACCCACGTTGGTGAACGTCCACGTCGACGTCGTCGGCGCGAACGATTCCGCCGCGGCGAAGTCGAGCACCGGCAGTGCCGCACCGGAGGCGGGATTGACGCCGCGACGAATGATCGCCCGATCGACCGGAATCTCGAGCGCCGCGGAAATCTCGCCGTTGCGGAACGCCACGACATCGAGGGGGCCGGGCGGCAGATTCAACAAGCTGAACGAGCCGTTGCCATTCGCCGATCCGAACCACCATCCCATGCCGACCTGCGACGTGCGGAATCCAGTCACGCCGCCGAACGTGCCGTTCGCCGTGCGCGACGTGACGTTTTGCACGAGCGTGCACTGCGACGCGGCGCGCGCGGCCATCTCGGCGGCCGTGTACTGGTAGATGGTCGTTCGATAGCCGCCGGAATCGTTCGTCACCATCGCGATCGACCCGGTCGCCGACGCGATGTTGAACGAATACACGGTGTCGGCGCTCGGCATGATTCGCGTCCATGGACCGCTGCCGTCCTTCACGGCGAAGAAATACTGCGGTGTGGATCCCGAGCAGATCTTCCAATGAATGGAACCCGTCGTCGCCGGCGCGACGACGATTTGAAACGTGAGCGTGCGTTCGCCGAGCCCGCCGGCGGCGGTGCCGTGGATCGTCGCGGTGTAGGTGCCGGGCGGCGTGCCGATGTCGAGAATGGCGACCGATGCCGTGGTGCCCGTGAGATTCGACGGGGAGTACGCCGCAACGAGTGTTCCTGGAAGTCCGGTGGTCGTCAGCGCAACGGCGCCGGAGAACCCGGCGTTGCGGGTCACCGTGAGTTGTGGAAACGCGGGCAGTTGGTTCGATGGAAGTACGAGGAATGATGAAACACTCAACGCCATCGTGAATGGTCCTGTCGACACAGGAGCCGTGATCGTCAGCGCGACGGCTGCCGTTGCGCTGGAGACTCCCGACGCGGTCCCTGTGATCGTCACGGTGGTCGTTCCGACGGCCGCCGTCGCCGAGCTGGAGAGCGTGAGCGTGGCCGTCGTCGACCCCGCGGCAACGGTGGACGAGGCAAGCGTGCCGGTGACACCGCTCGCGAGTCCCGAGACCGTCAGCGATACCGGGCCGATGAATCCTCCAGATCGAACAATGGTGATCGTGACTGCTCCACTCGTGCCTTGCACGAGTGAGAGCGTCGCGGGGCTCGAGAGCGCGAATGCTCCCGTGGAGGTCCCGGGTCCCGGGCCGGTTCCGCCGGTCGAATCTCCGCCGCCGCCACACCCGGCGGCCATGAACACGACAAGGGCGCCGAGGACTCGCGATGCGCGAGCCCCGATCGTGGTGCGACTACGAATCACGTGTGCCTCGCCTTCGATTGTGGACGATCGTCGCAGCGCGATTGGCTGCAGTCTCCCGCCGTGCATTACGCGAAAGGGCGGGATGGACCGTCATCGAGCCTCGTCGAGGAGGTCGGCCGTCGTTGAGGCGTCAGGTCTTTGGTTTTGGGACCGACGGCAAGGACTGGTCGCTGATCTCTTCGTCGACAGCGAGCCGAGCTGAGCTCGATCAGCGTCCATCAGCGGCATCTGCGTCATCGGCGTTCAAGTCGACGTGAACGACGAAACGCAGATTTCGCTGATGTCGCCGATGCCGCTGATTGCTTCGTCGCCCGGGGCCGAGCTGGGCTCAATCAGCGTCCATCAGCGGCATCTGCGTCAAGTCGTTTTGAGTAGGCAAGGATCGTTGCTCTCAGGAACGACATGAACGACGAAACGCAGATTTCGCTGATGTCGCAGATGCCGCTGATTGCTTCGTCGCCCGGGGCCGAGCTGGGCTCAATCAGCGTCCATCAGCGGCATCTGCGTCAAGTCGTTTTGAGTAGGCAAGGATCGTTGCTCTCAGGAACGACATGAACGACGAAACGCAGATTTCGCTGATGTCGCAGATGCCGCTGATTGCTTCGTCGCGCCCTTTCCAGCACAGTGGGATCCGAAGCTTGGAATTCACGTGACTTGAAGTCGCGGC
>JADMIO010838846.1_pt1 | contig 101573 bp, 99 predicted proteins | sample 8958161 | NCBI WGS metagenome assembly JADMIO01 (sample SAMN16585339, study PRJNA669376) | soil metagenome | isolation source: Crop rotation soil | place: USA: Cullars Rotation, Alabama | collected 2011 | reverse complement strand
GGCCGCGACTTCAAGTCACGTGAATTCCAAGCTTCGGATCCCACTGTGCTGGAAATATCTTATCGGAAGAAGACGCTGCCGCGATAGTAGACTCCGGCTATATCCGCGAGCAGTTTGCACGGGTCCTCCCGCAAAAAATCGAGGCGGCGTTTGGTATTTCCCTCGACCGCACGTCACCCGAAGCTGCTGAAGCCATGCAGGACCCAGTTTTCTTAATCGACCTTTTTAATTTTGTGACTCGCTACTCAGACAATGTGGGAGCTCGTACGATATTACAGGACCTCGTTAAAGTGTATTTTGAGGAAGGAAGCGCGGGGGTTCGACGTTATAAAGCCACACAGCCTTTAGCGCTCAACCAAGTTCCCACCGCCTTGCGTCTACTCCTGCGCGATAACCAGAAGGTCTGGGCGGAACTCAAAACTCAACGCACAGAAGCCAATACCGCGCTTTCACCGTTTGAAGCACGATTTGCAACGACCTTTCAAAACTATGATACGCATCGTCAGGAAAGACAATTTAAACCCGATCAGTTGGATGACACCGCCATCAATGCGCTCACGACCATCGAGGCGGAACTGGCTCAGCTCGCCCAGAGATCCCAAAATACTGAACTTAAAAACGCCATTGAAGCGAGGGATATAGAAACCATAAAGAGGATCAAGCCGTCAGGAAAGGACAAACCGCTTCCCGCTCAGGCGATAGGTCTTCTGAAAAGATGGTCTAGCCTGCAAGAAAATGACATCGTTATTGTTAGCCAAGCCATGGATCTAATCGAACGCATTCGAGCACTTTCCACAGTTGAGCACAAGGCTCAGTCCGACGCAATACAAAATCTGTCAAATGAGGTCGGTGACAGCATCGATAGGTTGGTGCCTAGGCTGGGGAGAATTAAGTCGGGATTAGACGTTAAACAAAAGCCGGAAGCGCAGATTATCGGGGAAATGATCGGTTTATTAACAGAATTAAGAAAAGGCGGAACCCTAACGGTTGATTCGGAGCCTGTGAGCGCGGAAATCAGTTTTGATTTGAAAGAAACGTTAAAAATTGGCCGGTATGGCGCGTCAGGTCAAGGGAATTGTCAAAACAGCACACAATCCGGTGAAGTCAATCAAAGTTTGATGAGTTTTATCGGTGATGCCCATGAACTCATTATGTTATTCCGGGATGCCCAAAACACCGTCATCGGGTTTGCCTTATTGCATGGGGTTTTTACGGAGACTGGAGACTTCATCTATATTCAAGACGACGTGTACACGAATGACACCCATCGCGCAGCGCAACAGGAAGCGGCGGCCATCGAACTCGCCCGCATGATTCAGAAAAAGCTAGGTGTAGAGGTTAAAAGATTGAGCAAAAAAGCCGAGTCAGAAACAATTAATATTCCTAAAAGCAGAGTCCTACGTTACTACGATGCATTGAAGGAAACAGTGCCGACATCCTCTGTTTCTCGGACTCTCAGATTGGAATCTGTCGCAGCGAGTGTTCTTTCATTGATCGTTACCGGCGCAGTAATTTATGCAGCCCTCCACGCCGCCGATGTGAAAACCCTCACGGCGGGGGACTTCGGCTTGAGCAATCTGGTAATGGGCCTCTTCGTGGGTCTTTTTAATCGGCTCCGGCCGGGTTGGCAAAAAAAGACACGCGTCGCCGCAGAAGCAGCGCTGCCTGCTATTCAAAATCGCGAGGGTCAACGGTCCGACGGATTTCGCATTCCGCCGTCTGGAGTGGATGGAGAACAAGCCGCCAGACTTCATGAGGGGCAACCCTTCTATATTGATCCGCCCACCCGGCAGCAAGTCCTTGAGGATATTCAGACAGCCTTAAAAAAGCTCGGACATCCTGAATTAAGAGTAGTGTTATACGGACATTTTGCGGATGAAACGCAGCATCAGCGAAGCACTCTGAACTACTTTTATCTCCCGGGTATTCGCCCAGGTCAAGATACCCCAAGCCTTGATCTCCGGTTCCAGCAAGCGCTCCCCTACTACCGGTTTGAAATGCAAAATCCCTCGACGTGGCTCACGGATGCGGATGTCCAGAGCGCGTTCCACGATCGACTTCAAGACATTTACGATACGCATCAACAAAAAGTGATTTTTGTAATCGGCGCCGATGGCGTCGCACAAATTACGCTTCAGCATGACGGCGTATGGGTACCTTTAGAGACTGTATTGGACCTATTGCAGCCCGGTCATTTAAACCTTCAGATGCAAAGAAGTGCCGCGCCCGCCGCTTCTGAAACAGCCGCGTCCATGCCCGTATGGCCCGACGCTCGGGGCGTCTATATCCAGGTGGACGATGGGAAAACAACGACTTCATTTTCATTTCCGCTCCCGGCGAATGCCACGGTGCATGATATTGCGGACATTCTGAAGAGAAGATCGCATATCGACATTGGCCATCACGCAAAAATTATGGTTGACGATGTGTTGGTGACGAATGATGCCGCTCCCATAAATCCTGGCGCGAGTGTACACATTGCTCTTTCAGACCTGGACAGCCCCAGCAGTCCCCTGGTGAAGGTAGCGGGTCTTGTGTTCACATCCCTATTGTCTCTGGGCGTCACAGCGGGATGGGTGTACGTCTCGATGCACGCGGCGGCTCCCCAAAGTCTCGAGCTGAACGGCGGATGGGCGACTTTGCTTGTGGGCATTATTCTGGGCTTAACGAATCGGCTCCGACCCGGATGGATGCTGGCCGTGACATCACGCTGGGCAACTGGGCACAACTCCCCGAACGTTCCAGAATACCCCGCGCACATAAGAAACCTTCTGCATTCCGCCTAAATAAACCACGGCTTTGGCGAAGGCGGGGTAACCGTAACCGCGGGAAAGCCGTGACGGCAGCGAGAGGTAAACCCCTTTCACTACAATAAGTACATTTCGCCGCCGTCACGGCTTTCCCGCCGCAGGCGAGTCGCCGGAGGCGAACCTCGCCCTGGGCGGGGCTCGCCAAAGGCGGCCCGCCGCTACGGCCCACCCGCCTCGCTTGCCACAAAAAGCCCTGGTCCTTTCCCGTTTCCCGCTCCATACTCAGTCCATGAAGTGGCCTTGGCTGTATGCAGCGTGGCTCTGGAGTGTCCTTCCCTCAAACGCCGGGGCGTGGGGGCAAAAGGCGTCGCTTTCGGCGGGATCCTTACACATAGAAGTAATCGATACAGAAGGAAACCTTACATCCGAAGCGCCGGTTTACATTTTTGGAGCGGGAGCTCCTCAATTGACGGACCTTCGGGGCGGGGACACGGTCCCTTTGCCGGAGGGAATCTATGACATCGTCTCTGCGCGCGTGTTACGTTCGGAGAATGGTTTTACCCGCGAAATGAGCGCTGTCGGCCGTGTCATGATTACGGATGGAGATCAAACTTCAGTTGTTCTGCCGTTGGCCGTAATACCCGCCTTCGCGCCCATACTTGATAAACGGAAACTGCCAAACTTCTGAAACGCCAAAAGTCGGAAACAACCAAACATCCGAGACACCAAGTGTCGGAGACGCCAAGCATCAGTAACACCAAACGGCGGGAAAATTCCGCCTCTTGGCGTTACTGCCGTTTGGGGTTTCTGACTTTTGGTGTCTCTGCCGTTTGGGGTTTCCGATGTTTGGCGTCTCTGTCGTTTGGGGTTCCCGGAGTTTGGCGTCTCTGCCGTTTGTCGTTTGAGGTCTTCGTTCGGATCCCCCCCGCCGCTCTCTTTCTTCTAATTAACACCGAGTTAACCTGCGAGTCACAGAGGCGTAACACACATCCCGTACACTTAACTGAGTTCCTCTGGTGCCCTTATGAAAACGATGAAACCGGTCATCGCGTTGACATTAACCGCCCTTTTGGTGGGGGAATCCGCTTCGGCTGCGCCGTTTAGTTCGACGGCCGCACCGGCTTTTAATCTTTCCATTCCGGCTCGTTTAGGGTCGGTTTCCGATACGTACGCCCCCAGCGGCCATACGGCCCCCGACTTTATCTTCATTCAAAATCTCCACGTCAACCGTTCCGTTCAGTTCGCCATCTCGGCTATCTTAAAACGGCTGGAGCAGCAGGGGCTTATGCCGGATCGGCTGGCGGTGGAAGGTGAAACGGGACCGGTGGATCTCACTGGGATGCAGACCTATCCCGATGCCGCCCTGCGAACGGCCGCCTCGGATTATTTGGTCCAACAAGGAGAAATGCCGGGCAGCGCCCACTTTGCAATTACCGAAGGCCGGGTCGGGTTGTTTGGGATTGAAACTGAAGCGTATTATCAAGCCAATGTGGAGATGTTTCGCCGTTCGTATGCAGGCCGCCAAGCGTTAAGCCGGGAACTGGACAAGCTGCAGGCGATCTTACCGTGCTTGAAGAAAGACCCGGCGGTTCGGGGAAATGCCGAGATTCTTGAGGCCGACCTTAAAGCCGTAAACCAACTGATCAACAATCAAATTATCCCAGACGAGCTGAATGCCACCCTGCATCAAACTTCTCTGGCCGTCGAGCATCTTAAGCAGGTTCTTCCAAAAGAAACGTCCGCCCACCTCATTGAACCGTTGTCGGCCTCGGTTAGTTTTTATGCTCTAGCTCTTTTACGGAATGAAGAACTGTTTAAAAATGCGTTAGTAGCGCGCGCCTTGGGGCATCAAAAAACAACGATTGTGATCACGGGAGGTTTTCATACGGCGGCCATGGCGGCGCAATGCAAACGCCAAGGCTTCAGCTATGCCGTCATTACTCCGCACGTAAAGCGCCACACCAAGGTAGATGAAAGGCTGTATGTCGAGCGCATGCTGGGCCGTCATTTAACTCCTGAACAGGTAGATGCCGGCTCCGATTGGGTCGCGATGAAGATGGTTGAACCGCGCTATATGCTTCGCCAGCTTTTTCGGCCTCGTCAGTGGCAGCTCATCGTTCCGGCGCTCCTCCTCGCACTTTCTCTGACGAATTTAGGCAGCAGGGCCCAAACCCCTTCCACCGTTCCTCCGCCGGAGGCCGTGCACGTTGAACAAACGGATTTGGTCACCACGGTTCAATCGATTCCTTTGCTTAAAGTCAACAGCGATTACGAGGCCTATCTCCTACAAGGGCGGGTCGATGCAACGGCGATGAAGGCCAATACCGTTGATGGTTTGACTTTAGAAGTGACCCCGAGAATTGAACCGAACGGAGTTGCACAGTACCCAGACGCGACCGAAGCCGCACCTAAAAAGCTGGAAAGTTTCGAAGTGCATATCCGGATTTGGGCAGAGCATCCCCCAGAACCTGCCGTAAAACCTGTTAAAAATGAAAAAACGGATTTAACTGGACGCGTTCGCTATATCGATCTCCAAGCTGTCCGGCAAGATGGCCACTGGGTCTGGAAGTTACCGCCAAAGGCGTCAGCGGAATCTGCATCCTTTTTCCTTTCGAGTGAACTCTCAGATCTTCCGGGGGACAGTGAAACAAACGGAGCTAGCGTCAGCGTGTCGAAAGCAGATCTTCAAACCCTTGGATTCCCCGACGGCGCTCGATACATGACCTTCTATGTCGGCACCGGCCGCGGCATAAATTTATCTAAACCGACCGAACGCCCGATCGCCTCGTTAAAGCCGGACCCGGAGACAAAAAATCCTCCTCCCAAAGTTCCCATTGCTGCAACCATTCGTTTGGAAGCGCGCACTTCGGAAACAGGGATTCAAAAACCCACCCCGGCGGTGCGATACCACCCCGCTTCTTTTGAACAGACCGCCCAAGCGCCCGCGCCAGCCGACGAACCCCTCTATCTAACCGAGGTCGAAGGGCGGCCGGTTGCGCTTGTTGCTCCCACGGGTGCCGAACTGTTGGTGGTTTCTCGCACCGAAAGTGAATTGGAGGCGAAAAATACGTTCGGAGTGATGGTGGCGCGAACGCGCCAATTGCATAACGCTGATTACACCGAAATTTTGCTGTTTCCCGAAGACCCTGCATCACCGATTACTCAGCTTTCGGTTCGTTTTCAATTTGGGTTGCTGCCTCATGCCTACAGTTATCAAATTACGGCTGAAAAGAATCAAAATGGATCGTGGAACGTGACATCCACCCATTCGGATTCCAGCAGCGCACACGCCTCTGTGGAGCCGACTGTCGAAGGCCGCGCCCCTAAGGTGAAAATTGACGAAATGACGGACGGTCGACAGACAAGCTTCCGATTTTTAATCCCGATGCGTGAGTTAAATCAATACGGCCAATCGGTCGAAGACAAAATTGTTTCTATTGAGGGGACCACAGGCCATACGCCGATTAGTCGCTTCAGTCTTAGGGCCTACAAATTTGTGCTTCAACCGTTCCAGAAACTCCCCTTGACTCAGACCTCCTTGGGAGGATGGGGGAGGAAAAGCCTCGTGTTGAGCGGGGTTCTAGCCGCTCTGTTAATCGCCCCAGACGCATGGGCGGGCACCGGGGCACCTAGCGGCGAATCGTTTCAATTTTTGATGCCCTGGATATTCTGGGTTGGCGGTCTGTTTGTAGGGGATTGGTTCTTTCGATTTGTCTGCCGTTACCTACTGGAGTATCCGGACCGTGCTGGCCAACGACGCGTGAAGATGAGTTTTCTGCTGGTGGTTGCCCTTTGGGGGAGCCTGCTGGCCGCCTCTTGGTTCTACCCTTTTCAGTTTGAATCTAAAGCGGCGGCTGTATCCACGGTACCCACGGTGCTGCATCTGGTTCCTACGGGTTCCCAAACGAATCTTGCGGAGATGGGAACCCCAGCTGCATCCGCGGAGTCCCCTAACCGCGAATCAGTCGCACCGGCGAATCTGGCTGCAGCATCTCCCAACCCGGAAACACTCCCAGCCGCCGTCAGGCCTGGGGAAAAGCTTGCCAACCCACACGTTTCCATGCCCCCCGGGGTAGTCCCCAACGATGTCGACATGGGAGCGCCGAAGACGACCCGCTTGTTTGGGACGTCAGCGACGTTAATCGGAGAACCCGTACAAGCCAGGACCAAAAAATTTTCCAACACCGATGAAGTCGATTTTATTGTCGTGAACGTTTTATCGCCGGACGCTCATGCACGGAATGTAGCTGTTCAAATTACGGTCGATGGGGAAAAATCGTCGCGCGGCGTAACGGGTCAGCGGATCGCAGGCTCTCAGACGCAGTATGAATTTGACGTCAGGCTGGCCAAACGACAAGGCTTTACCGTTAATGTGGCAGGAGATTACAGCGGTCATGTTGCTATTGCCGGATACAGAGCAGATGAGGCCGCAGCCGCTCCTCAAAGCGATCAACCGCCCGACGAAACCATTAACCTTTCTGGAGCTGGACCCCTGGCTCTAGCGATTCCCGGCGTCGTGACGGCAGGTTTCTCTGCGGCCGCATCGCCGTGGGTCCCTTATTTCGGCTTAGCAGCGATCGCCTTGGTGCTCTTGAATGTCGTGTACGGCGTCATCAAATGGCGGTTAGACGTGATGGACACCGCTCATTCCGAAAATGTTTTGTATCGACAGATCTACACGACGCTGCGGGGAATAACCCTTCATCTGGAAACGGGCAGCATGGCCTTTATGGTGCTTCCTACGCGTTACCTCATCGATCCCTTCGTCCGCGAGCAAGTCGACAACCAGCTCGCCGCGATGCGCATCGCCGCCGCCGCGTAACAAGCCTGAACGGCGGGGTGACCCGAACAGCGGGTTAACCCGAGCGGCCGCGAGAGGTTGCTCTTTTAATAAATCTACCACTTGCTGCCTCTCGGGTCGCCCCGCCGAAGGCGAGGCTCGCCAAAGGCGGCCCGACACTCAGGTCACCCCGTCTCTCGGATCTCCCCCCGTTCTGAAAGTCTTGCACGCGAACCATCAAACATGTACAACCTGTGTACACGAAGTGTCTACTTTATGAACAAAACGTGTACACATAACTTAAGGAGATCTCATGCGTTCCATTAGTGTTCGGGACCTGCGCAGTAAATTGGCTCAAGTGTGGCGGGACTTGGCGGAAGGCGAGGATGTGGTAATCCGATCCAAAGGAAAGCCGATTGCCATTTTATCCGCTACAACCGAAGAAACCCTGGACGAATCCATCCGGGCGCTGCAGCGCGCCCGATTGACTCTGTCGTTGATGAAGACCCAAATGGAGTCCGTTAGAAAAGGAACGTCGAAACTGTCTTTGGAGGATATTAATCGCGTAGTGGGCTCCGTGCGCAAAGGCCGCCGAAAATGAAGGTTGTACTCGACACGAATGTCGTTGTGTCTGCCTTTTTGAGTCCGCATGGACCCCCGGCGCAGATCCTTTATCAATTGCTTCAAGGGGATTTACGTCTTCTATATGACGCGCGAATCTACGAAGAATACGGCGCCGTCTTGAATCGCGACGAATTTGATTTGCCGAAAGAGATCATTCAGCAATTTTTAAGTAACGTTCAAAGCGAAGGACAGTTGGTGATCGCTCGACCGCTCATGCATCGTTTGCCGGATCCTGATGACGAAGCTTTTCTGGAAGTAGCTGTAGAGGGCGGGGCCGACGCCCTCATCACCGGCAATCTAAAGCATTTCCCAAAGTCCGCCGCTAATCCCCTATTGATTATTTCACCCCGAGATTTTCTAAACAGACTCCGCCGTTAATTGGGTAGAGACATTCGCCACGCGTCAACAACCAAATCGCCGCGATGCGCATCGCCGCCGCTTAACCCACGCTGATCTATAGGCACTTCAGGTCCCTAAGCAAAACATTAGGCCCACTTAAAAATGGGCCTTCGGGTTAACTCCGGCTTAACACGGTCGAGGTAGGCTTTACCGTACCGCGTTAACAAAATGCTTAAACGAATTCATCGATTTATCGCCTTATTTCTCAGCGCCGCGTTGATTGTGGATCCCGGACTGGCAGCCGTTCCTTCTGCGTTTCAAGCGTATCCCACGCATCTTGTCACGGGAAATATGCACTTCGAAAAAGAGGCACTCGTCCAGGCGCCTCTTTGGATGCTTCATACCTTGGAACGAGCGCATCGTTCGCCGGTGGTCCGTACCATGGCGAGTGCTATCCTCGTGGGCGCAGCGATCGGCAAGTCTGTTCCTCCGGCGCAGTTTCAACCCCAAGCTCTTTTTGACACGACGCATCTTGTTTTATACGGGATCGCTATTCCTGCATTGATTTGGCTTTTTAAAGAAATAGGGGGTCTCCAATCGGTTTTTCCAATGATGGCCTCCTATGACGGCCCAGAAGAGCCGATAGTTCCTGGGGGCAGTGCTTCATCGGTGCCTTTACGCCAACAAGTGGGTGACTTCCTCCAGCTGGGAAAGCGCCCTCCGCCCATTCAGTTATTCGCCCGAGAATCCGAAATCGAAACCCTTAGACAGTTTTATACCGATTCTGAACAAATACCCTCGGACACAGCGAGCGGCTTACTTCAGCTGATTGAAAACCGACGGAACCAATGGGATCAGGGGCATTACTCTTTAGAAAATGCTCCCACGCTACTTCTCGCATTCGTCCACGTTACATTAAACCCCGACAACTCAAACCGTGAAGCGCCCCTGACGGCTGATCAATTGGCGCCGTTTTATCACCAGGTGTGGAATCTTCGACGCGATGAAATCAATGAATCCGCTTTATCCCGCTTTTACGGAATTCGTTGGCGCGAGCGTTGGTTTTTTGGCTGGTTCGCGACGGGAGATATAGCGACGAAAGCGGTGGCATTGTCGTATCTGCGACGTGATATACGCCGCGTGGTTCGCCATGCGATGGAAAAAAATCCTCAAGCTTTTGCCGAGGCCCCTTCCGTGCCGGTTCCGGCCGCGGATTGGGATGCGACCGTGGATTTATATGCGATCACCGATCCGGCTCTGCGCTTGGGCTTACCCCGCCCCGAAGGTACTGAAGATTTAATTGACCGCTTAAAGCAAGTATCGAAGAAGGTCGAGCGGTTAAGAACATTTGCCACCCCCCGTGAACTTCGCGAAATCGATAGCCTGATGGGTCAGAAGAAAGGCCTGCGAGCTCGGCTTGAGGACCCTTCGACCTTCGTACATTTTGCTGACTTGATCATCCGAATTGAATCCCGAGCGGCACGCTGGACGCAGGGAGACTATCGCATCGACAACGCCCCTGCTGCGGTCAAAGCCTTTATTTCGCGCTGGGCCTATCAAATTCCTTATCGAGATATTGACCGATTACGTGAAACGCCCGATGCTGATGCGGTGCAGCGTTTTGTCATGGCCGTGGCTCAGGCGCATGACGAAGGTCGCCTGGGATCCAATGAGGGGATCGAAGACCAAATGCTCTATTTCTTCAATAGCCTTGATATTCGCCAGAGCGATCTCTTCTTGACAGCGAGTAAGGGACGCGCTGATCGGATTTCAGATTACGTAGAATTGATCCGTTTACGCAAAAATGTATATCGGTTAGTGCGCTACGCACATTCATCCCAGGGGATAGAGCCGCCGGAGGCTCGAACAGTCCAACCGCTGGCCGGCAGCCCTTCACGGGCTTCCCAAGCCGGTGGGCTGCGTTTGGTCGATGAAATCGATCGGCGATTCGTTTCCGGACGCAACACCACCGCGCTCCAGTACCTGATCACGCGATATCATCTGAATCCTGCTGAAGATCGCCCCCCCTTAACATCGGATCGCTTGATTGAGCTTTATGATGAACTGAATGAATTGTCGATAGCTTCCATTTGGCCGGGCCAATCGATTGCCAGCTATGCAGCGCAGCATCCTACAGCGGAGGCGATCGAGCGATTTCTTAAATTGTTAATCCATCGGTCACCCTATCGCCGAAGCTATTTTGGAGACACGGAAGCAGCTGGCGTTAGAAGCTCTGAACACGACCTCGCACCCGCAGACGTTTCCGGTCGGCTAACTACGGAGCTGGATCGCTTTTTCAACCACCCCGAAGGCGCTGTGCGATTCAGCACGTATAGCGAATGGGGATATTTGAGAAGTGTCTGGAGCCGGTACGCGAATTCAAGAGAACGTTTCCCGGAACACGTTCACCAGGTGGCTCAGGATCTTTTGGCCCGCGTTCGCGCCCGCGAGCAGGCTTGGACCTCGAACCACATTTCTTGGGAGACGCTACCGACGGCGGCAGCCGCTTTTGTGCATTTTGTTTTGAATTTCAATCGGACACGGTATGCCTTCCCAAATGCGGCTTATCACGGTCAGTCCGTAAGTCCCGATGCCGCGCAACGCTTTGTGTATACCGCGCTCGATCCGAGGACCGGAAACGTGAAATCCCACTGGCAGGCAGCCTTTACTCGCGCGATCCAAGCAAACCCTTCGAACGAATGGGTTCGGGAGTGTTGCAGTTTGGGAGACACATCGTGGGTCGCCGATGTGGAACGTGTGATTCGCTCAGAACATGAAATGGAACAGCTTCAGCAGGAATTGACAGTTCTAGAAGAAGCGGAACGACGAACAAGCAGTTTTCACGGCATCGCTGATGAAGCGCTCGATGTGCTGGCGGGAGTCACCTATGGCGACCCCGACGCCCGCAGCACCGTCATTAACCGGCTTGTAGAGGATCTGAATTTTTCCGCATCGGTGGCTCATCAACTGGTTGAAGCGGCCGGGGCCTTGCATCGGCCCTTAAACGACGTTGAGCAATTGGCACAAATCGTTGAACCGGCGCTGGCGCCAAGAATCACAGCGATCGTCTTAGCGTTGGGAATGACAGCGGCTAACCGGCATGTCATTGAACGGGATTACCCGCAGCGTGACCAACTGACACTAGAGCAATGGGAAACGTTAAATTATCTGATTGAACATGGATATCGTAATGGGGCTGAGCTGCTAGCGCACATCCCGGATCTATTCCAACGAAAACCGGTCGCCGAAATTGCGCCCGCCGTAGCGATGGCTTCGCAGGTCAATCTCGCTGCAGGGCAGGAGACGATGGGACTGGCCGAAGTTCTGAAACGAGATCCGGAAATTTTGCGCCTCATTCTAGGGGACTCTCCCGCCGGCTCGCTTTCGTTGGAGGATGTATTGAGAGAGTACGCTGGTTTGACCGCTCCCGTCCCGCCAACGACGACATCCCCCATGCTTGCGCCCACTATTCTGACAGATGAAAATTTAGAGCCGCTTCTTGAGCGGCTAACCATGGCTCAGCGTCAAGTGGAACTCGCCGGCGCAGATTTAGAAAAAGGGAGCGCCGCGCGCGCTCAAAGTGCCTATAACCGTGCAAACCTAATCTTGACTCGATTGCTTAATGAGGTCGAGCCGCTATTGGAACAGGCGTTGAATGGCACCGCCGAACTCGATGAACGGTGGTTTGACCTTCATCTAAACGCCTCGAATTTGCGTGAAACGGCGCGGTCTATGGAGGAGCACGCTGCAACCGCGCAGCCGACCGCGAGGACAGAAGCGGGGCAGGCGCGTGAGGCTATCACACAGCGCCCAACAGGTCCGCTGGACGATCTCGAACCGGCGGTCAGAGCGCTGATTCGAACAGCTCCGGATGGGTTATATGTCAACGGGTACAAAATTTATCTGGTTACGGAAAAAAAACATGTCGAAGTTAGAGAACTGCGCCGACTTCAAAACGCCTTCTTAAAAAAATTGGTGTTCTTCTCACAGGACATCAATAGTCCGGCTTTTCTGCAGCGCGATCCGGGTAACCGGCCTGATATTAACCTCCGGTGGATCCGCCGAGTCCCTGGTATTAATCCCGGAAATTACCGGTTCTACGCCCGAGTTTATTCGGGCGAGCATCCGGCAATCGTGATCTTAACGTTTGATACGACCGGAGATGTAAAAGGTGAGGGCAGCGAATTGCCCAGTGATTTACTGGAACATCTTAGCCAAGCGAATTCAAGTTCGACCATAGACCAACTACGCTCACAATACACGATGACGGAATTCGTTCCTTTTAAAAAAGCAGGCTCAAAAGGCGCTGCGGGGAATGGCTCGGAGAGCCCATTTAGCCTCTCTCGGCACATCGCGATTCGAATCGGACTTGCCGCGATTCTTGCAGGAACGGGGTTGCCGTGGCTCATGTCGTTTTGGCAGGGAAGCGGTATGCCCTTGGGAGCAGCCGCCTTACTGGCATTCACGGGTGTCACGTTCGCAGCCCTAACTTGGCCGGCTGTTGAAATCGATATTTTCTTAGGCAAGAGACTTCAACAGGATTATCGAGAATTACGTGCGCCTCCTTCTATTCAAGCGGAGTCGGACGGACTTCTGTTAGATCAAGTCCATTTCCGAGATTCGGAATCCTTTGGTTGGGTGGATCGTGAAAGCTTGGATGAGGTCCGGCGGTGGTCTGCGCTTCACCATGTTCAAGTGAAACTGGTTCACAGCGATCGTTTGCCGTCGCGGTGGTTGGCCAGCACGAATACGGCCGAGCGCGTCGTCTATTTGCCTTGGTGGATCATTTCCCAGAGCGCTCCCAGTCCGGTTTCTGATTCCAGGCGGAAGCGATTTTTACTGCGGTTGCTCGCTCACGAAGGATCCCGTATCGCTAACCAGTCAAGCTGGCGCCGATACTTAGGAAAACGCGGCCTGCAGCGCCGCTTAAAAACTGACCTAGAAATCCGTCGTTCGAATCGGCTGGTTCGTCAAGCTGTTTAGGTAAAGGATGCCGTTGACCCTATACGACGTTGATGACACCGCTTGGGTTTTCCACAGTAGCCGAAGAACAGGCATTAACTACCGACCCTGAGAAACTTCCGACAGTGGTAGATCAGTACTGGCCGCATAATACGGTCCTTCCACCCTAACGTCAACGCTGCACTGAATTTCTAAGTGATTGACAGGCGTATCGATGAGATCTAAAATCGGGACGCTTCTCGTCGATAGGTCAACGCTCACCAACCACCGCCGTTCAACATCATTCCTGAGGGGGAACCTGCCCATGTACATCCCGTCGCCTGACAAGGTCTCTGTAAACATTGAATTATCGGAAGTGGATTTACGACCTGACGCGCGTCCTCATTCTGCTGAGGATATTGCCAAGCTGGCGAAAAGCATGGCGATGCGCCAGCTTCAGAATATCATCGTTTGCAAAGAAAACGGACGATACGAAGTGATCGCCGGAGTCGGCCGGGTGTTGGCAGCGCGCTTGTTAAAGAAGGACACCATTAAGGCAGATGTTTACGACATCCTGGCGGAGTCCCAAAAGCTCTCAATCATGTTTGACGAAAACGAAGATCGCGAGAACCCTCCGGCCCTGTATCAAGCGAAGTTAGTGCAAGCCATGAAAACGGAAGATAACCACCCCGGACGGACACAACAACAACTGGCCGACGCTTTGGGAAAAGACCAAACGACGATCTCGAAGTATTTATCCCTCCAATCTCTATCGCCAAAAATCTGGGCCGATATGAACATGTTCATAAATCTAGCGATTAGACATTTCGTGCAGTTATTACGTATCAAAAACGAGGACGAGCAATGGAAAGTCGCGAAAGTCACGGTGCAAAGGGAGTTATCGGCCAGCCAGCTCGAGAGCCTGATAGATCAAAAATTGGGGGTTAAACCGACAGCCAAAATGGGCCGCCCGAAAGATCGGAAGTCGCTCGGCGCCGAGGGCTTTGAAGTGACACGAAAAAAAGACAATCTGATGATTCGCGCAGTCCTCACCACGGCCGCCGATCTCGACGCCTTCCTATCCAAACTCCGCGCCGAAATCCTCCGGTTACGAGTCGCGCCTGCGCCCGTCCCCACGCCCGAACCCGTTGCCCTTAGCCAAGCCACCGTTTCAACCCCCGCACCCCTGCATATCCCGGAAACACTTCCCACCCCGGATGAAGTCCGAGAATTATTAAAGGCCGACGGATGAAAAGCGTGCAGTCATTGCGTCCCATACCTTCTAAATCAATGGAATGAACAGTCCCCTGTTGGGAACGAGCGACCTTGGGTCGCGCGGCAATCTCGGGCCTGCGGGATTGCCACGTCGCTGCGCTCCTCGCAATGACGGCGTTACGAAGCTCGAGTGTTTTAAAGAGTAAGAGTGTCCTGTTCAGACCAACTGAGATAAGAAGGTGGGGGCCGGGCAGATGCGAATCCCTTGAGTGGTTCGAAAATCTTTAGTTCCTACAGCCGTAATCTGCCAGCACTCGGCGCGAGGGAAACGTTCGTGCAAATAGTTCAGAGCGGGGTGCAGGTCTTCGTCCGCCCACTTACATTCGATAAACGTAATTGGCTTTTGTTTCTCAAGAATCACGAAATCAACTTCTCGCCCTTGGACGTCGCGAAAATAGCGTAATTCCAAATCACGTGCCTTTGTATCTTTTTCAAATTCCACCCACTTTTTTAAGTGAACGGCGACTAAGTTTTCGAAGCATTGGGCTTTTTGAGGCGGGAGAGTCCAATCGAAGTGGTAATGCTTTTGTTCCTTCTTGACGGCACGAATCCGGGGACCGCCCATAGGCGAAAGACGGAAAATAGAATAAAACCGTTCTAAAATCTCCGCCCAGCGTGCGACGGTTCGGTGATTGAGCTGAAGATCTTCACGCAAGGCATTCAATGAAAGAGGACTTCCTACCAAGTCAGGCAAGCGCATCATTAAGTGTTCTAAACTTCCTAAATCATGGATAGCCTCTAACCCCACGACATTCTCTTCGAGAAGGCGCCCTTGATATTCACGTGACCATCGCCGGGCTTCCGTTTCCGACCCGCCATAAAACGGTTCGGGGAAACCCCCGAGCGTTAAAAGGGTGTGAAACTCTTTGGCCGAATGAATACCCAATTCCGCCACAGACAGGGGGTATAAATGCAAAAGATGATACCGCCCCTGAAGGGAATCGCCGCCGAAATGATAGTAATCTAGACGGGCGCTGCCGGTGACTAGAATTTGTTTTTGTCCTTTAAATTGATCAAACAGGCCCTTAAGGAGGTTGCGCCATTTTCGGTATTTATGGATTTCGTCCAAAACAAGAAGGGGGACATCGGGCCATTCCTCTCGCAGGATAACGGTTCGCTGCGAACGGATGTCCCAATTTAAATAACCCGTAGGCTCCTTAAGCAATGCTTGGGCCATGGTCGTTTTGCCCACTTGACGAGATCCGGCCACAAAAACCATTTTTTGCTTGAGGTCGGTAACGACCTGATTCGTCAAATATCGTTGAGGATTTTTCATGCCGGTAGTATTTTATACCACCCCACAAAATGCTTGCAAGTGTTTTGTGCCCCCACGCAAAAGACTAACATGATAATCATATAGAAGTCTCCTCCTGCAGGAAGTATTGTTTGGTTGATCGACAAACATAATCCTGAGGAGGAGACCACATGAAATTGTACGCTGCAATTGATCTGCATTCAAATAATAGTGTGCTAGTCATTTTGGACGAAAAGGACCGCGTGCTTTACGAGAGACGTTTACCGAATGATCTGCGCTTGATTTTGGGAGCGATTGAACCGTACCGCGAACAGGTGCAAGCTGTGGCTGTGGAATCGACGTACAACTGGTATTGGTTGGTCGACGGCTTAATGGAAGCGGGATATGAATTGCGCTTGGTGAATACGGCGGCGGTAAAGATTTACGAGGGACTCAAGTACACCGGGGACGAGCATGACGCCCGGCATTTGGCGCATTTGTTGCGGCTTGGGATTTTACCGACGGGCTACATTTATCCGAAAGAGGAACGGGCGGTGCGTGATCTGTTACGCAAGCGAGCCCAGCTGGTGCGCTGTCGAACAGCGCAGGCGCTGAGCATTCAAAATCTGATCAGTCGCAACAGCGGCCAAGGGATTTCGATGGGCGAGCTCCGGCCCCTGCGTGACGATACGGTGGCCCAGCTGTGCGGAGGGAACGCCTTTCGCATGTTAGCGATCCAAAGCAATCGGGCGGTCCTGAAATGCCTCGATGAGCAGATTCTGATTCTCGAGAAAAACGTCGTGTCGCAGGCGAAGCTCAAGCCGGCGTTTGAAAGACTGCTGAGCGTAGACGGCATCGGCAAGATCCTAGGCCTGACGATCATGTATGAAACGGGTGCTATTGAGCGTTTTGAAAAAGTCGGGCAGTTTGCCTCCTATGCCCGCTGCGTGGGAAGCGAACGTTTCAGCAACGGAAAGAAAAAAGGTGAAGGCAATCGCAAGAACGGCAACAAATATTTGGCCTGGGCTTTTGTGGAGGGGGCTCATTTCGCGGTTCGTTACAACGAACGGATTCGAACATTTTATCAGCGAAAAAAAGCGAAGACCAACGGCCTCATTGCGATCAAGGCGGTCGCGCATAAGCTGGCGCGCGCGTGTTATCACATGCTCAAGGACCAAACCTCTTTTGATGTCACGCGGGCTTTTGCATAAGGATTTCGGTGAGGAGACGAGCTCGGTTCTGGGTTGGCACAACCATCAACTTGATTAGCCGTTTTCTTCACCGACTGTTTTAGACGAAGACGCCTCGGCCGTGAGCCAACAAGGGGTTGGCGCTCGCCGGATGTTGGGTGAGCAGCCATTGATCTGTTCGGCGGAGAAATCCCGCCACCATATGGACACGGCAGGGCACCAACGGTTTTCTGGGCCCTCGAACAGAGGGCAGGGGCAACGACACCACATCGTCCGCGCCTTGATCCTGATGAGTGACTGGTGCGAATTCGTTTCGACACCAAGCCAATGAGAACTCGGACGCGAAACGTCTTAAGCAGAAAATAATTCAACATCAAACAACCACGACTCGTGGGCGGAGACTTTTATGCCACTTGACACGAGAACTTCTAATGAGTGACCCAGAACTTCTTAAAGTCCGATAAGGTCTTTGATAAAGTCTGCTAACGTCACAATACGAACGTTGAGATACCGACGAACCTTAAGCATGTGCTTATCGCCTGTCACCATGCGATCTGCCTGACCGGCTACAGCGCACTCCAAAATGCGATTGTCGGGTTCATCCGCAAAAATGCTCAGTCGTTCCGTGGGGCGTACCCCAATTGCAATCTCGCCCATATCCCTGCAAGCTGCAATCACTCTTTCTCGTTCCCAAAGAAACTTGCTCTGCAGAACGTTCGCTAATTCGGCTAATAGGGCAGGAGAGCTAATTAAGTCGTAACGCCCTTCAACCGCCCCGAGTAACGCCTCATCCGCTTTACCGCCGGGTAGAGCCAGTGCAGACACGTAGATGTTGGTATCCAAAACGACTCTCCGTTTGGATTTAGCGACCACGGAAGACCAATTTATCAATCTCCACTTCGGAAAAAGCCCGGACGTCCCGGCTCTTGTGCGCACCATAGACCTGGAGACGACGATACCGTTCCAGCCATCCACTGCGTTGATAGGCTGTTAACATTTCCCGGAACAGACCGCTTTTGCCTTGGTGTTTTGATTTGGCAATGCGTTCGAACAATTCGGCTACATCCGGAGGAACCGATAAACTGATCACTTTGGACGTTCGTGGCATAGAAGATCTCCTTAGAGGATAAGTATTAACCAGTAATAACTATACCTGTCTCTGCTGAGGTCGTCAATCGGATTTTACAGTCGATGTGATTTGGTAAACTCTCTCGCATGTCCGATTCCCAACGCAAAAAAATCATTCTAACCGGCGATCGCCCGACGGGTGCGCTGCATTTGGGTCATTATGTCGGTTCGCTGGCCGCACGCGTTAAACTTCAGGACGAAGCCCAGCAATATGTCCTGATCGCTGATGTTCAGGCGCTGACCGATCACTACGACGATCCCGAAGGCGTGCGTCGGAATATTGACGAAGTGATGTTGGACTATCTGGCGGTGGGGCTGGACCCGGCGAAGACCACTTTCGTGCTTCAATCGCAAGTACCGGAAATCGCCGAGCTCAGCGTGTACTTTTTAAACCTCGTGACGCTGGCTCATCTTCAACTGAATCCTACGGTTAAAGAAGAGATGAAGCAAAAAGGCTACGGCAATGACGTCCCCGCCGGTTTTCTGACCTATCCCGTCCACCAAGCGGCCGATATCACGGTGTTCAATGCGGATATCGTTCCCGTCGGGGAAGATCAATTACCCGTGATCGAACAAGCGCGTGAAATCGTTCGCGCCTTTAACCGGATCTACGGCCCAACCCTGACCGAACCCGCCGCCGTTCTTTCCAAAGTGAAGCGCCTCCCGGGCGTCGATGGAAAAGCGAAGATGTCCAAATCATTAGGCAACACCATCGAATTGCGAGCGACCGAAGCCCGAATCAAAGAGATGGTCAACAAAATGTACACCGACCCCACTAAAATCCACGTGACCGATCCTGGTCACGTTGAGGGGAACGTCGTTTTCCAATATCTGGATGTCTTTGACAAAGATGCCGCGGGGCTAGCCGATCTAAAAGAGCGTTACACCACGGGAAAAACGGGTGACGGCGAAGGCAAAAAACGGCTCGCCGGGATTCTGAATGAGTTGATCGGGCCGTTTCGCGAGCGCCGATCAAAGCTGGAGCAAGACAAAAAAACCCTCCGCGATATCCTCCGCGCCGGCACAGCTAAGGCCCGCGAACGCACGCAAGAGGTCATGCATAACGTGCGTAAAGCCTTGCGAGTCAATTATTTCGAATAATAAACCATTTTGTTAGTACAATATTGATCTAATAATAGATATATATTGTAAATAATCGATTTTTTAATTATAAGTTGACAATTTGGGTAACACGGTGTATACTTAGTGCAGGCCCCGTCATGGTGTCGTAAGTCGTCAAAGGGAGATCTTCCGTGAATCTCAATACAAGTGGCGCGCACGAATTTTTAAATGTTCCGCAAATACCGCCGCATGCTTCGGCATCGGCGCAGGAGGCCGTTTATGAGGCGCTCGATTTTCTACGCAAGAATTGGAAATTAAGCGGTTCGAAACTTGCCCAACTGCTGCACCTGCCGATCAATACCGTGAACTTGTGGCTGTCGAAAAAGCGTGTGCCGCTGGGCGGGCCGCCGTTTGATCCCCGCGAGGAGGCGCTGCTTAACCTTCTGGCCATTCATCGAAGCCTGCACGCGATGTTTTCGGAAACGGCCAATCAGCTGGCTTGGCTTAACACGCCTCACCCTCAACTAGGGTTTGTCCCACTGACGAAAATCCAAGAATCGATGAGCGGCTTGTTGTTCGTCCGCCAATATCTGGATTACATTCGAGGCCGCGGCGCCTGATGTCCGCTGCGGCCGACCTGACGGGTCAGCCCGCGTTGGAGGCCTATCGGATTGTGGAAAGTCAGTCCCGCCTGTACGCCGAACAAGCGACATCTTCCTACGAAAAAGCCCTGTACTTAGAAACCGTTCTCGAACTTACCAAACCTACTTTACCCGCGCGTGGTTGGCATCCGTTGCTGGCCACACCCTTTCGCTATCCCTTGCCCGTAGCACCGATGTACCAAGCGCGCTTCCGGCCGCCCTATTTTCCAAAGAACGTGTTTTATGCGTCGAAGGAAACGCGCACCGTGCTGTATGAACATGCGTTTCATTACCTCCAAGAGCGTGCGCATTTAAGCGGCGCCCTTCGTGAGGCAGGGCAGCGAACCCTTTTCTCGCTGTTCATTATGTCCTCCAGCATATTGGCCATTCACGGAGAAAAAAATCTCTCAACGCTTATGAGCCGGACGGATTATGGCCCGTCGCATGCGTATATCGCCTCGCATCCCGATGCTGAAGTCATTTCTTACCCGTCGTGCCGCGATCCCCAGCAAGGGGACAATTTTGCGGTATTTGATATTCACTGTTTGGCCAAGTATATTGGGAGTCAAGAAACAGCGTCGTTTTATTTTGATCCTAAAACGTTGTCGATTTTGTGGATGGACCGTCAATTACGAATTAGTTGGGCCGAGGTCGCCTAAATGAAATTCCAAAAAGTATTTTTTCTGGTTTCAGCCTTGTGTGCCGGGACCCGTCTCCATGGATGGGCCGCTGAGACCAGACAGCCTCTGGAAATTGCCACCCGCTATGTTGGAACGGCAAAAACGACCTCCTTTCCCAAAGTGTTGTATGTCCATATCACCAACCCCGGCTATACGCCCGTTGATTTAGGCAAATTAATGCGGGAGGCGGAATTGATCATTGATGGCAAGCCGTCGCGGCGCGTTCCTAAACCTTTTCTGGGCGTCCAAGGCCTGCCGCCGATGGGGGAATGGGATGGATGTCTATCGCTGGCCGACTTCGAGCCCAAAATCTCCGCCGGGACCCACAAGGTCAGCCTGAAAATGGGAGGGATGCAGACTCCGGAAACTAAACTTCATTGGGAGGACCCCATCGCGTGGGAAAAAGGAGACCTGAAAAGCCGCCTGAAAGAAATCAAACAACTCGCGCTGGCGCTGGAAGATGGCCTGCCGCAGAGCTGCTCTGAAATGTGGCTGACCCGCAAAGACGGCGGCCCCCAGGAAGAAGATAAGATCCGGTATTTCTTAGAACCCCGATTTAAGATGGTCGTCCCTTACCGCCAAATGTACCAACCCAGCGGCATGCACTCCGTCGTCGACGGCACCCCCACGATTTACGAAGAACAGCCCCTCCACGACTAAAGAAAAGCAGGCAAACCCCGGCACGGAGGCCGACCAGAACGGCGGCGTACCTGTTGGGCGGTGATCGGTAGCTTTTTAAAAAGGCCGCGGCTTTTCTTGCCGTTATAAAACTCAGAAACCCGTCACCGCTGTTCGGGTACACCGCCCCACGGGTATGCCGCCGTTAGCCGCTCGGCGCGTTTCATATCTTACGCCTCTGCCTTCTGCACTCCTCCAACAAATTCAATGCCCCGGTGGCAGGATTTCCCAACATTTTGGTGCCAGGAAAAACGGGGTGTAAAAACCATGAATGTGAGGCACCCAAAACCCATACCAAAATCGCACAGATCTGGGCCCAAATTTAGCTGCTTTTCGGCCCATCCGAAAATAGGACCTCCGTGTAACAATGCCGTAATGCAAGACCGCTATATTTAGGAGTCAACTTATATTGATATCTATGCCAAAGACGATGTTTCGATTTCTAGCGGTACTCGTGAGTTGCGCTGTTGTGGTTGACAGCGCATTGGCGATTCCCGTGGGTCATGGAATTCTGCAAAGCCCTCGGTTCATCTCCAGTCAGGACGTCATTCCACAAATTGAATCTTGTGCGCTTAACCCCTGGGCGGTTGGATCCCGATGGAGCAACATCAGTGTTAAGGATCTTTTCAAGCGCCTCCGAAGCCGGATCTTTCGACGTGTCGCCCCCCACCCAGACGAACCTTTTGAGTTTGATCGACAGTCCCGTAGACAGCGAATTGTCGACACGAATTACAGCATTCCAACTATTCACAATGACCGGGAATTTCTTGATTTCGTCAAGCATCGAAGCGAAGAACTTCGTGAGGGAGCCTTAACCCTTCCGAATGTTAGCCGCACGGTAGGTGATTCGCATTTTGAAAATCCCTATGACTATACCGAAACGTGGCAATTCGTCGATTGGTTTCGCAACCACCATCCGCCCCAAAACTCCCCCGCCGTTTTTTTAGGGACTGATGCAGAATTTTTGGGCACCCTTTATGCGCTAGTTCATCCCAACGACCCTCTCGCCGTTCATCGTATTTCTCGTCGTGCTTTCTTGTCTATGGAAGAAGAAAGAACTTTTGCAGCTCATCCGGAAGCGCTGGGCTCGGAGCCGGTTCGCGAGTCAACTGAAGGAACCGCCAATCGCGTGATTACATCGGTCGACAACGGCCTGGTTTACTCTTCGCTCTCCCATTTAATTAACGCCAGTCTCCGTCAAGCACACGACCAACACCAACTCTTTGAACAATGCTGGGTCACTTCCCTAAAAAGCGAAATTGAACAAAAAACCTTTCAACGAAAGAGATTTACGAGCCGACAAATCGCTTATTTCGGAAAGCGCACCGACGCGATCGAAGCGGTATTAAAGCAGGAGATCGAGTCCGGGTTTTTTAATCAACGCGTTTTCACCCTTTTTGCGGCATTCTATGAGAATGTGTTATCCGAGGCGGACCGAGCTTCTGTTTATGATATCGCGGCGGTCGGCACACAGCCCCTGTTGCTTTACGGTATGCTGGAATATGTCAAGCAATTAGCGGATTCGCCAAACCGCGAGACGATCATCGGCGCCTTATCTCCATCTACACGACAGCGAATCGAACACATTTTGGATGATCCCCATTTGCAGAAAAAACATGTTGAAGTTGTCCTTTATGGACCGAGCCATAACACTGGGGATTGGGAAGATGTCCCCACACAGGACATTAAACTCACACGATCGTACGACACACGAAAAAGCTTAATGGAAGTAGGGAAATCCTTCGAACGCCGCAGAGACTCGACAAATGACGATCCCGAACCCTTGTATGTCCCAGCTTCCACTGAAGAAAGAGATGAGGCCCTTTCCAAGTTGGGAGCTACCTGGCAATATTTGAACCTGTGCCAAGCATTAGAAAATGCTCTTGATCAGGTTGACCTTCCGCTGCGCATCCAAATTTACCGTTTACTATTAGCGACAGCTGATAATGATGCGTCAGTTTTAACTCTAGACTTTGACCTGCTGGAACAGCGTATCCTGGGATACGATGCCCATTTGCGTTCGGATCTAGTTCTGCCGTATGTCGTCAACCGCTTTCGAACGAGACCTCTCATCCCGGCCGCCCACGCGGACGAGTTTGAAAAAGCCGCAGCCTTCCTTGAATCGATCGCTCTTCCATTAAAGGAGGAGAAGAACGCGATCATACTGCCCGCTGCTGAAAGAGGATATTACGACCCTGCTTTTATTCGCGTTAGGGCCTTTAACCCCGATTTTATCCAGGAGGAACGTGCGCGATCTGCCGAGCAAGATACGATCGCCGTGGATTTTGATGGCGTAGTGGCCCATTTCACAGGTGAAGGACATATCCTGAATCCAACTATAGTTTCTCAACTTGAATTTTTGCGACGTGGCAACGTCAGGCTAGTGCTTTGGACGGGCGGGCCGAAACAACGGCTGCGGTATTTCTTCGAAGCATATCCAGGAATGGCCAGGTTTTTTGATGTTGTAATTACCGGGGATGACTATATGCTCCGATTGTGGTCCCGGAAGTATTACGGATCGTTAGAAGAAGTTCAAGCCGCCTACCCTGGGCATACACAAGAGGATCTCACCCAGTATTACACATCAGTTCCGGGATTATTGCATGACGGACATTCTCTTCTCAAAGATCCCGGCCTTCTGGGTTACCGCGCTCTGATTGACGACAATGCGGGAATTCAACACATCGGGGATAAACCCTTGGCTGAACCCTTTCGGGTCATTTCTGTACCGACTTTTGATGGACAAGTGCGCGAGACCCCTAGCTCCGAGCCTTCCGAGACGCCGTGGTCCTCGGTAGCCGAAAAAGCTTTGCATGTGATACACAACGCACATCTTAGACCTCATCAGATCGCTATCGAGAAATTGCTGATGGATTACATGGATGCGGATCCTGGAAGGGCCTCCGTACGTAGGAATTATGTGGCTGCCATATGGGCAAGAGCCGGGGAAGCGGAGCGCCTAGCGGCGGCCCAATCCATGGACGAACTGAATCAAGGATTAACAGCGGCTCAAGACACAGAAAAGAAGGCGATTGCTTTAGAGACGACGTGGCCGGCAGGCCCCGACCCATTTCGTACGATGGTTTATACCTTCGCCATTATTCTGAAACAAGCCGCCGTAGACGGTCGAGTTGTATTGGCGCCTGACTTGGGCGATACAGCAAATTTTTCGCCGGCAGATAACGGTTACACGATGACGGACTTACTGGTTCAGGCACCTTTAACACATACAGACACCTTTTTGCGCGTAGGAAAATGGTTGCGCCTCGTGCGACGATGGACCTTTGGCGTTATCGGGCCAAGACAAATCGGACCTTTTGACGCCAAGCTCAAACTCTATGAAAGTGAAAAACAGTGGATTGCGCGTTATGCAGCGCGGCTGGTAGAATTCCGTCCATTTCTTCAATCGCCGGCCGAAGCCGTTCGCTTTGCGAAGTTGCATGATGGAACGTCAGCTGAACAGCGAATCAGACAGCGAAATGCTAGGCGGACGGGACTTTTGACAAGGAGAGCGTTCATTCGTGGGTTCGGTACAACGCGTCTCGTTGTTCACGCAGCCGTCGCAGAAGCCCTTGCCCTATCCCTCGGCACGAATTCGATGAATAACGTGAACGATGGGCGGGTAGATTCCGTCAAGCTAGACCTGAATCGCGTAGAATTGACGCCCGCCGTGATCCGACTTCTTTTCACTGCCCATCCCGTTCGCACGCTGTTAGGCCTCATCCGCGCTGGATGGGCCCATTGGAGACTTCACACGCGTCACAATATCCTCTATACACCCCGGCCATCAGACCGGGAGCCCTACGAGACGCGATTCGCCGTTCTGCGCGCTGTTTAAACTAAAACCCTGAAGGACCTTCCGTTTAAAAAAATATGTATGTACCTTTCACCGCCGTTATGGATTGCGGCCGTCGCGGCACACCCGCCGTCTTCAGCTGTTGTTACGGCGGAGTCCTTCGCGGAAGGTCGTGAGGAAGGCGAGGCGGAGATCTTTTCGATAGGCTAACGTTCCCAGCGCCAACACAATGTAGAACCCAGCGTAAATATACCGGGCGGTCGTGCCGGGCAGGAAAAATTGGACGACAAACAGCGCCGCAATCAGCAGGCCATCCCGCAGTGAAAATTCCATATCACAGAGGATCAGCGTGGCGAATAGAGATTGGGCCGATGTCAAAAGCAATTCTTCCGCCTGTCGGGGATCGAGCGGTAGGGACTGTAAATGCCCTGAGGAGAGGGAAAACACCAACGGCAACATCCCGACTAGCAACGTCCACTGATTAACGGTGGATGAAAGAAGGGTGCCAATCCCGGCGCCGGGGCGATTTCGCAGCGCAAAGAGCGTCGCGACCATAAATTCTGGGGATTCGGAAGCCAACGGGGCCAGCCACTGCACCAGGAGAAATTCCTCAATGCCCCAATGACGCCCGCTCGTCAGAAGCCCTTCCGCAAACGGATGGGCCGCCTGGAAAATGGCCGTTCCCGCCAATCCAAAAAAGCCAAGAGTTATACACCGGCGCCAGCCGGTCGAGGTTTTCGCTAACCAAGCTGCTGTCCCCTCTTCCAGTTCAACTTCGTCGTTGTGGGATCGGGCAGCCAAGTACATATAGCCGCCAAAGATGATTAGAAGAAAAACCGAATCTATCCACGAAATCGAACCTTTGAGCGGCAATACGAAGGAATAGAGCGTCGCGATGATCAGCGCCAGGAGCTCGAGGCGATGTTCAGTCGGCACCACAATCTGCCGCTTTCGGGTTTTAAACCAAAAGGCAAAAACGACAACGGTCCATCCGCACCCGACCAAGAGGCGATTGCCCCCGGTCATATTCGCGGCGGCATAGGCGATATAAGCGGGGTCCTTTCCGGCGGTCCACGTGAAATACATATCCACGGCATATTCCGGCAGCACCGCGACCAGAGCAACGAAGGCGAGGGCTAAAGCTTGGGGAATATCTTTCTGAGCCAGCTCCGCCGCCCAAGATAATAAGAAGGCCGCACCAAAAACGGCCAATCCGGGGAGAATCGGCTGCCAAGGGGCCGGCAGGTTAATTTGCAGCTGGTGCAAAACCAGCCATTGGAGAGCCAATACCAAGGCACTCCCCACTACCACCAGGTTCTTAAAATGTGTCGGTTTTTTAGAAGAATTGTGAGCGGGCGCGGTCATGTCTTGGAGTTTAACATTTCCCAGCGAGCGCGCGAAAGCTCGTGCCCGGCACCTGTGGTACGGGAAACGCATCTGAAACATTCTTTGGGTTCAAATTGCTAGGGAAGCACCCTGTGAAGCTTGAAAGCCGCCCGGAGTTGCGGTATTGGTACCACAGGTGCCGGGCACCTGTGGTACGGCAAATGCATTTTAATCGCCTGTTACCTTTGCACCTACCTCGTATCTAATAGATATGAAAAACCTCAACCTAAAATCCTTGGTCACCCTAGTTGGCTTGAGTGCCGTTTGCTGCTTCATTCAACCTCGGGCGGAGGCTATGTTGGCTCCGGCAAGTACGCTTAAATCTGCTCCCCATGTCGATCAAGAACAAGATGTTCAAATGCTTCAAATCGATCTGGAAGCCAAAATCCTGGAACAGAAATTGCAGGCGTTGGGTCTTTCCTATGAAGAAATTAAAGATCGTTTATCGCGCCTTTCCGACACCGAAATTCACCAATTAGTTGCTCAAAGCCGGGCGATCCATCCTGCGGGGGGTTCCTTATTTGGTTTTAAATAATCCAAGCCGGGCCATTGGGCTGGCTATTGGATTGTTCTTCACTCCCTGCATGGCCGTTGCCGTATCCTCTCGGATTCTTCTTAAAGTTCCTTTCTACCCAGACAAAACCGACCAATGCGGCCCCGCGACGCTCGCTGAAGTACTGACATTTTGGGGCAAACCGGTCCAACCCGAGCAGCTGCGGAAGGACATGTACTTGGCAAAGCTTCACGGGACGTTGCCGATGGATCTCCTGCTCACCGCAAAAGAGCGGGGATTAAAAACGGAAATGGCACGGGGCACCGTTGAATTGCTCAAAAACGAACTTCAAGCGGGCCGGCCGGTACTCGTGATGTTAAACGCGGGGACAACCTCAGTTCCCTTCAACCATTATGTGGTAATTGTCGGAATGAACGAAGAGCGGCAAGGTTTTTTTGCCCATTCCGCCGGCCAAGCCAATCGCTTTATTCCGTATAAGAAATTAGCGCGGGAATGGGAAAAGACCGACTATTGGACGCTCTTAATGAGGCTTCCATGACGGTAAAAATCATACTTTTAGCGGGGTTATGCATGTTTGGGGGGTGCGTTCACCTTCCGACGCCCGCCCCCCCGAACAATCTATTGTCTGCCGAAGAGCACATGACCTTGGGCAATACCTATTTAAGCCAGCAAAAAAAGGACTTAGCCGTTCACCAATACGAAGCGGCACTGCAGTCCCAAAAAAATTATCTTCCCGCGCTGGTGGCGTTGGGAAATATCGCGTTTGGAGAAAAGGATTTAAAGAAGGCGCACAGCTATTTCGAGCGCGCGCAAAAAATAGCGCCGAAAGATCCTACCGTAGTCAATAATTTAGCAACCGTGTGTTTAGCGGAAGGGCAAGATCTCAAGGGAATCGATATTATGGTGGAAGATGCGTTAGAAGGGGCGGGCCCCACCACCCCGTATCTCTGGGATACCCTGGCCAACATTGCGATTCAGGAAAGACGCTTCGAGGATGCAAAAAAAGCCTTGAAAAAAGCCGCGGAAACCGCACCGCCTGACGAACCTGCCTTTCAAAAACGCCTAAAAGAATCTCAAGAACGACTCGCCGCGGCCTCTAATCCAAAAGCAGAATAACGGCGGGATAACCCGAACGTCGGGTAACCCGTAGGGCGGGGCAACCCGAGCGACAGCGAGAGGTAGTTCTTAAAAAAGCTACATTTCGCGGCAGTTCGGGTTTCCCCAAAGTTCGGGTTACCCCGCCCCTCCGGGACCGTTACTTCGAGACCCCTTCAATATTGATCACAATGTTGACGTCATCCCCAATCATTCCGCCAACATCTTTTGAATTCGTAATTCCAAAATCTTTGCGATTCACGGTCCCTGTCGCGCTCGCCCCTGCGCGCTCACCTGTCCCAAACGGATCTTTCACGGGGCCAGTGAGCTCGAGATCCAGAACCACCGGCTTGGTTACGCCGTGCATCGTCAGGTTGCCCTGCAGCTTGGCTTTGGTTCCCGTCGTTTCGGTCACGCCCGTGCTTTTAAAAGTCAGAGTGGGGAATTTAGCCGTATCAAAGAAGTCGGCGGTCTTCAGATGCTCATCGCGTTTGGCATTGCCGGTGTTAATGCTGGCGGCGTCGATCGAGGCCTCTGTTTTCCAGGCTTTGGTGTTTTTTGGATCGAAATCAAAGGTTCCGGAAAACTTAGTAAAAGACCCAGCGACCTTACCTACCAAATGGCGAACCGTGAAGGTGACGCTGGAATGCGCCTCATCGATGGTATAGGTTTTTGCATAGGCAGTCGAAGATAAGAGAACAGCGGCAAGAACGGCGAGGGAACGTTTCATAGAAGCTCCTTATGTTGAGGTTGTAAAGCACCCATAACCATAGCAATTCTCATTAGTTCCTTGAAATGACGTGTATTGACGCCCTCGAAGAGTGGGGGTATACTAAGCTTAGTCATGAAATCCTTCAAAATCATCGGCACCGTCCTGCTTTTGACCGCGGTCGTCATGGGGCAGTTCCCCCGGGCTGGCCTGTGCGCAGCCTCTCCGAGCGGCTGTAGAATGACCTGCTGCAAAAGCGCGGCTAAAATGCCCACCCAGTGTCCGATGATGCGCCCTGCCGCCGCTTCGCCGGACCTGATCAATATTTCCTCTGTTAGGGTCATTTTCCACGTCCAAACGGTCGCACTGTTTTCGCCTAATACGAACACCGGAAGCCTTGTTCATTCGCCAATCCCGCTGGAAACCCCTTCGCCAATTCCCAAAAGTAATTTGTTTTCAACGCCGCAATCTATTCCCGCACCGCCTATCCTCGCCTAAAGACGTTCCATCGTCAGTTCTCACAGGTCGTCATTTCGTTTCCATTTAAAGCCGTACATTAGGGTCCTACATGAATAAATTATTTTATGGCGTCATCTGGGCTTTTCTAGCAGCCGCGCCGATATATGCGGCGGAACCGCTGGTTTTGGATAACGTTCTCCTTCGCGCGCGTGAGCACAATCCGGAAATTCTTGCGGCTCGGGAGGCCTGGTACGCGGCACAGCATCAGGTGCCGGCGGCCTCCGCCTGGCCTGATCCGACATTTACGTATATTGATGAAAAGTTCCCCAGCGGCATGGACGGCGTGGACCCTGAAAAGGTCAAACATTATCGGATCGAACAGGCGGTTCCTTTTCCGGGGAAGCTCTCGCTGGACGCCCGGATGAAGCATCATGAAGCGCGTATCGCGGAGTCCGCTTACCGGGATAAAACCCTCCAGATCTTAGGGGAGACCCGCATGCGGTATTACCAACTCTTTCTCACCGACCAAAAAATTCAACTGGCGAGCCAAGGCGTAGAGGTGATGAAAGCGGCGTTGAATTCAGCGCAAGCCCGCCTCGGATCCAACCAAACTTCCGCCTCCGACGTCTTTATGGCCCAAACAGAAGTGCGCAAGATGGAAAACGCCCTGTTTGAACAGCAGCAGCAGCGGCAGTTGATCGCGATTGAACTGAATACGCTGCTGGACCAGCCGACAGAGACGGAGCTGGGAACCGCTCAGGAGGCCGCGCTCGCCGATCTGCCGCTGTCCCTGGCCGATTTCCAACAGCTCGCGCGGAGCCATGCGCCCATGTATCTATCCGCTTTGCATGAAAAGGATCACAGCCAATCGATGTTGTCCAGGAACCGCCTCCAATTCGCACCTGACCTAGGCCTCATGGCCGAACGGGAAACGGCTGCTGCCGGCCCCCCGGGCCGGCAGATCGGAGTCTCTATCACTTTTCCTTTATGGGTGACCCGCCCCTGGGCGCAGCTCAAACAGGCCCAGGCCCATTTAGTGGAAACCGAAGCCAATTCGTTGGCGATGCAGAATCATGTCTTGAACAAAGTGCACAGCGAATTCATTCAGTACAACACCCATCTCACGTTAGCCCGTAATTATCATTCCACGCTCCTGCCGCTGGCTTTAAGTAATCTCAAGATTACGCGGCAGCGCTACGCGGCGGGCGATGCGGACTTTTTGCGTTTATTGGAGGCTTTTCGAACCTGGATTACGACGCACAACGACTACCAACTCGAACTTTACCAAGTCGGCGAACATGGGTCTCTTCTCGGGCAATGGATTGGTATAGATCTGGAAAATGCCAAAACAGCCATGGAACGAACTCACGCCATGAAGCCGGAGGCCTCTCATGAATAATCTGTTACGGAAAGCCAAAACCCTCGTTGCGTTAAGCGGCGTCATAGCCGCTTTGATTTTCCCTGCGTGCAAAAAGAACCCACAGGGGACAGGTGACAGGGTACAAGGGGCACCCGCCGGCTCTCAACCGTCGGCTAAGACGCTGTATCAATGCGCGATGCATCCGCAGATTGTTTCCGATCGACCGGGCGAATGTCCCATTTGTCATATGAAGTTGGTGCCCATTCAATCCCCTGCTCCTAAGCCCGAGAAAAAAATCAACTATTACCGCAATCCGATGGATCCCTCGGTCACGTCGCCAGTCCCGATGAAAGATTCGATGGGCATGGACTATATTCCCGTCTATAGCGACGACGGTCAAGCGCCTTCCGCGAGCGCTCATGAACCTACCGTGTCCGGGCAAGCCGCCATCCAACTTTCCGGCGACGTGCAGCAGCGTATTGGGGTCCAACTTGTCGAGGCACAGAGGCGTGATTTAACGCTTCCCATTCGCGCGGCTGCACGCGTCGCCTACGACCCGCAGCTCTACAGCGCCGCCGTGGAGCATCAGGAAGCGGTCCAATTCTTGGCCCGTGCCCAAAAAGAAGGCAGTTCGGGTCTAGAGCAGGCGGAGGCCACCGTTCGATCCTCTACCCTGCGGCTGCGCCAAATGGGATTATCCAATGGACAAATCGAGCAAATTTCCTCGCCGTCATACGATCCCTCCAATTTACTGGCTGGATCAAAGACGGGGAAAGCGTGGGTCTATGCAGATGTGTCGGACAGTCAGGCTGCGGCCATTAAGATCGGTCAGGCTGTTGATCTCGATTCCTCCGCCCTACCGGGCAGACGGCTGAGCGGAACGGTGCAGGGGATTGATCCCATCGTTAACGCCGAAAGCCGAACGATCCGCGTGCGCATTTTAGTCCCGAATACGGGCGGCGAACTGCGATCGGGCATTTTCTTGAACGCCGTCATTCACGCCAGCCTCGGAAAAGCCTTAGCCGTGCCCGAGAGCGCGGTTCTAGATACGGGTACCCGGCAGCTCGTCTACGTTCAGAACGCGCCGGGGTCGTTCCAGCCGCGTGCCGTCCGGATAGGCCGGCAAGCCGAAGGCATGATCGAAATAATCGAGGGACTCCAAGCGGGGGAAAAAGTGGTGAGCTCGGCCAATTTCCTCATCGATTCCGAATCGAAGATCCAGGCCGCGGCGCAGGAAGCGAGATAATGAACGTCCCTCCCTTTGAAAAAGGGAGGTTAGGAGGGATTTAGGCGTACGGCAAATCCCCCCCAGCCCCCTTTTTCAAAGGGGGAGATGGGGCAAGACAAAATATGATCGAAAAAATAATCGAGTTCTCTGCCAAAAACAAATTCTTCGTCCTCATTCTTACTGGTGTGGCTCTCGTGGGAGCCGCCGCTTGCATGAAGCGCATGCCGTTGGATGCGATTCCTGATTTGTCCGATACACAGGTCATTATTTATTCGCGGTGGGATCAAAGTCCGGACATTATTGAAGACCAAGTCACCTATCCCATTCTTTCGGCCCTGCTGGGCGCTCCCAAAATCAAAGCGATTCGCGGCGTTTCGGATTTCGGCTATTCCTACGTCTACGTCATTTTTGAAGACGGAACCGATCTGTATTGGGCGCGGTCACGCGTCCTGGAATATCTGAGCAAAGTCCAATCCAGCCTGCCGCCGGGAGTTAAAACGGAAATCGGTCCTGACGCCACCAGCGTAGGATGGGTGTATCAATATGCACTGATCGATCCGACCGGAGCGCATGATCTAGCCCAGCTGCGCAGTATGCAAGATTGGTTTTTACGCTACCAGCTGCAGTCCGTTCCCGGCGTCGCGGAAGTGGCATCGATCGGGGGTTTCGTTAAGCAATACCAGGTCAATGCCGACCCGAATTTGCTGCTCGCTTACCGCGTGCCCTTAACAGAGGTCCTCGAAGCGGTTCGCCGTTCCAATAACAACGTCGGGGGACGACTTTTGGAGTTTTCCGGAATGGAATTCATGGTACGCGCTAAAGGCTACGTTCAATCCAAGGAAGACATCGAAAAGATCGTGGTACGGGCTAACCCAAAAACCGGAACAGCCCTGCTGGTCCGAGATGTCGCGCGGGTGGTGCTGGGGCCCGATATGCGGCGGGGTGTCACCGATTTGAACGGCGAAGGCAACACGGTGGGGGGCATTGTTGTCATGCGGCAGGGGGAAAATGCGTTGAACGTGATCGATCGCGTTAAACAGCGTTTGAACGAACTCAAGAGATCGCTGCCTCCCGGCGTTCAAATCGTAACTACCTACGACCGGTCAGATTTGATTCGCAGGGCTATCCACACGTTGAAGCACTCGCTGGTTGAAGAAATGATCATTGTGAGCTTGGTTATCCTATTCTTTCTTTGGCATGTACCCTCCGCCTTGATTCCGATTCTTACGATCCCGGTATCTGTCTTCCTCGCTTTCATCCCCTTGTACTTCATGGGTATTACCACCAACATCATGTCGCTGGCTGGTATTGCCATTTCTATCGGCGTTTTGGTCGACGGGGCTATTGTAGAAGTGGAAAACGCCTACAAGCGACTGGAGCAGTGGATCGCGGGAGGCCGGAAAGGCGATTTTCATCACGTTCGCCTTCAAGCGCTCAAAGAAGTCGGGCCTTCCGTGTTCTTTTCCCTCTTGGTCATTGCTGTGGCTTTTCTTCCCGTTTTTACATTAGTGGATCAAGAAGGGCGCTTATTTAAGCCGTTAGCCTTTTCAAAAACCCTAGCCATGGCGATGGCCGCGCTCTTGGCAGTCACACTGGACCCGGCCATGCGCATGCTGTTCACGCGCATGGACTATGTGGAAGGTCGTTCGGTGTGGACACGTGTTTGGAATGCCGTGACCGTAGGCCGGTATTACCCCGAGGAAAAACATCCTGTCAGCCGGTTTCTGTTTCGTGTGTATGAACCGCTCTGCCGTTGGGTCTTGGACCATCGTAAGACGACGCTGGCCTTGGCGTTGGCAGGTATCTTGTCGGCTGTCCCGGCTTATTATTTCCTCGGCTCGGAATTTATGCCGCCGTTAAATGAAGGGGCTTTTCTTTATATGCCTACGGCGCTCCCCGGGCTGTCGGTCACCGAAGCCCAAAAGATTCTGCAGGTCCAAGACAAGATCTTGAAGGGCTTCCCTGAAGTCGAAAGCGTCTTCGGGAAAGCGGGGCGTGCTGACACGCCGACCGATCCTGCGCCCTTATCCATGGTGGAGACGACGGTAGTCCTGAAGCCCGCGTCTCAATGGCCCCGCAAAGAATCGCTCGAGCAGCTGCAGGACCGGATGAATGCTGCTCTTCAATTCCCGGGGATGCCGAACATCTGGACCCAGCCGATTAAGAATCGTATCGACATGCTGGCCACCGGGATCCGGACGCCCGTCGGCATCAAGGTACTCGGGCCGAACTTGAGCGAAATTCAGAAAATCGGCGAAGAGGTGGAACGCGTGCTGAAAAATGTCCCTGGGACCCGCAGCGTCTATGCCGAACGCACGGCGGGGGGGTATTACGTGGATTTCGATCTCAAGCGCGATGAGTTAGCGCGCTACGGTCTTTCTATCGACGATGCAGAAGCGATCATTCGGTCCGCCATCGGGGGTGAGACCGTTTCCATGACGGTCGAAGGCCGCGAACGCTACGCTATCTCGGTGCGCTACGCGCGGGAATATCGGGACGATTTAGATCAGCTGCGCGAAATCCGCGTTCCTTCGCCGTCGGGGGCGCAGATTCCTCTGGGAACGATCGCCGATATTCATAAAGTCGAAGGACCGGCGATGATTCGCGACGAAAATGGCCAGCTCGCAGGCTATATCTTCATCGATGTTTCGGGGAGGGATATCGGAGGCTATGTGGATGATGCGAAGAGGGCGGTAGAAAAGGGCGTCGGTTCGCGCATGGGCTACACGCTCGTTTGGAGCGGCCAATATGAAAATATGCTGCGCGTCCGAGAACGCCTCAAAATTGTAGTGCCGCTCACGCTGTTGATCATTGCGCTGCTGCTGTATATGAATACGAAATCCTGGGTGAAAGCGGGAATGGTGATGCTGGCCGTTCCTTTTTCTCTTATTGGTGCGGTGTGGCTGTTATTTTTTTTGGGATACAACGTGTCCATCGCGACGTGGGTCGGCATGATCGCCTTAATGGGTCTGGACGCCGAGACCGGCGTCTTTATGCTGCTCTTTTTGGATTTGGCGTATGATGAACGCGTCAAGCGCGGAGCGATGCGCACGTATGACGACTTGAAAGAAGCGATTATTCACGGGGCGGTTAAACGGGTTCGCCCTAAGATGATGACCGTCATGGCGGCGTTTATGGGACTTCTTCCGCTCATGTGGGCCACTGGCAGCGGGGCCGATATGATGAAGCGCGTAGCCGCGCCGATGGTGGGTGGGCTTGTTACCTCCTTTGTTTTGGAGCTCCTGGTTTACCCAGTGGTTTACTCCATTTGGAAATGGAAGTACGAAATGAAAGAAGGCCTATGGACACCCTAGATCCCGTTTGCGGGATGGCTGTGCAGGCCGGCAAAGCGCATGGGGGAGATCATGTCTATCAGGGCAAAACCTACTTGTTTTGCAGTGCCGGCTGCAGAACGCAATTTATCGCCAACCCAGCCGCGCATCTGACAAAAAAAACCGGTGCCCCTTCCGCAGACGAGCCCGCCGAAATCTACACGTGTCCGATGCATCCGGAGGTTCGCCAGGCAGGTCCGGGCGCATGTCCCTTCTGTGGAATGGCGCTTGAGCCGCTGGTCGTGCGCTCGGCGAGGGCATCAAATCCGGAACTGAAGGAGATGACCCGCCGGTTTTGGATCAGCGCGGCGTGTTCGATTCCTGTGATGGTCTTGGCTATGTCAGCCCCAACGAGCCTCAGGGTCCAATTTAGTTTGTCTACGCCGGCTGTCTTCTTGGCAGGATGGCCGATTTTTCAGCGCGCGTGGGCGTCCCTGGTTCAACGAAGACTGAATATGTTCACGCTCATCGCCCTGGGAACCGGATCGGCCTATTTATTCAGCGCGGCGATGACGTGGTTTCCATTTTTATTTCCTGCGTCGTTAATGGAGGGACAGGGTCACTCGCCGGTCTACTACGAAGCCGCTTCGATGATCACCACCCTGGTCTTATTAGGGCAGGTCTTAGAATTGCGGGCCCGCAGTCAGGCTTCCCTGGCTATTCAGGCTTTACTCAAACTGGCTCCGCCTGTGGCTCGTCAATGGGTCTCGGAAGGCGTGGAACGGGACGTTCGGCTGGAAGACGTTCAAGTGGGGGATCGGCTGCGCGTGCGGCCGGGGGAAAAAGTTCCGGTAGACGGGGTTATTCTCGAGGGGCATACGCAGCTGGATGAGTCGATACTGACCGGGGAACCTATCCCTGTTGAAAAATCGCCCGGCAGCCAAGTGATCGGCGCCACCATCAACGGCACCGGCAGTTTCATCATGAAGGCCCAACGAGTGGGAAAAGAAACGCTCTTGGCACAGATCGTCCGTTCGGTTAGCGAAGCCCAGAGAACTCGCGCGCCCATTCAGAAATTGGCGGATCAAATAGCTGCCTATTTTGTCCCGGGCGTCATCGGCGTAGCCGCCGTGACGGCGGTGGTTTGGGGGGTGTGGGGTCCGCCACCGCACATTTCCTATGCCCTGGTTAATGCCGTGGCCGTTCTGATCATTGCATGTCCCTGTGCGTTAGGGTTAGCGGCTCCGATGTCGATTATGGTGGCCACGGGGCGCGGAGCACAAGAGGGCATTCTCATCAAAAATGCCGAGGCGCTTGAACGATTGTCGCGAGTGACGGTTCTCGCCCTGGATAAAACCGGCACCTTAACCGAAGGAAAACCTCGATTAATGCAGATCCTGCCTTCTCCTGGATGGACGCCGAACGAACTCTTGGTGAAGGCCGCAAGTCTAGAGCAAGGCAGCCAACATCCGTTGTCCGCGGCCGTCGTGGCGGCTGCGATGGAGAAAAACCTGCTGCTCACGTCCCCTGTGGGATTTGAATCGATTGCCGGCCGCGGCATTCGAGGAGTCGTTCAAGGCCAGAAGATCAGTTTGGGAAACGAAGCGATGATGCGGGAGGGCGAGCCGCTTTCTAAAGAGATGGAATCAGAGGCGGATCGCCTCCGCCGCGACGGCCAGACGTTGTTGTTCGTACAGATTAACAGCCGCATCGCCGGATTCCTAAGCGTTAAAGATCCCGTCAAATTGTCGGCACGGGGAGCGGTTCAATCCTTACGCGCCCAAGGGGTAAAGCCGATTATGGTAACGGGCGATCACGCCTCTACGGCGGATGGAATCGCCCGTGAAGTGGGTATCGACGAGGTTCATGCGGGTGTTCTTCCCAATGAAAAAAGTCAGATCATCCGCCGGCTGCAGGCGGCTGGACATATCGTCGCGATGGCCGGAGACGGCATCAATGACGCGCCGGCTTTGGTCCAGGCGGATGTCGGCATCGCCATGGGAACCGGAACCGGCATCGCGATGGAAAGCGCTGGACTCACGCTGCTTCGAGGGGATTTGAGCGCGCTCGTGCGCGCGAGAGCTTTAAGTGAAAAAACGCTGCGCAATATACGTCAAAACCTTTTCTTTGCCTTCCTCTACAACACCCTGGGAATTCCTGTTGCCGCCGGCGTCCTGTATCCGCATTTCGGATTACTTTTAAGTCCTTTACTTGCCAGCGCGGCAATGAGTTTAAGCTCCGTCTGCGTCATCGCCAACGCCCTGCGCCTTCGCCGCTGACCTTCTCGTCGTTTCGCACAAAATATCGATCTACAGGACGCTGCCTTCAAGGGTTGACGAGTCTCTTTGCGATATTGTAAATTGAAACACAATTTCAATAATAACAACGTTACCGTCGTACAGTCCACTTTTATAAACTGTAAGTATGAAACGAAATTTCAATTGAATAGGATGCCTTGATGAAACCTCAGGACTGGAACCGTCTTTTAGCCAGTTTGTTAGCGGCGCCCATTCCGTATGTCGCGGCGCATGCGGAAACCTATTTAAGCGAAACACAAGCGGCTGCGGTGTTGTTTCCCGGCATCTCCATGGAACCCCGGTGGGTCGACCTGACCCCTGAAGAAAAAAAGAGCATTGAAAAGGCGTCCAAGGACCGGATTCTGTCGCCCCGCGTGCGGGTTTTTTGGGGCCCGCATCGCGAAGCGCTGTTAATCGATCAAGTCGTCGGAAAGCACGAATTTATTACGTATGCGGTGGGGATTCATCCTGATGGCAAAGTCAAGGGCGTTGAGATCATGGATTACCGGGAAACCTATGGTTATCAGGTCAAGGAGATGGATTGGCGAAGCCAGTTCATCGGAAAGACCAGCGGCGATCCATTAAAAGTCGATAAAGATATCCGGAACATCAGCGGGGCTACATTGTCCTCGGTTCACGTCACGAATGGCGTGCGGCGCACGCTTCAAACCTATGAACTCCTTAAAACAAAAGTGCAGCAATAAAAATATGTCATTCGCGGCGATCGCCAGCGGTGCATTCAGGACAGGAGTTAAATCGTGAAGCGCGTCAGACCTTTGATGGGCACCTTTGTGGACATTGAGCTGCAGGCCAGAGCCGACGCTTCTTCGCTGAACACGTGGATTACCGCAGGGTTTGATGCCATGTCGCAGGTGGACCAATGGATGAGCGTCTACCGGTCTGACAGTGATGTAAGCCGACTGAATGCGGCTGCGATAGGCGAATGGGTGGACGTCCATCCGGAGACGGCGCAGGTCCTGCGAGCGGCGCTGAGTTTATACGACGTTTCTCAAGGCTTGTTTGATATCCGGTGCGGCCCAACTCCCGAGAATGTGCCCCCGTTCCGGCTAGTGGGGTCGCAAGTTCAAAAATTGAGTTCTGCCGATATGGATTTAGGCGGTATCGCAAAAGGCTTTGCCGTCGACCAGGCCGTTGAAGCGATACAGAGACTGACCGGCGGGTATCGGGTTTCCGGATCTGTGAACGCGGGAGGAGACATGCGGCTTTGGGGATGCGGGCAAGTGCCCGCCGCCGCCCAGATCCAAGGTCAGGGATCTTTTTGGCTTCGTCCATTTGTCATCCAGGAAACGGCAGCGGCCACGTCCAGCGTTCGAACGCCTTCCGATACCCACTTGGCTCCGGCGATTCACCGCTATATGCCGTCAGGGCGTATTTGCGAAACACCGCAGACCGTCACGGTCTTCGCGCGACGGTGTCTCTGGGCCGATGCCCTGACAAAAGTCGTTTTGACCGCTTCCGACCGAATCGCCCGCGCCTGCCTGGCGTCTTATCAAGCCAAAGCGCTGGTGTTTAATCCCCACGGCGCCCTGCAGACGGTGATGGGATGACCCGGCCTAAAAAATCCGCCCGCGTTTTGCCCCTGCAAAAAAGAGTTCTCTACTCGGCAACGGCCGTATTGTGGCTGACGGGGGTCCTTTGGCTGCTGGTTCCCGTGTCGACCTGGCCGCAAACGGCGGCCATGAAAATTCATGGCGCCTTCGCAATGGTTTTTTTAATGGTCTTCGGAACGATGCTGTTTGAGCACGTTCCGGCCGGGTGGCTGCAGCGGGAACACCGTCTGTCGGGGGTCAGCGTCCTGAGCGCCTGCGCTGTTCTGATGCTGACGGGCTGGTGCCTCTACTACGTAGGGACTGATATGGCGCGTTTCCTCACGCATTGGATCCATACCGTTTTGGGAGTCGGTCTACCCCTCTTGATTTATCTGCATGTGCAGGTGAAACGCCGGATCCGAGGCCTCGTTTTAGAGCCTACCCGGCAAAACTTAAGAAAAGGAAATTAAAAATGAAAACGTCTACATCTCGTCGTATCCCCGCGGCCGCCCACTTCGCCTGGATCAGTTTGGCGATCGGTGCGGCGGGGTCCCTCGCTCCCATGCCCGCCTGCGCGGACGAAGCGTTGTTCGGATATGTCTACACCGCTGACACGCTTCCCGCCGGCAAATGGGAATATGAACAATGGAACACGGTCCGCACCGGTAAATCGGCAGGAAGCTATACGGCATTCGATCTCCGCAATGAAATCGAACACGGCTTCACGGATAAATTCTCCGGCTCGTTGTATTTGAACTCGGCGTATCATCACGTCAATAATGTGCCGGATCCCGAAGATACGACGGCCAATCTCCCGCAGCAAAACAGCTTTGACATCAGCGGGGTGTCTATGGAATTGAAATATCAATTGCTCAGCCCCTATAAAGACCTGATGGGTCTGACGCTGTATCTGGAACCGGAGCTGAGCGTTATGGATAAAATTACCGGTGAACCCACGATCGAACGTGCGATCGAAGGCAAATTGATCTTCCAGAAGAATTTCCTCCAGGATCGGCTGGTCCTTGCGGCGAATTTTACGGCTGAACCCGAGTGGGAAATAGAAGACGGCGAGCGATCCAAAGAGCTGGCGTTCGAAATGACGTCCGGCGTGTCGTACCGGTTTATCCCGAATTGGTCCGCCGGTTTGGAAATTCGAAATCATCGGGAATTCCCGAACTTCGAAAAACAAGAGCATCAAGCGACGTTCTTGGGACCGAATATCCATTACGGCGACAAAGCCTGGTGGGCCACGCTGAGCGTCCTGCCGCAAATCGCCGGGTCTCCCACATTTCTAGGATGGGATGCCAACGGCAACGCGCTTGAGGACGGATCGCGCCACCTGGCCGAACACGAGAAGATCGAGATTCGCTTGAAGTTTGGAGTGAACTTCGGATAATCGCGCCGCTATCGATTCAGACGCCGCGAAAAACACCCTCAGCGCTAGCCGCTGGGGGTGTTTTCTTTAACTAGAATATTCTTCTTGGTAAATTTTTAGGAAGGTGAGAACGCTCACAACGAGGACAGGGCCGAGGATAAATCCGATGGCGCCGTAAAGTTTCACGCCGCCGAGGATGCTGAAGAATATCAAGACGAACGGCAGCCGCGCGCGTGAGCCGATCAAAATGGGTTTTAAGAAATTGTCCACCAGCCCGACTACCAGTAAGGACCACAGCAGAAGGAAAACTCCCCACGCGGGGCTGGTATTCATCAGCCACAGGGAGACAGGAACGGTCACAATAAAGGCACCTCCTAAAAGAGAAGCCAATGCCGTGGCGACCCCCAAGAGAACGGGAAGCCGTACCCCAGCCGCGAGAAACCCCAGCATGGCTAAGGTGCCTTGCGCGGCGGCCGTGGCGAGCGTTCCAATGATCACGGCACGGAATGTTTCGTAGGCGCGCTTGGTGATCGTTTCTTTATGCTCAGGACGCAGCGGAATGACGCCGACGACCCAACGCAGGGCGCGCTGCCCGTCTTGAAAACCAAAAAACAGCATAATCGTCAAGACAATCCCGTTAAACAAGGCAAACAAAGCATGCTTGGCTAACAGCGTTCCCGATGTCGTCAGGAGGAGCCCGACCTCCCGGACGTTATCCAGCACCAGGCTCTTAAGGTCGATATCAAGCGACATCAAATACCCATGCGCCTTCTCTAGGGTCGGCAGCATCGCATCTGGAATATGCGTTTTCAGCGAATTGAAATCGCTCTTATGAATGTCTTCAACAATTTCCTGGGCCAGGGGAACCAGCCGGTCCGCTTCACGAAATAGAAGCCACAGCAGAGCGATAACGGGAATGACCGCTAAAAAAATGACGGCCAAGGTCATGATCAGCGAGGCGACATAGCGGGTTGGCACGAGCGCCTTTAAGCGAACATAAAGAGGGTGAAACGCGATAACCATGATGCCGGCATAAAGCAGTCCCGGAAGAAAGGGTCGAGAAAGAAGGAAGAGTTGATAAATCAGCCAGGCGAAGGTGCCGAAAAAGAAAAACTGAACGACGCTTTCACGGTTTAAGGTGATGGGATTTTTCTGCACGGGCGTATTATGTCAAATTTACGGATCGTTCCTGCCTATAGCTATACCGCCTTTCTAAGCGCTATCCTGTTTCAGGCATGAACGGATATAAGATACGACTCTATGGAGTTTTTTTCGTTCTCGGGATGGGCCTGCCCACGCTCGTTTTAGCCGAGGCGCTCAAGAACGTCACATTCGACGAAAGTTACGACCCTTTTTATCAAGAACAGTTTCATCATCTCCTCCCCCGAATTAAGGCCGCGGTTCCGCGTGCTTACCACCATGTCGTCAAGCTCTGGAGCTTAGAAGATCAGGAAGGCCTCCAACATCCGCTGAAGGTTCAAATCAAAGAGGTTCCGAGCAAAACCTTGGGCCGCTGGGAAGCAGGTTTTGTCGAAGCGCGGGGATCCGGATCTCAACTTCAACAAAAACTCGTCATCGATATCCAATCCTACATGCAGCACCCCGAGGAAGATTTGAACGTCTTGGTGACCCATGAAATGGCCCATGTTGTTTTAATGGATGTGATTTCCGGTTCCCAAGCCGCTTCGATTCCGCCCTGGTTCAATGAAGGTTTAGCCCAATCCACCACGCGCGAAGGGTTTGACCGCGTTAAAAACGACATCCGCAATCTCTCGGTTTCCGGGCTGAAGCCTATTGTGTGTGATTTGGAAGGTCCCATCGACGAATTTGCCCACGGGCCTTTTAATGGCGGTTGTTATCCGGAGTTTTATCTGGCTGTCCGACGCTTAGAACAGAAGGGAGGACGCGATACGATCCCCAAAATTATTCGAGGGCTGCGTGAAGGGACGCCGCTTCGGGATTTGATCCAATCCCTGACACACATGGATCGGACGGCTTTCAGAGAGGAAACGGCGCAATATACCGCCGATGTGTTAGCAGGTGTGAAACCGATCCCTTAGGTCAATGCCTAAACGATCCACTGACGCCTGATCAACGCTTCAGGACAATGCCTATCGACAACAACTTTTCCGCGCGCTGGCATTCTTCAGCATTTCCCAGGACGACCAAAATATCATCGGGTAAGAGGACAGTTTCTGCGGAGGGGTTGGCATTCAACGCGCCTTCTCGATAAATGGCGATCACACTAGCGCCTGTTTGTTCACGAACCCGGAGTTCGCGTAAGGACTTGCGCACAGCGGGATCCTGTTTGCCAAGCCGGATCCGTCGAATAGACTCATTTAACACGGATTCCGGACCTTGGATGGTAATGGCGGCCCGGCGAAGCGGTTCACTTGTGGCTAAACCAAAGATTTCATCCAACAGCTGTTCCAACCGCCCGTAGATCGGGCGCAGGGCGCCTCGCAGCAGCAGGGCGGCGGCCGCCATTACGACGATTGTTCCCACGAAGATGCCGGATCCGCGTACATCAGGCTGCATCGCCCAAATGACGGCCAGCAGCGCCCAGATCACCCCTTCCGCCAGATCATAAGCCCGCTGAATTGGTATTTTTTGGAACAGCGCAGACGACACGCGGGATTGGGACGACAGTTCGGTCAGCGTGAGCAGCAGGAAGTGATTAATATAGCCGGCGGCGGCATGCACTAGCGGCAGCTGAAGTGTCCAGGAGACAATCCAAATAGCCAGACTGAGCCAGGGCGATGGACTCTCATGTCTAAACACATAGGCCGCGATATGGTGGGTGAGCAAAAATCCGGCGCTTAACAGCGCGATGTAAATGCAGAGGCGTCCGATATAGCGGGCGAGAACCTGCGACCCTTGGATGCCTTTTCGATTTTGGCGGGCTTCTTCATAGCGGTCTAACGCCTTCACCAGTCGCGCCGGCGCACGTCCCATGACGGCTGCGACGGTCGAATCCGAGGTGCGAATGAGATAGGGGGTGAGCAAGGTGGTTAGCGCTGAGACAGCGACGGCTACGGGATAAAGAAAGTCGCTCGCTAAACCGGTTTTCAAGCCTAGGGAGGCGAACACAAATGAAAATTCTCCGATCTGCGCCAGGGTCATCCCGATCCGAAAGGATGTTTTAACGGGGTAGCCCGCCAGGAAGGATCCGGCCGCTCCGGTAAACATTTTTCCAATCACCGTAATCAGCGCAATCAACGCCACAGGTCCTTTCATGCTCCAGAGCAGCCCCGGGTTGATGAGCAGGCCGGCCGATACAAAGAAGATGGCGCTGAAGAGATCGCGTATCGGATGTATCCACCTTTCAATTCCTTCGGCTTCTGAACTGACGCCGATAACCGCGCCAATCAAAAAGGCGCCTAAGGCGATGGAAAATCCCAAATGCTCTGCCAACAGCGCGCTGGCCAGGCATAATCCGAGAGCGGTGAGGCCGGTCATCTCGCTGGATCGGAATTTCGCGACAAAGCGGAGCAGGCGAGGGATAACAACCAGTCCAAAAATCAGAAACAGCACGACAAAAAAGCTGACTTGGACCAAGGCCCGCAGCGCCGTAAGACTTTGATTGCCCTGGTGGATACCGAGGCCCGAGAGGACGGTTAAGATCACCACGGCGGCGATATCTTCCAGGATTAAAATCCCGAAAACGGCTTGGGCAAATTCTTCGCCGACCATTTTCAAATCCGAAAGTACCTTAATGATGATGGTGGTGCTGCTGATCGAGAGAATAGCTCCGAGGTAGATACTGTCGTTCGGACTCCACCCGAGCCATCGCCCCACGCCGTATCCCACCCCCAGCATCCCGAAAATTTCCAAGATGGTGGCCAGGGTGGCGCGGGCACCCACTTTTTGTAATTTAGGAAGATGAAATTCCAAACCCAACGCGAACATCAGAATGGCCAAGCCCAGCTCCGCCATCGTCGAAATGCTGTGCATGTCATGGACCAGCGTGAAGGGGGGCGTGTAGGGACCAATAATCAATCCGGCAAGCAGGTAGCCAATGACAACGGGCTGCCGTAACGCGCGGCACAGCAGGGTGGTTCCCGCTGCGACTACAATAACGACGGCTAAATCACGCAGCAAGGCGCTGTCCATAGCCTCACTGTACCAATTTCCTCTCGTAACCTGAAAAGCGCCATCGGTCCTAAAGGGTATGCAGCTGATCCAAATTTTGCTTCCGCTGTACACGCGGGCCGGACAAACTATCCCCGAGAGCGAATTCACGCGTGTCCGGTTAGAATTGACCCAGGTCTTCGGAGGGGTGACGGCTTACGTTCAGTCGCCGGCTACAGGTCTTTGGAAAAAATCCAAACATAAGACGGAAAAGGACCAGGTCATTTTGATCGAAGCGATGGTCCCGCGGATTAAGCGCGCCTGGTGGGAACGGTATAGAAAGTCCCTGGAAAAGCGCTTCCAGCAGAAAGAGGTTCTCATCCGGGCTTTACCGATTCAGAGGCTTTAAGTGTCTTGGCGGAAAGCCGAGAAGGACGCGGACCATGGCGCGTTGACTCGCCCAAAGGAACATACGCCAGCTCTTTTTTCGATTCCGACGCGCGTAAAAGCAATCCGCCTCGACTTAAATCTCCGCGGCCGATAAATTCAATCGGGAAAATTAAACGGGATCCAAAGACGTCTACCAAGGGTTTGAGATATTTCAGGGTAGCCACGCTGCCCAGCAAGACGATCTCACAATCAGGCCCCATCTGATCAAAAAGCGCCCGAGCACCCTCCTGCAGAGTTCGCGTATAGACGTCATCCAGGTGATCAATGTCCGTTCCTGCGAGGACCTGCAAGTCCTGGAGGGTGGTATGCGTATCGGCGGGAACCAGGCCCCTCGCGGATGTAATCACGTAAGCCCCCGCAACGCCAGGTGGAGGAGAGGCAAACGTCTTTGCGTAGGTAAGTTTGCCGCGAAAATAAAGGCCGCTCATAAAGCTGAAGATCTCGCCTAACGGAATACCGTCCGATCGCAAACGCACGGCGCGCTCAAATGTCGCTTCAGGCCGCATCAAGATGCGGGCTCGTTTGCCCGTCAGGCGGGCCGGGGATAACAGAAAAATACGTGATTTTTTCGGAGGCATATAGGTTTAAGAGTCGAACCCGCGCAAGGAGTTACGGCAGTCCTGTCAAACCTTCCCGGTTCCTGTTACGGCCTGCTTAGAGAGGTGTCCAAAGAGCATGCTTCCAAGCAGTCAGAAATTAGGTGTTTCCCTAACCAACCTGAATAAAGTCTTCTGGCCCAAGGAAAAATGGACGAAAGGCGACCTGCTGCGCTATTACACAGAGGTCGCTCCGTATCTGCTGCCGCATTTAAAAGATCGCGCCATGGTTATGAAGCGTTATCCTGGCGGCATCGAGGGCCCGTTCTTTTTTATGAAGCGCACCCCCACGCCCCATCCTCCCTGGCTTAAAACCTGTGCCATCAAACACGCGTCCGGCAATATCATCGATTTCCCGCTGGTTAACGATCTTCGCGCGCTGCTTTGGATCGTTAATTTGGGCTGTATCGATTTGAATCCTTGGTATGGGCGTTGCCCGCGGTATGAGGTCCCAGATTATCTTCATTTTGATTTAGATCCCGGCCCGGGAGTACCGTTTGGAAAGGTCCGGGAAACGGCGCTGCGAGTTCACGAGGCATTGGATGCTCTAAAAATGCCTAACCTAGCAAAAACCAGCGGCTCTAAAGGCATTCATGTTTACATCCCTATTGTGCCCGGACCGGTCCAGAAACGCGTGTGGGCCTTTTCTAAGGAATTCGCTAAAGGCTTGGCGGCGCGGCATCCCCAGCTGATCACCGCGGAATACCGGATTAACAAACGCCCACCGGGGCGAGTCCTGGTGGACTACAACCAAAACGCCTGGGGACGGACGCTCGCTTCGGTGTATTCTGTGCGTCCCAAACCTCAAGCTCCGGTGTCGATGCCCGTCACCTGGAAAGAAATTACTCAAGGTATTGAAATTACAGATTTCCGTATGGATAACGCGCTTAAACGTCTGAAAAAAGTGGGGGACTTGTGGCAGCCGGTTCTGGGGAAAAAACGTTTTGATTTAACAAAATTTATATGAACTTCCCGAGGTCGTTTGCGCCCATGGACGCCTTATCCGCTGATGAAATCCCTCAGGGGTCCGGATGGCAATATGAACCCAAATGGGACGGATTCCGCTGCATTGCCCGGCGCGAAGGATCAAAGGTGGTATTGCAGTCCAAGGCAGGCCGGCCGTTAACCCGTTATTTCCCTGACGTTGAAGCGAGTCTGTTAGCGCTGAAACCCCAGCAATTTGTGCTCGATGGGGAAATTACCGTTCAGATTAAAGGATTACTCTCTTTTGACGACTTGTTGATGCGAATTCATCCGGCCGCAAGCCGGATCGCCAAGTTAGCGAAAGAAACGCCTGCGACCTTTATTGTGTTTGACTTTTTAGTCGATGAGAAAGGCAAGGAGTGGGTGCAGCGGCCCCTGCGGGAGCGGCGTCAGCAGCTCGAACGGTTTGCGAAAAGCTATTTAAAAACCCCGGCGGTTCAACTCTCTCCGAAGACCGATCAATTTAAGGAAGTCCAGCGCTGGTTTAAAACGATGGGGGGAGGGTTAGATGGCGTCATTGCGAAACAATTAAACGCGCCGTATGAACCGGGTGAGCGCTCCGGGGTGGTCCAAAAAATTAAAAATTTAAGAACAGCCGACTGCGTCGTTGGAGGATTTCGGTATGCGGAAAAAAAACCGGTCGTGGGGTCGCTGCTTTTAGGGTTGTACAACTCCGCGGGCCAACTGGATCATGTCGGCTTTACCTCCGCCTTCGCCGATATCGATAAGCCGGCTCTCACTAAGAAACTGGAGGCATTGATTCAGCCGCCCGGTTTTACCGGCAAAGCTCCCGGGGGTCCAAGCCGGTGGAGTACCCGGCGCTCCGCGGAATGGAAACCTTTAAAGCCTCAACTGGTGGTGGAAGTGCAGTACGATCATTTTACCGGCGGACGGTTCCGCCATGGCACCGGTTTTCTGCGCTGGCGCCCGGATAAGGCCCCCCGCCAATGCCTCATGAAGCAAGTGGTCCACGAAAGTAAATCCCCTCTTACCTTACTCGAGAAGAGATAAAATAGCCAAACTCTTCTAGGAGAATCTATGCACGCAGCCTGTTGTATTGTCGGGGGCGGACCCGCAGGCATGATGTTGGGGTATTTGCTGGCACGCGCCGGTTTAGACGTCGCGGTCGTGGAAAAGCACGCCGATTTTCTGCGTGATTTCCGGGGGGACACGATCCACCCGTCTACCTTGCAGATCATGCATGAGTTAGGCATTGTGGATGAATTTCTCAAGCGGCCTCACCAAGAAGTCCGGCAGCTGCGCGGCTGGATCGGACGTTTCGAACTCACCATCGCCGATTTCACCCACCTTCCCACGCACAGTAAATTCTTGGCTCTGATGCCCCAGTGGGATTTCTTGGATTTTCTCGCGCAGCAAGGCAAACGCTATCCCGGGTTTCATCTGATGATGCAAACGCAGGTGACGAATCTGATTGAAGAAGGAGGCCGGGTAAGTGGCGTTCAGGTGATGACACCGGAAGGCCCGCGCGACATCCGTGCCGAGCTGGTGGTGGGCGCCGATGGACGGCACTCTATCGTACGGGAAAAAGCGGGGTTGGTCATTGAAAACATCGGAGCTCCGATCGATGCGTTGTGGATGCGGCTCACGCGAAACCCCACCGACCGCAACGAGACGTTCGGTCGCTTTGATCGCCGTAAAATCCTCGCGATGCTGAACCGGGACACCTATTGGCAGATCGCTTATGTGATTCCTAAAGGGGCCATCGACCGGATCAAAGCCGAAGGTCTGGATGCATTTCGAAATTCGCTGGCCGAGTTGGTGCCTTTTTTAAAGGACCGGATGCACGAGCTGCGAACCTGGGACGATGTAAAGCTCCTGACAGTACGTGTCGATCGGTTAAAAGAGTGGTATAAGCCAGGGCTGTTGTGCATCGGCGATGCCGCGCATGCGATGTCTCCGGTCGGCGGAGTAGGGATCAATCTCGCAATTCAAGATGCCGTAGCCGCCGCCAATCGCCTCGCCAAACCTCTCCGGGAAAACCATGTTCAACTGAGCGACTTGGAAGCGGTCCAGCGTCGACGTTTATTTCCGACGCGGGTGATTCAAGGATTTCAAGTCTTTGCTCAGAATAACATCCTGGGCACGGCGCTGGGTACAACTTTTTCCACGCTGCCGTTCCCGCTGCGCGTACTGCAGGCCATTCCGCTCCTTCAGCGTATTCCCGCGTGGTTTATCGGAGTGGGTGTGCGGCCGGAACATGTCCAAACGGCAGACAGTTTAAGAACCCAGGTTCGACCCCATGGGGTCTAAGGGTGTTCTTTTTAGGATGGTCCTTGCGTCCATGATGCTCCCTTCAGCGGCGGTCCATGCAGAATCCGATTCCAGAGAAACCGCTAGCCCTTACGGCGTCCTTGCTTTCCTGGATTGGAATCATGACTGGAACGATTACATGTACCGCACGCCCGGCCAAATCGAACAAGCGGTCTCCCTGATGGAAGAAGCCGGCGTAGGGATGGTCCGCCAGGTGATTAGTTGGGATGAGGTGGAAAAAGAGAAAGGCCAATTCTACTTTTCCGCCTATGACACGATCTTGAATAAACTCGACGCCCATCACATCCGCATGCTCGGCGTCTTGTGCTACACCGCTGCATGGACCGGACAGGAATGGAACTCCCCGCCCGATATCAATCTATTCACGAACTATGTCCAAAAGACCGTTCATCGCTATAAAGACCGGATTAAATATTGGGAATTGTGGAATGAACCGGACCAACGCACGTACTGGAAAGATCAAGATGGGATGAAGACCTACGTTCAGTTATTAAAAGCAGTGCATCAAACGATCAAAAATGAAGATCCCACAGCCGTTATCGTCTTGGGAAGTGCGAACACGCCGTTTCCGCTGCGGGATATGTATCGTCAAGGCGCCAAAGAGTACTTTGATGTTGTGAATGTTCATCCCTTCGTATCGCCCTTACAGCCCGATGCTTTAAAAAAGGTACACGGTATTTATACCGGGGTGCGAAAGGTCATGGCGGAATTTCAAGATCCGGATAAACCGATATGGTTTACCGAATTAGGCGCCCCGGGCGTAGAAGATCCAGAGACGGCAGCCGGATGGTGGGAAGGCAAAGCTCCGACAGAAGAGCAGCAAGCCAGGTGGGTCGAAACCCTTTATGAAGAGCCCCTGACATGGCCTGGTGTTCAACGTATTTTCTGGGCTTTTTTTCAGGAGACGCAGCATTTTGGAGACAGCGTCGATAACTTTGGCTTAATCCGGCGAGACCTCACCCCGAAACCGGCGTATGAAGCGTATAAGAGAATCGCTACTCATGAAATTCAAAAACCACGGTAATCATCCATGTCATTGCGAGGCGAAGCCGAAGCAATCTCGATCCGTAAAGAGCGAACACATCGGCCTCGGCGTGTCTGGTGTGCTTTAACGGATCGGGATTGCCGCGGTCCCCAGACATCCGGAGACCTCGCAATGACCGCCATCCTTCATGTCATTGCGAGGCGAAGCCGAAGCAATCTCGAAATGAGGTGGCAATGACTGTGGGGTTCCGTAACAGATATAATAGCGCCTCGTTATGACAACCATTCCTCGATGCATGAGCACGCAGCACCCGGACAACGCGTATCTTCCGCAATTTGCGGAAGGGTCTGCGCTTGAGGGGGACAGCGAAGTCCAAGAAGCGTATTACGCGTTTTCGCGACTGGGCTGCGACGAGCAGATGTGGGACCACGAAGGCAAAGAAGTCGACAGCTTCGTCGTCTCCAAACTGTTATCTCAATACGGATCCTTCTTTAAAGAACGTCAGATTGGCAAAAACCTCCGCCTGACGCTGCGGGTCCCGAATCCCTCGCGTGAACGGGGCATGTCGAAGGTGCTTCTAGAAATTCTGGAAAGTATCCCCCGCTCCTACGATATCGCCAACGCCTACTACGCCAACAAAATCCCGCCGATTTTCGAAGTGATCCTGCCGATGACAACGAGTGCCGAGGAGCTAAACCGGATTTGGCATTACTACCGCTCGTTTGTCACCGGGAAAGCCGATGCCGAGGTGATCCCCGGGGACATCAAGCTGCGTGAATGGATTGGGGATTTTTTTCCGCGCGAAATCAGCGTGATCCCGCTCATTGAGGACAAAGAATCGATGCTGCGCGCCGATCACATCGTCGAAGACTATGTGAATGGCAAAACCTTAGATTACCAACGGGTCTTCTTGGCCCGTTCCGATCCGGCCATGACTTACGGATCGGTCAGCGCCGTGCTGCTGCTGAAAATAACCTTGAACCGGCTGGTTCGTTTGGAAAAGCGCTTAGGTCTGCCGATTTATCCCATCGTGGGTCTGGGATCAGCCCCGTTCCGCGGCAATTTTAAACCTACTACGGTCCGTTCGCGCATCCAAAGTTATGCGTCCGTGCAAACCTTTACGATTCAATCAGCCTTTAAGTTTGATTATCCCGAAGAGTTGGTGCGAAGTGCGATTGCAGACCTAAAAGGAAGGAAACGCAGTGCGCCGCCGCCGATTGAGGACGAACCCAAGCTGCTTAAAATCGTCGAAAAAATTTCCAACACCTTTGCACGGCAAGTGACCACCCTGGCTCCGTTGATCAACAATGTCGCGCGGTTTGTTCCCTCCCGGCGAAAACGGCGGCTGCACGTCGGCTTGTTTGGCTACGCACGATCCCTGCAGGGTGTCCACCTGCCCCGCGCGATTAGTTTCTGCGCCGCTTTCTATAGTTTGGGAATTCCCCCGGAGTTTCTAGGGTTGTCCGATTTAACGCCTTCCGAACTCAAAATTATTAAGCGGAATTACCCGAACTTTGACGCGGATTTAACCGATGCGATGGTATTTCTGAATAGGAAGTCGTTTGAGCTGCTGCCGAAGAAGATTGCCGATGACCTTCGAAAAACCCTGCGCCTACTCAAGCTGGATGTATCGCCCAGCTTGATCCATCAATCCTTAGTAGAAGCCATATCCAAACAACTCCCCACCGCCGCTCCCAATGTCCTCACCGAACTGATCGCCCAAGCCGCGCGCGAACGCCGCTACCTCGGATAAAGAACTCCAACAGCCTAAAAAAATAGAAGCCGGTTTGATTTTGCCCGTCATTCCCGCGAAAGCGGGAATCCAGGGCAGTGTGTTACGGATGACTGGTCCCCCGCCTACGCGGAGGTGACAGGAAGGATTTTTCTCTAATTTCTGGTATCGAAGAGCCCTTCAGCGCCCTACGCCCTTAATCTGTTTATGTTCTCCAACTGTATTGCCGACGGGTTGACCTGTGAGCAAGGCTTTGGCAGCTCCAACGAGTCTTACAACCGCGCTGCCGGGAGTTTCCCAGTATTCTGCCCGATCGATTCGGACTTCCAGCAGTGTGACGTCCGGATCTTCAAGGCCCTTAGGAAACCAGGCCTTATAAAGCGGCTTCCAGAGACGTTGAAGGGTTTCCATATCCCGGTAGGTATGGCCATGCCCGGCAATCGCGACGCAGGTAGACCCATGCTTCCCCATATACGTTAGGCTGACTTTGGGATACGTCTCCAATTCCTGGGCTTTTGCCGAACTGGCGTTGGTAATAAAAAGCAGCCGTCCATCCTCCTGCATTTCTTCCGTCTGCATCGGCCGGCTGTGCAGGGTACCGTCGGCTTCCTGTGTGGTGAGCATCGCGCAGGGGATGTCTTTAATCAAATCACGCAGTTTCTTTAAGTCAGGGGTGAGCATGGCTTCTGTTTTCATGAAGGGCCTCCTTAAAAGGACTTCCTGTTAGAGGACTCAATGCCAGGGCAGGCTACAGCCCCCTTTCGCTTCAAAAGAGTTAAAATAGCGCCCATGTCCATCAAATTAGATCACCTTTTCGCGAATAACCGGGCCTGGTCCAAGAAAATGACCGATCAGGACCCGTCATTTTTCAAACGCCTGTCGCAGCAGCAGGCGCCGAAGTACCTCTGGATCGGATGTTCCGACAGCCGGGTTCCCGCCAACGAGATCGTTGGGCTTCTACCAGGCGAGATTTTCGTTCACCGCAACGTGGCCAACCTGGTTGTCCATACCGATCTCAATTGCCTCTCGGTCATTCAATTTGCCGTTCAGGTTCTCAAAGTAAAGGACATTATCGTATGCGGCCACTACGGCTGCGGAGGTGTTCGCGCCGTGGTGGAGAAGAAGGATTTGGGGCTGGTGAGCAACTGGCTGCGTCACTTAGCCGACATCAGGGATAAATTCTCGACGGAATTAAACGCACTCAAAACAGTCGATTTAAAAGCCGAACGGCTTTGTGAACTCAATATCATCGAGCAAGTCCGAAACGTCTGCGAATCTACCATCGTCCAGAACGCCTGGAAAGCCAAACAGCATCTCGCCGTCCATGGATGGGCTTACAGTCTAAGAGATGGCCTGCTGAAAGACCTTTTAAAAAAGCCCATCACCTCATTTTCTGAAAGTCAGAAGCTGTAGGCGAACCGTCGTCACGCTCTGTCATCACTGCGTAAAAATAGATATTTAAATGGAGAAAACGACCCCATGAATCACACGCACAATCATATTTTCATTTCCGCCGGGCTGTTAATCGCCATGTTCGCCGCTACATTTTTAGGGCGAAAATGGCGCCGGTACAGTGTGCCTAAAGACACGACAGGTCCACACAGCGATAATTTTGTTACGAATTCTATCTTTGCGTTGATGGGATTGTTGTTGGCTTTTTCTTTTTCCAGCGCATACGGGCGGTTGGACCTTCGCCGCCAGTTGATTATCATGGAAACGAACGAAATCGCTACCGCGTATCTGCGCATCGACCTCCTGCCTCCGGCCGTCCAGCCTCAAATGCGTCAGCTCTTCAAGGAGTACGTCACGCACCGCCTCCGCTATTACAAGGAAGCGGACATTGAAACGAATATTAGAGAACTGGCGAGAGAACAGGAAAAGGCGCAGCTGGCTATTTGGAAGTTGGCCGCATCCTCCCTGGAATCTCCGAGCGCCCAATCCTCGCGCATGCTGGTTCTGAATGCATTAAACGACATGATCGATATCACCACCACCCGCACAGCGACCTTATACAACCACATCCCGGGCGTGATTGTGTGGATGCTGGTGATCCTGCCTGTAGTATGCGCGTTTTTTATCGGCGAACATTTAGAGCGAGGGGCGTTTCGCTACGGCGCTATTTTCGCGCTAGTTATATGCTTGGTGTTCTACGTGATTATGGATATCGACTACCCTCGCGTGGGGCTGGTTAGGACCGACAACACCCAACAGCTGCTCGTAGACTTAGCCGAACAGCTCCAGAAACAGCAGCCTGGGTGAATGGATTGGAGTGCTGGATGCCCCGGAAATTCAAAAGCGCATCCTAGAAGAAATCAAACGCGTCAACGAACGCAATAAAGGGCTGTAATGGATACAGATTTTATATCGATGATGGAGTTACTTCTGGCGCGCTCAGCTTAAGGCTGCTCGTCCCGCCAATAAATAGCGGGAAGGTTCCCATTCTTTGGCTGGCAGAGGAAGAGCCCCATCGGCCATCGGAAACCTCTTCTCGTGCGCCGGTCAACTGATTTTTAGGTTTTTGACATCCTTGAAATTTGATTCCTTGAGGCTCAATTTTCTAGGATCTCCGCATGCCCTTTATTCGCCGTCCATGGCTTCTACGTCTAGTACAGGAGGGACTTCGACATTATTCCGTGACAGCTCTCCTGGGTCCCCGCCAAAGCGGTAAAACAACGCTCGCTCGCCAGACCGCCCATGCCGGAGCCAAGCATTATTTCGATCTCGAAAATCCAATTGATGAAGCCCGTCTGCAGAGTCCACGAGCTGCGTTAGAACCACTTAGGGGTCTTGTCATTCTGGATGAAGTCCAGTTGCGGCCAGACCTCTTTGCTGTACTGCGGGGGTTAGCCGACCGCAGGCCACGGCGCGCGCGATTTTTGCTGTTGGGAAGCTCTTCACCGGAGTTGATCCGGGGAGTTTCCGAAACCCTGGCAGGACGCATTCATTTTATTGATATGGGAGGGTTTACGCTGGATGAATTAAAGCCTTCCGATCAAAACCGCCTTTGGCTGCGGGGTGGTTTTCCCGACTCGTTTTTGGCGACGACAGAAGCTCAGAGCGTACGTTGGCGAGAAGATTTCATTCGCACCTTCCTCGAACGCGACATTCCGCGGCTCGGTATTCGCATCCCGTCGGGAAAATTGCGGAGGTTTTGGACCATGCTGGCCCATTATCATGGTCAAGTCTGGAATGCTTCTGAAATCGCTGCGTCTCTGGGATTGGCGCATACGACCACACGGGATTACTTGGATATTTTGAGCGGCGCTTTTATGGCCCGGCAGCTGCCACCCTGGCATGAGAATGCCGGCAAAAGGGTCGTCAAGGCGCCAAAGATCTACATTCGTGATTCGGGATTGGTACATAGTTTAATGCGTGTCTTTTCTTGGCGCGATCTGCAGTCCCATCCCAAGCTGGGGGCGTCCTGGGAAGGATTTGCGCTGGAGCACGTGCTGAAGGTGGTTGGTGAACGAGACGCTTACTTTTGGGCTACCCATGCGGGTGCTGAGATCGACTTGCTGGTGCCTCGTGGAAATCGTCGATGGGGTTTTGAGTTCAAAGTCAGCGAAGCGCCGCGTCTGACCAAATCGATGCACGTCGTGCTGAAAGACCTGCGCCTTTCGCATCTCTGGATCGTCTATCCCGGTACAGAATCTTTTCCGCTCTCAGACAAAGTCTCCGTATTGGCCCTTAAAGATATTTCAACTCGTTTGCCGAGAGGTTTGAAGCAGGGATCTTGAAATTACCCTACCGCCCAACGTAGCGCAGATTTTCATTCAGAGAGTTATAAGTAGTTGTATCGAGTTTTACGCTATTGCGTCGTGTTGTAAAGTCGGTTGTAGGAAAGTGTAAAGTTAGAACCATATTATTTAGGAGACGATGCGTTGGAACGTACGACCGTAGTGGGTCTCTGCCGATACGCCGCTGAATACTTTGAAGCCCCTGAAATAGTGCATCGACAAAAAGCGGGAGTATTTATCCCAGCGTATTTTCTGGTGTGCCATTCGATTGAGCTTGCGTTTAAAGCCTACTTAAGAAGCACAGGGGTTTCGAACAGTACGATCAAGAAACTCGGCCACAATCTTGAAAGGTAGTGCCAATTATGCAAACCGACACTGAATGGAATCAGTGCGGAATTTGAGAGGGCAATAAGCATTATTAACGAGTATTATTCTCAAAAGGAATTGGAATATATTGTCGTGGGTGCGAAAGTATTGCCGAATATGCAGCCTTTGATGCAGGGGAGCCAAAAATTATTGCAGGTGGTTAAAACCGAGACTACAAAAGCATTACACCGTCAGAAGCAGATATTAATAATGTCGTCCAGATTTTGGAGGGATGGCTGAGTTCCGCCACTTCAGGCGGCCCCGCCCCAACGTTTGGCGGGGGTTTAAGACGAACGACTTCCGCCACTCCTAATGGCTCAATCTACCGCCCCAGACCGTCGATCCATCTGTTACGCTTTGTACGGATAGACCGTGAGGCCGTAAACGAAGTCGTATAAGGTCGTAAAGATTTCGTGCCCAAGAAAGCCGATGCAAAATACAAGTTCTGGAAAATATTTGGACTCGATTAATGTGCTTTTAGTGTTGGCTCTGAGCCTTGCATGTTCCGTTGTCTATGCAAATGACTCAATGAACACCTCCATGCTGGAGATCAACAAAACGAAGAAAGGCAAAGTGCCATCGCAATACCTTACTGTGATGGGTTTTACGATTGGGAAAAATACCTTGAAGGATGTTACGGCCAAATTAGGACCCGTACGCGCAAGTGCTCCAGGTGAGGTTTGCTATGTTTCAATTGATCCAGCGGATCAAACAAGAGTTATTTTCAGGGCAGATTCTGTTGGAAGAGGGGGATGTAATTCAGGGAATTGAACTCATCGCCAAGGAAGCCTGGATCAGCAACGCCATTTGTTCTACGACTGATGCAGTTTCAAACTCGATAAATATTGGGGGCCATCTTCGACTTCATTCGTCAATCAAGGACATGCGAGAGCGACTGGGGCCGACGACTGATGAGAAGGAAGGTCAATTAAGATGGAGTTATTCTGAAAACGGGGCGATCTCGGGTATTCGTGCAAACTATAAAGAATCCAAGTTCCGCAGTATTTATGTTTATAAACATGGATTGGAGTCTTATGGCATCGAAAAAAGCACTTCGAGCTTGCTGATTGATATGTTTTGAAAGTATGGCTAAGGCTGGTTAACGTAGACGTTACAGGCAGGATCTAGAATACGACGTGGATCATGTGAGGAAGGATGGGTGAGCGGTTTAAACGACGCTCTTCCCGCCACTACGGCTTAGGCGGGCCCGCCAGAGGCGCAGTGGCGGGGAAAACCAATAAACCGGCCCATCGTTCCAATGCGTTAATGGACGATGGCCTAGCTCCACGAAAATAGGTCGCGAGGCAACCTACCGCACCTGTTCGACGGTGGCAGTGCGACTGATTATGATGCAGAAGGCCGTAAATAGACCCTTAGGCTGTAAACGAGGTTGTATACGGTTGTAAAAGCAATTTAACAGAGAGGGATATGCATCACGTGGATCGGAAACAACATTGGGAAGAGATCTATGCGACAAAGTCGCCAACTGAGGTCAGTTGGTATCAAACCCGACCTGCTATGTCGCTGGAGCTGATACGAAAGACAGATCTCGGATCCAAAGCGAATTTGATCGATATCGGTGGAGGCGTTTCGTCATTGGTCGATTATTTGCTGGACGACGGATATCGCCATGTTACTGTTCTTGATATTTCGGCGAAGGCCCTTCAGCGTGCCAAGGAGCGGTTAGGTTCGCGATCTCAACAAGTTACATGGATTGAGGCCGACATTACGCAAGCAGATCCTCCTGCCGCTGCTTATGACGTTTGGCATGACAGAGCGGTTTTTCATTTTTTGACGGAACCACAAGATAGAAAACGATATCTAGCGGTTCTCGAACGGTCATTGAAGATAGGGGGGTATGTCATTATGGCCACGTTTGCCAGTGACGGGCCTTCACGTTGCAGCGGGCTAATAGTCGAGCGTTATTCGGTGGAGACTCTCGCGCGGGAGCTGGGTAACCGGTATCGATTATTGGAGAGCTTGGAAGAGACTCATAAGACACCTTTTAATACAGAACAGAAGTTTGTTTACGGCTTTTTCCAGAAGACTTAAACGCGGATACAAATTTTTGGAGGGATGGCCGAGTGGTTTAAGGCGAACGATTTGAAAACCACTGAATGGCCTAATCTACCGCCCCAGACCGTCGATGCCTCTGTGACGCTGTATGATCTTGTAAGCCGTAAAGTGACCGTGAAGCCGTAAACGAAGTCGTATAAGGTCGTAAACGGGTAGGCAGAGAAATGACTGAAAATCTTTTGAAGGCTTTAGCAGTAATAATCACAGTGTGTGCGGCAATACCGGTCACATCAGCCGTTCTGCGTCGTCGACAATTGCAGCGATTGAGGTCGGGTCGAAATGCCAAAATTGCGCTTGATGCTTTTATCCAGCATCTCTCCAATTTTGATCGAGCCAGGGTGGAGGCGGTAGACCGCGAAATACAGGGACTTGTGGCGTCCAATTTCCCGATTATGCCGGAGGACCGGTTATTGGAGGACCTGGATGTTGATCAAGGGGAGTTAGATGCTTTTATTGAAGATCGGGCGATTGTCCCATCATCAAAGGATGCGACACGTGGCCCCACCTCCGCGGAATTAGCTATGGCAATGATTCGAAAGGACCAGAGTCAATGAGCCCTCGAGGTAATGGACTTTTAGCCAAGATTTTTGACTCGAGCATTGCCGAATTGTCTGAAGAAGAATTACGTGCGGCGCAGAAGCTTTTAAAGCAGCGGCTGACATTCTTACAAGGCCCTGCTGTAAAAGGAACCAAAAAGAAGCTATACGAGATTGAGAAAGCTTTGCATCGGCTCAGCCACAAAGACTAATAAGCATCGAGCAGCGATTGTAAGAATACATGGGTCATGTGCGGAGGGATGGGTGAGCGGTTTAAACCGACGCTCTTGAAAAGCGTTGTAGGGGTAACTCTACCGGGGGTTTACGCCTTCGCCAAACGCGCTGCCGCGCAGCTACGGCGGACGAGCCGCGACACTGAGTCGTTGGTGCGCCCCTACCGGCAGGCAGGCGCCAAAGACGTAATGGCGGGGAATCCCTCTCCGGCGTCGAAATGCGTAGGGAAACGAGGAGTTCTTTTATAACACCCAAATTTGGAGGGATGGCCGAGTGGTTTAAGGCGAACGACTTGAAAAACTAAACCAGCTCAAACCTACCGCACATTTCCGTCGAGTGGTTTGGGACTGAGTAAGACTGATTGGGACGTATTTAGACCATTAGCCCGTAAACGCGGCCGTAGTGAGCCGTAAAGAGTTGGGAGATAGGATATGGACTCCACTGAAGCTAAAAGATTGTTGGAATCCAAGGGTTTTAAAATCCTTGGAGAAGAACGGCTTGGAAACAATACGGGCTCCCAGTTAAAGCTCGCAAGCGGCCAGCGAGTCAATATCTACGATACCGGCAAATGGCATGTGCAAGGAAAGAACCCTGAAGAAATCGACTCGTTATTTGAGCAGCATGCTGGGATTGATGGAAATGGTAAGAAGCCCATATCTCGTGAGGTTTTTGTTGTTTATGGCCACGACCAGAACGCTCGGACGGAATTAGAAGCCATGCTGCTCCGATGGGATCTTAACCCATTATTTCTTGACCAATTACCTTCTGAGGGCCAAACTTTGATTGAGAAACTTGAGAAGTATCAATCGAGAGCGCAGTTTGCAGTAGTCCTTGCGACCCCTGATGATGAAGGGCATAGAGCTTCTCACCCTGATGAAAAATCTTATCGCGTAAGGCAGAATGTGGTGCTCGAGATGGGTATGCTATTGGCGCTTTTGGGAAGAAAAAAGGTTGCGATCCTTCTCAAGGATCAAGTGAAGACGGAGAGACCTTCCGATATTCAGGGGTTAATTTATATACCCTTCAAAGATCAGGTTAAAGAGGCTGCGCTTTCCTTGGCAAAGGAAATGAATTCTCAAGGTCTCCAGATCGATCTGAATAAGATTTGAAAATATACTCAATATGCGTAATTTTTGGAGGGTTGGCTGAGCGGTTTAAAGCGCTCGACTTGAAATCGAGTGTACGGGAAACCGTACCGGGGGTTCAAATCCCTCACCCTCCGCCAATTTTTGGCTGAGTCTACTTCCTACGAGCAAAGATCCACAGCCTCCGAAAAACGGCTTCACTTCAGAATATAACCCTGCTCGTTGAAACGCCTGCCGCATCGATTCAAAGCCTTCAAATGCTTTGGTGTATTGTTCGAGTAGTTCAAAACCCTCATCTGAACCAGCCAATAAGGACGCTAGGAACGGAACCGCGTGACGGACATAAGCATCGTACGGCCCTTTTAGAAAAGCATTCGATGGTCTACCAAGCTCAAGAAGTACAAACCGACCGGTTGGTTTGAGCAACGAGGCGATTAATTTCGCAAAGTCATCCCATTTCCAAGGCGGGACCAATTTCGCTCCAAATGTGCAGGTGATAGCATCAAAGCTATGAGTAGGAAATGAATACGAGAAAATTTCACTCCTGACCATAGTTACATTGAGAAAATTTAAACGGCGAACACGCTCTCTTGCTACTTCCAACATCTCTTCAGAAAAATCTACCGCCGTAATTTGACCCTGCTTCCCAATGGCGTCCAGAATAAAAGACCAAGATTCTCCCGTTCCTGTCATTAGGTCACAGACAGATGCGCCTTGAGGAAGATGAAGTGAATTAATTGCTCGCCTTCGCCAATGATCAGTAAGCCCGAATGAACAAAAATCGTTGACCCAGTATTTTCCCGACATTCTTTGAAAAATACTCTTCACGAACACTTGATCAAAAATATCCAGCGCAGGTACGTTAGACATCAGCCACGCTTCCTTTCGACATTCTCCTTGACCACTTGAAGTACTTTCAAATGCATCCTGTCCAAAATAAAACTTGTCCACAATTTCCAATATTCAACCGGCCATATTTCGTACTGATAAAGGGTGGTACCCGAAAGCTCCGTCCGATTGCCAGGCATTGGACGAAGGTTAAAGACTCCCTTCCGAACATTGAAATAACCTCGCAAATGGGGGGGATGAATGTCCTTGTATGGACTCATTTCCTTCATTGGCTCGGGTGTTTGAGCAAAACTGAACTCAAGAGTTTGCTGAGGAATATAGCGAGTAATTGGAGCATACACTTCACTATTGGGTAAATTGACCTTTAAGAATCGATGGTTATCGACACCAACAATCTCTGCACTTGTGGGGTATGTAATACCAGCTTTGAACAAGAACCCTTCGTGTTTGCCATAGATCATCTGTCTAGTAAGTGCTTTCCAGACTTGATTCGGCGGTGCATTTATAACAACCGTCGATCGAACTGTTTGCACGGGCGGTTGTAATTGACACTGACGCTCAACTCCTGTGAGAAGTGGATTTAGAAGGGCAATGGACATTAGCATGGAATGTTTCTGTCGTCGGCCTCCACGTTGGAACTTGTGTCCGAGCCATGCGCCGAAGAAACCGAGCAAGGCGATAATCGGAGAAGCCATAGCGATACAGATAATGCCCTCCATCTTCCATAGTAAGAGCAGGACAAGTATGAATCCAATGGAGCCGAAGGCTATCTTCATACATGAAGATAAAGAGCGCGACGTGTTATAGCTGTATAACATCGAGCTAAAAAAGGCGAGAGCTAACGGCGAATAAACAAATAGAGCCCAGCCGTAAACTTTAGAGACATGTACGGTGAGGTAAAAGAAAAACGCTCCAAGAAGACTGGTTAGCAGGATCGAGAGAAATGCGCTGAAAAAAGGCGAATCCAGAGATGGGAACAGGCTTTGCGTTTTGTCGTGTTCCGACGGCTCAACTCTATTTGTCCACTTGTCAAAAATCACATGACAATAAGGACATTCTGATAATCCATCAGCAGTTTCTTTTCGGCATGCAGGGCAGATGTGAATAAGAACCTCCTATGAGATGCTATTTTTCTGAATGGATTTAATTATCCAATTCTCGTTAGAGAAACTCCAACCTAAGAGACCACAAAGCATGAATCCGACAGCATTGATGGTTCCGTGCCAACGGGCCATCTGCGGTATTGTTATGACAGCCCAATCGAAATAATCAGTTACGCCATAAATCACCGCCAGCGTCATCCCGATAGCAATGGAAATGGAAGAGATTCGAAGCGCAATCTGAGACCGCCCATTAACCATACGTTGTGTTAAAAGAAACTGCATCGCTGCCAGTGTGATAAGTGTCGAACCGAAGAATATGATTGCAACCATTTTAAGCAGAGGAAAGAAGACAAATCCGGCGGCAATCAGAGGTGTTCCTAGCAATGCACCGGCGATTATCCACTTTCGTGCCCAAGAATCTTCAGGCAAACGTCCTGCCACTTCACCAGCCAAAATGGAAGCTCCAAATCCTGAGAAATGGAAGTGAACCGCAGTTAAAAGCACAATCGGTTCGCCAAACCCTCCGGGGTTAATGCCTAAGCGTGATGCAAACAACCATGCAGCACCGATAGGAAGATATATCAAAGCAGCCGTGTAGCATACGTGGAGAAGTCGCCAACCGCCATTAAGCAGGCGTAATAGAGCCATCAATCCCAAAAGTCCGCTAAATAAAAGCCAAGGTACAGTCAGACCTGCCGGCAATCGTCCGGGAAGCATCACAAATGACCCTACCACACCAACGGCTGCGAATGGATGGAGCCAGCGGGCGATTCTGAGTAATTTTGCCTGTCTGATGTCCAACGTTTGTCGATGAAGAAGTGTGAGACCCAGCGGGACGGCTACTACAGGCCCAACCAAAAAGAGCGTTGCAATCCAATCAAAGCTCATAGAGGTTTTTGAATCGCGGCAATGGCGAAAACGACTCCCAAATAAGCAAAGGCCAAGGTAAACCCAATGTCAGCTGGACGATTCAATTTCTTAGCGGCATCGTCATAATAGAAACGTTGTATGAACACGCGTATTCCCCAAAAGAGAGCCATCCAACCGCTCATGAACCGTCCTAATCCATGCCCACTTATTAATTCTTGGGGGTATAGGAAGCACATGGCCGCAAAAGCTAACAGCACCCAGACGATATAAACCGCATGGATGATAAAAACCTGCTTAAAGATAGGGGAAACCTTTATGAGATTATCTCCATAGCTCAGTTTTTTGGGAATAAAGATGTTTGCCGCTGCGATGACCAATTGGACAACACCGGCTGCCCATATCCACGGTATTAACGGATTCATAATGTTACCCCCTTTTGAAAATGCCAAATAATCAGACCCAAGTAGGTTGCTGCGAGACTGACAAACAAGAGAGTCAATAGCCAATGCCCAACGACAAAAAGAGAACCTTGCGGCCAATCTTTGTGCTGAAAATAAAAACAATCAACGCCCACACGGGCAGTCCAGAAAATACCGATAAATGCTGCAAGGCCAAGCGCGGCTTTATCTCCTCGGAGCATTTCAGAATGAAGGAGTAAGGTCAGCGTTCCAAAAGCCACAACAGTTAAAACCGTGAACGCGCCGTAAGTCCACATGAGCTTTCGATTAAATGGAGTCAGTTTCGCCAGATCTTGTTTCCAGCCTAAGCGAGTAGGAACCTGAAAGCTAGCGCCGAGAATGCAAAAGTGGCCAATACCTGCCAGCCAAAGTGCGAGGTTGAATAAATGTTCCATCGGTATTTGCATAGCGAGTCTCCTTTGTCCTAGATCGCACCCATTGCAGCCATAAACGGAACAACTATTCGAGTTACAAATGGGGGGTGAAACAACCAAAATGCGGGTCCAGCGGCGATGATCAGTGTGAATGCCCACCCCATAAAGCCTTTTCCTAGGCCAAGGCTCCGTCCAAAAGTCGACCGTTCAACGGCTAATCCGACTCCCTGCAACACAAAATAAGCAGCAGGCAGACCATAGCCACCTTGTGCCGGAAGTGAGATGACTAAATCATGGATCAGACCTGAACCCAGAAAAGCGACGAACATGGCAGCATCAGGCCCTATTCGTTTGTGTAATGGATGGAACGCCAGTCTGTGGGCGAGTTGACGAAATGCCAGATTCCATCGATGACTCCAAAAGTCACTCAACGACGTAGCAAAAAATGGATTTTTCATAATAGGTCGAGCAGCGATTCCAAATGTTTGCCAGAAAAGAGCAATGAGATGAAACGTTCCGAAATGCAATAGAAATATCAATCCAAATAGCCCAATCCAGCCGACTATAAGAGGATGATGAGGGAAAACCAATCGAGCAAACCCCCAGAATAGAGCGGCTCCTAAAATAGTCTTGCCCCATGCTAATAACCAAGTGTTCCACGTGGGCTTCGTCTCCAATGGTTTACCCAAAAGGAAATCGTCGGCGTCCATTCCTGGCCACAACAAAAAATAAGCCCAACTTCTTTTTAGATCAACTGCGTTAATCATTCGGACTTGCCACCATGTCAGCCATTTGAAACCGAGCCAAATCGATATGGAAAGAGCCCACATGAACACCCAAGGAATTAATGAGGTTCGATAAAGAATGGTGATACTCGGCAAGGCTATCAGAGGCAGCCAGCCAATCCAGACTGGGAGAAGTGTCTCAGGAGGTGTATAGCCTTTTACTGTGCAGGTTCCGCCACCCCAGCGGTAACGATTGCGAGCGACCCAGCGATACCCAACGTTGAGTAATAAATGAATGCCAGGAACGTGGCCGACGATATAGAGGGGCCAAGTCCTTTTGTTTTGCTTCAGCAAATGGAGCCATGCATCTGCGCCACCCAATACGCGATCATCCGATGTGAGTACTCGCATTTCTTGAAGTAATTCGTTGGGCGAAAGTTGAAGGCGATTCTGAACCCACTCCTCCTGCAAAGGTGCCAGATCAAAACCTTGACGATAAATCCAAGGAGTCATCCGGTGAATGATGCCTAGGCAGAAGCCGCAATCACCGTCAAACAAAACCCATCCTTTTGGTTCCATAACCATTCTCACAAGCGCGTTTTAATTCCACAGGCACGTAAAGCACACCACTTCCGTTTAGCTTCGTAGAGCATAAAAAGTCCGATTACAAGCACAATAACGGCTGCTACTATTCGTAATGTAGACCAGTTTCCCGGAACCACGAGAAGAATCGCAAATATAACCAAAGCGACAACACCCCCGATGGCTCTGACCCTACGTCCTTTCTCATCGATATTCGGTTCAAACATGGGAACTCCAGCGAAAATCTTTCCATCCAAATCCCTTGGGCGGTGGCAGTCCCTTCATAATCTGGTCGTTGCTGAAAGGTCTTTTAGGCTTTAGGTCATCGGGTAAGGATTCTGCGGAAGGCAGGGGGGTAACAATACCCTCAGAAAGGATTTGCAATTGTGCCAACGAAAGCAGAGGTATCTTCATTGTTAATTCAAACGCGATGGCTATCACTCTATGTAGAAAGATCGGCAGTCGAACCATAGGAGGTACTTTACCAACGGCTTTAGCCACCCTAGTGACTGCTTCTGTAAGCGATATTTCTTCAGGTCCTGTGACAGCGACGGTTTGGTGGGAGAGGCGGTCCTCTACAAGAGACGCTTCCAGAATGCGAACCACATCTTCTACGGCGGTAGGACGTATCGGTTTATCCTTCATGCCGACCAAGGCGAAGACAGGGAAGGTGTGAAAGGCATGGCTTAAGTGATCAAGCATATGATCGCCTTTGCCGTAAATGACGCCAGCTTTCAACACGGTATAGTCGAGTCCCGAAGAGCGTACGATCTCTTCAGCCGCCCATTTGGATTCGTGATAAGGCGAACCACAGTCTGGGCGAGCTCGTAAAAAGCTAAGCAAAGCAATCTTTTTAGCTCCGACCTTTTTGGCAGCGTTGACGACATTTTTAGTTCCATCGATATGGACCCGCTGATAAGTTTGTTGCCCGACTTCTCGATTGATGCCAGCACAATGAGCAATCGCCTCACACCCGCTAAAGGCGCTCACAAGTTTTTCTTTATTGTCTGTGCCGACAGGAGCGAAATGAGTCCGCGAAAGATTTCGGATCGTTGTATCTCGATAATCCAGCCCTCTTGCGATAAGCACCACCTCGTGACCTTCTTGCGTCAGTTGACGCGCCAATTGGCCACCGACAAACCCCGTTCCACCCGTAATTGCAATTTTCATGGCTTCATCTCCGCTGGTCTTTCCAGAAGTGCTGTGAAAGATTCCAAAAGTTCTAGCGCGATCTTCCGCATCGGACCCAGAAGCGGTAGACCGAAGAATCGAATCCCCAACAGAATTAATTTCAAACTCTTATCTAAGAGCTCACGGCTCTTCAATTGGCCAGGAGACCTGTCATAAAACCAAAAAAGAATAATACCCATCTGATAAAACCACATAACGCGCGGCAAACGACTACGTAAGCGTTTGTCGACAGCGGTATCGGACTCTTCAATCGCTTTTTGAAGATTTGCGATGTTGCTTTCACGAATGTCTCGAGTTTCTTCACTAAAGGGCGAAAGCGGACTCTCCGGGTCGTTAGCATTACGAAAAACACCATCTAGAAAATGGCGGTGAGCTTGAAGTTGATCCAGCTTGAAGCCGAGCAGCATCTTTAAACGTTCTTCTAAACTTTTAGTCTTTTGAAAATCGGGAGAAGCTACAAAGGCCTGATCACCCGCTTGAAGCTCCTTGTAAAATCGAAGGACAATTTCATTTTTTGTCTTGAAGTAATAATAAGCAGCCCCAGTCGCCACCTGTGCTTTTTCGGCAATCTGTCGCATGGTTGTATCGGTAAATCCTTGGGCCCGAAAAAGCTCCATAGCCGCTTCATAGATGTGTTCGCGGGTGGTGTCTGACTTTAGACTTTTACTTCCTTTAAGACGAGGACTCATAGACGTGCTCCTGAATACCTAGACTTTTGTTCATGGGGAACGCAGGCTGGCTTGTAAGATGCTTTAAGATAGCGAAGAAGAGGTTCGTCTGCCGGTAAGTTTAAGAACTTCGACAGAGAGAACCGGTTTTTCGATAGCAATTGAAATGCTGTTCGGGCTAGCGGCATAAAAGCAGGCCGCGCCAGGCGCAAAGACCATTCTCGATACTCTCGAAGGGCATAGAGGCACATGATCCATGCGTCGCCCTCCTTATAGATACCACCCTCATCATCCACCACTATCAATTCTTCCACCTTGCCAGATTGATGAAGGCTAGGAAAGCGGTTCGTCACTGCCGGTGTTCCAGCCGGAAGAAACTCTAAGGCTAGAAATATCGGTTGGCGAATCATCCACTGACGGGCCCAGGTGCAGATTCCGCAATTGGCATCGTAGAGGATATAAAGCTTCTTCATAAAAGTCCCCTTTAGAGTCCCGGCGCAGCCACTCGATCTGTTGGTGTCACGGGTGGACGTGTGCTTTCCAGTAGACCCTTTTTGCGTAGATTCGCAAAGATCAGCAGGTTGAAGAAGTGCATAAACCCAAGGACAAGTAGCACCATGCCTATTTTCGAGCTGAGGGCTTCAATGCTCGCAGCCACGGTCTGGGGGTAGATGCCCAGTTTCAGCATGAGCGATACGTAGCCAATGTTTACGAGATAAAACCCGACAACCAATAGGTGGTTTACAGAATCAGCCAACTCCTTATTACCTCCAAAGGCCTCGATCAAGAACTGGCGACCGTTCTTGTGCAAAGTCCTTGCCACCCACATCGTTAGGCAGATGCTGATAAACAGATAAGCTAGGTATGTCGGGACTACATACATTGTTTCGGTGATCATTGGAGCCTCCTTTGAATATATTTGAACGTGTTCAATAATATAGTACCCCCAGTCCGGATATTTGTCAATAGGGTGTTATTCGCATTTAAATTAAGAGCCTTTTATTAGGGTTCAAAAATGCTGGGATACTCGATCGTGTTGACGACGGAAGCGCATTACGGCCATCTCGACCGCACTGTGTTTTCGGAGGAAATTCACCACGTCAACCTCGATCATCAGCACGCCCACCCTTGAGACGCTGATCGACGGTGGTTCGACCCGAGCCATAAATGGAAGCCGTAAACAGGAAAATCAGGACGCTCCACCAAATTACAATTCACCGCTAAATTAGAATGAATTGCGATAATGGAGCTATGAGGATGGGAAAAGACTTGAAATCGTTTGTACGGGTAACCGTACCGGGGGTTCGAATCCCTCTCCCTCCGTTGTTTTTTGCCGGTCCATTCAGGAAGGAAGCTGTTAAAAATCAGGAGGCTTAAGTGAAAATAAAAAGATGGATACTCATTGCAGCCTTGATTGGACTTCAAAATGGATTAAGTTATGCCTCAACGTTCGTGGTATCGGACACGATTAACTATATCCAAAAGGCTACAGCCAGCGAATGTAATCTGACAAGCTGGACAATCGCAGTGGATCAGCCGAATCTAAGGACATCTATGCAGCAATACAAATGCGGCGGCGGGGTCTGGCTCGAATTCGTTCTCGCCGATAATCCGGTTATCACCGCCATCTCGCGAGTCACCGTCAATGATCCTCAGGCAAAACTCGGCAAGGCGGCCTTTCAAGCGCTCGATCAAAAACTTATCCAAAGTTTCAAAGACAAGATGCTGTGGAGTTGCGACCCTTTCAACGATGCCACTCGTGGACCTTCCTACAAATGTCACGGTTCTGATAAATTGACGGGCTCCTATGAGATTCGAATGTCTATGGATTTAAGCAACCCTTTAACCCACGATATACGCTTCCAAACTGTCAAGTCAGGACCGAAATAATCGCGGAGTACCTTAGACCATGAATGACAAAAACGATAACTTAATACGCACCGTAGAAAAGCGGCGAAGGTTGTCGCAATGGATTTCGGTTCTCGGCATAGCATTCGGGTTGTTCTTAGCATCCCGTGTTGTGTTAAAAATATTCACTCCGCCTCTGCCTTCAACGTCGCAATTTTTTATTGGAATGGTCGTGCCGGCGGCATTAATATTCGGGTCATCAATCACGGTCTTCTTCTTATGGCGGTGCCCTTCTTGCAATGCGCGATTGCCGGGTCTCTGGGTAAAGCAAAAAGTGTGCCCCTCGTGCCGCGCTCGCATCGCAATGGATGACACATCGCAGGCATAACAGATAAAACCATACCGTTCAATTCCATAAATCAAAGTGATCAAGCAACCGGACGAACAGAGGATGAGCTGTCTTGAAATCGTCTGTATCCGTAAGGGTACTGGGGGTTCCCCGCCAGCAGAGCGTTGGTGGGCCCGCCAAAGACGTAATGGCGGGGAATCCCTCTCCCTCCATTGTTTTGATAAAGGTCCATTCTGGAGACATGGGTAACACTTGATACCGGAGACATGGGTTACACATGTCTGCCGATGACTTTCCTTGTAATTCTCGGTGCCGCACCTAGTATCCCATGGTTTGTTTGCGCCATGTATCTTTGGCCGGTATCGTCAAACCCCACACATAAGGGTCCTCCTTTTATAGAATGGGCTTCGAAAAGCGTCCGTTAACCTTAACTATCCAAGGGGGACACACCATGATCGATCTGCAAAGTCTGGACTTTAAAATTCTTTATGAGTTTTCGCTGCGTTACGTGCACATCCTCGCGGGGGTGACGTGGATTGGGTTTTTGTATTGGTTCAATTTGGTTAACGTTAACTTCCAAAAGGGCCTTGATGCCGATCTGAAACCGAAAGTGAACCCGAATCTCGTGGTTCCGACGCTGTGGTTCTTCCGTTGGGGTGCTGTCCTCACCTGGATCACAGGCTTTCTGTATTACTGCCGCATTCTGACCAATGAAACGGCTGTGAACATGGGAACGCCCCTTCTGATTTGGATCGTCGTTGTTGGCGTGACGTATGCGATCCTTTTTAACGTCACCAAGCCCGAAGGGGCGCTTAACAACGGCAACATCCTGGCGGTCATCACCGCGGGGTTGGTGTCCGCGATGAGCGTCGCGATCTTTAAACTGTATGCCAGCAAAGGGGTCGCCACCAACCCGGCCTACATGATTGGTATCGGCGGGGCCTTGGGGACGATCATGTTCCTGAATGTCTGGGGCATTATTTGGCCTTCCCAAAAGCGCGCTTTGGGTCTTAAGCCGCTCAAAGAAGGCGAAGATAAGGCAAAGTTCGCCCGCCGCGCCTTCTTAGCATCCCGAATGAACGCATGGCTCTCCATTCCGATGCTGTTCTTCATGGCCGCCTCCTCGCACTTAAGCCTGATTCGTTGGCACTGAGCTCCATTAACGCGATCGGTTGAACATGTTCTGTAGGGCAACGAGCCGCTGCTGAATCTGCAATTCTAGTCGGGAACGCTAATTAGGAAGTAAATGAAGTCGACCTCTGAAGGACCCAGGCATGTATGGGCCGCCCGGCCTGCCAAAAGATAAGTCTTAAATTCACCATTTTGTAACATCCATTCGCTATAGTTTAGGCGCTTGCCCTCACCCCGGCCAGATTTGACGTGTCTCGCAGGCCAACTTTATAAGGAGAAATGTATGAATAGACCCTTTGTCATTCGAATGATCAGACTGCTACCAATGGGAGTCGCAATTTGCCTCATGACGGGATGCGCCACAGAGTCGAATCGCGCCGTTGAAGCCACGCACACGGCGTCTTCTAAAACCGCCTATTCCGGACCCAAAAGTAAATTGATGATCGGCAAGTTCGACAACCGCTCCAGCTATCTGCGGGGGCTGTTTTCTGACGGAGTGGACCGCCTGGGTGGACAAGCGAAGACGATTCTGATGGGACACCTGCGGGACAGCGGTCGGTTTAGCCTTTATGACCGGGACAACATGGAAGAAATCGCTCAAGAAGCCAAGATCACAGGGAAACAGCAGGCATTGAAAGGGGCGGATTTCGCGATTACCGGTGATGTTGTTGAATTCGGACGCAAAGAAGTCGGCGATACTCAACTGTTCGGCATTCTGGGCAGCGGAAAAAGGCAGGTGGCTTATTCCAAAGTGACGCTGAATGTGGTGGATGTGCTCAGTTCGGAAGTGGTTTATTCCGTCTCCGGCGCCGGGGAATACCAATTGAGCAACCGCGAAGTGCTCGGCTTTGGCGGTACCGCCGACTACGACTCCACGTTGAATGGAAAGGTGTTGGATTTGGCCGTTCGTGAAGCGGTAGACCGGTTGGTAGAAGGTATGGAACAAGGAAAGTGGAGGCCCACCAAATAACTTGAAGCTTTTATTCCTTGCTTTATTGCCGCTCGCGCTGTTGACCGGTTGCGCAACAGAGAAAACCCTGTATTCGTGGGGTCATTACGAAGACTTGGTGTATACGTCGTACGCTAAGCCGGGCGCCGTCTCTCCCGAAATGCAGATCGAAAAGCTGGAGCAGGACTACCAACAAGCACGGTCCTCGAATCAACCTGTACCTCCTGGATGGCATGCCCACCTAGGCTATCTTTACTATCAAACCGGCAAAGTGGATCAGGCCAAGCAAGAGTTCGAAACGGAAAAGCTATCTTTCCCGGAATCGAAGGTCTTCATGGATCGATTGTTAGCGAGGCTCAAAAAGTCATGAGTCTCCGACACGTTTCGCTAACGCTGGGGGTTGCTTGCTTAGGAATATTTGTGAGCGGTTGTGCGACGGCTCCCAAATCGTACGACTACACCAATTTGCGACAGAGCCGCCCCCGGTCCATTCTGGTTCTGCCGCCGGTGAATCAGAGCACGGACGTTCGGGGGAGCTATAGCTATTTATCGACTGTCACCAAGCCACTCGCAGAATTGGGCTACTACGTCTTCCCGGTTGCCTTAGTCGACCAATTCCTGAAAGAAAACGGCCTGCCGGCACCGGGAGAAATGCATCAAGCTCCGCTTAATAAATTCGCCCAAATATTCGGAACGGATTCGGTCCTCTACATTACGCTCGTGTCCTATGGGGCGAAATACCATGTGGTGAATAGCGCCGCGACCGTCGAGGCCAAAGCTAGGCTGGTGGATGCTAGATCCGGTCTTTTGCTTTGGGAAGGTAAAACCACGGCTCAGCAGGTCTCGGGCAATAGCGGCGGAGGTTTGATCGGATTAGTCGTGGAAGCGATTGCTACTCAGATCGCCTCTTCGGTTGGTGATGCATCCCACGAAATCAGCATGGATGCCAATACGTTGCTTTTCACCGGACATGGACTCTCCTCGAACGCCCACGCCACCGGCAACGGCGGCCCACCCCTCCTATACGGACCCTATCGGCCGGAAGGACAAACGGCTTATCAATAACGTGGGATACGGAATGCACACGCCTCTCTGCCTTTTGTGTTTAGTGTTAACACAACGTTTACATTCGCTTGACCCCGTCGCTGCTACAACCTATCTATAGTAATTCTGAGATTCCATTGAAACGGAGTCAGCCCGATTTAAATATGAAACTGCATATCTTTGTGGTTTACCTATTGCTGGCCGTCGCCGGCCCGGTATTTGCAGATGGTTGCCTGATTGGCCGAGTAGATCCCCAATCCGCAGCGCAAAGGGCCGGCCTTCAGCGGGGCGATGTAATCGTTCAAGCTGCGAGTACGACTATCCGCGGTATCGAGGATCTCGTCGCGGTCGTGCGTTCGGCCGGCGAATCCTTTCCCATGAAGATCGAGCGCGGCAGGCAGAGTCAGGAGATCACCGTTTATTTGGATCCGCCAGCCCCGGAGCGTGCACGCTTAGGTGTTGTTTGTGACGAAGACTCAAAGGCGGGCTATGCACAGTTTTTTCGAGACGAAAGAAATGACACGTTGACCTTGGAGGGTGGGGCGGCCTTCCCGCTGAGCGGTATTACCAACAGCGGGCCCGGAGGCTGGGACTCCCGCATCGGGTCTACGGGATACGAAGCCGGCGCGCAGTACATGCATTATGTCGCGCCGCGATTTGGGGTTGGCGTTGACCTCAACTATACCGCTAGCGGCACAGCCTCTTCTTCGAGCTTGTTTGGGCCGACCGCGCAATCAACCATCCGTTACGATTCGTTCGCGCTCATGGCGGCTTTCCGATGGAATAAACCAGCCCATGCGATCATTCCATTTATTCATACTGGCATTGGCCTGCATTATTCCAGGCTGCAGCTGGATGTCGCACCGAGCCCGACGGAAGGGCTGGGTTACATTCCGGCATTTCAACAGCCCGCTACAGCGGTCAATGACTGGGCCCTCAGCATCGCATTGGCTTTGGGCTTTGGCGTCGATTATTTTGTGACCTCAAGTACCTTTGTCGGCTGCGAGGCGCGCGTTCAATACCTGGGCCCCGCGTCCTACGATGGAGAAAATCAACCGGGCCTGGTGGTGGAGGATTTCAAAGGATCGATCTGGCAAAGCCATCTCCTAGCGCGAATTGGCTGGAAGTTTTAAAGGAGGGAACGCTGGTCATTAAAATTCGGTGTTAATGGGCGATATCGATAGAGACGGCACCGCCGGAGGGGGACCGCAGGCCGGACCATCGTTCACAGTTCGCAATGCATTTTGAGTAATCGCTTTGAATAGCACACGAACAAGCGTTGGAGGTATCGCAGTTGACGGCGAGACAAATGGAGTTAGAGAAAAGGGTGAGTAGTTTCGATCGCATGGGGATTCAGACGGTTGATTATCCAATTCTTTTGCGCATTGGACTAGATTAACTTGCCTGTTTGAGATTATCGAGCATCAGCTTAAAGTGTTCCGCGCGTGTCGGTATAATGTGTGACTAATGACTTTGATCCTTTAAGCAGTAGATAAACGCATAAATTCCCAGTATGAACCGTTTCATAAAACAGGGCACCTTTAGTTTCGTGTTGTATTACGTATCGAAAATGAAGTGGAGAAGGGAAACTCTCAAAACTCTCGGTGTCTGGGACAACGCCACGGCTACGGGACGCCGCTTACTTTCTTACTTGTAAGACCGCCCAAAAGGCTACGGCACTCACACGCCAGCTTCTCGCCATCGGACGTCAACAGGTCGTGTCGCTGCACATCATAAACTTAAATGACCTCATTAAAGAGGCGTTACCTTTTAACAACTTTTGATGCATGACGTCACTCGATATCATCATGACCTTTATTTCGTTCGTCAGCAGCGGATGGGCGGACCTTCTTTGGGCCGGATTGGCTTCGGTGCTGTTGGTTTACCGGCGGCGATTTTACGAAGCAGCGGTAGTATTTTCGGGGTATTCTGTCGGGGGCTCGCTGGTGCTTTTTCTGCAGCCGTTCTTTGCCCGGCCGCGTCCGCCGCGGATTGATCAGGTCGAATCCTACGGGTTTCCCAGCGGGCACACACTCAGTACAACGGTGTTGGTCACGCTTCTCGTTTGGGCCGGTTTCCGCGTTCATCCCGACGGGCGAGTGCGGTATACACTGCTGGCGATCACGATTTTGGCGGCCGTCGGTACGAGCCGGATCTACCTGCGCGCCCACTGGCCGGTAGATGTATGGGCCGCCTACGCCTTTGGATTGGCCTTCACCGCGTTGTGGGTCCGCGCTACGCGACGCTTAAAAAGCGACTAAGCAACATTCCCGGCCCCCATTTTTAAGTTATCGTCTAATAGGCTGACCATGCGAGAAATAAAAACAGGCTTGGGTCGTTGTCGTGTTCGCAAGGGGACTGCGTATCCCAGCACCTTACTGATTTCAGCGAACAATGATGATCGGGTCGACCCCATGCACGCACGGAAAATGACCGCAGCTCTCCAAAGAGCTACGTCCGCCGGACATCCCATTCTGTTAAGGACGTATTATGAGGCCGCGCACGTGGGATCCGGCATGAAAAAGCAACTCGTAGAAGAGTATGCCGAGCGCTTGGCATTCTTGATGAATGAAATGGGCTTTATAAACGAGCATCAAGGATCCGTATCGCCGGCGGGTGGTACAATATCCGTGCTTGAACACTCCGGGGTTCGATAAGGGAGATTAACGATGACTTGTGCGATCCGCCGATTGCTTTTGACTCTACAGGGAGGCCCTATGGCGGCATTTAAACGTCACGTCTTTGTCGTTTCTACGCTTGTTATCTTTTTGCTGGGACAAGGACATTCAAAGGAGAAACATATGACTGAACAAGCCATTTTAGCGGGTGGATGTTTTTGGGGGATGGAAGAACTATTTCGAAAACAACCGGGTGTATTGGCGACAGAGGTTGGCTATACAGGGGGGACCGTTAAAAACGCCACCTACGAAAACCACGAAGGTCATGCGGAAGCGATCAAAGTCAGCTTCGACCCCACCAAAACCTCCTACAAAGCGCTATTAGAATTTTTCTTCCAAATTCATGACCCCACAACTAAAAACCGCCAGGGCAACGACCGAGGCACGTCCTATCGTTCGGCGATTTTCTATGCCAATGACGAGCAGAAGAAAACGGCAGAGGCGTTAATCAAGGAAATCGACGCGTCCGGAAAATGGCCCGGTCCGGTGGTCACGGAAGTCGCGCCCGCGTCAGAGTTTTGGACCGCCGAGGCCTACCATCAGGATTACCTGCAGAAAAACCCTGGCGGCTATACCTGCCATTTCCTCCGTCCTAAATGGAAACTCAAATAGAACAACCCGGGCAAACGACCTCTAATCGGGGGTATTTCACGCCCGGGCAGATTTTATTGGCCAGCCTATTCGGGGGGTTACCCGCGGGTTTGTTTCTGTATCGCCATAATGCCCATCTGTTCCAAAAACCCAAAGACGGGAACCCGGTGTTTGCGATTGGTATGGTCCTTACGATTCTGGGAATTGGAGCCGCGCTTTTCGTCCACGGCGCCATGGCACAGAGTATCTTTCGTACGTTCGGTCCAATTTCGGTGATTCTGCCTTTTATTGTGACGAAGCAAACCCAAAAAAATGATCTAAAGCAGTACCAAGAGGCCGGGGGCCTTAGGGCTTCTTGGGGCTATGCGCTGATGGCTGGATTCGTTTCGCTCATTGGGGTATTAGCAATCGTGCTGCTGTCAGCAATGGTTATAAGTCACTCGGAACAAGATCTTACCTAGACTACCGACCGCCGTTTAAGTTGATCGAAACCTTTACCGGCTCAGTCCATCCAAAAAGAATGCGTAAGCGCGGAAAAACAGCCCTTTGTTTGGTTGATGTTATCAATCGCATGGACTTTAAAGGGTCGGAGGGACTCGTGCGGCGCGCCACGGCTATGGCGCCGCGGATCCGTCTCCTGAAAGATCAAGCCGTACGAAGCGGTGTACCGGTTATCTATCTCAATGATAATTTCGGAAACTGGAAAGCGGACTTTAAGACGCTGGTATCGCATTGCGTTCGAGAACCGAACCCCGGCCAACGGGTAAGCCAGATCCTCCAGCCGTCTCCCGATGATTTTTTTATTCTGAAGCCTAAGCACTCTGCCTTTTACGATACGTCCTTATCCATTCTGTTATGGAACTTAGGCGTCACACATCTCGTGCTCACGGGTGTAGCAGGCAATATCTGCATTTTGTTTACAGCCAGCGACGCTTATATGAGGGACTTTCACTTGACAGTTCCGAGTGACTGCATCGCTTCCAATACCCCGGCTGAAAATCAGTTCGCACTTAAGACGATGAAACAAGTCTTCGGAGCCGATATTAGGCCCAGCCGCATGCTTCGTTTTTAATTCTAGCTCCCAGTCACTCCGCTCACCCGGAACGTGTCACATGAAAGATGGTCAGGTATCGAATGTCTCTTAAACCCCCTTCATCATTTGATTTAACCCAGCGTTCGGCGGGGGTTCTTCTGCATCCCAGCTCGCTGGCTACCCCCTACGGCATTGGCGATTTAGGTCCGGCCGCGGAGAAGTTTGTCGATTTTCTAAAGTCGGCTGGGCAGCGATGGTGGCAAATGCTTCCCGTGGGACCTACCGGCGAAGGCCATTCGCCTTATTCGGCCTTCTCGGCCTTTGCCGGCAATGCGCTGCTGCTGAGCCCGGACATTTTTTGCGACGAGAAACTTTTAAGGCCGGAGGAGCTTAAGGAGCTTCCCGGCCCCTCGGACAACCGCGTCGATTATGCCGCCGCGCTGACGTTTAAAACCCAGCTTTTTCGAAAAGCTTTCGCCCGGTTTTCCGAATCTCGCGAGTACCAGGCTTTTCTCGAAAGAGAAGCGGATTGGATTGGAGACTACGCGTTATTCGCCGCCTTGCGCGATGCTTACGGGGGGAAATCATGGACCTCTTGGGATTCGGGTCTTCGGCGTCGCGAAAAGCAAGCGGTAAAGGACGCACAGACGCGTTTGTCGGAGCAGATCCGCTATCACCTTTTTCTCCAATTTAGTTTTGATCGGCAATGGTCCCGATTAAGGACATACGCGCACCAGCAAGGCGTGGGATTGATTGGCGATACGCCGATTTTTGTGTCCCATGAAAGCGCCGATGTATGGGCACATCCGGATTTGTTTCATCTCGACCGTAAGGGAAACCCGACCGTGGTTTCCGGGGTACCGCCTGACCTGTTTTCAAAAACAGGGCAGCGCTGGGGAAACCCTCATTACCATTGGAAGCGATTGGAGCAAACCGGCTTTGCCTGGTGGATAGCGCGTTTTCGCAAGCTGTTTAATTATTTCGACGTGGTGCGGTTGGATCATTTCATTGGGTTTTATCACGCGTGGGAAATCCCCGCGCGCGAAAAAACGGCAGTCCGCGGCCGGTTCGTCCGAACACCGGGGGAGCGGTTTTTCAGACGCGTATTAAAAGAACTCCCTAGCGCTGTTTTCATCGCCGAAGATTTGGGGGCCGTAGTTCCCGGCGTCACCCGATTACGCGACCAATTCAAATTTCCCGGGATGAATGTGCTGCAGTTCGCCTTTAACGGCGATCCCCAATTCAGCACCGCGCTTCCATATCAATTTAAGCCCGACTCGGTGGTCTATACCGGAACTCATGACAACAACACCACCCTGGGATGGTTTCGTTCGGAAGCCTCGGCTCAAGAAAGAAAAAATATCGCCGCTTACCTCAATAAGCCCCGTCCGCAGATCCCGTGGGATTTAATCGTGATGGCCTACGCCTCCATCGCCCGAACGGCGATAATTCCCATGCAGGACGTCTTAGGGCTGGACGAACGCGCTCGAATGAATTTGCCCGGAACAGCCCATGGAAATTGGGGTTGGCGGATGAAGTCAAACGCGATAACACCCACTCTAATTAAGCGACTCAAATCGGCTTGCTCAATTTACGGGCGGTAGTTCAGCTCGAAGGTCTAATTCCCAGACGTCTGGGAGACGTACAGGAGGGTCTTCGGTCCGGAGAAGACATCCCCACCGGTTTTAATGCCTCCGCGATTCCGAGTCTCCACACCCCCGTCAAGGCGTGATGTTGCCCTCCAAGTTGCCTCTTGTAATTCACCGAGTCCCTCGCTAGACTCACAGGGCTATGAAAAAACGCATCGTAAAGAAGCAGAAGACCTTAAAGAAGCCGCTCAAGGCGCGTAAACAACCCAAATTAACTAAACCGACGGAAAAAATAGGGAAAACTCCAGCTCAAGCGGTGGGGTCTATCAAACCTTCTAAGACCGTTGCCGCAGCGCCGCAAACCGAAGCCGACCGAATGGCGGCGAAGCAGCGCGATATTTCTGTTTCCGAATTCTTCCTTAAGAACCGGCATTTACTGGGTTTTGACAGCGCGAAGAAAGCGCTGCTCACGACCATTAAAGAAGCGGTCGACAACAGCTTGGACGCCTGCGAGGAAGCCAAGATTCGTCCGGAAGTGCATGTGCGGGTTAAGCAGCTCGAATCCGACCGGTTCCTGGTTGTTGTCGAAGACAACGGCCCAGGCGTGGTGCGAGAGCAGATCCCGAAAATTTTCGGCAAACTGCTGTATGGCTCGAAATTCCATTCGATGAAGCAGGCGCGCGGCCAGCAGGGAATCGGGATTTCCGCCGCGGGAATGTACGGCCAGCTCACCACGGGCGTCTCCACCAAGATCACCTCGCGTATTTCGGCTAAGAAGCCGGCGCACTATTTTGAGATTCAAATCGACACAGCCAAGAACGTCCCCACTATTCTGAAAGATGAAATCGTCGCCTGGAAAGTGCCGCACGGCACGCGTGTCGCCATCGAACTCGAAGCCAAATATCAAAAAGGCCGGCACTCCGTCGAAGACTATATCCGCCAGACCGCGATCGCTAACCCACACGTGCATCTCACGTTCGTAGGGCCGGAAGGGGAGAAATTCGAATATAAACCGGCATCCACCAAACTCCCTGTCGCCTCCCGGGAAATTAAGCCTCATCCGCACGGGATTGAACTCGGGATCCTAATGAAAATGCTGAAAGCGACGACATCGCGCAAAGTGGGCGCTTTTCTCAGCCGCGATTTTGCCCGGATGTCCTCCCGGGTCGCCGCGGGTATTTTGAAGCAGGCCGGTATTCCCGCGGACGCTAATCCTAATGTGATCGGCCACAGCGAAGCGGACAAACTGTATCGAGCGATCAGTGCCGCTAAAATTATGAACCCGCCTACCAATTGCCTTTCACCGATAGGCGAGGCTGCGATGCTGGCGGGAATTAAGCAGCGAGTCGACGCGGATTTTTACACGGCCCTCACGCGCCCCCCGGCGGTATACCGCGGAAATCCTTTTCAGATCGAAGTGGCATTGGCGTACGGCGGTAAACTCCCGCAAGATGAACTCGTCGATTTGATGCGTTTTGCCAATCGCGTGCCCTTGCTGTATCAGCAGAGCGCCTGTGCGATCTCAAAAAGCGTTTTACAGACAGCGTGGCGGAACTATGCCGTGGACCAATCGAAAGGGGCTTTGCCTTCCGGCCCCCTGATGATTGCGGTCCATATGGCCAGTGTGTGGGTTCCCTTTACTTCGGAATCCAAAGAAGCCATCGCGTCCTACGCCGAGATCATTCATGAGATCAAATTGGCTCTTCAGGAGTGCGGCCGCCGGCTGGAAGCCTTTATCCGGAAGGGCCGTCGTGAAGAAGAAGCTATGCGCAAAAAGGATTACATCCGCCAGTACCTGCCGCACATCGGAATTGGGCTGCGCGAGATTTTGGAATTTAAGCAGAAGGATCAGCAGCAGGTCTTAGCGCTGCTCACCGCTATGCTGGAAAAAGAGAAGGATTAATCCGTCATACCGGCGAAAGCCGGCCCTCCACACTTCCGGCGGGCCGGGTCGCCCGTATTGTGGAGACCTGGTATCCAGTCGACTTGATGTACTGGACCCCGGCTTCCGCCGGGGTGACGGCCTAAAAATTATGGATAAATCCACCGCCAAACTCATTCAAGAGCTGGCAGAAAAACTTTACAAAGACATCCTCAAGAAGAACATTCCGGCGCTGAATTTCCCTGTGCGGAGCCTTGAAAACGTCATTTACGACAAGAAAAAGGGATTTTTCGAAATCGGCGATCTCACCAAAGAACGCTCTCTGACGGTTAATACGGTCAAGACGTTCGCCCAAACGATCCGGATGATGGCCTTATCGCACGAGATCGTCAAAAAAGACGATATGGCGACTAAACGGGAAGCCTACTATGTCTCGAAGAACTGGGGCGATGCGCGATTCACGGAGCAGCCCGAATCCGACGCCATCATGGACGATGTCGAAGCGCACTTCCGGATCAACCGGGAACGGATGGGATTTATTCCGGAAGAAAAAGGCGGCGAGGTCGCAGGAAAACTCATCGTGATCGATAAAGATCCGGCAACCGGCAAGGAGCTGCGGATCGACTGCACCCAATTCGGCTCCGGCTCCTATTCCATTCCGATCGCCTGCGAAGACCTTAAATTTGAAACCCACGCCAAGTTCATTTTGGCGATCGAAACGGCGGGCATGTTCCAGCGCTTAGTGAAGCACAGCTTTTACAATACGGCGAACTGTATTCTCGTGTCGATGGGCGGCGTGCCGACCCGCGCCTGCCGGCGCTTCATCCGCCGGTTGGCAGATGATAAGAAGCTGCCGGTTTATGCGTTTGTGGATGGCGATCCTTACGGCATTACGAATATTTACCGCACGCTCAAAGTCGGCTCCGGCAATAACGCTCATTTAAACCAGTATTTCTGCGTACCGCAGGCGAGTTATTTAGGGGTGACTCCGCAGGATATCATCGATTTTAAGTTGAAGGACGCAACGCACCCGCTCCAAGAAGTGGATATCAAGCGCGCCAAAGATGCACTAAAAAACGATCCCTTTATCCGGATGCATAAACCCTGGAAGAAAGCGATGGAGCAAATGCTCAGCATGGGTGTACGCGTTGAACAGCAAGCCTTCGCCAAGCACGGCTTAAACCACGTCATCGAGACTTATCTTCCCAAGAAGCTTAAGAATACGAGCAAATTCCTGCCTTAATTCGGCCGCATTACGACTTTAATCCAGCCTGCTTCTTTATCGTTGAACCGCTTATAAGCGTCGGGCGCGTCCTTGAGTGTTAAGCGATGGGAAATCACAAAGCTCGGATCGATTTTTCCATCGATAACATACTGCAGAAGCCGCTTCATATAGCGATGCACGTGCGTCTGGCCGGCGGTCAGTGTTAAAGCCTTTGCAAAGATCGCGCCAAAGGGAAACTTATCAATAAATCCGGCGTAGACGCCCGGCACCGACACATGCCCGCCGCTGGCACAAGCTTGAATCGCTTGCCGTAAGGCATAAGGCCGGTCCATTTCCAATTTAACCGCTGTCTTCACGGCGTCATAAGCTCCTAAAAGCCCGTCGCCATGCGCTTCCATCCCCACCGCATCAATACAAGCGTCCGGCCCTCTACCGCCTGTCAGCTCTTTTAAGGCGTCCTGAACATCTTGTTTTTCGTGGTCAAGGACTTCGACATCGGAATTTGCTTTGGCCAAGGCGAGCCGTTCCGGAACATTGTCGATGGCAATGACCCGTTCCGCTCCTAGGAGATAAGCGCTCTGGATGGCAAACTGACCGACCGGACCGCACCCCCACACCGCCACCGTATCGCCCGGTTTAATTTGACAATTATCCGCCGCCATAAAGCCGGTCGGAAAGATGTCCGATAGAAAGAGGACTTTTTCGTCGGGAATGCCTTCCGGAATTTTCAGGGCTCCTGTATCCGCATAGGGGACGCGAACATATTCGGCTTGACCCCCCGCATAGCCTCCATACAAGTGGGTATAGCCAAAAGCGGCGGCGTTGCCATGGCCATACATCACTTCGGCGCCCGCGGCATTCGGATTGCTGTTATCGCATAACGAAAATAATTCCTGACGGCAGAAAAAACAATTGCCGCAGGAAATATGGAAAGGAATGACGACGCGGTCTCCCACCTTCAACGCTTTATTGGCGGAACCTACCTCCACGACTTCACCCATGAATTCGTGTCCGAGGATGTCGCCCTTTTGCAGCGATGGGATCTTGGCATTGTAGAGGTGAAGATCGGAACCGCAAATCGCGGTGAGCGTGACTCGGACGATGGCATCTCGAGGGTTTAATAGTTTCGGGTCGCTTGCAGCGACAGACCGCATATCTTGTTTTCCATACCAACAGGTTGCACGCATAAAAGCCTCCTAAGCGTCGAGGACGGCCGGTTGGCCGTCGGTCGTGGGAATTTCGCCGGTTTCCAATAACTGTTTGAACCGCCGCAGCTGTTCGCGAAGAAGCACGGCAGGTTCTTTAGCCGTCAACTTCGCAATTAGAGAACCCAAGGGACCCCCGGGGGGGTTGTACGTCAGGGTGAGTTGAACTTCGGTGCCCCGGCCGGTGGGACCCTGCTTAAAACGAACAGAACCCGCGTTTTCAAATTCCGACCCTGGGAGAGCGCGCCAGCTGATCAGCTGATTGGGAAGGTCTTCAATGAGTTCGGCTTCCCAGGTCAGCGGTTTATCTCCTGGTCCCACAGCGGTCCAGCGGGAACGGCGATCATCTAAAACCTCCACGCGGCTTAGATTTTTGCAGAAGCGCGGAAAATGGGTGAAATCTCGCCAGTAGCTGTAGACCTCCTCGATCGGCTTGAGGAGCGTGATCGATTCCTGGAGGCGAATGCCTCCGAAAAGAGGGGTCGAGGCCTTCTCTCCACGTTCATCAGCCAGGGCCACGCCGGCTACGTGTTCTTTTTTCGAGGTCGCATTAAGGGGCTTATCAGCGGTTTGAGGGCGGTCATTCATAGAGAGTCTCCTTCGGTCATTTTAGGTACTCCTAAATAGGAAACCGCGGGGAGGGGAATCGGTTACGAAAGAGGGTAGTTTTTCGCCGCCTCTAAGTTTTTTTGAATAGGGCCTAAAGAGACGTGATACGATGAGAGGATATGCGGTCCTCAGAAGCCATCAAAACTGAAATTGTGCAGCGGTTTGGATTTTTTCCGCCCTTTTACGAGTCGGCGATGAACTATCCCGCTATTCTTGAAAATCTGTGGACCCAGACGCTTACGGCCTATTTGGATAACCCGCTTCCTGCTCTTTTTAAAGAAAAACTCGCCGCCTTGCTGTCCCGTTATTGCCCCGTGCCATACACTTTGGTGTGTCACACCGCTACGCTGCGGCCGCTAGGGATGACCTCGGAAGCTATTGCGACGCTACTGAAAAGCCCAGTGCCGGAATTAGAGGCGCTTAAGCAGATTATTCATAAGGCCCGGGCGAAAACCCCCCGGCCTCTGGAGCAGTGGCCCGAATCCGATGTGGAGATGGAAAACGCTTTGCTGCAGCTGGCGATGGCGATCTATCAAAATCCGGAGGACAATTTAAACTTTCACACAGACCTCAAACAGCTAGTATCGCCGGAAATGTACGACTACCTCATTCTGTTCATCGCTTACAACAAAACCTGTCTATCGTGGGCCGAAGCGCATCCGGAGCTGTCCTATGAAGCGGATCAGCGTGCCCAAGAAAACCTCGGCCCCCTGCTAAGGGACCAACCGGAATTGGCCGAGTTCTTTCGCGATTATCCGCAGCATTATCAAAGAAGTCTGAAATGGCGTCAGCAGGAGAAAAGCCTGCGTAAAACAGAAAATCTTTTTCAGTTATTAGTCGAAGGCGTGATGGATTACGCGATCATTGTGATCGACTTAAACGGCGTAATTACGGAGTGGAACGTCGGAGCCGAGCGGTTGCTGGCCTATCCGCCCCATGAGGTGTTAGGAGAGCCGTTTGAAATCTTTTTTACCCCAGAGGACCGGGCCGCCGGGGTTCATCTGCAGGAGCTGGCTACGGCTCGCGTCAAAGGCCACGCCCGGGACGAGCGGTTTCATTTACGCAAGGATGGCCAGCGTATCTGGGTGAAAGGCTTCATGAACGCGATCAAGTCGGAAGACGGGACGCTCCAAGCGTACGCCAAGATCATTCAAGACGTCACCGAACGCAAAAAAATTGAAGAAGAGCTAGCCCGATCGAATGAGGAACTCGAAGAACGGGTAAAAAAACGCACGCAGGAGCTGGCCCATTCCCAGAGCGCTCTCCATCAAGCCCAGAAATTAGAAGCGATTGGCCAGTTAGCGGGCGGAGTGGCTCATGACTTTAATAATTTGATTACCGGCATTTTGGGAATGAGCGAAGAGCTTAAAGAGTCGCTGCCCCTGGAAGACGCTCGCCGGGAGGATGTAGCCGAGATTATTAAAGCAGCCAACCGGGCGTTCGCCGTTACCCGACAGCTCCTGGCCTTTGGGCGCCGCACGGTTACGCAGCCGCGGGTTGTGGAACCTAAGCTCATCGTCACCGAACTCCACAAACTGCTCCTTCGGGTTCTGCACGAGGATATCGATATTCGGTTGAATTTAGGTGAGACAGGTCGAATTCGAATCGATCCTGGGCAATTTGAACAGATCTTAATGAATTTAGCGATTAATGCCCGCGACGCTATGCCGAAGGGAGGAACATTGACCCTCGAAACGGCGGATGTCATCTTGGAAGACGGAGATGTAGGGCGGCATTTTCAAGTCCCCGCGGGTCCTTACGTGATGGTGAAGGTCAGCGATTCCGGCCATGGAATGACCCCTGAGGTAATGAGCCATATGTTTGAGCCGTTCTTTACGACGAAGGAAAAAGAGCGGGGTACGGGATTAGGGTTGGCCACGGTCTATGGGATCGTCAAGCAAAGCGGTGGGGATATTCATGTCTACAGTGATCCGGGATTTGGCACGTCGTTTAAAATTTATTTTCCGGTCGTAAAGGCGGAAGTCCTGGTCCCCCCCGATTCAGCAGTCGATCCATCGCCCCGGGGACACGAATCCATTTTAGTCGTGGAAGATGAAGATATCGTGCGGCGCGTTGTCGTCAAGCGGCTCCGGCAGGAAGGGTATTCTGTCGTGGAAGCACGAAATGGGCAGGAAGCGGTCCAGTCCGTAACGTCCGGAGCGCTGCAGGTCGACTTGATCATTACCGATGTGGTGATGCCGGGCATGACGGGAAAAGAAGTGATTGAAAAAATCCGCCAACTTCGCCCGGATATTCCCGCTCTGTATATGTCAGGCTATCCGGAAGACATTATTGCCCACCGCGGCGAACTCGTGCCGGGAATCGATTTTATCGAAAAGGGCGATCTGTCCTCCGGCTTATCTCCCAAGGTCCGTCAGATGCTGGACCGGAATCCTAAACAGAAGCCCCCAGCTGCCTAGAAAACTCGACTTATGGAACACACCGCTCCCTTGAAGCATCGCTCACGGCTCATCCTCATTTTAGGGTTGTTAACGGCCCTCTGTCCGTTTTCCATCGATATGTATTTACCGGCGTTTCTGCAAATCGCCGATGCGTTCGGCGTACCGGTGGCTCGGATGTCCTTGTCATTGTCCGGGTTTTTTGTGGGATTAGCAGCTGGGCAGTTGTTTTATGGTCCGTTAGTTGACCGGTTTGGAAGAAAACGGCCGTTATACGCCGCCTTAGCCATTTATACGGTCACCGCCGTGGGGTGTGCGATAGCGAAGTCGATTGATACGTTAATTGTGTTCCGATTTCTTCAGGCGATTGGAGGCTGTGGGGTCAACGTCGTGGCCATGGCGTTAGTGCGGGATTATTTCACCGGCAAAGAAAGTACCAAAGTGTTCTCTCTCTTAATTCTGATTCTGGCGATTTCGCCGTTGTTCGCTCCCACCTTTGGAGGATTTTTGACCCACGCGTGGGGCTGGCGGTCGATCTTTTTTGTATTGGCGGCCATCAGTGGGGCGCTCGGGCTGGCGGCCTATTTCTTTTTGCCTGCAGGAAATCCACCCGATGCCGCTCATCCCCTTCGTCCCTTGCCTATTCTCCAGGGCTATCTGGCGATAGCGAAAAATCCCGCCTTCATGACCTACGCGCTGGCCGGGTCTTGGTCGTTATGCGGTTTGTTCATGTATGTCTCCAGTTCCCCGATCATTTTTCTGCAGATTTTTAGGGTCTCGCCGACCACTTATGGGTGGTTGTTTGGGTGTATGGCGATTGGCTTTGTGGGGTCGAGTCAGTTTAATTTTTTACTGCTGAAGCAGTTTACGACTGGGCAGATTTTGCGAGCGGGACTGATCGGCATGGCGGGCGTCGGGTTGATTTTCTTTGGGGTTACGGCGGCGGGGTGGGGGGGACTTAAAACGACCATGCTTCTGTTGTTCTTTTATTTGGCCTTTTTCGGCATTTCCAATCCGAATGCCGCCACTCTAGCATTGACCCCTTTTTCGAAAAATGCAGGCAGCGCGTCGGCACTCATGGGATTTCTGCAAATGGCCATTGGCGCCATCGCTTCCATCAGTATTGGATTGTTTAAGACGACGGGATTGACACCCTTAGCGGCGATGTTTGCGGCGTCAAGCTGTCTCGCGCTGGCCACATTTCTAATTGGAAGCCGATCCATCGTGGAACCGCATCCGGATCCCGCCACCTCCGAAATTCCCCCGGTCATTTTGGAATAACGTGGATAAAAAGACGCTGATTCAGCCGTTCGCTCTCCGCTTGGCGCGCTTTTTTGTTCAACGTCCTTGGCTGCTGATTTCGTGTGTCGTTTTGTATGTCGTGGTGCCGGTTGATTTGGTCCCTGAAGTGTTTTTAGGTCCGATCGGCTATCTGGATGATTTGTTTGTGATGCTTCTTCCACTCGTCCTGCGTGAATTCGTCAAAAAGCATGATCCAAAAGAAATCCCCAACGAGTAGCTGTCAGACCCTCGCCGCCGCTCGCTGCAGATCCTTCACAAATTCGTCAAAACTTTCCTGTTGAGCTTGCGCGTCCGTTATACGCAGGAGTGCGGACGGATGGGTGGTCACCCAAACGCGGGATGCCCAGGGACTGGACAGCGCCCGCCCGCGAACCTCCGCCAACGTCACCGATCGTCCTAAAACGGCTTGGGCAGCGGTCACGCCGAGGCAGACAATCGTTTGGGGACGGATCAAGTCCATTTCGGCCTCTAACCAGGGGCGGCAGGCCCGTTGGTGGGTCCCAGACGGCTTTTGGTGCATCCGAAAGTTCTTTTGCTGAATAAACCGAAAGTGCTTGACCACATTGGTCACGTAGACGTTCTCCCGGGCCAAGCCTGCTACAGTCAATGCCTGATTCAGCAGCTGACCGGCGGGGCCGACAAACGGGCGGCCCTGCAGATCTTCCTCATTTCCCGGCTGCTCGCCTAATAAGACGATGGATGCCGTCAGGGGCCCTTCGCCAAAAACCGTTTGCGTCGCCGTCGAACACAAATCGCACGCCGTACACCGCTGCGCCGCGTGTTTGACGTCCGGCCATGCCGCCCCGGGAGGTACCAGCGGCGCCGCCGAGCGAGGCTGCATTTTTTCCATCGCCGCCAGGCGTTCGGGGACCTGTTTCAGCAGGGTAGGAATTAGGGAAGCTTCGGGCAAAGTGGCCCAATGGCGAACCGGCATTTCCTGCTTCATCATTTTTATTTTTACGCGTGCCGGATTAAAGATCGAGGCATAGTAGGTTTTCCAAACGGCCTCAAGCGGATCTTGACCGGGAGCCGCTGATGCGTCCACGCCCGGTCCATACTGCAGGGCCGTTCCATCCCATGAAGCCGTGGCGTCGGGCGTCAGGATGGCCCACTGCATCGAGCCAAAGCGGGCGACAAAAAACGGTACGGCGCGTATCAAAATGAAGTGATCCGGCCGGTGCCATGCGACGTACATTTTTCTGGAGCCGGTCGTGACTTCCCGGAAGCGAACAAAAGCGTGCATTTTATGAATATCGCGGCGGACGGCCTTTTCCATGATCCGCAGCCTCCGGATCACCGGGTCCGTCTCATAATGGAGAAGATGAGGTTGCCCATGGGTGAGTCTCCAGAGAATGTCATACAGCAGCTGCCACCGGTCGGGGTCGCGATGACACGCTGTTGTTTGAGCCAGTTTTAAAAATGATTTAGGAATGGTGAACGATAAGGGGGATGCCGCGGCGGACGGCTGAGGAGCGGGAATTAACTCGAGGGTAGATTGGGCCGTGGCCGTCCAAAAAATCTCTGCCGGAGGTATTCTTTGAATCAGAAAATTCCGCGCTTGGCCTCGCCAATCAGAAAAGGTGCTGACCTGGGCGGAGCGCATTAGAGCTGTCCCGTCAGCGCTCCGGTGTAGGCGTCTAGGAGCTCGAGTTGGCGAGGCTTTTGAAATCGTTGAGGCAGCGTGAGTTGATCAATGGCTTTGGCATCCGGATGATGATCGGTCGCGACTAAGAAATGGCGAATTTTTCGCAGCGGCACCCGTAACATCGAGATATCTTTCAGCGACAGGGCGTGAAAGCGGCGCTCAGAAATTAACCGGTCTACGGTTCGCACGCCTAAGCCGGGCACCCGCAAGAGCTGTTCTCGAGACGCGTGGTTGACGTCCAAGGGAAAAAGTTCGCGGTGCCTCAAGGCCCACGCTAATTTGGGATCGATATCCAGGGACAAGTTTCCGGCCGCATCGGTGGCTAACTCGTCGACCTTGAATCCATAAAACCGCAGCAGCCAATCCGATTGATACAAGCGGTGCTCCCGAACCAGCGGCGCGGCGGTCAGCGGCAGCGTCGGATCGGCTTTCGGGATCGGGGAAAAGGCCGAGTAATACACCCGGCGGAGGCGGAACCGTGAATACAAATCCGCGGCCTTCGTGAGAATGAGCCGATCGGGCGTAGGGGAGGCGCCGATAACCATTTGCGTACTTTGTCCCGCGGCCGCGTAGGTTCGCGCAGTCTTTATAAGCCGATCGCCGGCAGATTTTGGGGCGGCTTGGATCTCCGATTGAATGGCGTCCATGGATTTTTCAATATGCGCGTGGGTTTTAGCGGGTGCGAGCTTGTTTAAGTCGGCTTGCGTGGGCATTTCAATATTGACGCTGACGCGGTCGGCATAGCGTCCGGCCTGTTGCGCGAGTTCGTCGGAGGCGCCGGCGACAATTTTTAAATGAATATAGCCGCCAAAGCGATGCACCTCGCGAAGGGTTTTAGCCACTGCGATCAGCTGCTGCATGGTGTAATCCGGGGTTTGAATCACGCCCGAACTTAAAAATAAGCCTTCGATATAATTCCGGCGATAAAAATCCAGCGTTAGGTCGACGACTTCTTGAACGGTGAACTGGGCACGCCGGATATCGCTGGAGACTCGGTTGACGCAGTAGCTGCAGTCGAAAATGCAGGCATTGGTAAAGAGAAGCTTGAGGAGAGAAATACATCGGCCGTCCGGCGTATAGCTGTGGCAGATGCCGGAGCCGTTGCTGTTGCCCAGCCCTCCGGCCGGCCGTTTCCGGTAGGCGCCGCTGCTCGCGCAGGAGGCGTCATACTTCGCCGCGTCGGCTAAAACTTCAATTTTTTGAATGACGTCCATATATCGATCATACATGAGTATGATAAAGCAAGTCACCTCCAAAAGTTGCACTCGTGTCCGGTTAAAAAGCCTCCTCCCTTTTGAAAAAGGGAGGTCGGGAGGGATTTGTCGTTTGCGACGGAGAGGCAAATCCCCCTATCCCCCTTTGTTAAAGGGGGGAGTCCTTTAAAGAAACATCGCGCTGCTGACTTGCAAGCTGGAAAAGATTTGGCTAGGATCGTGGCTGTCGCTCATCCCGCCAAAACTTGTAAGGAGATGTGCATGAAACGCTACGAAATCAGTCTTATCCTCCTCTCCGGATTATTGCTGAATGGCCGCGGTCTTTACGCCGTGGCCGACGAGCCCAAAAACATCGGTATGGCGGCCGATCCGATGGCACAAATGATGATGAAATACGGCTCCCCAAATGATCGCCACAAAGTCCTTGAGCCGACGGTTGGAAAATGGACATGCGTGATCAAAGGCTGGATGAAGCCCGGTGACAAGCCGGAAGAAGCCACCGGAACCGCGGATATCAGCTGGATTTTAGGCGGGCGGTTTTTAAAACAGGAATTCAAAGGCAGCTGGGCCGGCCAACCTTTTGAAGGCATGGGACTCACGGGGTACGACATTCTGCGTGAAGAGTACCAATCGATCTGGGTGGATAATATGGCGACTGGGATGATGCAGGCCGCCGGATTTTATAATCCCAAAACCCGAACCATTACCACGACAGGCCAATTCAGCTGCCCCATGACCGGTGAAAAAGCCCGCTGGGTGCGCTCGGATTTGAAGATTAAATCCAATGACTCGCATGTTTATACCAGCTACTTCAAAGTACCGGATGGGAGAGAATTCAAATCGATGGAAATCACGTACACCCGCTCAAAGTAAAAACACACCCCTCCCACCCTTGTGGGGGAGGGCTGGGTGGGGGGCACGTCGGACGGCAACACCCCCATCCTTGCCTCCATCCCACTCTATTTTCTTAGGAGGATGGCCATCGTCCATTAACGCATTGGAACGATGGTCCCCCATCAAAGGGGGAAGGAGTTATGAAAGAGTCCTTTATGACCCAAAAAGTGGCGGTCGCTATTATTCACGGAATCGGTGTGCCTGATCCGCATTTTGCGGAGGGCATGATTTCAGAGCTTGAAGAACGGTTGACTTCGCGGCTGCAGGGCCAAGCCGTTAACGCAAAGGCCGAATTTGTTTTTGAACCGGTGCTCTGGGCACCGGTGATTCAAGATGAGGAAAACGCCCTGTGGTCACGTCTCAAAGAAGGCAATCCCTTGGGATTTGCCACCCTGCGGCGATTCATCGTCGATTTCGCGGCCGATGCGTTGGCGTATCAACCCACGCCGCATGATCGAGGGGTTTATGACGGAATTCACAAGGTGGTGGCGCAGTCCTTCAAACGGCTGGGGCAACAAGCCGGCCCTACGGCGCCTCTGTGCATCATTGCTCATAGCCTAGGGACGGTTGTCGCGAGTAATTACATTTACGATTTACAGGTCTATCCCAAAAAGAAATTAATCTCAGCCTTAGTTCGTCGTGCGATGGGCAAAACGCCTCTGGATAAAGGGCAGACCTTGGCGGGCTTCTATACCTTAGGCAGTCCATTAGCCCTCTGGACCTTACGGTACGACGACTTCGGAATGCCGATCGTCGTTCCGTCTCCTCAACTTCGAAGCCTACATCCGGATATTTCCGGCGAATGGGTCAATTATTACGATAACAGCGACATCATCGGGTACCCTTTAAAAGCGATCAATGACATTTATAATGCGCGGGTCACTGCGGATAAGCCGGTGAATGTCGGCAATATTCTGACGAGTTGGAACCCCGCCTCCCATGTCGCATATTGGACAGACAACGACATTACCAACCCCTTAGCCGACAGCCTGGCGGCCATTTGGCGCCAAGCCAACGGCATCAAAGTGCCTTAACCCCTGGAACTTTTCGTTTCGAGCTTCCGTCTAACCTCGAGACGTCAGAGATCCAACCTTAAAGGAGACTATTCATGAAAACCCAACTGGCCATTGCCGTTCTTACTGCCGCTTTAATAACCCCCGCTCTCTGGGCTAACGACGCAGCTTCATCCGGAATGTCCGCTCCGGAAACCCATGGTTCCGATAGCAGCGCGACGAAAGCTCATAAGAAACATCACAAAAGCACTCACCACAAGAAAACAAAAAAAGCAGAAACAACCTCGAGCGCTTCTGAACCCGCAGCCGCTCCCACAGCGCAATAAATCCTGCCCCACCCACACAGCAAACGGCACATTAAAAACGGCGACCAGCCCCCCTGGTCGCCGTTTTTTAACGGCTAGACGCGATTAGGGCGCCAGAGGAAAAACTGAGGCTGCGTCGCGTAACACACCTGTCCGGTATGAAAATTATCGCCGTCGAGAATTCTTAATCATGAGTCATGTCGGTATTAAAAAGGACTCCCCCCTTTAGCAAAGGGGGATAGGGGGATTTGCCGTTTCCGTCAAACGACAAATCCCTCCCGACCTCCCTTTTTCAAAGGGAGGAGCTTTTAAGCGTATGTCTGTTATGGATGGAGGGGCCGGTAGCCGACGGGCGTACCTCGCCTTACTGGATTAAGGATGCAGGGCGGGCCACAGCGGCACAAGGGATTTGGCGAGGGCGGCGGTGATGCCGGCCATGGCGGATTGGTTGTCGTAGCCTTCATAACTCATCCGGCCGGACCAGAGAATTGAAGCGGTTTCGACGTCGACCATGCGGGCGATCAATGAGCTTTGAGCTGCAGAGGTCACAACCTGTGAATCGGGAACGCCGATCGGTCCGCTGTATGTTGAGACATTGCTGCCCCCGACCGGCGTCACCGTGCCGTAATGGGTGTGACGCGGCGTGGTGACCAAGAAACTTTGACTGGGCACATTCGAGGCAACCGTTCCGACAAAAATCGCATCCACGCCTAAAATCTTTCCAATTTTCTTGATGGTGGATGGATCCAACATGCTGTTTGCCGCTAGGTGCTGCTCTTGAAGCAGGGACTGTAGGCGTGACCGTTCCACCACATCCGCTCCATGACGAAGCAGGTCCTGCGTGAGCAGGTCCGCCGCCACATCCCCACCTTCTCCACCGAAGCTGGACACCGCCACCCGGCGGATTTTGCTGAAATCGGCATGGGAATTAACGGCTACGTCCGGTGACGCGCACCCCATAAAAAAGACAAACAAACTGAATAACAGCGTGAGGAGCAGGTTATTCCGGATAAGCATCATCGAAAAAAAAGGAGTCATTGGCTTAGTTGATGAATGTGCTTTTCAGCCATCTCCCGTTTGCTCGGATCGGTCTCAATGGCAAGATAACTTTTCCAGGATTGCAGGGCGGCGGGTTTTTGCTGCTTCTTTTCATAAATAAGCGCCAGCATCGACAGCGACTCCCGGTTATTCGGCTCGAGGGTGAGAGCCTTTTGAAACGCGTTTTGGGCGTTATCGATGTCGCCGACTTTCCGATAAGCAAATCCTAAATGCACCCAGAGTTCCGGATTAGAAGGGTTCGCTTTTACGTTTTGTTCTAAAGTCGTCACGGCGTCTTGTTTATCTGTAGACGCCGCAAATGCCGGACCCGTCACCGCCAGACAAAGAAGCATTAGAAAAGTAGTCATGGATGTATTCTACCACCCTCGAAGAAATAGCTACAATCGTTTAACAACCGTTTATCGTTTAACGTTTGTCGTTTATGGTTTACGGTTACCACAACGACAAACGATGAACGCTAAACGATAAACGTCTTTTTCTGATCTTCAACGGAGGCCCTTTCATGAAAGTTTCGTTACTGACCGCTCTTCTTTTTACCGCCACCCTTTCCCATGCCGCTCTCCAATCTAAGACGATTGACTACAAAGAGGGGAAGGACGTTCTCGAAGGCTATCTGGTGTATGACGACGCGACGACAGAAAAGCGGCCGGGAGTGCTGGTCGTTCATGATTGGATGGGCATTACCGATATAACCCGAAAACGCGCCGACGAGCTGGCACAGATGGGGTATGTGGCTTTCGCGGCAGACATCTATGGCAAAGGCGTGCGGCCTCAAGATGCCAAAGAGGCCGGGACTCTGGTGACTTTCTATAAAGGAAACCGGAAGCTGCTTCGCTCCAGAGCCAGCGCCGCCTATAAAACGCTGGTGGCGCAGCCCCAAACCGATGCGAAACAGACGGCCGCCATCGGATTTTGTTTCGGCGGAACGACCGCCTTGGAACTCGCCCGCATGGGCACCCCGCTGACAGGAGTGGTCAGCTTCCATGGGGGACTCGATACGCCCACCCCGCAAGATGCAAAAAATATCAAAGCGAAGATCCTGGTGCTCCACGGCGCGGATGATCCGCACGTCCCGCCTGAACAAGTAGCCGCCTTCGAAAAAGAAATGCGGGATGCGGGCGTTGACTGGCAGTTGGTCAAATACGGCGGCGCCGTGCATGCGTTCAGTATTCCGTCCGCTGGAAACGATAATTCCACCGGCGTGGCGTATAACGCGGCCGCCGATCGCCGTTCCCATCAAGCGATGCGAGATTTCTTCACCGAGCTGTTCAAAAAGTAACTCATCACGGAACTCCTTTCCTTCATCGTTCCCGCTTACAACGAATCCTTCGAGATTCGAGGGACTTTAAACGCTATCTTTACAGCCGCGAAAGCGGTCCAGCGCCCTTTTGAAGTGATCGTTGTAAACGACGCGTCTACCGATGACACCGCCGCCATCGCCCGCGAATCGGGCGCCCGCGTCGTGGACGTAGAGCTGAGGAAAATTTCAGCCGTTCGCAATGCCGGGGCTCGTCAAGCAAAAGGGGACGTATTCTTTTTTGTGGATGCGGACACCCGGATTTCAGAAGCCGGGCTTCAATCGGCGCTGAAAGCCCTGGATAAAGGCGCTATCGGTGGGGGAGCCTGGGTTCAATTTGCTGAACCCATGAGCGCGTCGATTGATTTTACGATGCGGATGTTTGGACTGGTGTATATGTCGTTTTTGGGGTGGGCGGCGGGGTGTTTTGTTTTTGCGCGTCGCTCGGCCTTCGAGGCGATCGGCGGGTTTGACGAATCGCTCTATGCGAGCGAGGAAATCGTTTTATCCATGGGCTTAAAGCGCCAAGGCCGATTCGTGATTTTAAAAGAGCCTGTCTATACATCGGGTCGTAAGCTCCGGATCCGTTCTCCCTTAGCTGTTGTACCCTTCGTTTTTCGCTTTCTTCTCCGAGGGCCTGCGATGCTGCGCCAGCGACAAGGTCTGGACTGGTGGTACGACGGGAAGAGAGAAAAATAAAAAAAGCAGCGCTGACCCGCTGACTCGCTGATTGGCTGATTAGGATTCTAATAAGCGAATCAGCAAATAAGCCAATCAGCGAATTGGAAAATCAGCTGCCTCATTGTTTTGCCTTCCCCCAAAGAGCTAGTATCGAAGTATCAGCTTATTTCAAAGGAGACTGCATTTATGAAAATGAATCTGTTGGCAGCTGGGGCGATTATTGCGGGGCTGGGCACGGCGTCAGCGTGGGCGGACACCGGTAAAGCGCTGATTCATAGCACGAGCACCTCTACCGTCGTGAGCGGTATGGTGACGCTGCAGGATACGCCTCAGGGTCTGAAAATTGATGCCGATGTCATGAGTGCGCCTCCCGGACTGCATGCCTTTCACATCCATGAATTTGGCAGCTGCGACGATCAAGCCAAAGCGGCCGGTTCGCATTACAATCCGGCGGGCCATCAGCACGGAAACACGATTAAAGACGGAGTGGCCAAAACGCATGCGGGCGATTTCGGAAGTCTCACGATCGATGCTAAAGGACAGGGCACGCTGCATGCCGTTATTCCCGGCCTTCAATTGAGCAAAGGCGATATGCCGGTGGCCGGCCGCGCGTTTGTTCTGCATGAAAAAGCCGATGATTTCAGCCAACCCACAGGCAACGCCGGCGGCCGTATCGGCTGCGGCACGATCATCATTACTGGCAAGTAAGAAACATCTTACGGCATAGGGGAAATGCAAAAAGATTAGAGCAAATAGGGGAATAGGACTATAGCTATGAGCCTTTTGTGCTATTTGGTGTGATCTTTTTGCAATTCCCCTTATGCCGTCTCCCTGCCGTTAGAGCGACTTCATATCAATCACAAACCGGTATTTCACGTCGCCCTTCATCATTCGTTCGTAAGCGTCGTTGACCTTTGACATCGGTATGACTTCCACATCGGCGGCGATTTTTTTCTCCGTGCAGAAATCCAACATGTCTTGGGTTTCGGCAATTCCGCCAATTACCGATCCAGCCAGCGTCCGTCGTTTCATAATCAACAGATCCGGATTCACTTTATGCGCTTCAGGAGGAACGCCCAAGAGCACCATTGTCCCATCGCGTTTTAATAATTCGAGATAGGGGTTGATTTCCATCGGAGCGGAAACCGTGTTGATGATCAGGTCGAAATGTTCGCGCTGCGACTTAAAAGTGGATTCGTCTTTAGTGGCAAGGAAGTGGGCGGCGCCTAAACGGCGGGCGTCATCCGCTTTGGACGACGAGGAACTCAAGACCGTCACCTCAGCTCCCATCGCCGCTCCCAGTTTGACCGCCATGTGTCCCAGTCCGCCCAAGCCCATGACGGCAATGCGCTGACCCGGACCGACTTTCCAATGCTTGAGAGGGGAGTAGGTGGTGATGCCCGCGCAGAGTAAGGGGGCGATGCGTTCTAAAGATTGCTTGGCCGCCACCCGCAGCACATAATTCTCATCGACGACGATCTGCGACGAATAACCGCCTTTGGTCGTTTGCCCGTCTTTATCCTTGCTGTTGTAAGTAAAGGTCGCGCCTTTTTCGCAGTATTGCTCGACGCCTTGTTTACAGCTGGGACAGCTGCGGCATGAATCGACAAAGCAGCCCACACCGCCAAAGTCCCCGGGCTTAAATCGTTTTACGCTTGTCCCGATGCGGCTAATACGCCCGACGATCTCGTGCCCCGGAACCATCGGATACACAGACCCTCCCCATTCATCCCGCACTTGATGAATATCGGTATGACAAATCCCGCAGTACATAATATCGAGGACCACATCATGCTCGCGCGGTTCGCGGCGTTCAAATGAATAAGGGGTTAATGCGGCGCCGGCTTTATGCGCGGCGTAGCCTTTGACGTGAAGAGCGTTGAGAGTTGAGCTCATGATGAAGACCTCCGGTCATTTTCGTCATTCCCGCGAAAGCGGGAATATAGTCGTGGATCTCCGCTGACAACCGAGGAGATGAAAGCTAATTCGATTATACGCCCGTGAGGAAGGCAGAAGTCAAGATACGCCTCATCCCCTCACCCCTTCTCCCGATGGGAGAAGGGAAAAAGGAGAACTCTTTTAATAAAGTTACCATCACCCCTCTCCGATCGGGAGAGGCCGCCATACTGGGGCGAGCCTCGCCTGATCTTTCGGCGGGGGCAGGGGTGAGGCGTGCCGTTGTTTAAAATGCCTTGGCTTCTACCGTCAGTGGGGGAATTGTTTTATCGACGAAGGGGAGATACTGCAGGATAACCGAAACCTGTTGGTGATGGTTGTCCACGGCGGTTTGGGCGACGGTGGCTTCGACGGCCTCTTTCCGATATAACATCGAACTGTCGGATGCAGAGGCGACCACATCGACGTGTTTGTAGTCTTTGTCGAGATCCTCTTGAACGTGTTGCACCAGCAGAGATGTTTCCGCAGACGCGGTCGGCCGAAATTGGATTTCCACTTTGCCCAATTTTCCGGCAGCAAAATCGAAACGGGCCTTGGCCGGCACTTTATAAATAATCAAATCTGACAACGTCCGGTTGTCGGTTTTCGCTTCAAAATCCGGCCACAGCATCAATGCCCATTCCTTAATGCCTTCGATCGGATTACGATCGGCGGAAGTGGTTTCCAACGAATGTCCTAACGCGCGTTCCACTTCATGAACCGACATTTCGAAAGTACTCCCCATAAAGGCTTTATAAGGGCTCGCGGTGGCGAACGGACCGTACGCCTGGGCTTTCACATACATGTAGCCCGATCCCAACAGCAAAAATCCCGTCGAGACGGCGACCCACTTCGCATGCATCATGACTTCATGATATTCATGTTTAATCCGGAGCACGGCCGCCGCAATGGCTCCTGTCAAAATCGGGAATGCGGCGATGAAATGAATGCTGTGATGGGAAGATTCCTTCAACCCAAAGAGGCCGATCCCCATAAACAGCCCCCACAGACTCCACCAGACGATGGTCCGATGCATGTGCATGAATTAAAAATGCCCCGCAAAGGATGATTTTTCAATGGAAAATTCTTAACCGCGGCCTCACCCCGGAAGCCTCATCCCCAACCCTTCTCCCGGTGGGAGAAGGATAAAGAAAAATTTTATTAACGGGTATTCCTTTACCCCTCTCCCACCGGGAGAGGCCGCCACACTGGGGCGAGCCTCGCCTGATCTTTCGGCGGGGGCAGGGGGTGAGGCATTTGTTTATAATTCCCTCATGAGGGCCAGAGTGGAGTTCTACATCATTTATCAGTTAACCGGCTATCCTTTGCGGATGGAAGAGGCTGATCTTCCGCCGCGTGAGATCGATGTCACGGGCATTCCCTTGTTTGAACTACAGCGAATTTTTCATGCGGGTCCAAACAATCGCCTCCTCGAACGCCGCCACGTCAACGACGAAAAAGCCAGCCGCTTGCAAGCCTTCTGTTCGGAATCGATTGATACAGCCAATTATCGGTGGGAATTCTGCGGGAAATGGTCCGACCAAGAGTAACGACAGCCAACGGCACGGCGTGAATAGTGAATGGTTAACGGCGACGGCGTAAATGGTGAATGGACTAGCTACTATTCACGCCGTTGCCGTTAACCATTCACGATTTACGCCGTTAGAGGTTTCTACTTTTAGCGTGCAAGACTGATTGGGCGGGGAATTCCTGGGAGAGCGACGACATGCGGGGAATTGCGCAAAAATTCTTCCGTTTTCACGCAGGTCACTGCAACGCGAGGGCAACGGCTGACGAAATTGCACATCGGGGTTTCGAATTCGGAATACTGCACTTCCGGTTGTGCCATCGAGCAGAAGGAAGAATCGGTGGGTTCGCGAAACGTGGAATCGGCAAACGCAAACGACCCGCCTACCCCAGTGCAGCGTTCCTTAAAATCCATCAACTGCCCTTCCCATTGCCGGAAGGCTTCGGCCCGGGCATGCGATCCATCAGGATTGCAGGCCAATTGAACCGTCTTATCCTTTAAGCAGGCCACTTTAACCTGATTATCCGGGACCTCTTTTATAGGAATACCCCGCGATTGGACACAGCGGGCTTCGGCCCCGATGACTAAGCCTTCCGCGTTGTCGACGATAATCCCTGTCGAGGGAAGTGCGGCCCGCGCCCAGCTGGAGCTTAAGGGAAGAGCAGCGATCAAAATCCAAGTTGTTTTTCTCACACTCTGTAATACCTCCGATCGATTACGAGCGCAAGAACCGATCATCCCCCAAATACGGCTTTTTTCGTTGATTTTTCTGTGTGAAATTGACTCATCAAAACGGTTTGTATTTTAAGCCCGTTTTAAGCGTGAGAAATCGGAACACAAAGGCTTCTTAAGTAAATCCTTAACAGACGTAAACGCTGTTGAGAAAACGTGACCCAGAATTGAGAAAAGCGTGCACTTTCGCGTGCTTGGATTCCAAGTGAGTCAAAGGCCTATTCAGCAGGGTGTTAGACCTAATAAAAATGAAAACTCTTTTTTAACCTCTTCGTAACGTACTTCATTTAGACTTTACCTACGCGCGCGCGTAGAAAAAAATGCTGAAAAATCTGTCGCGATTTATGGTGTTCGTGTTGGTCCAAAGCTTTGCGGTCAATCCAACCGTAGCGGCCGCCGGATCTTTTCGCCCTTCTCGCCTCTTCCCAGGAACAGTTGGAACGTCCCTTTTTTCAACACAAGCAATAGTCTCGCAAGGTGTTTGGGATATCCCTATATTGGGTCATTTTTTGCCCATTCGCGGGCTGCCGGTAACGAGTTTGGTTCGAGCGCATGGAGTCAATAAGGGTTCATTGATAGAAAGCTTCGGCGGGGCACTCAAGCGACTCGGAATTCGGGATGAAAAAGATCAACACAATCTAGATTTACTGGGCCCGCTGCACGCGAAATTCGAAGAACAAGCCCGCGACGAAATTCAGGCTGGCACGGCGCGCCGAGAAAAAAGTGATGGGAAAAATGTTCAAGTGATCGAATATGATCTGCCCCAGGGCGTCGCCGCCTATCACCTTGCCAATGCGGATGGGTCGGTGCTGGTGGTTTTGCGAAAAGGGTTATTGCCTGACGCACATGAAGAAGCCATTTATCATGAAGTCCGAGAAGCGCATTGGATGACCCAAATCAATCCAGCAACGGGTAAGGTCTACACCCAACCCGAAGCACATGTTCTCGCCTCGTACGATGAGCATGAAAATTTTTCCTTCAGCGCCTCCACAACCTATCACCGCCTTCAAATCGGCGATATGACGCTAAACCAGCTTGAAAACTTCATCAACGAAAAAGAAGTAGATCGTACGAAGCATCATGACCTTATCAAGAACGCCGGTCTAGATGTGGAAAAGGCCAAAATTTATGAAGGTCGGCTGCGCGGGGAAGCCGCGGATCGGTTGTATCAACTGACGGGCCGTGTTGACGTATTGCCGCCGGCGGAAAGAACCTTTTATGAAGCGGTGGCGCGAGAACACCGAGCGCGCGAACGGATGTCTATGGGCGCTTTTCGGTCTGCCGCGGATTTATATCCTGGGATCATCAGCGATCTCGAGACGATTTCGAAAGATTCAGCGTGTTTTAGGCAATATGACGCTAAAGAATTAGGGGTCTCATTCCGGCGTGGTTTAGCGCTCACCGAGCAATTAGCAGCAAAATTTCCCTCCCGTGAATTGGATGCAACCTCCTTGGATCACTTTACCCCCATAGAGACAATAAAGGGACAACTCGAAAACACCCACGCCTACATCCAAAAACTCTTGAAAACCGATAACAAGCGAAACCCGGGTCTGGTGATCGATGTGGGCACCGGGCATCCGCCATCGACAACAAATGAGCTGGCCACAGCGATTTATCCTCACCACGTTATTGGCGTCGATAGAGTTCTTCCAGCGGCTATGTTGGAAGTCGTTGCGCTACCGAATGGGCAACGCATTCAAAGCCTAATGGCTTTTTTTGATGCGGAAGGGCGTTTAGTAGGCAGCTCCACAAACGGAGAACCGCTCGGTCCAAACGAGGTCCAAGTGGTTCTCATAACGTATGCCCGATTAATGGCACAAGATATGTCGCACCCGCCTGGCCATATCCATATGACCACATTTGTTTCAGATAAGCACGGAAACACGCTCACTTTTAACGCATTTAAAACCTACGAGCAGACCAATCTGAAATTTCGGCAAGGTGGATTTAATCTGCCGCTGCGTGCCGGGGAAAAAGCGGAAGTCATTCGCGTGTTTAATGTCCTCCGCTACTATCCCGGACGCGAAAAAGAGATCTTGGACCTGCTTGCTCTCTCGTTAAACGACGGAGGCTATATTATCGCAGGTGATGTGAACGCCCATGCGCCTTTTGCGGGCTTCATGGAATTTATCACGTATCAGAAAAAAGGGGATGCCCTACATCCCATTCACCTCGGTGTGCAGGTCATAGATGATGACGGCCATTTTAAAGCGCAGGGAACCGGCATGGACCCCATATTCGCACCGTATGCAGAATTCTGGGACTTTATGGCTTTTTATACCCATAACCTTTCTAAAAAGACGCCTGGGCTTATGGATGAAAAAGCGTTTGCCAGCGGCCTGGCAGCGGCCCTCAGACAAAGAGGATTCAAGGTGCAACATTTTGATGCAGCGATCGTTTTCGATTTAGATTCCCACGGCGAGATTATTGATCACGAATCTCACGAATTCACACAGCAGGCGTACGCGACTATTGCGGCCGCCACCTCTCACGTGAATCCTTGGCACGAAGGCATGATGCTAAAAGGTCAAAAGGGAGACGAATACACATTGGGAAAAGAGTTAGGCGCTGGCGGCATGGGCACAGTCTATGAAGCCTTTACAGGAGGCCGACGTGCCGCTATTAAGGTGGTCGGCGTGAAGCAGCGCAAAGATGTAGACGAACTTCACAAAGAGATCAAGATCTTACGGTCCCTAGAACCTGTCCGTGATTCCGATGGATGGCCGCGGTTCGCGGCTTTCGTGGATCACGGGAAAGACCCTTTTGGGGGTCTATTTCTAGTCATGGAATTTGCCGAGGGGGAATTGCTGGCGGATTATATCCGCGACCGGCATGTATCACCGCAGACAGCTGCTCTCATTACGCTTGAGATTCTCACCTCTGTGGAGGCCTACCATTCCCAAGGAGCAATCCATAATGATCTGAAACCCGGAAATATCAAAATTGACCCGCGCACCAAGCGCGTGACCATTTTCGATTCGGGCTCAGCCACCGTGAATGGGTTGACTGTGGAAGAAGAATTACCGATGTCGCCAGGTTTTGCGGCACCCGCTTTCCAGCACATTGGGATCCTAAGCTTAGAATTCCACGTGGACAAGTTGTCGCG
>JADMIO010001062.1_pt1 | contig 101595 bp, 79 predicted proteins | sample 8958161 | NCBI WGS metagenome assembly JADMIO01 (sample SAMN16585339, study PRJNA669376) | soil metagenome | isolation source: Crop rotation soil | place: USA: Cullars Rotation, Alabama | collected 2011 | reverse complement strand
AGGTGAGCCAGTGTGATTACATTTGCGGCCTAACTGTGGCCAGTCCAGTTACGCTGGAGTCACTAGTATTTAGGTGACACTATAGAAGCGGCCGCGACAACTTGTCCACGTGGAATTCTAAGCTTAGGATCCCAATGTGCTGGAAAAGCAGCAGGTTCGCCACGTTCGCGCACGCGATCAGCAACACGAACAGCACTGAACCCAGCAGGATCAGCAGCGTCTGTCGAACGATCGGCCCGACGATCCAGTCCCGCAGCGAATGCAGCTTCCACCCGGTGCCCTTGCGGTTTGGAAACTCGTTCGCGATTCGCGCCGCCATCGCCGTTAACCTCGCCTGTGCCGCCTCAAGGCTCACCCCAGGTTTCAGCCGCGCCACCGCGCGAGTGATGTGATTGTCGCGTCGCATCAGGAATGTGGGTGGCGTGCCGCCGTAACCGTCGGGCCGGAACATCTCTACCGTCTCGGGCCAAGTGGAAGCCTCCGGCATCACGCCGATCACCTGATGCGCCACTCCGTTCAAGTCGATCGACCGCCCGACTGCTTTGACGTCGCCGCCGAAACGCCGCATCCAGAATCCATGAGCCAACACCACTACGCGCCCATTGTTGGGAAGGTATTCTTCGGGCTGGAACGTCCGGCCCAAGAGCGGCGGCGACCCCATCGTCTGGAAATATCCGTCGCTGATGAAGCCGACGCGTACGCGTTCGGGCTCATCGAGTCCGGTCACGTCCATAGTTCCTTGATTGGCGGAGGCCACGGCCTCGAACAAGTCCGTTTGCTGCTTCCAATCGAGTATGTCCGGATAAGCTACGGATCCCCGATCCGAATGCGAGCGTTCGAAAACGGTCGCCGGAACGACGATTCGATCGGCGCCGCGATACGGTAGAGGCTTCAACAGCAGACCATTCACCAGACTGAAAATGGCGGTATTTGCTCCGATCCCGAGCGCCAGAGTCAGAACTGCCGTAGCGCTGAAGGCCGGATTTCGCACCAGTAGCCGAGCCCCATAGCGGATGTCTTGAAGGAACTGATCGAGAGAAGTCCATCCCCACATATCGCGCACGCTCTCCTTAATGACGGTGGTGTTTCCCAGAATGCGGCGAGCCTCCTGCCGGGCCTCATCAATAGAGCGACCGCTGGTCAGCAGTTCCTGAGCCTCGAGGTCCAGATGATCCTGGATCTCGCGCTCCAAGTCCCGCTCCCGGCGTCTGCGCCACCTCATGGAAGACATTCTACCCTGGAGGGTAGACGTTCGACCCTCATCACTGGTTAGCTACCGGCAATATGTGATTTGGTTACCGCGCCCGCTAAGTTCCGTCCCCGCGGAGCTCAAGGATGTAATACCGGCAGGGGCCCTTTCCCACGTTTTTCACACAATGCATCTGGTTCGACCCGAAATATACAACCGACCCCGCCTCCACAGTCTCGCGCTTCCCCTCCAGATAGGCCTCGACGCTCCCCTCCATAATGAGGATGACCTCCTCATGCAAGTGCTTGTGCGGAGCGTGAGTCTCCACTCCCGGCCCCAGGACCGTCTCATGCATCTCGAGCCCAAAGCCCGCATGGTTCTTCCCGAAGAAGAATCGCCGCCCCTTCTTCCGCGCATCCCCGTTGTAAGGAATCTGCTCCGTCCGATAGTTCTTAGAGGGCAGCGTCTCAGTCTGTCCAGCCGCCGTCCCCGCCATGAGAGGGACCAGCCACCCCAAATCTCGCCGCGAATATGTCCTCTTCATAGGCCCCCAGTCTCCCATAAAGTACCGCTCCGAACGCAACCTCCGTCAGCAATTCATGTGCATTCGTCTCCATTCGCGGCTAAAACAAATCCCTGAGCCCAATCGACAAAACCGCCCTAGCTCCGAGAACCCCTCCGTCCCCCCGCAACTAACCATACGAGGACACAAATGGCCACCCAAGCTCAGATCAACGCCAACCGCTCCAACGCGCAACACTGCACCGGACCTAAGACCGACGAAGGCCGAGCCGTCTCAAGCGCTAACGCCCGTCGCCACGGTCTCACCTCAACCCGAGTCCTGTTCCCAGGAGAAGATCCCGTCGAATGGCAACGATGTCGCGACGGCATCTTTCAAGAGTTCCAGCCCGAATCCGAATTTGAGGTTATGATGACCAACCTCGTAGCGGATCATTACTGGCGTCTTCTCCGAGCAGAGAGAGTCGAAGAGGAGCTCATGGCCAGCGCCTACGCCGCTGGAGCGCCCCCGAGTATCGAACTCTGCAACAAATTGGCCCGCTACGTCGGAACGATTAACGGCCATTACCTCCGCACTCTCGCCGCGCTGCGCAAGGTCCAGTCCGAACGACGCAAAATCGAAGAGGAAGAGATCAGCCTCCAAGCCTCGAAGACCGTCGCCGCCCGACGCGACCTCAATCTGCAGATCCAAAACCTCTCAGAACAAATGAGATCCGCCTCAATTGGTTTCGTTTCGCAAACGCCCCAAGAACCCGTGCAAGACCAATCCGCGCCAGCGTCCGGAACAAACCCCCCACCCCAATCCGTATGATGAATTGAATGATATCTGATCGGGCGATCGTTGCCCAGAACCTGACCAAGGTCTACCGGTCGCGCTGGTCGAAACGCGAAGTTCGTGCCGTTGACGGGATTTCTCTCGAGGTCCGCCGCGGAACCACGTTCGGACTCCTGGGACCCAACGGAGCAGGGAAGACGACCTTCGTCAAAATGCTCCTCTCCGCCGTCATCCCCACCGATGGCGACGCTTTCATCTTCGGCCAGAGCGCCTCCATCCCCGCCGCCCGCAAACCCATCGGTTACCTCCCGGAGAATCATCGCTTCCCGACCTACTTCACCGGCGCCGGCATGCTCGACTTCTACGCCGCGCTTTCCGGCGTCGACTCGGCTACCCGAGCCAAGAGAATCCCCGAGCTGCTCGCCCTCGTTGGACTCGAAGAATGGGGACCCATCCGCATCGGCAAATACTCCAAGGGAATGCTCCAGAGACTCGGCCTGGCGCAAGCCATCATTCACACGCCGTCGCTCTTGATTCTCGACGAACCCACCGATGGCGTCGATCCCGTCGGTCGCCGCCACATCCGTGACATCCTCCGCGGCCTGGAAGAGAAAGGCGCGACCATCTTCATCAACTCGCACCTGCTCTCGGAGGTTGAGTTGTTCTGCGAAGATGTAGCCATCCTGCGCCGCGGCAAAGTGGTTCTGTCGGGAGCCGTCAAAGATCTGACCGCCGGCAAGGGCTATCGACTCTCCGCGATCGCAGTCCCTGAACAGCTCGTCGATGAGCTAAAACCAAAAGCAGTCAGTTTGTCGATTACGGAGGATCGCCTCGACCTCCAATTCTCGAGCCGGGAACAAGCCAACGAGGCCTTGGATCTCCTTCGTTCCGCGCATTGCGAAATCGAAAGTATGTCGCCCACCACGAATACCCTCGAAGAGGTGTTCGTTAAAGCCGTAGAAGGCGCATCCGAAGAACGTGTGAGGGCTACGGAGTAACTCATGCTGCTGACGCAAACCGCTGCTCTCATCCGTGACACCTTCCGCGAAGCCTTCGCGCGCAAGCTTTTTTGGGGCCTGTTCGGTCTCTCGACGCTGCTGATTCTGTTCTTCCTGTTCATCCTCAAGGTCGACATCGTCGAAGGCGCCCTCGCCACCGTATCGATGTTCGGCCAGCCGGCTCATCGCCGGGTCGACATTCAGCGACTGATGCGGGAGTTCTACGGCGGGATCGCGACCTTTCTCTATACCTGGCAAATGGCGCTCGCCGTTTTTGCCTCCGCCGGTCTGATCCCCAGCGTTCTCGAGCCCGGTCGCATCGAGTTGATCGTCTCGAAGCCCATCGCCCGGCCCCACATTCTTTTCGGGCGCTTCCTGGGGAACATCGCGGTAGTCGGGCTGAACATCATCTATCTGGTTCTGGCCATCTGGATCATCTTCGGCATCAAGACTCAGATTTGGGGGAAGGAGTTCCTGTGGGTCATCGCGACCACCTTGTTCATCTTCTCGGTGCTGCTCTCCGTGGTTGTGCTGGTCGGCGTTCTCTCCGGGAGTTCGGCCCTGGCAACCATGGTGACCATCGCGCTCATGATCATCAGCCCGATCATTGCCCAGGTCAGCACCGCGAACCGTGTTCTGAGTTCTGAAACGTCGCGCGAGATCTGGCGCGTCATTTATCATGTGCTGCCAAAGATCTACGACATAGGCCGGATCACCCGCGACTTCGTCCGCGCCGAGCCCATCAACGATTTCACGGCCTTCTGGACCACTGCCATCTTCGGCGCGGCCATGCTGGTTACCGCGATCTACGCCTTCAACAAGAGGAATTTTTAATGAAGCTGTTCTCCGTCCTTGCCCTCGCACTGCTGCTCACTGCCTGCGGCAAAGTCACTCCCCCCGGCGGCGCCCACATCGATCCGAGCCTCCTGAAGCTCATCCCCGCCGACACCACCATTCTTGTTGGCGGCAAACTCGATCAGCTTCGCAAGACCCAGATGTTCGAGAAGTACGTCTCCCGCGTTCCCATCGAGCAACTCGACCGATTCGCGAAGGAAACGGGCCTCGATCCGCGGAAGGACCTCAACGAGATCCTCTTCTGTTCGAACATCAAGGATAGCGGCGTCCTCCTGATCAAAGGGCGGTTCAACCCCACCGATCTCGAGACCAAAGTCGAATCCCGGGGTGGCAAACGCTCGATGTACAAGAACCGCACGCTACTCACCGGCGATGACCAACGAGCTTCGCTCTTCTTCCTGAACAACGAAACCGCGGTCGCGGGATCCACCGACAAGCTGAAAGCCATCATCGACGGCGCTCCTGGCGGGCTCCCGGGAACGCTGCTTCCGCTCGTAACGTCCATCTCCACGGACGCTCAATTTTGGGCCGCATTCAAGGGTTCGATCACGGACACGCCGATCCCTCAGGAAGGGATCATGGGAATTGTGGGTCAGATGATTCGATCGATTCAGGAGGGGACTTTTGCCGTTGACCTACGCCAGGGCCTCGACGCCAAGACCAAAGGGACTACAGACACGGAGCAGAACGCCAAACTGGTACACGACGGACTCAAAGGCGCAATCGGCTTCGGGCGCTTGAACTCCCCTGAAGAGTTCCTGCCTGTGTTCGACGCAATCAAGATTCAGCAGCAAGGAAGAACGGTGGAAGTGTCCGCCAGCATTCCGCAAGCCATGGTGGACCACTTCGTAAAAGCCTTCTTCCCCCGCGCCGCTTTGCCACGCTAATCACTCCGCCGATCGCTGTGGTCGCGCAGCTACTGAGCCGCGACCGTAAGGGAGTCGGTGCTTGCCGGCTTCCTACTTCTTCCCCACCGGAATCGCGTCCCCGAGATTCATCGACCCGCCGCCCTCGCTCACATAGTTCCGGTTCCAGGAGGGAATCTCCACCACGACGTCGCCCTTCACCACGCACTGGCAACCCAGCCTGGAGTGCAGCGTCAGGTCCGCGGCCATATCCAAACGGTCCGCTTCGTCGTCGTCCATTGCACTGAGATTCTGCTCGCCTTCCTTCACCCAAACGTGACACGTCGTGCAGGCGCAGTTCCCGCCGCAAGCATGCTCCAGATGAATGCCATTGTTCAGCGCGATGTCGAGCAGCGATTCGGGCTTTCCGTGCTCGCTGTACGGCAGTTCCCCCGTCTCGAACGTGACGGTCTTATCGTAATTGACGAAGGTTACCTTGGGCACAACTCCATTGTACCTGTCACCCCCTCACTACGCCGACTAAAATAGGAAAGACTCCTATGAATCAATTGCCTCGCATGGCGATTTGGATCGCCCTGCTCGTCGCTCTCGCGCTCGTCGGCTATATGATGCAACGTCTCGAGCCAGTGCGTTTCGATTACCCGATGGGGCTCGAAAAAACCGGCCTCGCGATGGAGTTCGTCAAAACTCCTTTCGATCGTCAATCCGTGATTGGACCTGACAACAAGTACGCTCCGAATATTCGGTCGCAACAGTACTGGGATTTTCTTTTCATCCCTCTCTACGTCGCGCTCTTTGCCTTCCTGGGTCGCGAGATCCGTTTCACTGACATCCCGGCTGCGAACTGGTTCAGTTGGATCGCGATCGCCTGCGCAATCTTCGCAGGCTTGGCGGATATTGGCGAGAACACGGCTATCCTTGCGACACTGAACAATGAGGCGGCAATTCCGTGGATTACGCGTTTCTCCTGGCCGAAATGGGGTCTTGCATTCGCAGCAGTGCTGCTCGATTGCATCCCGCTATTCGCCTGGCCGAAGCTCAAACTTTGGGAACGAGCCGTCGCTCTGATTACCGGCGCCCTGCTGTTCGTAGCCGGGATCACGGGCCTGTTCAGCTCGATCTTCGACTCCCCCGTGGCCATCGTCCGCGACGCCGGCCGCATGCGCTTTGCCCTCGAAGTTCTATTAGTCTTCCTAATCCTGGTAACCCTCCGCCTCCGCCTCTCCAGAGCCCGCTGAGGCCCGCGATGGAATCCTGCAGGCGGGTTGGCTACCCGCCTCTCCGAACCGGTCGAAAACCTGACAGTGACCCACACTGGTCCGGACCGCCCGAAATGCCTATGGACTCCACCCCTTCTGTCGGAGTAAATAAAATCAGATGACGAATCTGCTCCAGGACCTCCGTTTTGGCGCCCGAGTCCTTCTCAAGAGCCCCGCCTACGCTCTCCTCGCGACCGCTTCCCTCGCCCTCGGCATCATGGCCACCACCGCCATGTACAGCGTCGTTCACGCCGTCATCCTCGACCCATTCCCCTACAAGAACGTCGACGAACTGATGAGCGTCAAGGTTTGGGACCCGGGCGGCCGCGGCTACCGCACCAACTACACCCCCGACCAGTTCCTCGAAATCGCCGAGCGTAACACCATCTTCAGCGGAGCCATTGCCTCTACCGTCAGCGACGTCCTTTGGACCGGCGACGGTGAGCCTCAACGTCTTCGCGGGAATCACATTACGACGAACACGTTTGATGTCCTCGGCGTGCCGGCCCTCATCGGACGGACCATCACCCCGGCCGACGGCGATCCTTCCGCCGAACCCACCGTAGTCCTCGGCCATCGCTTCTGGATTCGCCAATTCGGCGGTGATAAAAACGTACTCGGGAAACGACTGAAGCTCAACAACACCATCCGCACGGTCGTGGGTGTAATGCCCAAGCGATTTATGTGGCGTGGCGCCGACGTCTACGTCCCCACCGTGTACCGCCGTGGTCAGGCCGTCGAGAACGTCCGATTCGTCCATCTGCTCGGCCGTCTGAAGCCCCAGGTCAATGAGGCGCAAGCTGTCGCCGACCTGAAGCCTCTCATCGAGGAATTGCAGCGCCGCGAGCCCACGCAGTTTCCCAAACAATGGCGCGTCGGCCTCCTCTCGTTTCGCGACACATACCCGAGCAGCATCACCGAAGTTCTTTGGATACTGTTCGGAGCCGTCGGCCTCCTTCTCCTGATTTCCTGCGCCAACGTTTCTAATCTGATCCTCTCAAAAGCCTCTTCGCGGCAGAAAGAGATCTCCGTCCGAGCATCACTTGGCGCGCCCCGCTTCCGCATCATCCGGCAACTCCTCACCGAGAGTCTGGTATTAGCGCTCTGTGGAGGCCTGTTGGGAGTCCTTCTCGCCTTTGGATGCGTCAAAGCGATCCTCGCGCTCGTCCCTCCGGATACGATTCCCGACGAGGCCGAAGTCGTCATCAATCTCCCGGTTCTATGGTTTACTCTCGGCGTATCCGTCCTGACCGCTATCATCTTCGGTCTGGCCCCCGCGATCAGCAGCACCGGCGACCTCGGGACCGCTCTGCGCGAGGCTGGCCGCGGGCTCACCCGCGGCGGCCGCCAAACCATCATTCGAAACACGCTCGTAGTGGTTGAGGTCGCACTCTCTCTCGTGCTCCTGGTAAGCGCCAGCCTCATGATGCGCACGCTCATCAAGGTCCAGGAAGTGGAGGCCGGCCTACGGCCCGAACAAGTCCTGATGTTCCGCGTGCCGCTACCCCCGCAGCGTTACCCGGATGCCGCCCGCCGCACCGTCTTCTTTGATGAACTGTTGCGCCGTCTGGAAAACACGCCGGGCGTCTCCGCCGTCGGACTGAACACCAGCGTTCATCCCATGGGGAATTGGACCTTCCGTGTTGATCTCGATGGATCCGCGCAGCAGGATACGCGACCTTCGGCCGTCAACCAGGTGAATGAAGGATACGGACGCGTAGTCGGCATTCGATTGCTCCGTGGCCGCAACTTCACCGCGACAGAGATTAATGCGAAGCAGAGACTCGCAATAGTGAACGAGGCCTTTGAGCGTCGTTATGCCGCCGGCGCCGACACCCTGGGCCGAGTACTCCGCATTCCCCGAATGGTCGAAGCGCCCTTCGGAGTCGAGAATCCGACGTTCCAGATCATCGGCGTCGTGAAGGACGTTACCAACCGCACGCGGGTCAATGAAGTCCAGCCCGAGGTCTTCGTTCCGTACTCAATTGCGGGCATGGCTGAGTACATCGTGGTCTCGACCGAGGCGCCGCCCCTGTCGCTCGCCAACACGCTCCGCCAGCAGGTCTACAGCATTGATAAGGACCAGCCGATCACGATGCTCCAGACGATGGAGCGCATGCTTGGTGATGAAGTTTACTCGCAACCTCGCTTCAGCCTGGTGCTCTTCGGCCTGTTCGCCTTCTTGGGCTTGGCGCTCGCTACGATTGGCGTCTATGGACTGCTCTCCAACGTGGTAGCCCAACAAACGCAGGAAATCGGTGTTCGAATCGCCCTGGGCGCGAGCTTCGGGACGGTCATCAAAATGGTCCTGGTGCGCGGCATGGCGCTTCTCGGGATCGGCGTCGCCGTCGGGTTGCTCGGCAGTTTCTTCGCTACAAAGCTCTTGGCAAAGCAAATTTGGAACATCTCCACCGTGGACCCGATCTCCTACGTCCTGGTGATCGCCCTCCTGTTGTTTGTGGGTCTACAAGCCTGCTTCTGGCCCGCACGCCGAGCCGCGCGCCTGAACCCCGTCATCGCGCTCCGCCACGAATAACTAAAGGAGCGCTGGGTCGAGTTGGGTTTCTTCGGGAAGCGAAACGGGGAAAGCGGGCTGACGGGCTTGACCGCTCTTCAGATAATCCGTCAGGGCTTCCTCGGAGCCATCAAAGAAGGCGTCGACGAGTTCCTTGACCGCTAACCGGCGCAGGTTCTCACGACTCAGCAGAGGCTCATAAACAAAGGACCGGCCAACTTTGTGACGCGCGACGCCGCCCTTACGAACCAGCCGGTCCAGGATCGTCATGACGGTCGTGTAGGCGAGATTGCGATCGCGGATGAGGACTTCGCGGACGTCTTTTACGTTCCCTTGGCCCAGGGTCCACAGCACCTTCAGGCATTCCAGTTCCAACGGAGGTGGAATGTCGCGCGGTGGCCCTGGTTTTCGCATTAATTCCCTTTTGCCGTGTCCACTTGTAAAGCTTGTTTTAATTTATCACCGAAAATCGAAGATGCGCCGCGTTGACCATTCCCAATCGGAGCTGGACTCGGCGGGGGCGGCTGTTGCGGTGTCGCATGTGGAGCAGGCGCCGGCGAAGGCGCCGCTTGCGGGGGCGTTGCTTGCGCCGGCTGGGTCGCTGCCGCAGGCGTAGCCGGAACAGTCTCGAGAGCCACCGGTTCCGCTTCCTCCAAATACTTCAACTTCTTCAAGACCGCGCGTTCCAACGTAGAACTGAAGGACGTCCAGCAGCCTTCGTAGAGCCGATCCTTTTCGATCAAAGACCGCATGCACTCCATCTTGGAATCCAGGTTATCGAGATGGTGGAGCAGCAGCGCCTCTGGGAACAGCGGTACCTTGGGTGAGCCAAATTCGAGCTCGCCATGGTGACTCAGGATCAAATGCTCGAGGAGAATCTTGAGCTTTGGTGGAAAATCCGGAAGATGGCGGAGTTTATCCCCGATCATCTGAATGCCCATCACAATGTGGCCGATCAACTGGCCCTGCGGACTGTATGCGATTCCACGCTGGTAGGTGAGCTCGTCGACCTTTCCGATGTCGTGCAGGATCGCGCCGGCGAGGACCAGGTCAAGATCAACATCGGGATATTGCGGCGCTGTTGCCTTGGCCAGATTGCACACTGAAATCGTGTGCTCGATTAATCCGCTCAGGAACGCATGATGGATCGTCTTTGCCGCTGGCGCCATCTTGTAGGCTTGAGCGATGCGCTCATCGGCGAAGATGGCTTCCACCAGGGCGCGCAGATGAGGATTGCCGATGCTCGCGATGATCTGCCGAAGCTCGGTCCACATCGCTTCGGGATCCCGCTTGGATGACGGGAAGAAATCAGCGAAGTCAACGTCCCGGTCGTCGACTCGAATCATCTTGTGTATCGTGATTTGAGCGCGGTTCTGGAAGATGTGATAGAGACCCTTGACGCGGACGAAGTCCTCGCGCTCGAAGGTGTGCATCACCTCAGCGGCGTTGTCCCACATCTTGGCTTCGACGTCCCCGGTACGGTCGCCGAGGATTAGGGAAAGATAAGGTTCGCCGCTCTTCTTCTGGCGAATGTCCTTTGACTGGACCAGGAACACGGTCGTGATGACTTGGTTGGGTTGAAGATCACTGACCGTCGGTGATTTCATGGGCTCGCGCTATTTCGATGACGACTCTTTCTGAGTATTGCTTCCCGGCAACGGAACCATCCAGAGGAGTCGCTTGCGGCGGATCTGGTTCGCGACTTCACTCTTCGTCACCGTCTCCGGCTTCAATTGAGCCGGATCGGTCCACGCTGTGTTCTTCCCTGGAGCCGCGCCGGTGTCGATGTAACCTTCCTTGATCTCGAGGAAGGAATCCATGCGGAGCTTGGTGAGATACTCACGCATCGCCGGACCCATGCGCGGGTTGAACAAGCGATCCATCACTTCGTTCTGGACTTCTTCGTACGTAGCCTGGCCGGCTTTCTGGTGGTCGTCTACTTTAAAAATCAAGAAGCCGTTGGCGACTTTGAACGGCTGCGACACGAATCCCCGGGGCTGATCCCAGATGGCCTTCTCGAAATCCTCGCGGAGTTTGCCTTTCTCCCAAGGACCGATGTCCCCGCCATTTTGAGCGCTTTGTGAATCGGAGTTGTCGCGAGCGAGTTCGGGGAACCGCTCACCTTTCGCGGCGCGAGCAGCCAGATCCTTAGCCTTCTTCTCGGCTGCGGCTATTCCGGCCGCGTCCTTGTCTTGCGTCGAGATCAGGATCTCGCGAAGGAAGACACGCTCTTCACGCATGAACTCGGCCTTGTGCTCGTCGTAATACTTGCGAGCTTCTTCCGGCTTGATGTTGACTCGGCGAGCCACTTCCTCGCGGATAACCCGATTGCGCAGCATGCTATTCTTCATCTCGCTGCGATAGTCCTCGAACGGCATGTTGAGCTGTTCGCGGACATACTGCTGAAACTTTTCCGGGTCGGCGATCTTGGATTCGCTCTGGATGCGCGCGACTTCTTTGGTGACTTCGGCGTCGACGTTGATGTTCAGCTCTTTTCCCTTTTGGACGAGTAGAAGTTCGTCGATGCGGTCGCGGAGGATGTTCTTGGAGTTCTCGGCAAGTTCCTGATCAAATCGAGCGGCCGGAACGTTTTGCCGCCGCATCTCAGCTTCGAGCATTTTGCGGCCACGTTCCAGTTCACCGCGAGTAACGATATCGCTATTGACTTTGGCTACGATCTCTTCGACAAGCGAGATGTCAGAAGCAAGGCACAGGGATAGACCGAGCACACCGAGCCCGATGACGCGGGAGTACTTCATAAGTTCCATTATACGGCTCCGGGGTGCTCGACGTCGCTCGTAAGTAACTGGTTACGTGTGGAAAAACGGCACGGTATGGGTCGAATCGGCACACCGATTTCCGGCGATCAATTCTGCCAAGAGGTATATCCCGCTGGATTGCCCTATCATGGTTGTATGCCGAAGCGCGCGGCGAAGACGCGGACCCGACCCAAGAGCCGGACGCTCTACGTAAAGAATCCCAAGGCTCACCAACTAGCGACGAAGCTGGCTCAGCAGCTAGGAGTGTCCATGACGGAGGCGGTTATCCAAGCGCTCGAGGACAAGGTAGAGACAACGGCTCGGCCGATCGACCTTGATAGGGTCAATGCAATCGTCGAGAGAATCGCCGCCTTACCGATATTGGACCCGCGGCCCGCCGATGAGATCCTCGGTTATGACGACTTCGGCCTTCCTCGTTAATGATCGTCGACACGTCTGCGTTGGTGTCAATTGCGCTGGCGGAGCCTTGCGCCAAGGCCGTACTGGCGGAGTTGACGTCGCGATCGAAGCGTTTCATATCAGCCGTTTCGCTGTTGGAAGCCGGTATTGTGATGAGGGGCCGCCATGGCCAGCAAGGCGTTCGTGAACTGCGCGCGCTAGTTGCGTCATTGAAACTGGAGGTGGTTCCTTTCGATGAGGCTCAAGCAGAACGTGCCATTCACGCTTTCTCCAGGTTTGGCAAAGGTATGGGCCATAGGGCCCAATTGAACTTCGGCGACTGTGCGGTTTATGCACTTGCCTTTACCACTGGGAAGCCAATTCTTGCGATCGGAAACGACTTCGCCCAGACCGACGTTCCAGTCATCGACTTACTCAATAGCGGGTCATTCATACCGTAAGGCGACCATCGGGTCGATTCTTGCTGCGCGACGGGCGGGTAAGTACGCGGCAAGGGCCGCAACGAACAGCATCACGACTACGGCGGCCGCGATGCTCAGCGGGTCGGTTGGTTTGACGCCGTATAGCGAGCTTTCAATGACGCGGGTCGCGGCTAAGGAAGCGGGAACGCCGATGGCTACTCCGATCACTACCAGGAATAGAGACTCGCGGAGAATGAGCCAGCGGACGTTGCCGTGTCCAGCGCCGAGGGCCATGCGTATGCCGATCTCGTTAGTTCGCCGGGAAACGGCGTACGCGAGCAGCCCGTAGAGCCCGATGCAGGCTAGCGCCAGCGCCAGCGCCGCGAAGAAGGTCACGAGCGTGGCGAACATACGATCTTTACCGAGCGTGTCGTCGATTTGCTGCTCTTGCGTGCGGAAGTTCGAGACAGGCAGCGTCGAATCGATGTCGGAGATCGCGCGGCGGACTGCATTTGTGATCGTCTCGGGCGCGACCGCCGTGCGAATCTCGAAATTCATCGACGTCGCGCGACGGAGTTCCTGGCTTGCGAGAACGTAGACGGTCGGCGGAGTATCGTCGCGAATGCCGGTGTATTTCACGTCCTTTGCAACTCCCACGATCGTGTACTCCGGCGGCTGATTCCCGAACGTGAAAGTGCGGCCCAGAGGGCTTCCTTCGAAGTGCTTTCGCGCCATGGTTTCGTTAATCACAGCCACCTTCGGCGACGTTGCTGTGTCTTGTTCGGTCAACTCACGGCCCAGCAGGACCGGGGTTCGCATGACGCTGAAGAAGTTCTCGCCCACTACATGCAGGTACGGTGAAGCCTGCTCGCTTTGGCCCGTGATGTTTACGCCGACGTTCGACATGCTCCCGCTGAGCAACGCATGCCGGGACATGGTGACGCCGGTTACTTCGGGAATCGCGGCGATCTTGTCGACGGCTTGCCGGTAAAACTGAGTCAACTTTTCGTCTTTGTAGCCATTGCGACTCGGGTCGATACTCATCAGAAGCATGCTCTGGGGTTTGAATCCGATGTCGACGCTGAACAGGTTCACGAGAGTGCGGATGAAGAGTCCAGCGCCTACCAAGAGCAACAAGGACAAGGCCACTTGCGCGGTGATGAGCCCTTTCGCGAGACGTTGACGGATCGCGCCGAACGCGCCCGCGCCGGATTGTTTCAAAGAAGGACCCAAGTCGACACGCGTCGCGCGGACTGCGGGAAGTAGACCAAACAGGAGGCCGGTGAGCAGGCACACTGCGAGCGTGAACAGCAGGACGCGGAGATCGAGCGGAGCGTGTAAAGCGTTGGGATCGGAACGGCGGATCCAGCGCAGGAGTACAGCGCGGCCCGCAATCGCGAGCGCCAGTCCAAGGCCGGTGCCGATGACGGAGAGTAATAAGCTTTCGATCATCAGTAGACTCATGAGACGGCCACGACCTGCGCCGATGGCAGCGCGTACGGCGATTTCCCGTGAGCGAGAGCTGCCGCGAGCGAGCAGGAGGTTCGCGATGTTCGCACACGCGATCAGGAGAACGAGTCCGACGACTCCCATCAGTACCTGCAGAGATTGATAGTTGCGTCGTATGCCCATGGTGAGGCCTCGATGGCCCGGTTGGAAGATGACCTTAGCAGGGTCCGGCTTCTGCTTGAGCGTGCTCTCGTAAGTCGCGACGGACTGGGCGACGATGAGGTCCATCTTCGCTCTGGCCTGGTCCTCATTCGCGCCCGCGGCGAGCCGGCCGATCATCTGGACCCACCAGCGGCCAGGATCGTCACGAGGCCGGCCGGCGCCTAGGAATGGCTGTGCTGACATCGGCACAAAAACGTCGACGGTCTCGCCGGGGCTGACACCGAAGAAGTTCTCCGGCATCACGCCGATCACCGTGAAGGAAGTGCGGTTGAGGCTAATCGAGCTTCCGATGGCGGCGAGGTCACGACCGAATTGGCGCTCCCAGAAACGATGGCTGATCACGACGGTGAGCGGGGCGCCATCCTTATCGTCGTTGTTTTCCAGGGTCCTGCCGATGAGCGGATGGGCGCCCAGCGTCGCGAAATAGTTGCCCGAGACGAGTTCACCCACCGCGACCGAAGGCTGACCGCGAACAATGACATTGGCCTCCAGCCCTGAATGACCCAGGATGCTGGTGAACTCCTTCACCTGTTCGCGGAACTGGCGATGGACCGGGTAGGAGAAGGAACCAGAGATCCGCTGCCCGGTATTTGGATCGCGAGTGGAGTATCCGTAACTCGACGCGGCGGGCCAGTTCTTTCCTCCGGACCAAACGATGAGCCGCAATTCGGCCGGCCTTTGCGCCGGCAGCGATTTCAGCATGACAGCGTCCAGCACGCTGAAGACTGCCGTATTCGCGCCGATCCCCAATGCGAGTGAAAGTACGGCCACGCTCGTAAATGCCGGAGTGCGGCGAAGCATACGAAGCGCGTAGCGAAGGTCTTGCGCAATGTTCGAAGGCGCAGTCATGATTGCCCGTTAGACGGAGCACTGCGCCTGAGGTTGGCTACTCGTATCGTAAGGCCGTTAAGGGATCCACCCTCGAAGCTCGCCGCGCAGGAATCCAGGTGGCGAGCGCAGCGACCAGGGAGAGCGTCAGGACGGAGATGATCAGAGTCACAAAATCGTTTGCCTGAACTCCGTAAAGGGTCTTCTTGACCAACGTAGCCGCGGCGAGCGCTCCTGGAACGCCGATCACAATCCCGATCGCCACCAGCGTGAGCGACTCGCGGAGCACGAGCCAGAGTAGTTGTTGGCGGCCTGCGCCCAAGGCCAGTCGAATGCCCATCTCGTTGGTGCGACGAGAGACCGAATAAGCCAGCAGGCCGTAGACGCCAATTGAGGCCAGAAGCAGTGTGATCCCGCTGAAGAACGAGGAAACGAGCGCAAACGTCCGGTCATAAGCGAGAGCTTCGTCGACCTGCTGCTCTTGCGTCTTGAGATCGGTGATCGGCAGAGTCGGATCAATTTCGGACACTACTCGGCGCACGGCAGGAACGATGCTTAAGGGCGGCGCCGTCGTCTTGACTTCGTAGAACATCGAAAACACCTGGTCGATGTGCTGGACGAAGGGCGCGTACAGCGTCGGTTCAATCTTTCGTCGCAGGTTCAGGTGACGCGTGTTCTTCGCGATGCCCACAATTTCAAGATTCTTGCGTTCCCAAACTATCGTCTTGCCGAGCGCATTCCCATTAAAGTACTTCTGTGCAAGATCCTGGTTCACGATCGCAACGCGTTGCGATTGAGGAGAGTCGCTTTCCTGGATGTCGCGGCCGGCGAGGAGAGGAGTCCCCGTGATGGCTAAATGACCGCTTCCGACCAAGTGGGTGGAAACGTTGATCTCCTCCTGAATGCCAGGGATGTTCATTCCATCCTGCGAACCGGATCCACTGAGGGGAGCGTAGGGCGTCAGGGTAACGGCCTGCACTCCTGGAATTTCGGCGACTTTTGCCCGAACGCGCTGCAGCAACTGTTCCTTCGCCTCCTTTTGATATCCATTGCTCACCGGATCGATATTGAAGAGGAGCATGTGGTCGGTGCGGAAGCCCACGTCGAGGTGAGAGAGGTTCATCAGAGTGCGGACGAAGAGGCCCGCGCCCACGAGCAGCAACAATGAGAGCGCCATCTGCGCCGCGACCAAGCCCTGGGAGACGCGTTGACGGCGTGGGCCAAATCCAATTACGCCTGCGGTTTGCTTCAGGACCGGTTCGAGCGATCCGCCTCGCGTAGCCCTCATCGCAGGGATGACGCCGAAGATGAGGCCGGTCAGGACCGAGACTCCGATGGTGAAGGTGAGAACTCGCGCGTCGAGCGAAGCCGCGAGGTTGGTCTCGTCCTGGCGGAGCAGAACGATCAGCAGCGCTTTGCTCCAATGCGCCACAGCGAGTCCGAGCAGACCGCCCAGTAGCGACAGGGTCAGGCTCTCGGTGACGAACTGACGGATCAGACGGCCGCGCCCGGCGCCGATGGAAGCCCGGATGGCGATCTCACGAGAACGAGCGTTGGCGCGCGAGAGCAACAAATTTGACAGATTGGCGCAGGCGATCAGCAGGACCAATCCCACCAGCACCATGAGTCGCGTCATGAAGACGGGTGTTTGCTCATCCCAATAGCCGATGCCTCGCCGGCCCGGGACCACGATGGACGTCGGAAGATCGAATTTGGCGTTCAGTTTGGAAGCGAAATCGGTAATGACGCGCGCCAGGAGCACGTCGAGCGTCGTTCTCGCCTGCTCGTCGGTTGCTCCTTCCTCCAGACGTCCGATGAGCTGTACCCACCAGAAGTCGGGCCGCGAGCGATTGCCGGACGTGAGATCGCCGACGTGAGCCATCGGAGCATAAACGTCCGTGTAACTACCCGGCGAGATGCCCATGAACTCGGGCTTAAGAATGCCGACGATCGTATACGGCATGCGATTGACCGCGATCAACGAGCCGACGGCGCCGGGGTCGCGGCTGAACTGGCGTTCCCAAACGCGATCGCTGATGACAATGGCGCGAACGGCTCCGGGCTGGTCGTCCTGGTCAGTGAGAACTCGTCCCAGGGCTGCATCGAGTCCAAGAGTACTGAAGAAGCTTCCGGAGACGATCATGGCGCGGGCGGAGGACGCCTGGTCGCGAGCGTAGAGGTTGACGCCCGCAAAGCTGAAACCGGCGATGTCTTTGAATGTGCGCGCGCTGTTGAGGAACTCACGGAAGGAGTCGAGAGAGAACGAACTGCCGACCATCGCGGTGCGCGTTCCAGACATGCTGCCGTTGTGGGAGCGGAAGGGAGTGTTTTCGCTTCCCTTCCAGTTGATGACGCGGAGCCGTTCAGGATCGCGCACCGGCATGGAACGCAGAAGCAGGGAATCGAGCAGGCTGAAGACAGCTGTGTTCGCGCCGATGCCGAGAGCGAGGGAAAGAACCGCCACTGATGTGAAGGCTGGGGAGCGGCGCAAAGTGCGAAAAGTGTAGCGCACGTCTGCGAGAAAGGACTCGAGCCACGCGAAGGACCATTCGTCGTGCAGCTTCTCCTTGATCTGCGTCGTGTTGCCGAAGGGCCGTGATCCCCGGCTCATGGCCAGATGGAAGGCCAACTCGTCTTCCAGATCCTGGTCGTGCCGCTTCTTCGTGAAGAGGCGCTTTAAACGGAGCCAAACGGAGTGAGTGAACTCGGACATGTCATGCCTCCATTACGCGGGCGACGGCGGCGCTCATACGGTTCCAGGAAGCGGACTCGTCCGCGAGGTATTTGCGGCCCGCGGCCGTCAGCTCGTAGAACTTGGCTCGACGATTGTTGACGGAGACTCCCCATTCGGATTTGAGGAGCCCGCGGAGTTCTAGTCGATGGAGGGCGGGGTAGAGGGCGCCTTCCTCGACGGTCAAGACATCATCGGAACGTTCGTGGATGGACTGGGCGATATCGTAGCCGTGGAGCTGACCCTTAGCGAGGGTTTTGAGGATGAGCATGTCGAGGGTGCCCTGGAGGACGCCGGCCTGCTTGTCGTCGCTTCTTCCCATAATTGTCTTAGGGGAAGTATCCGACGAACGCTTTCAAAAAGCAAGGGGAGTTCTATTGTCGTCCCATGAATTCCGAGAGGGTTCGCAATTTGACGGAGGCATCATTGGAAACGTTCTGTCTGAGCCAGCCGAGATGACCGGCGCCGAAGATCACGAGAATCTTCTCGTTGGGCGACTCGATCAAGCGAACGATATTGCTATAGATACGAATGTTTCTCTGATACCAGGCAGCGAGCAGGTCAGGGCCTGCGTACTCAGACGGCTCTCCGAAAGGAACAAAGGCAAAATACCAGGCCACGCCTTTTGCAGCCATGGAATCCGAGTTCATGCGCTCCAGCATCTCGAGCACGGTGTGCGAGCGGAGAAACTCCTCCAACTCTTTCGCCTCACGTCCGAGACTCGCGTTCAGCCCATTGAACTTCTCGGCGAGTCCGTTCGCCTTCGCGTAGTTGACCAGCCGGGCCCACGGGAATTCACCCTCTTGGTCGACCGGGTAAATGAACCCGTGCCCGAGTTCCTTGGCCAGGCGGAAGCCAATCTGCTCGGTCTCGCTGTTCGATAGCATGTGGTTTCCCGTCAGGTAGTTGGCGTATTGCGTAGGCCTCGCTTTTCCAGCCGATTCGATGGCGATCTTGGTGGGGTGGAAACGCTTCAGCACTTCGATGACTTGCCCGATCTCTTGCTGGCGGTTCGCCGCAAGTACATCGTCTGCTTGAATGTTGTGGATGTCTCGTCCTGGATTGCCCATGTGGTACGTCCCGAGTACGAGAATCTCGGGGCGTCCTTCGGGTTGAGCGCAGATCGGAACGGCTGCCAGTGCAAGAAGAGGAAGAAGCATCCGCATACGATGCAACCAGTATCGCCAAGAGAGTCTCTCAAAAACAAAAAAGAGCCCGAAGCCTTTCGGCGACGAGCTCTTTCTGCTTGCTTGCGGGAAGCTTATTGATCCGTCGGGCGGCGCTTCAAAGTGGGCCGCTCGTCTTCATCGGTCTTTTTGGATTTGTCTTTGTCGTCGCCGTCGATGGTGGTACCGGCGCCGGGAGCCTTGCGCAGCTTCGGACGATTCAGGTCCTTATCATCCACTTTGCGGCGGCTGTGCAGCGCGATAAGGCGCGATTTCACATCGTTGAACTCGGAGCTGGTGACCACGTATTCCGGCTTCGCGGCCAGGATCTCCTGGATATTCTTCTGAGCGTTTTTGATGCGATCGTCCGTCAGCGGGTGCGTCGAGAAGACCTTACTCATCGTGCCTGGTTTCTTCTTTTCCAGTGACTGGATCTTTTCGAAGAAGTCGACGAACGCTGTCGGATCGTAGCCAGTCTTGTAGAGATACTGCAGGCCCAACAAATCCGCCTCGGACTCGAAACCGCGCGAGAACGAGAGGAACTGCATCGGGATGGCAAGGCTCGCCGCCTGGCGAATTGCGTACCCGGTCCAGCCGCCCATGAAGATCAACGGAATCGACGCGAGGTTCACGATTTGTCCGCGCGTTGCCTGACGCGTCCCGTGGCGGGCCGCGACGTGCGCGATTTCGTGAGCCATGACGCCAGCCAGTTCGGCTTCAGTTTCAGCCTTCATGATCAGGCCCGAGTTCACGAAGAAGAAACCGCCGGGAAGGGCGAACGCATTCACTTCCTCGCTATCCAGCACTTTGATGGTGAAGGGGACTTTCGCGTCGGAGTTGCGGACAAGATTCTGACCTACGCGGTTGACATACTCCGCGATGATGGGGTCATCTACCACCTTCGAGCTGCGCTCGACCTCCTGGGCCAACTGCTTGCCAAGGCCGATCTCCTTCTCGAGGGAGTAGAAGTTAACACCCTTACCGACATCGCGATCTCCGATCGCCTCGGTATCCTTCTTTTTGTCCTTTTCTTTCGCGAACCCTGCTAATGGCACGGCCAGACTCAGAGCTAAAACCATTCCCAGCCGGAACGATGGGTAGCGTCGCATTTAGACTCCTATAGGGTAGACGCTCAACTACTAAGAGTATAAACCCTCATGGGGTTTAACGTATAGTTTTGTTAATGCGTTTCGAAATTTCAACGAGCCTCGGAATGACCGGGAGCCGGTACCGCGATCAGTTTCCTGTCACGAACAATCTGATCTACCTCAACCATGCAGCTGTGTCGCCACTCTCCAAACCCGCGGCCGACGCAATGAAAAACCTTGCGGACGATGTCTGGAGATACGGCTCCCTGCATTATGATGTGTGGCTCGAGGCTTACGATTCTCTAAGAATCGCGGCCGCTAAGCTGGTCGGGTCGACGCCAGCGGAGATTGCCCTGGTGAAGAACACCTCCGAGGGGATCGCGACGGTAGCCAACGGGCTCGATTGGCGGCCGGGTGACCGGATTGTCGCGTTCCGTGAGGAGTTCCCGGCTAACTTGCTGCCCTGGAAGCAGTTGGAGTCTCGGGGCGTTTCTGTCGAAATGCTTTCGGAGACGGCTTCGCTCGACCAGATCGACGAGGCGGCCAAGGGGGCTCGACTACTCGCGATCAGCTTTGTCCAATATCTGAGCGGGCGACGGGCAGACTTGGTCAAGATCGGCGAGATCTGCCGGCGGCGCGGGTGCTTCTTCTTTGTCGATGCGATTCAAGGTCTTGGAGCATTTCCACTCGATGTCGAACAAGCCCAAATCGATGCTCTGGCGGCCGACGGGCATAAATGGATGATGGGACCAGAAGGGTGCGGCATCCTTTACGTACGGAAGGATCGGCTCGACGAAATTCGGCCGGTCGAGTGGGGCTGGACGAACCTGCAGGATTACGGGAGCCACCGAATCGACACGCCGGTTCGATCGGATGCGGGCCGGTATGAGTGCGGAACCTTGAACACGATTGGGTGTTTTGGTTTGCGGGCCGCGCTCGAGTTCCTCCTTGAGGTGGGAGTGAAGAACATAGCTTCAGAGGTACAAGGGCTAGGGGATCTGATTGCTGAGGGAGTGAGGCATAAGGGCTATGAGCTGCTCGGGGAACGGACTTCGGAGAACGGGGCGGGAATCGTGAGTTTTCGCAAGGCAGACGTGGATTCGCGCGTAATCGTGAGGCGGCTCAAGGAGGAAAGAGTGCTCGCGGCTCCTCGCGCGGGCTGGGTGCGGACCTCCCCACATTTCTACGTGACTCCTGAGGAAATCGAGCGGATGCTGTCGCTTTTGTAACGCTTCGACAAACGGGAGACCTCCAACTGCTGCAGGAACTGGCCCTGCCAGCCTGCCACCACTGTTTACTTCCTCCGCAGCATCTCTGCCTGCTCCGATTCTCTCTTTTGCTTGATCCGAGCCGCCTCCGCAAACGCGGCCTTGCTCCCCGCCGCATCCCCCTTCATTCGCAAGATCTGACCGAGCGTATTATGCGGCCCCGGATTCTCCGGATTCAGCCGGATCGATTCCCGCAACGACGCGACAGCCGCATCCAGATCGCCCTTTTGCTTCAGAGCGGTCCCGAGCATGTAATGAGCCTCGGCATACTCCGGCCGCAACGCAATCGCCGCCCGCATTTCCTGAATCGTTGACTCGAAATCGCCCGCCTGCCAGTTCGCGATCCCCAGCGTGTAATGCGCCTCTACCATCGTCGGATCGAGCCGAATCGCTTCCGCCAACGACTTCCGCGCCCCCTCGAGATCATCCTTCTGCTTGAAAGCGAGCCCGAGGTCGTAGTGCGCGATCGCCAGCGCAGGATCCAAACGGATGGCGTCCTGGAGCGCCGAGATTGCCGCGTCAAAATCGCCCTTCTGCAAATACGCGAATCCGAGATTCACCCGAGCCATCGTGTTCTTCGGGTCGGACTGGATCAGCTTCCGGAACTGCTCGATCCCGCGATCCGCCTCCCGCGTTTGCACGAGCATGAATCCGAGGTTATTGCGAGCGTCGTCATCTCGAGGATCGAGATCCACCGCCCGCTGGTAAGCATTCCGCGCCGCGGCGAGGTCGCCGGTTTGTTGTAGCGCCATCCCCAGGCTGTTCCACGCAGCCGCATGCTTCGGATCGAGCCCAGTCGCGATCTTCCCATGCATAATCGCCTCCTGATAATGACCCACCTCGTAGAACGCCACTGCGAGTCGAAACTGATAGTCGAACACGCGCGGCGCGAGCGAGACCGCCGTCTGCAATTCCGGAATTGCTCGATTCGGATCCTGCTGGAGCCAATACAACACGCCCAGGTGATATCGAGCCGGTGCGTACTTCGGATCCGATGCGACGGCCTTCTCCAGGTGCGTCCTCGCATCCTGGTTGCGCTTCATTACCGCGTACAGAAAGCCAATCTCGTCGTGAATCTCAGCCGAGGCCGGAGCCAGCTTCACAGCCTTTTCATAAACCGCCAGTGCGCCCGCGGCATCGCCCTTTGCCTTCAAAGCCGCGGCTTGATTTTTCAGTTGCGCGAGGGTCTGACCTTGAACGCACAAGCAGGCAAGGAGAAGAGCGGCGACGCGGTACATCCCAGTCTGCCCTCATTATACTGAGCAGTATGTTGTGGACCGTCTTGCTTGCGGGGCTATGGATGCAGGCGGATTCGGGCGCGGAACTGTTCCGCCAGCGGCAATACGCGAAGGCTGCTGAAGCGCTCGAGCGTTCCCTCGCTGCCGATCAGCCGGCCAGCAAGACCTACCGTGAGTCCGTCCTGATGCTCGCGCAATCGTATTACCTGTCCGCGCGCATGCCCGAGGCTTTGAAATGGCTCGATAAGGCCATCGCGTCCGGCGTGCGGACAAACGAAGTGTATTACATGCTCGGCAACGCTTCGATTCAGAATCGCGAACCCGCCCGAGCCGTCAAGGCCTTTGCCGCGATGTTCGACCTCACACCCGATTCCGCCGCCGCCCACCTCATCACCGCCCAAATGATGGTGCGTCAGGAATTTGAGGAGTTCGCCCTGAAGGAACTCGACCGTGCACTCGAACTCGACCCGCGCATCCCGGGAGCTCACCAACTCATCGGCGAACTCGCCATCTTCCGGGGTCAACCCGACCGCGGCATAGAGGAACTGCGCAAGGAACTGGCTGTGAATCCGAACTCGGCGCTCGCCTACTACAAACTGGGGGACGCCTATGCCCGCAAAGAGGAGTGGGATTCTGCCATCCCTAACCTGCAGCGATCTGTCTGGCTGAATCCCACCAATAGCGGCCCGTACATTCTGCTGGGTAAGGCGTACCTAAAGAAGCAGGAACTGCAGAACGCTGAAGGCATGCTCCGCCAGGCTGTGAAAATGGACGCCCAAAACTACACCGCCCACTATCTCTTAGGACAGACCCTGATCCAAGCCGGGAAAGCCGAAGAAGGCAGGAAAATGCTTCAGCGCTCCCAACAGTTGCGTCACTGATCCCGCTCCAAGCCGCTCATCGTAAATGACAGAGACGTAAGGGCATCCGCCAGTCTATACTGGAGGTTCTCGCTCGAATGTTGTTGACGAGTCCGTCGTATTTCGCCTTCCTGGCCATCGTGTTCTTCGGCTACTGGCTGCTGCTGCGGTTCCGTCTGGCCGGCGTCGGTGTTGTAATTGTCGCCAACCTGTTCTTTTACGCGCGCTGGGATTTCATCTATCTCGCCATCATCCCGGCAGCCTCCATCCTCGATTACTGGATCGGCCGCGGACTCGGCATTATCAACGACTCGACCGCGCGACGCATGTTGGTCGGAATCAGTATCCTGATCAACGTCAGCCTGATCGCGAGCCTCAAGTATCTGCCTCTGATGAATGGGGCATGGGGTTGGACACTTCCCCTCGGGTTGTCCTTCTATGCCTTCCAGTCGATGACGTACACCATCGATATCTACCGTCGCGACGCGAAGCCCACGCACAGCCTCACGACATACCTGTGCTGTTCCACGTTCTTCCCGACCACCATCGCCGGTCCCATCACCCGCATCGCGACGCTGATCCCGCAGTTTGAAAAGGAACGACTGCTTACTGCCACCGAGGGCGGTCGCGCACTGTTCCTGCTTGGCATGGGCATCACGAAGAAGTTCCTGATCGCTGACTTCCTCGCGGAGAATCTGATCAACCGCGTGTTCGATACGCCGGGCCTGTACTCCGGTGGAGAGACTTTAGTCGCGGTCTTCGCGTACGCCTTCCAGCTCTTTTACGATTTCTCCGGATATACGGACATTGCGCTCGGGTCGGCGCTTCTGCTCGGCATTCGACTGCCGGCGAACTTCAACCGCCCCTACTCCGCCGAAAATATCGCTGATTTCTGGCGCCGCTGGCACATCTCGCTCTCCAACTGGCTGCGCGACTATCTGTACTTTTCGCTGCCCGGCCTCCGCTCGAAGTGGAAGATCTTCACTTACTCGAACCTCGTCATTACGATGGCGATCGGCGGCCTCTGGCACGGCGCGAGTTGGACGTTCCTCGTTTGGGGACTCCTTCACGGTTTTGCTCTGGCCGGACTTCGCTGGTGGCAGACACTGCGCGGCAATCCGAAACCGTCCACCGCCTTCGCGTCGCGGGTTGCGCGCGGCGCTCTCACGTTCGGATTCGTGACGTTCGCGTGGATTTTTTTCCGCGCCCCAAATCTGACCAACGCCCTGGAGATCTTCTCGCGCATCGGCTCGCTCACGTTCTCCTTCACCAACGTGACTTTGCCCTATGCGCTGATACTGGGGATCGCGGTCGGAGCCCATTACGTTCCTAAGCGGCTTTATGACGCGAGCCTTCGCATCTACTCGGCGTCGCCGTCATTTGTTCAGGCGGGCGCGATGGCGGCGTTGGTGTTCGCCATCTACTACGTGGCCGTGACCGGAGCGGCTCCGTTCATCTACTCGAGATTCTGATGGCGAACTTCCCACTCAAGACCGCGAGCGCCATCGTGCTATTCGCCGCATTCATGTTAGCGGCCGCCTGGATCCCAGGACTTCACCGCTTTGCGAGTGCTCCGGCAAGAGCCGTCGCCGGTATTGTCGATTTTCGAAGGCCGCAATCGGAACCTGTGCTGGCCACCGCGCCCGAGCCGGTCGCGCCGGAATCACCGAGTCAGAAAGAGCCCACACGCGTCGATCGCCGCCCCGTGATCCTGGGCAACGTCCCCGGGGCAGAAGTGGCCTATCGTTATCTGTACGATCGCAGCGCTGCTCTCGATCCGTTCTTCCAGGCGCTCAAGCGCGCGCAGAGCGGCGAAGGATTCGCGGACGTTCTCCATTTCGGCGACTCGCCGGTCACCGCCGACCAGATTACCGCCGACATGCGATCCATCCTTCAACAGCGCTTCGGCGACGCGGGCCACGGATTCATCCTGATGGCCAAGCCTTGGGCCTGGTATGGACATCGCGGTGTGGATCTTAACGGCAAAGGCTGGAAGATCGAGGCAGCCAGTCAAGGTCGCGCTAAGGACAATCTCCACGGTCTCGGCGGCGTAAGTTTCACTGGATATCCCGGAGCGGTTTCGAAGTTCAAGCTTGTTGAAGACCACGATCGTGTTGAAGTCTTCTACCTTCGCAAACCAGGCGGGGGAACGATCGTCCTAACTGCAGATGGCCAGCGGATCGGCGAGTTGACCACCGATGGCAGCGATCGCGAAGAGGGGTTCATGAAGTTTTCGCTTCCGAGCGGCGCTCGTAATGTTGAGATGACCGTCGCCAGCGGCGAAGTCCGCGTCTTTGGCGTGAGCTTCGAAAAGGACGCACCGGGCGTTCGCTATCATAGCCTCGGCCTGAACGGCGGCCAGGTTTTCATGGCTGTCCGCTACTTCGAGCCATCGCACTGGTCGGCCGCGATCCGCCACGTCAGGCCAGACCTTATCGTCATCAATTACGGTACGAACGAGAGCAGCTACGCCGAGTACATTGAAAAGTCCTACGCGAGTGAACTCCGCGAGTTGATTCGCCGCGTACGCAACGCCGCTCCCGATGCGTCCGTCTTGATCATGAGCCCAATGGATCGCGGCCAACGTACGCCCGAAGGCGATATCGCAACGCTGCCGGCGCTGCCCAGGTTGGTGGAGATCCAAAGGCGGGTAGCTGCCGATATGGGCTGCGCCTTCTTCGACACGTTCCATGCGATGGGCGGCGAAGGCACTATGGGCCGCTGGTATGAGGCGAAGCCGAGGCTCGTGAGCGCAGATTTCATGCACCCGTTCCCCGCCGGAGCCAAGCGGGTCGCGACGCTTCTCGAAGAGGCGCTCTATCACGGCTACGGCAGGTTTAAGGATACGGGCACCCACATTTCGATGCGCCGGGTGGGTACCAACTAATGCGTTCGGGTTCCTGGGCTCTCGTTCTATTGCTCACGATCGGCTCGCCAGCCGCTTTGGATGCGGTCAAGAGTAAGAAGCCCTCGCAGACGAAATCTTCACGATCGAAGACGAAATCGAAAAAGCGCGTTGCGAAGAAGCCGGTGCGGCGCGCGTACCTTGCTCCGGTCGCGCCGAAAGTCAGAAAAGTCGCCTATGCGCAAGTAACGACGCGGCTCGATCAGGCCACCAGCGTGCTCGCGAACGCCGGCGCTCTGGTGCCCTTCTTTGAGCGGATGTTCAGCGGCCACGATGAGACGCCGGTCCATATTCTGCACTTCGGCGACTCGCACACCGCCTCCGATGACTGGCCCGATTCGATGCGCCAGCAGCTCCAGAGCAAGTTTGGCGTAGGCGGTCCTGGCTTCGTCATGCCCGGCAGGCCGTACCGTGGGTATCGCCGTTACGACGCAGGAGCCTCCTCATCGTCGGGTTGGCGTACCGAAGGTACGGTGGGACGCGAAGGCGATGGCGTGAATGGCCTCGGCGGCGTCAGTCTCAGCACCACAGCCTCAGGCGAGACGGTAGCGCTCGTCGCTGAGTGCGAACAAATCCAGCTTCTGTTCCTGAAGCAGCCGGGCGGAGGCTCTCTCACGTTCTTCTCCGACGGCGTTCCTCGCGAGACCATTTCCACCGACGGCGAACTCGGGCCTGGCTACTACCAGTACTCCGCGGGTCCCGGCCAGCACCGATTCGAAGTTCAGACCCTCGGCGGACCCATCCGCCTGTTCGGCTGGATCGCCGAGAATCATAGCGGTCTGACGTACGAGACCATGGGCATCAACGGCGCACGAGCTTCCATGCTGGTCAACTGGAATGACGCGATCTGGGCAGATCATATCGCCCATCGCAGTCCCGCCCTCGTCATTGTTGCGTACGGCACCAACGAGGCGATGTCTCCGCGCTGGAACTCGGATGAGTACCGCGCCGTTTTTCGCCAGGTGATTGAGAAGATTCGCAACGCCTCGCCCCAAACGTCGATCCTGGTCATCGGTCCGCCTGACTGCGCATATCGTTCCCGGCGCCAACGACTGGCCTATCCGCATCTCGACGAAGTCATCGCCATCCAGCGCGAGGTATCCACAGATCTCGGCGCAGCTTTCTGGGATTGGCGCGCGCGCATGGGTGGTCCAGGCTCCGTCAGGCAGTGGGTCGCCGCGGGCCTTTCTCAGGCCGATCACGTGCATCTCACCACGGCGGGCTACCGCGCGCTCGGCGCCGCCATCCTCGACGACCTTCTGCAACAGTACAATCGCTTCACGGCCGTACGCGCTGAATAGAAATGCAAGACAAAATCATCGCCATCATCAAGAAGTACTCAAAAGACGGACTCGTGCCTGGCGCCGAGGAGTCCTTGTTCGACGGCGGATACCTCGACTCCTTTGCGCTCCCTGATGTGGTCAGCGAACTCGAACAGGAGTTCACCATCAAGATTCCCGACGCCGATCTGAATCCCCGCAAGTTCGAATCCATCAGCCGCATCGAGAGCTACGTCCAGAGCAGGCTCTGATGGCCTACATCCAGCAGTTCGGAGCATACGTTCCGGATCGCGTCGTCGATAACCGGGAACTCGCGTCGCGTTACGAGGTGACGCCCGAGTGGATCGTCGAGATGTCGGGTATCGAGCAGCGGCGGTACGCTGCTCCCGGGCAGTCCGTGGTGGATCTGGCCGTTTCCGCTGCCCGACCCTGCACGCTGGATGCCGTCGGTATGGTGATCGTGGCTTCAGGATCCGCAGAACGACGGTTCCCCGGCCCGGCGGTAAGCGTCGCCCAACAACTCGGCATCACGGGAGTTCCAGCGATCGATCTTCCGATGGCGAGTGCAGGCTCGCTCTGCGGGATCGCATTGGCCGCGGACCTAGTCGCCCGCTACGGCGACGTGCTGGTGGTTGCAGCCGAGAAGATGTCGGCACTGCCCATGCCGAATCCCGGATCCGCGATCCTCTTTGGCGATGGGGCCGGCGCGTGCGTTGTCTCGAAGCGAGAAGGTCCCATTCGGTTGATGGATAGCGCCCTGCATTCCGATGGAGCCTTCAGCGAGGACCTTCGTCTCGGCTTCGACTCTTCGTTTGAAATGAACGGGCGCACCGTGATCATGCAGGCCTCACGTAAGATCCCGGCTGTCATCCAAGAGGTCCTAGACCGGCGTTCCGTTAAGGCTTCGGAGGTCGCGGCCTTCCTGATGCATCAGGCCAATCAGAATTTGATCGATCGCGTCGCGAAGTCCTTGGGCGTTGAATCTGCGAAGTTCTATTCGAACATCAGCCGCTACGGCAACACGTCGTCAGCCTCAATGCTGATCGCTGCCCACGAATGGTGGAGCGCGAGCAAACCAGCATCCGGCGGCCGCATCTGTTTCTGCGCGTTCGGAGCCGGCTTCACCTGGGGCGCCGCGCTCGCTAGTATCGAGTGAGACACGCCATCGACCGGCCGTCCGGCATGCGCTCCGCAGGCAAGACGTGCACTCGTCCGCTGTGAAGGATTGTCTGAACCGCAGCGGCGTTGACTAAGTCCTCGTCACCCGTGCCGCCCTCGGCGCGAAACGCCTCACGGTTGAAGCTTCCCACCAGGGACGCATTTTCCGCGACGAACAAGTGCATCACCCGGCCTTGGTAAGCGAACGCGACGACATCCTCGGGTCGAGCCGCCGAAGTCTCGCCGGACTGTTTGTTCAGCTGCGCGAGCAGTCCCTCGAGTTCTTTCTGCTCGTGACGGTGCAACACCTCGAGAGCTTTGGCGTGCATCTCACCACCCTTCATACCGTTCGGCGCGCCTTGAACACCCTCCTCGCAAAGATGCGGATACGTGTTCACGCGGCGGTACATCGCCAGCTCGTAATCGACGCCTGCCAGCACGACCGGAACCTTGATGTGAGCGCCCAGGAAGTCGATCAACGCGTCGTTCACTGCTTTGTAGAAATGAACGAGGTACTCGTCCTTCGCTTCCTTATCCGAACTGGTGCCGAACATCACACCCTTACCGCCGCCGTTCGAGGGTCCCGCCGAAGATCGGTTGTCCAACACATGATCCGGCTGATCGAGCGCTGCGAACTCCATCAGGTTGCGAGGGAACTTAGGACCTGGGTCGATCTCCTCGGAATCGTGCTCGCTGCAGCGAAGCAATCGCACGTCTTTCTGGCTCAGCGCGAGCAAGTAGAACTGACGTTCCCCGTTCGTCCGCTGAAGCAGTGGCCGGATGTAGAAGTTCGACGCCACCACCACGCTCTCCGGGACAGCCGTGTCCACCCAATATTGACGCATCTGGTCTTCAGATCGAAAGATGACGAGACTTTGGCCTTGGGGCTCGCTGTTCAGTTCGTCGGCGAGCGCTAACACCGGCTTGAGAAGCGGCTTGAAATCCCCATTACGACCTGTGGACTCGACCGCACGCCGCAGCCGTGTTCCCAGTTTCTGCCGGGCGTTGCCCGGTAGGTACGCTGGAAGCATAACGGTGACACATGGGCCAGTGGTCCCCGCGAACTCCTTGATCTCTCTAGCCGTAAGCGGCTGCGATGCCGTCATCGTCGGATGAGCCATGATTGATGATCCCCGCTAGTAAGGACCACAGGCCGCCCCCCTCTGTTTCGCGTTTTTGTCGCCGGTCACGCAGGTAAAATCAAGTTATATGGCAGCGGCGCCCTTCGTCTCGTTGGAGGACTACCTCAACGGCGGGTACGAAGCGGAATGGGAGTACGTCGACGGACAACTCGTGCCCCGGCGGAGTGGTAACGCTCTACATGCCCAATCGGTAGTCGCGGTGGGAGCCTCCTTGTCAGGGCGGAGTTCCTTTCCGTTTATGCCGGACTGCTCCTGAAAGTTGACGAAACGCGATATCGTGTGCCCGATGTCTGCTGCTATTTGAAATCTGCGCATTTGGATACAGACGCCACCACCACAGAGCCACCGGTCGCGATTTTTGAAGTACTGTCCCAAATTGATCCCATGTGAACTTCTGGAAAAGTGTAAGGACCATCGCACAATCGGCGTGCCGAATCTGTTCATCCTTGATGGATGGAATCGTCAAGTCTGGGTTTCTTCCACGGGGAGCTTACGTTCAGTAAGCGATCCAATCCAGTTCGCGGCAGGCGACGACACCGTCACCCTCTCCGACATCTTCGGCCCGCTCGAGTAAACCGTACAATACGGGTATGTCTACCCGGCGCGAGTTTCTGATCGGCGCAGCTGCGATGGCGGCATCGGCCCACGCGGCCATCACGCCGCTTACCTCCAAGCAACGTATCGATAACGCGCTGAAGGGCGCCGAAGTCGACCGCAGTCCGTTCACCTACTGGCATCACTTCCTCGACGAAACGAAATCGGCGGAGGACCATGCCAAGTCCACGCTCGACTTCTATCGCAAGTTCCACGTCGACCTCGTCAAAGTGATGAGCGACTATCCGTATCCAAAACCGGCCGGTGAGTGGTTCGCGGCGAAGCCAGAGCAGAACCCGTTCCCAAAGCAGATTCGCGCTCTCGAACTTATCCGCGACGGTTTAGGCGGCAAGGCGTACTTCGTTGAGACCGTCTTCAACCCGTACAACGTTGCTGAAAAGCTCTCCTCCAAGGAACAGGTCGCCAAGCTACGCGCCGAGAAGCCTCAGCGGCTTCTCGACCTGCTCGAAGTGATCGCGAAGTCCGAGGCCAATCACGCCAAGCGAGCCATCGCCACCGGGGCCTCCGGCATCTTCATCGCGATCGCCAACTCCACCGATCCTGAGTACTCGAAGTTCAGCGAGCCCTTCGACAAGATGGTCCTCGAAGCCGTCAAGAGCGCGCCGTTGAACACGCTGCACATCCACGGCGACAAGATCAATCTCGATCGCTACTACACGGGTTGGCCGGCGAGCGTGATCAATTACTCGATGCACACCACTGGCATTCAACTCGCCGACGTCCGTAAGAAATGGTCGGGCGTGATCATGGGCGGGATGGACGAAGTGAACTTCCGCAAGCTGAGCGCGGGCCCTGGCCTGAAGCGAGTCTGGATTGAAGCCGGCAAAGCCGCCGGCGCCAAGTTCATCTTCGCCCCCGGCTGTTCCGTCCCGAACGACTCGACGGACAACGAACTCCTGGTAGTCACTCGCTACTTCGGCGCCGACAAGTAGCTCACTGTTCCAGTGGGGCAGACCATGGTTCTTTGTGGTCTGCCTGGCTCTGCAGTCAGTCCCTATTACCGCGCCGCGCGATCCACCAACTCCTGAACCGCCGGCACGATCATCAGCAGCAACTCCACCCGAGGCTTGGCTGCTTCCTTCAAGGCCGCAGTCTGCCGGCTTACCCACGCCGAGTCACCGCGCTCCGACCGCTCAATCCGACCCAGAGCCTCGAGCCCAATCCGCGCCGCGATGGTCAACTGCTCCGACACCGGCACAACCTCCCGCAGCAGTCCATGCGACTCGAGCGTCGGCTTCAACAGCGCTTCATTCGCTTCCCACTGCACCAGCATCCGCCGCACGGCCTTCCAATCCCCGCGACGCACCCAACCACGAAAATCGATCGCGAGCTTGCTCTCAGGCCGAGCCGCATCCACCAGCCGAGTCAGCGCCGTGAAGCTGGTATACGCCCGAGCTTCCTCTCGCGAATACCCTTTCACGGGCTCGACGACATCCGCCAAAGTCTGTAAAGGCTCCACGGGATCCGATCCCGCCAGCCGCTCCAACATTGGCCGATAACTCGACCGGTGCGTCAGACCGAGCCACTCCAGTTGACGGCTCACCGTCTCCATTCGGCGATGCATCGAGTCCACGTCCGTCACCTCGGCGGGAGACCAGAAGCGCTCCGCGATGGCCGCATTCCGTGGCCATATCCGCGAATCGATGTTCTCCGGCGTCACATACTCGGACCACATGCAGGCTTCGCCCCCGAGCACACCCGGCCGATCCGGAGGATGCACCTTGTAGTGCGACTCCGTCGACTGGATCAGATCCAAGTAATATCCTGACGACAGCAATCCCGAATACCCTTGCTCCACAGCCTTCGTGAGCGACTCCGCTCCCCGCCACGACTGAATCACGATCGACTTCGGAAGGTCCGGCTCCAGGATCTCGTCCCAGCCTTCCATCCGCTTCCCATGCTTCTGAACGATCGGTTGCAGCCGCCGGTTGAAGTAGCGTTGCAGCGCATGTCCGTCTTTCAAGCCCTCCTTCTTCAGGAACGCCTGAACGGTCGCGCTCTCCTTCCAGTGCTTTCCCTCCACCTCATCACCGCCGATGTGAAAGAACTCGTCGGGGAACAGCGCTGCCATCTCACCGATGAAGCCATCCAGGAAACGGTACACCTCGTCCTTCGTGGGGTCCAGCACCGGATCCATCACGCCCCATTTTCGCTCAATCGTGTACGGACCCGGCTTGGCCGCGAGTTCCGGATAGCCTACCAACCAGCTGGTGAAGTGACCCGGCATGTCGAACTCCGGTACGACGCGTATCCCTCGATCGCGCGCATAGGCGATCAACTCGCGGACTTGGTCCTGGGTATAGTAATGGCCGTCCGATCCCAATTGATGCAGCTTGGTATATCGTTTGCTCTCCACCCGGAAACCTTGGTCATCTGACAAGTGCCAGTGAAGAACATTCATCTTCACGGCGGCCATCCCATCCAGATTGCGTTTGAGCACCTCCAATGGCAAGAAATGTCGCGACGAGTCGATCAAAAGACCACGCCAGGGAAATCGAGGCTTGTCGTCGATCGTGATCGCCTTGACGCCGAAGCCCTGCTCATCGTGCTGCACGAGTTGCAGGAAGGTCTCGACGCCACGCAGCGCTCCCAGCGGATTCGCAGCCTTCAAGCGAGCCTGCTTCGCGTCCACCTCGAGCCGGTAGCTCTCATCTTCGCCGACGGCTTGTACCGGCTTACTCGCACGGTCGCACTGAATCGTCAATGTGGGCGTCGACCCGCCGCGAAGCGGAATGCCGGTCCTCTTTGACAGTCGCTGCGAAACACGCCGCGCCATAGCCTCCAGCCGAGGCTCTTTGTATCCCGTCAACGCGACGCTAAACGATCCATCGATCGTCAACCGGCCGTCGCCACTTTGCGATCGGGCCGGCAGCGGCATCACATCCAGATCCGCCGCTATCAGCAACAACGCGAACAGAACCATCCGTTACTCCAGAGCCAGGTAGGCAAATCGCTTCAGCTGATCCGCGACCGTAGTCGGCGGTAGAACCTGCACGAAGAAGACGCCAATCATCTTCTCCTTGGGGTCGATAAAGAAACTCGTGCCTGCCGCGCCGCCCCAATAGAACTCGCCCTCGGATCCGACCGTAGGAGTCTTTCCAGGACCGGGGTTCACCGCAAAGGTCAGTCCAAAACCGTACCCATTTGCGAGCACGCCCGCTCTCGGGAGACTACCGAGGTGATCGCTGCCCATGAGCTCCACCGACTTGCGCGACAGCAGCCGTGTCCCATCCAGTTGACCGCCGTTCACCAGCATCAAACAGAAGCGAGCATAGTCATCGAGCGTTCCTACTAATCCTGCGCCGCCCATAAACAGGGTTGGCTTCTTCTTGTAGCCATCCTGTGCGGGACCGGTCGACTTCTGGATTCCGCCGCCTTGCTTGGGAGAGTACAGCGTCGCAAAGCGACCCCACTTTTCTTCCGGAACATAGAACGCGGTGTCCACCATGCCGAGCGGCTTGAAGATCCGCTCCTCGAAGAACTGGTCGAGCGATTTGCCGGACACGACTTCGACAAGTCTGCCAAGCACGTCGGTTGAATACCCGTAGCGGAACATCGTTCCGGGATGATCGTTGAGCGGTGCAGTCGCGAGTTTCTTCGCAAACTCCTCGAGATTCGGAACGAGTCCTACGGGGAATCCGCCCTCGACGCCGGCCTTCCGGTACGCGGGAACGCCGCTCTCGTCCTTCGGACCCTGATAATCGAAGCCCGACGTATGGCGGAAGAGGTCGAGCACGGAGATCGGGCGCTCCGCCGGGACCAGTTTGAAGACGCGCTTGCCGTCAGCATCCTTGGACTCAACGGAGACCATCATCTTCGAGAACTCCGGCATGTACTTGGAGATGGGATCGGTCAGCGAGAAGCGCCCTTCTTCGTAAAGCATCATCGCGGCGACGCCCGTGACCGCCTTCGTCATCGAGAAGAGCCGCACGATGCTGTCCGGCTTCATCTCGCCCCAAGTCTCGCGAAACACGACGCGTCCATTGCGCGCAATCAACCCTGAAGCTCCCGCAAAAGCGCCCGCATCCATCTGCCGCCGCATGGAAGTGTTGAGCCGCTCGAGCCGTTCTTTGGAAAGCCCAGACTGTTCCGGTGACGCCGTAGGGAGGCTGGCCCCGTAGGTGATTGACCAGACAAGAAACGAGAGAAAGGCAACCAGTCGCATGACGGGCAGGATGTCACTCCGCGCGCTGGTTTGTCAATGCTCCTTACAACGACCCTAAGAAAGCGCGCAATTCCCGCTTCTGCTCCGCTGGCAACGCAAGATATCGATCGCGAGCGCCAGCCGCCTCCGCTGAATGACGCTGGATGGCCGCTTCCGGAGTCGCTGCGCTGCCGTCATGCAGCAGAGGCCGACGGAATCGAAGTCCCCAGAGTGCAGGAGTGCGAATCTCATTCATCTTCGCCGCTGCCTGCTCGATCCCGTCCCCGGTCCCGACATCATGCAGCAACAGGTCCGAGAATAGCCGCACCGGCCGCCGATTGAACAACGGATTCGAGCTCGGCCCCGTCTGCTGTTCCGGCGTGTGACACGCCGCACATCCGATATCGCGAAACACCTGCTCGCCGCGCAGCGCCTCGTCGCTCACCACCCCGCGAGGCGGCGGCGCCAGGAATTTCAGGAAATGCTCAAAGTTGTCGATCCCCCGCATCCCGGTCCTGGCGTCTCTCACATCCTCCGGCGCCTTCGACGGTAAGCAGCGCTTGTCTTGCGGCGCATTCCCAAGACCCTCGACTCCGAACACGTCGTTGCTGATGCCCATCTCATTGATATACGCATCTGCCGCAAACACGAGCAGAGAAGCATGCTGAGCCTTCCACCCGAATCGGCCGACTCGCTTCGACCCATTCCCGGCATCGTCCACGATCGCCGCTCGACCCCGCACCCCATCGCCATTGGCGTCGTCCGGATCCTGCAAACGAAGGATCGACTCATCCGGAATCGCCTCAATCAGCCCTGCTCCGAACAGCGGAATCGAGATCCGATGAGCGATGACATTCGCTTCGTCGTAAATCGACACCTGGCAATTGTGCGGAGGCACCGAGAACAAGTGCATCAGAGTCCCGCCGGGCGGCGCATGAAACCGCCCGTCTTCGTCGACGCGACCCGCGCGAATCTCCACCATCGTTCCGGTCCCGCCAACCGCCGGGATGTTGTGACACTGGGCGCACGACGTCCCATTGAACAGCGGCCCGAGCCCATCCGACGAGTTCTCCACTTCCAGAAAGTCTTCCCGCCCCATGCGAAAAAGCTCGAGTTCCTTCGAGGACAGACCCGCCATAGGCGCCCCGGGCTGAGGCTCCTGCTGGGACCAAAGCGTCGCAACTAAGAACAGAAACGCGCCCCACAATACGCGCCGCATCATTCCACCACAATCGTGCCGCGCATCAAGTTATGCCCGGCTCCGCAGGGTCTTGAGCACTCGAATTGATACGTGCCCTTCTTTGAGGCGACGTACCGCACCTTCACGGACCCCTTGCCCTGCTGCGGAATCGCGACATCGATGCCCGCGCTCGGAATGCGGAATCCGTGATCGGTATCGTCGCTCGTGATCACGAACTCCGCCACCATCCCCTCCTTCAACTTGATCTTGGAAGGCGAGAACGTGAACCGCTCCGCGGAAATGTTGACCACTTTGTCAGGCTTCTTCGCCGCAGAGTCATCGGCAGCCATCAGGCAAATTCCACATAGGCAAAACGAAGTGAGGAGTCTCATCAGAACCACCATCCCAATCCCAGATTCAAACCATTCACCGAGCGAGCCACGGTGCTCGCGTTCTTGTTGAAGACGTAATCGAACTTCAGAGCGACGTCGGCATTCGGCTTAAACGTCAGCCCGGTAATCACCGAGCGTCGATCAAATTCCGGCAGCGGAACGAATCCTGGCGCCATCCGATGCTGCGTGTTGTACTTCTCGTAACGGGTAAAGAAAATCAAGTCAGAGCGCAGCCTTCTCGGGAACACGTGCAGACCCGGTTCGACATACCAACCACGCAACTGTCGCGCGACGTTTGGGTTCAAACCCGTCAGCCTCTCGAGTTGCAGGTTCAACTCCTCGGTGCGCGAGATCCTCGTGTTCGCGAACAGCCCCCGAAAATCGACCCGGCGGAAGCTGTAGCGGCCATCGAACGAGAAGATGCTCACGCGTGGAGTCGCCGCGAGCAGTGGACTGCTCGAAACCCCGGTATATCCGCTGAGCCCCAGCATCATCCTTCGCACACCGCCGTACTCCAGCCGCCCGGCAAACGCAGGATTTCGGAACGGGGCTTCGAAGCCCGCAGTCCTGCCGCCCGTGATGCCTTCCTCGGCGTCGAATCCGGCAGGATCGAGCGCTGACATCAAATAGCTGCGATAACGAAACCCTCGACCCAAATCCCCCGTAATTCCAGCGCCCAACTCACGCCACGTTGTCGGAATAATCAGGGTTTCGACGAACGGCCGCTCCACCCCGTTGAACGACGGCGGCTCATGACGCTCATTCACGATCCCCACCGGGGCCAGCATCATCCCACCGCGAAAGTTCAGCCACGGTTTCACCAGGAAATCGAGGTAGGCCTGCTCCAGCGCGACCTCGCCTTTCTCCTCGCCGCCTTCCACTAAGGCGTGCTCCACCTCGAGTTCACTCCAGAACTTGATCCGATCCGAGAAGCTGTGCCCGAACAGCAGCACAAACCGGTGGAAGTCAGCCTTGCCCGGCTCGCCCTCGGTCTTGTTGAAGTGAGCCTCCATGTAGCCGGCCACCGGCAGTCGAGTCTCGCTGTCGGTGTTAACCACATTGATTACAGGCGGCGTCGCCGGCACGGGCAAAGCCGCAGCCGGTGCAGCCGTGGGCGCCACCGGGGTTGCCGCTCCCAGCAAAGACTCGATCTTCTTCTCCAGCGCCGCGACCTTTTGTTCCAGCTCCGCAATCCGCCGCTCCGCGTCCGTCTGACCAAATGCCGTAACGACGGTGAACGCCGCTGCTATTGCCCACTTCACCATAGCTTCATTCCAGATATTCACTATAGTAAACAAGAAATAGTCCACCCCTGTCAAGTACCCGATCCTGTTCTAAACTAAGATCCAATGCGCACAAGCTTCGCGGTCGTGCTGGTACTTTCCTCGTTGGCTCTTGCTCAAACGCCGGACTGGCAGAAGGTCAATGAAGAAACCCTCCGCCACTTTTCGGCTTTAGTTCAACTCGACACAACAAACCCGCCGGGCAACGAAACCCGAGCCGTCGAATACGTCAAGAAGGTGCTCGAGTCCGAGGGCATTCCTGTGATCATCGCAGCCAAAGACCCAGCGCGCGCCAATCTCATCGCGCGGCTGAAGGGTAACGGATCCAAAAAGCCGCTGATGATCATGGGTCACACGGACACCGTTCGCATCGACGCTTCCAAGTGGACCCAGCCGCCGTTCAGCGCAGCCCGCCAGGGCGGCCACATCTACGGTCGCGGAACGGTTGACGACAAGGACAACCTGACGGCCGCGATGATGACCATGGTCCTGCTGAAGCGGCTCAAAGTTCCTCTTGACCGGGACGTTATCTTCGTTGCCGAGGCAGGGGAGGAAGCGTCAACGGCGATGGGAATCCAGTATCTGGTGGAGAACCACTGGAAAGAGATCGAAGCCGAGGTCTGTCTGGCGGAGGGAGGCAGTGTCACACGACGCAACGGACAGGTCCGATACGCGTTGATTCAAACAGCCGAGAAACTGCCGCAAGCGGCAAAGCTAGTGGCACATGGACCTGCGGGACACGGCTCCCGCCCACTTCGATCCAATGCGATCCTGCACCTCTCGCGGGCCATCGAGAAAATCGCGATGTGGGACCCGCCCATGCGCCTGAACGACACGACGCGCTACTACTTCGAAAAGCTGGCGACGATCAGCACACCTGAGGAGCGCGCCCGCTATAACGCCTTATTCGACCCCGCTAAGGCCGCCGCCACTCGCGAGTTTTTAGCCGAGCGCGAGCCCGGCCATTACTCGATGCTTCACACTTCGATCTCACCAAACATCATTACGGCGGGATACCAAGTCAATGTGATTCCCTCGGAAGCCACCGCGACGCTCGACATTCGTGCGCTTCCGGACGAAGATGTCCCGGCCTTTTTCGAGATGATGCGCAAAGTGATCAATGACCCGTCTGTGGAAGTGGTTCACGAGCGCCGCAACCAGCGTCCCGTGGCGTCGCCGTCACGGATCGATGGCGAGACCTTCCGCGCCCTAGAGGCCACAGTGCAGAAGATCTACAACGCTCCGACGCTGCCACAGATGAGCACCGGAGCCACGGACATGGCCTTCCTGCGATCGAAGGGAGTTCAATGTTACGGAATCGGTCCGATGGTGGATGAGGAAGACGCGCCCAAAGGATTTGGCGCACACAGCGATCAGGAGCGCATCCTCGAGGAAGCGCTCTACAAATTCGTGCAGTTCAATTGGGAGAGCGTCACCGCGCTCGCGGGATCTCGCCAGCCTCAATAGCTACTGTCGAAGCATGGCCCGGACCTGGCCCAGCAACTCAGCGGGGTCTACGGGTTTTTTGAAGGAAGCGTGTGCTCCGAGGTGCTTGGCAGTGGCCAGAAGGTCGCCGCCAAACGCGCCGCTGATGACAATCACGGGAATCTCTGGATAGGTCTTGCGAATGAGCCCAACTGTCTCCAGTCCTTCTTGCTCCGGCATCACAAGATCTGTGATGACGAGGTCGGCCTTTTCACGTTCGAGGACCTGCATTCCGACCTTTCCGTTAGGCGCGACGAGCACTCGATAGCCCTCGCGGGTCAGAAGTTCTTGAAAGTAAGTCCGAACGGCGTCCTCATCGTCGATCACCAGCACGAAACGTCCCGCAGAATGCGACACGGCGAGTATGTCCCGAACTCGTGCGCGCAACTGTTCCGGCGTAAATGGTTTGGCCAAGTATTCAACCCGGGCGTCCAGGATGTTCTGGTGCACGATGGCATCTTCGGTGTGTCCGGAAACGTAGAGGACCTTCGTATCCGGCCTTTTCAGCGCCAGTCGATCCGTCAACTCGCGACCGCTCATTCCGGGCATTCGAATATCCGTTACCAAAAGTTGGATCGGTCCAGGGTGAGCAGCAGCAATCTCGAGCGCCTCCTCGCCCGACGAAGCCTCTAGCACTTCGTACCCGATTTCGCGAATCACGCTTACCGCGAGTTTCCGAACCGCGGTCTGATCCTCCACGATAAGAACGGTCGCGTTGGGCGCGACATCCGCTACAGGCTCCAACACTGGTTCAGCCCGGGGCTCCGGATTCAAAGCGGCAGGGAAATAGAGTCGAAATACCGCGCCAGCGCCCAGGGCGCTTTCTACTTGGACAGTTCCGCCGGCTTGCTGCATGATTCCGTAGACCGTCGACAGGCCCAAGCCCGTCCCTGCGCCGTGACCTTTGGTCGTAAAGAATGGCTCAAATATACGCGTCTGGACCGAGGGATCCATACCGATGCCGGAATCGCGGAACGTCATCATAACGTACGATCCCGTCCCGAGGCCATTGATCGTGTCATTCGCGGACACGTTCACCGTTGTTGTCGTGATCGTGATCGCGCCGCCGTGCGGCATGGCGTCCCGGGCGTTGACAGCGAGATTCATCAAGATCTGATTGAGCTGGCCGGCATCCGCTACGACCGTTGGGTCGCCGGGATCCAGTTTCGTGGTGATGATCACATCATCGCCCATTACTCGATGGAGCATTCTTTGCGTTGCAACGATGATTCGGTTCAAGTCCAGGATTTTGGGTTCACGAACCTGCTTTCGACTGAACGCGAGCAACTGTCTGGTGAGCGTAGCCGCCTCTTCGCCCGCTGTTAAGATTTCTCTGGCTTGCTCATGGCGTGGATCCTCCGGTGGAAGCGACTTCAGTAACATTGCCGAATATCCGTTGATCACGGTCAGTTGATTATTGAAATCATGCGCCACTCCGCCAGCCAGCCGGCCGATGCTCTCCATCTTCTGCGCTTGCGCCAGTTGTTCCTCAAGACCCCGTTTCTCCACTTCGGCTTCGTAACGTTCCTTGAAAAGTCTCGACTGCTCGCGCCGCCAGAAGTAAGCGGCCGACGCTGCCATGGCGACAAACACGGCCATCACCGAGATCACGACCGGAATCGTTCGTTCACGGACGGGGGCGAATACTTCCTCGGCGTCGACCTTGGCTACCACATACCAGGGGGTCTCAGGGACTTTCCGAACAGCCGCGAGGACGTTGATGCCGCGATAATCGGTCCCGGTAACGAATCCTTCAGCGCCAAGCACTGCCTTCACCGCCGCAGTCCCTACCGCCGTCAGCGGCAAACGTAGCGTCAGTGCCGTATTCGACCGATGCCGGAGATGATTGAGGTACAGCACGTCATTGCCATCGCGGCGAACCAACAGGGTTTCGCCGCTCGGGCTTGGAATGGGCCAAGTCTTTAGGAGAGGATAAATGTACTGCTCGGGATCTACACCCAACAGGAGCGTTCCGATTGGCGCTGTGTGATCCGCTGTCCGCAGCGGGATGTTGTATCCCAAATGCGGTTTTGCCGCCCCGTCGTCGCGGTGGAAATCACGTTCGATGACCTGATTTGCGCGGATGGTCTCCAATCCAGCTTCCCGCAGATGGCGGTCATTACCTAACGGCTGTCCCGCACGGATGACCACATTGCCATCGCGGTCCGTAAGAACAGCATTGACGAACTGTTGTTGCTGGCAGCGGGCGGTGAGCCACGCGGATGCTTTGTCCCGATCTTGCCGGCTTCCTCGTCCTTCAAGCAGCGGCTGTAGGGCGGAAGCCGTCAACTGGCCCGCAACAATTACCCTGGCGATGCCTAGACGCTCGGATCTCCAGGTCGCAAGTTGACGGACACGCATGTCCGCAATCGTAAGCAGCTGATTCCGGACTTCAGCTTCAACGGTAGATCGTTGGCCTGCATGGAACCGCACAGCCATCACCACCATCGTGACTGTGGCCGCAACCGCTATCAACAGAACGACATATGCGGCGCGGACACGGCCATGTTCCATCGTCACATGGAGTAGTGACGCTGGCGGTCCTTTATTCTCAAGAACCTACTGCGTAAATGTCAACCGAAACCCGGTAGTGAACAGCGTGTCGTTTTTCTTCCTGCCCAGAATTGGATTACTCAGGTAGCGATCGCTCACCGTAACCTGGAAACCAAGCCAACGCCGAATCGCCGTCACCAAGGAAGTATCGAAGTTCAACCGGTAGTTCCCGGTATTCGACATGTTCGGGAAGAAGACCAGCTTCTCACGGAACGACGTCCGCTCCGTGAACTTATAAATGAACTCCTGACCCAGCAGAGCTTCTGTCGAAGTTCTCTTGAGGCCGGTAGCAAAGAACTCCCGATTCAACGAGATACCGCCCATAACATCAAATGATCGCTTAGGGGTCTTCCATAGATGAGCGCCACCGCCGCCCGCGGGAGCAAATCGGAGATCCAGTCCCTGGAATTCGTCATACTCCAGGTCTGTCGAAGCGAACGCGAACACAGTTGGCGTGATATTCAGTTCATACTTCACTCCGCCACGAATGGCGTTGGCCGTCACCAGTGAAGTGCCCGTGGTCTTGTTACTCGCGTAGATCGAGGTGAAATTTACACCGATCGTGTCTCGGGGAGTCACGCGAGTCGCATTGGCGGTGGTGGTGATACTCGACGTTGATGAGTTGCCGCGAGCCTGCGATACTCCCAGATCGACGAAGCCTGCCCAGAGATCAACCAAACGCGGATGACGGTAGCGTTCAATCTGAGTCTCGAAGGCGGTCTGTTCCGCCTTTGATCGCAAGAATTCCACGTCGGCACGGTTGATCGACAACTTACCCGCTTCCTTCGTCTCAACTTCGGCCTTATCCGCCGACAAGGCCAAAATGCCGTTGACCACTTGGCCATTCTTCAAGCCCAGATACACGGGTTCGCTGGAGGTAACGGAAACAATGGCCTCCCAGGGCAGGGCAATGGGGCCCGCATACTCCGATTTGAACATCAAATTCTTGCCATCCGTCTTGATGACTGACCCGCTGATCCGATCGCCATTTTTCATCGTGATCTGGTCCGCACTAGCGACTGATACAAGAACCAAGAGCAGGTATGTAGATTTCATAGGGAATATTCCGCAGTGTACCGTGTGAGAGCAGGGATCACACGGGTTACTTAGTTCAGGGTCTGCACGTAATATCCAGTACCTTCCAGCGGAGTCCAGCCAGGGTATCGCGCGGTGGAGCAGGGACTGGGGCAAACAATTGCCTTTACGCCGAGTGCCCGAAGTTGGGTTCGAAGAATCTCGAACCTACTTGCGTCGGGTTCGTACAACCGCCGGACCTCGGCGGCGTCCACCTCATCCCGAGTGATATTCGCCACTACTTGCAACTCTGCCAAATGTGCGAAGTAGGCCTTGTACGGATATCCGATGGTGGCGATTCTCGAGCCCGGATGGAGCCCAAGAGCCGGCAGTGCCTGTGCGACACGCATCTGAGTCGGCACATCGAACCGGGCCGGCACGTCGGTCCTTTCAGACATGAACCGGAACAGCAGGAACAATAAAACAATCAGACCGATGACGGAAATCGAGACCCGGTGGTGGAGCCGCAGCGGTGAAGGAGCAGTCAAGTCGTAGGCGGATAGCCAGAACAGGACGGCAAAGCCTCCAACGTACCTGGGTTCGATGGTGACGAGCGCGAACATGGCGAACGCGGCCACTGACCACAGCACTAGCCAGATATCACGCGAGTATCGCTTGCGACGGATAGCGTCCGCGGCGAGAACACAAATCCCGCCGAACAGCGGGATCAACGTCCGCCCTTGAGACGATAGGAAGTACTTCAGCGATGCGATCACCGCTTTAAGTTGAGCGCTCGCGCTGAAATGCACTTTGAGACCGTCGTGAAAGTATGCCGGGTCGTACCACAGTGGAAATGTGCCAGGCACGGTTCCGGAGTACGTGAACACGGTAGGATTTCGACTGAGAATGCCAATTGGGCGTACTGGAGTTCCGGCCGATTCCGGCGTTCCGTCCCAGCCTACGTGCAGCGGGATCTGTTTTTCTACGAGCCAGGAATAATTCAGGCGACCGCTCTCGCCCATCGTTAGACGACGCTGATTCCGGCTGATCGAGATCACGAGCGGCGCTGCAATCAGCAACATGACCACACCCGCCAGGGAAACGGCTTTCCACATCCGCAGCCGCCAGGCTGCCAGGACAAGAAGAGCGAGTCCCAGCGGCAGCATCGCGGCTTTGGTCCAGTAACCGGCGCCGAGGGTGAAACCTAGCAGTACCGCCTTCAACCACCAGCGGCTCTCTCCGAGAGCCATGCGGCAGACGAGGCCGGCAGCGGCATAGACTAGTCCGGCGGCCAACAAGTCCGGCGAGACTCCCGGTCCAACCAATTCCAGGGTCGACCAGAAAAACAGAACGAAGGCAAAGGCGGTGTGTATGCGAAATCCTGCCTGGGATTCCGTTCGGAAGGCATTCCGGGATCGCACCTTCCGATACGAGATTAGAAAGAACAGGAAGCTGGCCAGCGCGAAGAACGCGATGGCGCAGTTCACCGCTTGCGCCACCAGCAACTCGGATGAGGGTCCCGGCGAGACGATCCAGAAGGCCACCGCAACGAGGGAAGGGTAGAGCGGCGACCAGTAGGGATGGCTGAGCGGACCGAAATTCCCTCGCGCTAGCAAGCGCGCCATATCCAGGTAGGAGATCCCGTCTTCGGCGAGCGCGTACCGGAGGAGGAACCACCACACAACAATTGCGGCAGCCGTGCAAACGCTGAGAAGCGTGAGCCAACTACGCCGGGTCATGGGCCGCCGTCACGGGTCCAGTCTAACAATTAGCCCGGGCGCAGACTATCGAACCTCAGGACTATGGGTTATGACCCGTCAAGATCCTTCTAAGGCCTACAACTTAGCCAGTCGGATGCTGCCGTTGCTGGTCGACACGTCAATCAATGGACCACCGCTGCCAAGCGTCCCATCCAGCGAGTGCTTCTGGATGTTCCGCACCAGCACATCGAAATCGGTCGAGATCGACGAATTGGAGGTTCGCGCACGTACCCGCGCATTGGCATGCTCCGGCATCCGAACCAGGATCGACGAGTTGGAGGTGGTCGCCCGTACGTCACGCACCGCGTCCATGCTCAGCTCAATACGGCCATTGGAGCTCTCGAGCCGCACCGGCTGACTCGGATCCGGCCGCATCAGTCGCGCGTTGATGGATCCATTGCTCGTGTTCGCCTGCAGGGCGCCCTCATTCATGTCCACGCGGACGCCGCCATTCGAAGTCCGGAGCGCGGCATTGCCTTTGTGATCCAGCGCTTCAATACTTCCGTTGGACGTAGTGACGTCCAGCTCACCGGTATGACGGTAGATCCGGATCCCGCCATTCGATGTCCGAATGCGAGCCACTCCTTCGAAGTCCTCGGCGCGGATGCTGCCGTTCGAGGTGATGATGCGATCCAGTTCGATGCGCCGTGGGACGCGGATATTGAACCGGGCTCCCGTATTGCGCAGGCCGAACGGAACAATCGTTCGGATCGACACCGAATTGCTCGACGGCGTAATGTCGATCTTTAAGTCGCGCACCCCGCTTTGGGTGCTCGCGTATTTCGTGCCGTTAATCTCGATGGTGTCTCGATCCCATGTAGTGATGTCGACCGAGCCGTTCTGCGTCTCCAAGCTCAGCCGGCCGCCCGCCGGAAGCGAATACGAGTAGTGGAAATCCTCGCGATACCGTTCCGAATCCCCGAAACTGAAGTCATCGCAACCCGTTAAGACCAAGAGCGGTAGAGCTGCCGCCGTTGATAGGAGGACCGTCCGCATAGAAAGCACCTCTGGAGTGTTCATACGCGCCTGGAATCGGCGAAGTTCCATGATACTGTGGTCTTTAGGTCCAAGCCGATCCTCCGTTCCCGATGAAAAAACTGCTGGCATTGAATCGCGGCGAGATCGCGATTCGCATCCTCCGCGCCGCCAACGAGCTAAAGCTCAGAACCGTCGCCGTTTATTCGCAGGAAGACCGACTCAGCCTCCACCGTTTCAAGGCCGACGAGGCCTACCTGATCGGTGAAGGACAAGGCCCGGTCCAGGCCTACCTGGATGTCGACCGCATCGTCGATCTCGCGCATGAAAAGAAGGTGGACGCCATCCACCCGGGCTACGGGTTTCTTGCGGAAAATCCGGCCCTTCCGCGGGCCTGCGAGCGCGCCGGCATCACCTTCATCGGACCCAGCGCCGAACTGCTCGAATTACTCGGTGACAAGACCGCTGCCCGTAAGCTTGCCCAGAAAGCCGGCATCCCCGTTGTCCCAGGGACCGAGGAGCCGGTAACCGATCCTGCCAAGATCGCCGAAATTGCAGGCCAGATCGGATATCCGCTGATCGTTAAGGCGGCCTTCGGAGGTGGCGGCCGCGGCATGCGCGTCGTCCCTGATGCCGATCAGCTCATGCCCCGGCTCGAAGAGGCCCGTCGCGAGGCTGGCGCTGCCTTCGGCAACGATGCCGTCTTTCTGGAACGCTACATCCGACGGGCCCGCCACGTCGAAGTCCAGATCCTGGGCGATCGCCACGGTAACATCCTCCACCTCTACGAGCGCGACTGTTCGGTCCAGCGCCGCCATCAGAAGGTGGTCGAGATTGCGCCTGCCGTCAACCTCGCTCCCGAGATTCGCAAAGGGCTCGCCGACGCGGCCGTTGCGCTCGCGAAGACCGCTGGATACTACAACGCCGGCACGGTCGAGTTCCTGGTCGACGCCGACTCAGGCGAGTGGTTTTTCATCGAGGTCAACCCGCGGGTCCAAGTAGAGCACACCGTGACCGAAATGATCACGGGCATCGACATCGTGCGCTCCCAGATTCAGGTCGCGCAGGGTCACGAGTTGTACGGCCCCGTGATGGCCATGCCGGCGCAGGACCAGATTCCGGTTCACGGCTTCGCCCTTCAGTGCCGCGTGACCACCGAGGATCCGGCCAACGGCTTCGTTCCCGACTACGGCAAGATCCACACCTATCGCTCGCCGGCCGGCTTCGGCATCCGTCTCGATGGCGCTTCCGCTTACGGCGGCGCCGTGATTACGCCGTACTACGATTCGCTCCTGGTGAAGGTGACTGCTTGGGGCCGTCGCTTCCCCGATGCTTGTCAGCGCATGGACCGCGCCCTTCGCGAGTTCCGGATTCGCGGCGTCAAAACCAACATCCCGTTCCTCGAAAACGTCGTCAATGACCCTAAATTCCAAAACGGCGAGACCACCACCTCGTACCTCGACGAGAACCCGAGCCTCTTCAAGTTCACTCCGCGCCGTGACCGCGCCACCAAGCTTCTGAGCTACCTCTCCGAGGTCATCGTCAACGGCAATCCTGAAGTCGCGAAAAAGCCGCGACCTAAAGTCATTCGCACGCCGCAGTTGCCCGAACCCGATCACAATGCGCCGCTTCCCGGCACTCGCCAGTTGCTCGATCAACTTGGCCCCGAGCGCTTCGCCGAGTGGACCCGTTCGCAGAATCACCTTCTCATCACCGACACGACCTTCCGCGACGCGCATCAGTCGCTGATGGCGACCCGCGTCCGGACCTACGATATGTTGGCCATCGCCAACTTCGTGTCGCACCGGCTGCATAATCTGTACAGCCTCGAGATGTGGGGCGGCGCCACCTTCGACGTCGCGCTCCGCTTCCTGCTCGAAGATCCCTGGATGCGTCTCCGCCGTCTCCGCGAGGCGATTCCGAACATCTGCTTCCAGATGCTGCTGCGCGCTTCGAACGCTGTGGGCTACACCGCCTATCCGGACAACGTGGTCGAGGAGTTCATCAAGGAAGCTGCCCAGCAGGGAATCGACATCTTCCGCATCTTCGACTCGCTGAACTGGCTGCCGAACATGCAGGTGGCGATGGAGGCCACACGCAAGACCAGCCGCATTTGCGAAGCCGCCATTTGCTACACCGGCGACATCCTGGATCCCTCCCGCGAGAAGTACTCGCTGAACTACTACGTTCGCCTCGCCAAAGAACTCGAGAAGATGGGCGCGCACGTTCTCGCCATCAAGGACATGGCGGGCGTCTGCAAGCCCTATGCGGCCTTCAAGCTCGTAAAGACTCTGCGCGAGGAGATCGGACTTCCGATCCACTTCCACACCCACGACACCAGCGGACTCAACGCCGCGTCGATTCTAAAAGCTTCTGAAGCCGGCGTTGACGCTGCCGATGGAGCCATCGCGTCGATGAGCGGCACCACGAGCCAGCCGAATTTGAACTCGATCGTCGCTGCTCTCGCCCACACGGAGCGTGACACCGCCCTCGACTTCGCCGCGCTCAACCATTGCGCCGACTACTGGGAAACGGTACGCACTTACTACACGCCCTTCGACAGCGCGCCACCATCCGGCACCGCCGAAGTCTACATTCACGAAATGCCGGGCGGGCAGTACACCAACCTCAAGGAACAGGCCGAATCCATGGGGCTCGGAGCCCGCTGGCACGAGATCGCGCAGATGTACGCAGACGTGAACATGGCGTTCGGCGACATCGTCAAGGTGACTCCGTCGAGCAAGGTGGTCGGCGACCTCGCGATCTTCCTCGTGAGCCACAACATGTCGATTCGCGACCTCGAGAACCTGCCCGAGAATCACAACGTCACGCTGCCCAACTCCGTGGTCGACATGTTCTCTGGATCGTTAGGCGAGCCCGAAGGCGGCTGGCCGCCGAAGCTTCAAAAGATCATCCTCAGGGGCGAACAGCCGAAGCTTGGCCGTCCCGGCGAGCACCTGGCCCCGGTCGATCTCGACGAAGCTAAGTCGGTCGCCGAGAAGAAGGTTGGGCACAAGATCTCGCGGACGGACCTGATGAGCTACTTGATGTACCCCGAGGTTTTCATCAAGTTTGCGAAAGCCCGATCGTCTTACAGCGACGTCGATGTGCTCCCCACGCCACAATTTTTCTATGGCTTAGAGCAAGGCAAGGAAGCAACCATTGAAATTGAGCCTGGCAAATTACTGATAGTCAAGCTCTTAACGATCGGCGATCCGCATCCCGACGGGACTCGTACGGTTTTCTACGAACTGAACGGCCAACCGCGCGAGGTCACGATTCGCGACAAGTCATTGAAGCCCGCCGTCCCCGAGCGCAGGAAAGCAGACCCCGCCCAAGCCGGCCACGTCGGCGCCCCCATTCCGGGGTCGGTGACGAGCATCGCTGTCGACCTGAATCAGACAGTCGCAAAGGGAGCGCGTTTGATGGTCATGGAGGCAATGAAAATGCAGACCACGATCTACTCTCCCATCGACGGCAAGGTTTCCGAAAAACTGGTAAACGTCGGCGATAGCGTCGACTCCAAGGATCTACTGTTAGTAATCACTTAACTTTCACCAATTCTGCAGCAGAGGCCTCAGCGCGGGAGTGGCATTCCGCGACGTCCACCAGGACGCCATGCCTGACGGACACAGGTGTTCGTCGAGTGACGATTAACTATGCGGATGCTTTGCGTAATGCTGGCGTAGCAAGTCTTTGCCGTAGTCGTTTCCATTCGGCGTACGGACGACGACGTGGACGTGCTCGCGGAACGGAACCTTGGGATCTTTCATCAGATGCCGCATTCCCACGGGCAATTGATGATCGAACTCGATCAGGATCACAGGGCTGTGGATCCGGTAATAGAAGACGCCGCCGGGCTCGGTTCCGCCGATCCAGGCAAAGAACGTCTGGTTCAAATGCTTCCGCACTTCGTCCATCTTGACCTTGGCGTGACCGTCGTCCATATTGCTGACGTACAGCTCGATCAATTTGGCGAGGCGAGTCTTTTGCGCTGTTGAGAAATCGGCTGCAGCGATGCCGGCGTAATCGAGAACCACATTGTCCTTGAAGGCTTCCGTCAGGCTGTTGTTTCCCGTCTTCGATAACGTCAGAATCGCTTTCTTTCGTTGACCGTCGTCGAGAGCCGAGAGCATAGCGAAACCCTGCGTTTGCTCGTCCTGAAGGATGGAGGTGCCTTTGTACTTCCCGGACGTTGCTATCACGGGCTCCGAGCCCGCGAAGTGGGGAGTCATCACTACCTGGTCGCCGAGTACGAAGTAGTTAATCACTACATGATGGCCATCCAGCTGCCAACCCCACGGCTCGGTTTTCGAGGGCTTGCCCATGACCGTGATCCAGTATTTCCACTCGCCATACTGCTCGAAATCGTTGTTGTTCAGCTCACCGAGCGTTTCATTGAGCTTCATGCTGTCGCGCGTCAGTTTCAGCCCCTTGGCGCTCAAAGCTGCGCGCATCAAGCCGAACGCCGCGTCACGCTGGAGGCCGTTCATCTCCTCGAAACCGACGCCCTGTCGGACGTAGAAATGCTGGTTCATCCACTTTCGCCATTCAGGGTCGTCAATGGCGAACTGCGCCTTCGTACGCTGAGCATCCGTCAAACTGGCCAGGAAGTTCTCTGCGGCCTTCCGAACCGGCTCGGTTGAAACGCCTGTCGACCGCATCGGGAACAGTCCGGTCACGACGCCGTCCTTCGTCGCGATTCCTTTGAAGGGTTCCGCCAGTCCCTCCCGCTCTGCCTGTTCCGACCTTTGGCGAAACTGTTGAGCTCGCGAGCTGGCCGGAGGTTGGGGGAGGAGAAGTGGAACGGTCACTAACAGGGCGAATATAGAAATCAACAACAGACGGATCTTCCCAGCAGAGCGCATTCCGTTACTCTACCGCCCATCGATGGAGAATGCCAGCAGTACATTGCCCGGCATCCCACCAAGGAACAGATAACCCGAGTTCACGTACACCATCCCATCGGCTACCACCGGGCCTCCCACATCCATCGAACCGCCTTTCGCGGTAACCCCATTCACCGTCTCGAAGAGGCGAGCCGTGTCGAAAGTCCAGGAGATGCGGCCATCATCGGTCGAGTATGCCCGCAGCCTTCCGTCCACGGAGCCCGAGAACGCGACACCGGGAATCGCCGTAACGGCCGCCGACTGAGCGGGACTACACGGACGGCGGGAGTCGCATCCCGGCGCGGGCGTGTGCCAGATCCTCTGTCCATCGCTCAACCGGTAGGCGAAGAGTCCGCCGCCTTTGTTGGGATCGATTTCGTACCGCGGGCTATCCGGCTTTCGCTCGGCCGGCGGACGAATGCCCATGTCCGACAAAGCGACGTATACATTCATGCCATCCGAGGCTGGACCCCACTGAATTCCACCCGCGATACCGCCTTCGCCGACGCGAGCTTCCCACAACATCTTGCCCCGGCGATCTGGATCCACCGCGTAGATCATGCCGGACTTCTGAGCCAGGAACAGCACCCGCTGTTTCGGCGACACGCGCGCCAGAATCGGCGACGCTCCGAAATCGAAGTCTGGTCCGTCGGAGTCTGGACAGTTCTTCTTGTCAGGCTGCCAGCAGGAGACGTTGGCGGCGTCCCCTTTGGTGAACTGCCGATGCCACAAAAGTTTTCCGGAATGCAAATCGAACGCGACCACGGCATCGCTCATCGGCGTGGTCGGGTCAGAGTAGTTGTCGCCCGTCGTGACGTAGACGGCGCTGCGCTCCGGATCGATCGTCGGCGCCGACCAGATGGCCGCTCCGGAGGGTCCCACCATCTCAGTACCGCGAACGGTCTTGAGCCTCGTCGTGGCCTTGCGGTCGATGGTGTATCCCTTCCACACGACTTTTCCGGTTGCGGCCTCGAGCGCCACCAGGCTCCCTCGGAACGTGCAACACAGATATCCCGGCTGCAGAGCCATCGGCTCTTCGGAAGACGCGACCGGTACATACAGCCGGCCCTTCCAGAACACCGGCGTTCCGGTGATGCGCGTTGCCGGATGATCGTCCGCATTCATCTGCCAGATCTCGCGGCCGCTCCCTGCATCGATCGCATGGACCCGGCCCGACGCATCTCCAAAGAACAGGACTGGTTTCGACGTCACTTCGGCGACGACCATTCCCGAGCGCACCTCAGATCCGATGTTCGCTGACCAGTGAACGCATCCGGAGGAAGCATCGAGTGAGTACACAGATCCGTCCTGGCTTCCCGCGAAGATTCTTCCACCGTACACCGCAGGTTGCGAACGCATCATCGATGCGTCCGGGAATCCGAAAGCCCACTTCAATCTCAGCCGCGGCACATCAGCGGATCCTATGCCGCCCGCGGGTTGATAGCGCAGATTCTGCGGACCGCCCCAACTATCCCAGTGCGACTGAGAAGTGGATACCGTAGAACCCGAACACGGATTGGCGATGGGTCGTGCCGAAACGTCGAGCGCGGCGCTCAACCATGTGGCGACAGCTACACGTTCCGTTTCCGGAAGGCTGGCGCCCTGATGCGCCATGACTCCTGTGGTGATAGCGCGCAAGATCGTACTCGGAGCCATTTTGCTCAGGGCGGCTTTCGTTGGAATCCTCGGATTTCCGGCCGTATCGTGGCACATAGCGCAGTGCTGTTGATAGAGTCGGGCGGCGTGCGGATCGTCTGCGCCCAGCAGGCACACCGATAGCAGCGCCATTGCGGCAACCAATCGCATAGTTACGATTATGACGGTCAGACGGAGGTTGGGTCACGTTTTCAGTTCCGTTACGCGTTGGCTGTTATCGTAAGGAGATGTTCCTCGCGTTCTTCGCGCTGGCGGCGTTGCCTCAACTGATGCCCGCGCGCTGGGCCTCGAATGATGTCGATACCTTGAGTCTCTTGCGCGACACCCCTATCAATTGTCTGCTGATCGAGGAGTCCCTCTGGTCCGAGAGATTCAATCGCGAAGCAGCCAATCGCGGAATTGCGACGTTTGGAGTCATTCGTCCGGCTGGCCAGGCGGTAGAGGCTGCTCAGAAACTGGCGGCCCTACAATTCACAGGCGTGGCGCTGGAGGGCGCCTTCGAACCATCCACAGCCGAGCGGCTCCGCCGGTTCATCACAGATTCGAAACTGCGGCTCGTTGAACTGACCAGTCGCGGCCAGATGCGGTTTGATACTTCGGCGTCCGCGGTCGGAACTTTTCAGGGGCTTTGGCCAGGCATTCAGGTGCAGGAAGATGGCGCGAAGAAGGCAGCTCCGAGCGGCGCTCCTTGGATCGATACGAACGCGGGTTTCCTGCGCTTTGTGCGAGCATCCACCAAGGCAGCGATTTGGATGGGCTACACGCCTCCCGCGGGCGCTGTACAAACGCTCGATCGGTACCTGCAAGCAGTCGCCGACGCCGCAATGAATGGAGCGCGCTGGATCGTGGCCCTCGATCCGGAATTCAATCGTAAACTGTACGCTCGAGATCCTGAAACTCTGAAGGATTGGGCACAAATCATGAACCTGATTCGCCACTTCGAGCGGCCGGAATGGCGCGAGGCCCAGCCCTTCGCGCGGATGGCTTTAGTGGAAGATGTCGCGAGCGGAGCGCTGCTCTCCGGCGGCATCCTCGACATGATCGCGGTGAAACATACTCCTGTGAGACCGGTGCCGCCGCGCATGCTCGATCACAAAGCTCTCCTATCGGCCACCATGGCGGTGAATGTCGATCCCGCATCGCTGAATGATCAACAGAAAGCCGTACTCACTGCTTTTACGCGTGCTGGAGGTACTCTCCTCTCAGGTCCGCCTGGCTGGAAATTCCCCTCGCCGAGGCCCGATCAGATTGTTCTCGAGAAGGACGATCTGAAAAAACTTGACGAGATATGGCGGGAATTAAATGCCTTAACGGGCCGAAAGAATCTGGGAGCTCGACTGTTTAACGTCTCCTCAATGTTATCCAATCTGCTGGAATCGCCGGACGGCAAGCAGATCATCCTGCACCTGGTCAACTACTCAGGCTATCCGATCGAGAATGTGACTGTACACGTCCTCGGTAAATATAAGCTAGCACAAGTAGTTAGCCCCAATGCCCCGGCGCGTGAGCTAACCGGGTACGAAATCGATGAGGGTACCGGATTTGATCTCGACCGCGTCGGCGCTGCCGCTACTCTTCTGCTCACCCGGTGATGTGTTACAACTGAACCTGTAGTTGGGGTGTTCACGAGCAGTCATCGAGCACAATTCAGTTAATTTAGTATGAAATCAGCGCGCGTGCTCGTGGTGGAAGATAACCTGGCGGACGTGCGTCTGCTTCAGGAAGCTCTTTATGACGTGAACGCCCAACATGTAAAGCTGATCCCTGCGCAAACGCTGCAAAGCGCGATCGATCTTCTCGATAAGGAAGTATTCGATGCTGCGTTGGTAGACCTTTCGTTGCCGGACTCGGACGGTTTGCAGAGCGTCGCACGCGTTCAGTCCAGGGCTCCGAAGCTGCCTATTCTGGTCCTGACAGGGCTCGACGATTCCGAACTGGCGGCGCAAGCAGTTCGTGAGGGCGCTCAAGACTATCTGGTGAAAGGGCAAGTCGACGGCCCGCTGTTGTTGCGCGCCATTCGCTACGCAGTCGAGCGTATGCGGAGTCTTCAGGCCCTGACCGCGAGCGAGCGTCAGTTCCGTTCGCTCATCGAGAACGCGCTCGACATCATCACCGTCATCGATTCGCAATTTCACGTGAAGTACGCCAGTCCCTCCACTGAGCGCGTCCTGGGCTATGGGCTGGGGGAATTGGAGCGCCGCGATTTTCGCGAGTTGCTTCACCCGGACGACATCGCGCCGGCCATGAAAGCCTTCCAAAGTCCCTCCAGCGCGGTGGTTTCGCTGGAGTTTCGGGTCCGGCACAAGGAAGGGTATTGGTGTTTCCTCGAAGCCATGGCGCGGAACATGGTGGATGATCCGGTCATCGCCGGAATCGTGATCAATTCGCGCGACATCACCGAGCGCAAACACGACGAAGAGCGCCTGCATGAGTTGAACGAGCGCTTGCGCGCTGTGATCGATACCTCTCCGTTGTCGATCTTCGTGTTGGATCGCGAAGGTCTGGTTCAAGGCTGGAACAAGGCGGCCGAGAAAACGTTTGGCTGGACCGAAGATGAGGTGGTTGGAAGGCCGCTCCCCATCATTCCGCCGGGCTCTATCGCCGAGGCGAGTGAGCGCATGGAGCATGCCCGCCAAGGGAACACGCTGACACAAGTTGAGGCCAAGAGACAGCGCAAAGACGGCTCGCTGATCGATGTCGCGATCTGGACGGCTCTTCTGCACGATCAAAACGGCGAGTTTCGCGGCTTTGTCGTGGTCATGGCGGATACCACCGAACAGAAGCGTCTGGAGGAGCAGTTCCGGCAGGCGCAAAAGATGGAAGCGATCGGCCGGCTCGCAGGCGGCGTGGCTCACGACTTCAATAACCTGCTGACGGTGATTACCGGCTATTCTCAGTTGGCGCTCACCCGGATTAACGCGGGTGCGAAGCCGCTGACTGAGCTGGAAGAAGTGCTCCAGTCTGCGGATCGGGCCGCAGCTCTTACCAAACAATTGCTGGCCTTTAGTCGCCGGCAGGTTGTTGCGCCGGCCGTGATCGATGCCAATGCCCTGGTGAAAGGAATCGATTCCATGCTTCGACGAGTGCTCGGCGAAGACATCCGGTTTGCCACGGAACTCACAGCAGATCTCTCGCCGGTCCGCGTTGATCGATCGCAGCTGGAACTTGTGCTTCTGAATCTGGCCGTTAACGCCCGCGATGCGATGCCTCATGGCGGGGCGCTCACAATCTCGACATCGAATATATTCCTCAGTCCCGATAGTCCATCGGCGCAAGTGCTGAACCTCAGCGGCGATTGCGTCATGATTGCTGTTTCGGACAACGGAGTGGGCATCGATCCGCAAGTCAAGGAGCGCGTTTTCGAGCCGTTTTTTACGACCAAGGAAGTTGGCAAGGGGACCGGGCTGGGATTGTCGAGCAGCTACGGAATCGTCCGACAGCACGGCGGTGATATTCGCGTTATCTCTGAACCCGGGCGCGGCGCCACGTTCCAAATCTACCTTCCTGTGGCGAGCGAGAATGTGGAAGAAACTCCGGCGCCGGAATCGAAACCGGTCAGACAATCCGGCACGGAAACGATCCTTCTGGTGGAAGATGATCCCGCGGTGGCCAGGGTGATCGAGCAAACGCTCTTGTCAAGCGGCTATGAAGTGTTGCCGACGAACGATCCGGCCCGCGCAGTGGCCATTGCCCGCGACCATAAAGGGCCCATTCACCTTCTTGTGTCCGACATCGTTATGCACACGATGAACGGCGTGGATTTGTCGCGACATATTCGAACCTTGCGTCCGGACATCAAAGTGCTATTCGTGTCCGGATACAACGACTCGCGCATCGGTGGGCAACGCTTCCTCGATTCCCAAATGCCGCTGTTGCAGAAGCCGTTTGCGCCCGAGACTCTCGCCGCTAAAGTGAGAGGCGTGCTGAATGAAGACAGAGACGCTACCATGTGATGGTGAGTGAACTGCGGCCCGGCGTTCAAGCGGAGCATCGTGTTCTGGTCACAAGTGAGGTCGCTGTGGATTTTCTCGGCGTCGATGAGGCGCGAGTCCTCGGTACCCCGTTTTTGATCGGTCTGTTGGAAATGACCGCGCGCAACGCCATTAAGCCTCATCTCGAGGAGGGGTTCGATACGGTCGGGACCGAGGTGAACGTGAAACACCTGGCCGCCACGCCTCTCGGGATGCAGGTCACGTTTCATGCCGAGGTGCTGGAAGTGGAGGGACGGCGGGTGCGATGCAAAGTGGAAGCTTTTGATGAAGTCGAGAAAGTGGCCGAGGGAACTCACGAGCGTTTCATCGTTAATGTTTCGCGTTTTGCCACGCGTCTCGCGGCTAAGAAAGCGGGCGCCTGAACTTCTGTTAGCTCGCGTAAGCACGTTACACCCGGTACGTCGATGACTGGTTCCTTGCCCGTATCACGATGAGAATACATCACTTTTTCTTTCAGTTTGAGCTTTATCTTCGGCTCATTTCCCGTTATCATTGAGCCCTGTGAGCCCGCGCGCGAACCAATCATCCGAGGTGCGCGAGCTGCGAGAGCGCGTGTCGCGGCTCCAGGAGGAAATCCTCCGGTTGAGTCAGTCCGTCGCATCTGCCGGCTCTGAACCCTCCCCGCCCCAAACGGATCCGAATCTGCTCGCCCTCGAACGTTCAAACCGCGATCTGCAAGAATTCGCCTTCGCCATTTCTCACGATCTGCAAGAACCCTTGCGTTCCATTCTTTCCTTGTCAGAGCTCCTTCGCCGCCGCTGTGGGGATCGGATTGACGCCGGAGACCTCGAACTACTCGACCAAATTACGCGCTCCGCAGCGGGTATGCGGCGCTTGATCGAGGACCTGCTGCGATACTCCCAAGCCGCTCACGGCGCCACGCAGTTTGTCACCGTTGACATGAACGGGGTTCTGCAGTGGGTGCTCTCCAATCTCTCGAGCAGCATTGAATCCGCCGGAGCGAAGATCACCAGTTCACCCCTTCCCACGGTTCATGGAGATTTCACATCGCTAGCCCAGGTTTTACAGAATCTGATCAGCAACGCCCTCCGCTACTCCAAAGGAACCCCCAAGATCGAGATCACGGCTGTAAGCAAAGACGATCACTGGATCTTCTCCGTACGGGACGAAGGAATCGGCATCGATCCGCGCTATCACGCCCAGATCTTCGGTTTGTTCAAACGGTTACACGGTCCCGAGCACGCGGGCGCAGGGGTCGGTTTGGCTATCGCAAAGCGGGTGGTAGAGCGCCACGGCGGCGAGATTTGGGTTGATTCGGAGCTCGGGCGGGGCGCTACTTTCCACTTCACCATTCCGGCGTAATCCGGAGTCATTCTGAGCCATCCGTAACACCGTTTTCCGCGTATCCAACTGTGTACGGACGGCATCCAAAACATGGTAGAGTAAGGGCTGTAGAGCTTTACTCCTGAAGGGTTTATTGTTGAGAACAAGGCTTCTTACGTTCACGTTGATTCTAGGGCTGGCTAGCACTGCGACCGCCGCCTTGGAACCCGAAGAGGATGGCGGCGCCGAAATCCTGGACCGCTATCTCTCCACCACTCAAAATCGCACCACCGGCGTTCGCGGAATTCAGATGGAAATGGACATCTACGCGCAACTGCCAAAACTCCGCAAAAGCGGGAACTTTCACGCATTGCGCAGCATCTCGAAAGTCGGCCAGATCGCTTACCAGGGCGTAAAGTTCATCGGTGACAATACCATTAAGAACGACGTCATAGCCCGCTATCTGACCGCCGAAAAGCAAACTCAAGACGTTTCTCAACTGGCGATCACGCCGTTGAACTACAAGTTCAAGTACAAGGGTGTTTCCGATCGCAACGGCCGCTCGGTCCACGTTTTTCAAATTCAACCTCGCAAGAAGATGGTGGGTCTGTTCAAAGGCGAGCTGTGGGTGGACGGCGCTACCTACCTACCGGTTCGCGAGGCCGGAAAGTTCGTGAAGAATCCTTCGATTTTTCTCAAGAAGGTGGAGTTTGTCCGCGACTACGAAATCCGCGATGGCGTCGCGATCCCTAGTCACATCGAGAGCACTGTAGACACGCGATTCTGGGGTCCTGCCCAGATGAGTATCAACTACAGCAACTTCGGTCCTCACCCGGATGAGCAAGCCGCATCCTTTCCCGTCTCCACGGTTCCGGAATCCCGATAAGACCCGCACATGAGAACTTTATTCTTGAATCCGCCCTCGTTCGAGGGCTTCGATGGCGGAGCAAGTTCCCGCTGGCCTGCATCCCGAGAAATCGAATCCTACTGGTATCCCGTCTGGCTTTGCTATCCGGCGGGCATGCTCCCCGACAGCAAAGTGGTGGATGCGCCTCCGCACGGCTTGTCCATCGAGGATACCGTGGCGATGGCAAAGGACTTCGAGCTTTTGGTCCTTTTCACTTCGACTCCGGGCTTTCACGTCGACGTGAAGATCGCGCAGATGATGCGCGACGTAAACCCGAAGATGAAGGTCGCGTTCGTTGGGCCGCCCGTAACGGTGGAACCCGATAAGACGCTGCTCGAGAACCCGGTCATCGATTTTGTCGTCCGCCGTGAGTTCGATCATCAGATCGTGAACTATGCGAAGGGAACGCCGCTCTCCGAACTACCCGGCGTCAGCTACCGCAAGAACGGCAGCGTAGTAAACAACCCGGAAGGAAGTTATATCGAGAACCTCGATGAGCTGCCCTGGGTCACGAAGGTTTATCAGCGCGATCTGAATTTCAAGCGCTACAACGTCCCCTTCCTGCTGAATCCGTTCATTTCGTTCTACACGTCTCGCGGATGCCCCGCGATGTGCACGTTCTGTCTTTGGCCACAGACTCACTCCGGCCATCGTTGGCGCTTGCGTTCGAGCGATGACGTGGTGAATGAATGTCGTTGGGCGCTCCAGAATTTTCCAGGCTTGCGTGAGATCTTCTTTGACGACGACACGTTCAACTACCGCAAGGAACGAACGATCGAGCTCTGTAAGAAGCTTCAGCCGCTTAAGTTCACCTGGTCCTGCACCTCGCGCGTGACCACGGACTACGACACGCTCAAAGCGATGAAGGACGCTGGTTGCCGTCTGTTGATCGTCGGCTATGAGTCAGGCGACGCGCAGGTGCTCAAGAACATCAAAAAGGGCGCAACGCTCGACATGGCGCAGCGCTTCACGGCGAACTGCAAGAAGCTGGGATTAACGATCCACGGCGACTTTATCGTCGGCCTGCCTGGTGAGTCGCGGCAGAGCATCCGCAACACCATCGATTTTGCCAAGCGTTTGGATGTGCAAACGATTCAGGTGTCGATTGCGCACGCTTATCCCGGCACTGAGTTCCACAGCTTCGCCACAAAGAACGGACTGATCACCATCGACGGTATGACCGACGAGTCCGGGCATCAGCTTCCGAATGTGATTTATCCGGACCTGGACCGCGGAGAACTGGTTGAGTGGGTAGAGCGTTTTTACGGCGAGTATTACTTCCGTCCGAAAGCCGCCTGGCGAATCGTTCGGAAGGCGATGTTCGACAATTCCGAGCGCCGCCGGCTGTACAAAGAGGCTCGCGAGTACCTCGCGCTTCGCTCGAAGCGCAAGCAGTTCGTGAAGGAACATAAGGCCGCGGCGAACGCTTAGCGGTTCCCGGCGATTGACGTAGCGATGGATCCCTCGTCTCGAATCCGTCTCAAGACGCGATTGTTCGTCATCATCGTCGTCCTCAGCGGAGCCTTCGGAAATTTCCTTCTCACTTGGGGGCTCCGCCGCCATGAGACGCACTTGGCGCTCTCGCCGCTTGACTATATCGCCGCCATCTTCGATCCCTGGGTGGCCGCGGGGATCGCGCTGTTGATCGTCTGGATGCTGTCACGAATGGCCCTGTTGAGTTGGGCCGACCTCAGTTACGTTCTGCCGGTCACCGCGATCGGCTATGTGGTGTCCGCGTTGCTGGGCAAGTTCTTTCTTGGCGAGCGGATTTCCCCAAGCCGTTGGGCGGGGACTCTTTTCATCATGGCGGGGATCGCCCTGGTCGCGCGCACCCGGCCCGATACCGTGAGGTCGTCGTGACAAGCTGGGTTCTGGTGGCAGTCATCGTCCTGTCGACGGTGGCCGGCGACTTTCTGCAAACCATCGAGATGAAGCGTCATGGTGAAATCAACGACTTCGCTCCAAGTGGGATCAGCCGGCATCTCGCCACTCTGCTGCAGCGTAAGTACTTGATCCTGGCCATCGTATTCATGGCCATTTCTTTCTTTGCCTTCATGAAGCTAGTCACGATTGCCGACCTGAGCTTCGCCGTGCCTGCAACCGCCGGGAGCCTGGTACTCGAGACGATCGTGGCGAAGTTCGCCCTCGGCGAACGGGTGGACGCTCACCGCTGGGCCGGAGCGTCTCTGGTCGCCTTCGGCGTGGCTCTGCTCGGCCAGTGATTCTCCTCGCGGCTGTGGGCATTGCTGCAGCGTACCAGATCTTCGCCACCCTAGCGGCTCTCTACCGGCATCGCTATCCCGCTGGCGATTTCCGGCCGCCGGTCTCGATCTTAAAACCGGTGCGCGGCGCCGGAGAAGGCTTCTACCAAGCGATTCGATCCAACGCCGCGCAGGATTATCCGGAGTTCGAACTGGTCTTCGGCTTCAGCGATCCTTCTGATCCCGCTCGCCTTCTCATCGAACGCGTAGCACTGGAGTTCCCTCATCGTTCCATACGAACGGTGGTCACCCGGACCTCCACGCCAAACGCGAAGGTGGGAGTATTAATGGAATTGGCCGCGCAGGCCCGGTACCCTACGCTTCTGGTGGCAGACAGCGACATACGCGTGCCGGCGCGATACCTGGATCGGGTTGTCGCTCCATTAGAGCAATCGGGCATTGGCCTGGTCACTTGCGCTTATCGGGCTCGAGCCAGTTCGTGGGCTAGCCGCTTCGAAGCACTGGGCGTCGCGACCGACTTCGGCCCGAGTACGATGGTCGCTCCTTTCGTGGGGGTGGATGAGTTCGGGCTGGGAGCAACGCTGGTCTTTCGTTCACGCGATCTGGAGCGCATCGGCGGATTCCGTGCGTTATCGGACTACCTCGCCGATGACTACCAACTGGGCCGGCGTATTCACTCGCTGGGTCTCAAATGTGTGCTGTCTGATGTGATTGTGGAGACCCACCTCGGCGCCGAATCCTGGCGGGACGCGTGGGCGCATCAGGTACGTTGGGCGCGTACGATTCGAGTCTCGAGAGGGGCTGGGTACATCGGGCTGCCGGTGACGATGGCCAGCGTGTGGGCTCTTGTGGCGGCTGCGACGGGACATTGGTTGGCAGGCGGCGCTCTACTGGCGATTCGTTTGGCGATGTCTGTGGTAACAGGCTACGGGGTTCTCGGTAGCGGTGACGCCTTGAAGCTGATCTGGCTGGTCCCGTTCCGGGATATTTTTGGCGCTGGCGTTTGGCTTGCGGGCCTGTTCGGAAACACCGTCGAATGGGGCGGCCGGACCTATCAGCTAATGCGGGACGGCAGGATCCATGAGCATGAGACGGGCTCGCGGTCGGCGGCCGCCCCGTAGCTTGCCGGTGTTGACGCGAGCTGGCTCGTTCGCTTGCAGGCGAAGAATAACGGACCGGCCGACACCGGCTTACTAACGGTCGCGGCTCATCTTCGGGTTGTAACGGCTCCGAGCCCTGATGGTGTAGAGGCCGTGACCGTTTCGGCTCGCTAGGAAGCTTGACCTTTACTTGCCCTGGCTGAGTCTGCGCCGATACTCGGCGACCTTGTCCCCGTACCCTGGCGGAATCTTCTCGGCTGAGGGGTTACGGACCTGGCCGGCGGCGGTTCCATCCAGCTTACGCCGGAGCTGCAACTCGAGCTGCTCGATGGAGGGCAGGATCTCGCGGCGCAGGCGCTCCTGAAGCTCGGGTCCCATCAGAGGGTACGCGCCGAGTCTCTGGATGTCGTCGATGGCTGCCGTCACTTGGCGCCCGAACTCAGTGTTCGCGCCGAGTTGTTGGCGGAGTTGGTTCAGGTCACGAAGGGTCTCACGCAGAGAGCGTTCTGCATCGCCGCGGTTGAACGGAACGTCACCGGACGGCGCGCCGAGGTTGCCGCGATTCGGGCCGATGTCCCGGTTCCAAGGTCCTCCGGCATTTCCGTTGGCGCGGTCTCCGCCTGCTTGACCACCGGAGCGGTCACCCGGCTGCTGCCCGCCTTGCTGGCCTTGTTGACCCTGCTGTTGACCGGGCTGCTGACCACCGGCCTGTTGACCCGGCTGGCCCTGCTGACCTGGTTGTCCGGACTGGCCTTGCTGACCTTGTTGTCCCGGCTGTTGGCCTTGCTGCTGATCCCGCTGACCTTGCTGCTGCCCGCGCTGCCCGTTAGCGGCCTGATTGAGCCGTTCGCGCATCCGCTCGACGCTCTCGAGCGCCTTCTCCGTTTGGCCGTCATCCTTCTTCTGGCCGTTTTTGTCGACCGCACCCTGCGCCTGCTTCAGCTTGTCGCGGAAGTTGTTCAGGGCCATGGAGGATATGGCCTCGCCGGTCACGACGTTCGGACCCAGCCCGCGACGGATCCAGCCCGGCGTCATTTTCATGCGAGCGCGAATCTCATCGGCTTGTAATTCACCGAGCCCTTCGCGCAACTTCGATGAAGCCGCCGGTTGCGTTCCAGCCAAGTCCCGAGCCGCCTTTTGCGTGTCGTTCTCCAGGCGCTCCAGCTCGCTCGCCATCTTTTCCTTCTCTTGCGCGAGTTGCTCGCCCTGTTGCCTTTGTTGCGGGGTCATTCCCGGCCGCATCCGCGGATCATTGGCGTTGGCGGCGGGCTGACCAAAAGTCTGCTGCATGCGATTTGAGAAGTCGCGCTGCTGTTCGGCCAGCTTATCGGCGCGATCCGCCAAGCTGCCCAACTGATCGGCGCTCTGCTGTTGACGCACACCGCGCATCAGGTCCTTAGCTTCCTGCATGCGTTCAGCGGCCCGGCGAGCCGCGGCCTCGCGCTGCTCCGGAGAACTTGCTGCGCGGCGCATGTCGTCCATGGCCTGGGATACCTGATCGAACGCGCGTCGGAGCTGATCGTCATTTGAGCCCGATTGCCCGCGCATTTGCTGCATCCGCTGTTGCTGAGACTGCTGCCCTTGTTGGCCACTCTGCGATTGCTGACCAGACTGCTGCCCACTTTGCGACTGTTGTCCCGATTGCTGGCCGTTCTGCTGTTGTCCCGATTGCTGGCCGCTTTGAGACGGTTGCCCGCGCGAAAGTTGTTCCATCTTGCGGCGAAGTTCTTCGGCCTCTCGGCGAAGCTGTTCCTGTTCCCAGCGTTGCTGGAACGACTGTTGCTGTTGCTTCTGTTGCTGCTGGGCTAACTCCTGCTGCCGCCGAGCCAATTGTTCGAGCTTCTGCAACGCCTCGTCTACTTCGCGCTGCCTTTGTTCCGAGGAAGCGCTCTGTTGGCCGGTCTCATACTGGTTCTTTTCGGTGTCGAGCTCAAGATCGAACAGGTTGTCCAGATCGCGCGCGGCGCCACCGCCACCGCCCCCACCGCCCTGATTGCCGAAGGCAACCTGGATCTGCCGGAAGGTCGACTCAGCCCGCAATAGGTGCTGCAGCGCTCGCTGCTCCGGCGGCAAAGCATCTTTCCAGTTCTGCGTCTTCAGCTTGTCGACCACAGCCGCCATTTCCTTGACGGCCTCATCCATGTCCTTGATGAACGCCTGAAAGTTCTGATTGACTCCGGCCAGTTCCCGGCTCTTGGCGCGCTGCGAGAGGGACTGCGCCTGCGCTTGCAGCTTAGCCTGAACTTCGGAGAGGAACTTGGCGTTCTCTGCCGCTTCGGTTTTGTTGCGCGAGGCTTGGCCTTTGATTTCGTTGAAGGTCGCCGCAATGATTTCCTTTTGACGTTGGGAAATCTTGCCGTTCTCTTCCTCGCCGCCGCCACCACCGCCACCGCCCTGCTGTTGCGATTGCGAGTACTCCTTCTCGAACGGCTGCGCTTCGATGAAGAACATATCGGTCTTTACGGTATTGCGGGCGTCACGCGCTGTGGCATACATTGCCACGACATCGCCCGGGACGAGCTTGTAGTCTTCCAGGTAAAGCGTTGTCGATCCTTCGGTGGTCTTAACGCCTTTGTTCGCCAGCATGGAGACTTTCTTTTCGTCGCCGCCGTTCACGCTGTAGTGCAGAGTCAATTCCTGCAATCCGAAGTCATCGGCCGCATCGACGGCCACCGCAACTTCCTCGACCGGATTCACTTTTGCGTCGCGTCCCGGACGCTTCAACTTCACTGTGGGGCCGCTATCCTTGCGGGCTTCGATGAAGTAGTCCTCTGTCAGGCGAACGCGCTGGTCCCGTTCAATGGCGGCGATATGATACATGCCGTCTTTGTTGATCGGCACCTGAGCTGTAAGCGTCTTACCGTCACCGCTGAGCTGAATCTCCGTTTCGCCATCGATCGAAATGATGCCGCTCTTCAAAGGGCGGTCGAGCTCAATCGAAACTTCCGCGGTCGATCCTTCAACTGCCCTCAAGTCGCCGCCCGGATCTTCGGTTTCATCCTTCATTCCGGTCCACTGCGGATAGTGGTAGGTGACCTTAATCTTTTGAACCGAGGGCAAATCCGCGACGGTTAGCTTGAAGTTCTTGGACCGAACGCCTCGCGCTTCGACGTAATACTCCACGTTGTCTGGCAGTCCGACGAACAGGAACTCGTAGCCGCTCCCTTCCGGCCGCTGCTGCATCACGGTTTCTTCCCACTTTGAACTGCCATCGAATTTGGCTTTGAGGATCACCTGCTTGGTGTCGAAGCCGAGGAGTTGGGCCGTGATCATCTGATCGGACTTGCGCCGCACGGTTCGATTCCCGGGCGTAACGCTGATGTCGTAGAACGCCTCAGAACCGGACTTAGTCGTACCGGCCCAAAGCAGGGAAGCGCCGTGGCCCATGTATCCGGGGCCCGCAAGAATCAACCAGAGCAGGACCGCAATTGCGCCCCCGGCGGAAAACAGAAACGCCAGCATGGATCGACGGGGGGCGACCCGGTCGGATGGAATCCGTTCGGCCACCTCGGCAGTATCGGCGGCCAACAAGACCAGGAATGGATCGGGCTTGCTGGGATCGCTTCGCTCGGCCAGCGTTACCAGTCGCTGCTCGAACTCGGGAATGGCCTGTTCGACGCGATGAGCGGCGCGTTTTCGGTTCACGCGGAGAACCGGCATGACGATGCCGAGCGCAACTGCAGTTCCGAGTGAGACCACGAGCGCGACTCGCGACCACAGGACACTGGCCGCTGAGAAGGCTTGCCAGTTCATCACCAGCACTAATAAGACGGTGACGGCAAGGGCCACCACCGCAGTCACGGCAGCGCCGCGCGAAAGCGCGATCATCCTCAACCGTTTCTCGAATCTGGTCAGGTATGTATTTACGAGTTCTAGCGCGTTCATTGTTTGCCCAGTATCGCCATCCGCGCCTCATCTTCCGGCACGGGTTTTACACTCGACGCCCGCCGTTCCACTTGCGGTTCGCGCGAAGCCGAGGTGAACCGGTTCGCGATGATTGACTCGGCCAGCGTCACAGCCGCAAGCGCGAGCAAAATGTACTTCCAGATAGAATACGGCGCCTCTGTGGCATCTCCAGGGCCGCCGGTACCACCTGGACCTTTGCCGCCTCGCCACAAAGACATCGTCTCTTCCGGCAAAGCGGTCAAATCCGACTCTCGCCGCTCTGCATTCACAGCCGCGAGCAAGCGCTTCCCGCTTGCCGGCTTCACATCAAAGAATCCTTCTCGCTCCGGTTGAAAATTCTGCGCCGTCGCCGCCTTCTCCAGATCCAGGACCCGTTTGCCGTCAGGGTCTAGTACTTCTACGGCTGCTCCGCGGTCCTTCGCTGTTCTCAGCTCTATAAAGGACCCGACTGCCACCGTCGATGTCCGCGACTCCGCACCTTCCAGATAATGGGCCACGTTGTCGACGAATGGTACGAAGGACGCGCTCAAGGGGAAATCGTTAGAGATGTTGTCGAAGGTGGAAGCGAATACCAGCACACGTCCTTCGCCGACGCGTTTCTCGGTCAACAAAGGTGTTCCATCGCTCAACTTCGCGATCACACGCGCGTTGCCCGGCTCCATTCGGATGGACTGGTAGAACTTCACGTCTTCCAACCCTCCCGCGTTTTGCAGCGCCGGATGAGTCGTATCGACCTGCGCGGGACTCTGAAACCGCTCACCCTCCCGCGCGGCGTAGCGGGATTCGAGAAGTTTCTCGCCGCTCACCGGAACCTTCTGGGACGCCGCCGACGTGAGGGCCACAAGGAGGCCGCCGCCAGCGGTGACGTAATCGCGAAGGATGCCCTCGGGCGGAGTGTTCGCGCTGGCGAGAACTACGAAGGCGTACTTCTTGAGGTCGCTAACCCGCTCGGGAGAGATGGTCTCCACTTCGAAGGCTCCTTCGGCGGAAGCCTCCAGCGCGGTTTTGAAGTAGGCCGGAGTTTGGCGAGTGTCATGAATGAAGAGAACCTTGGCCGGGTCGGTCCGCTCGATGGAGAACAGGAACGTGTTGTCCGAGGGCAACCGATCATCGCCATCCACGCGCACCTCGCATCGGTTCCATCCATAGGCGGCCTCGAGTCCGACGAATTCGACTCGCGCGCGACCGCCCACGGGAACGTCTACGGTCTTGGACTCAATCTGTTTGCCGCCGACCCATAGCGACACGTTCCTTCGCTCGGCATTCTGAGTTCCGTAGCCCGCCACGGTCGCCTGGACTCTGACCTTTTTCGTGTTGAACACCCGCTGGGGCGCCGTGACGTTTTCCACGGTCCAATTTGGATCGGACTTGTCCGCTACCGAATGCAGTTCGAGACGCACTTCCTCAGGCAACCGAAGGTCCGCGAAAGCGGGCGGCATCGAAGTCTTTTGCATATCACTGAACAGGTGCGCTTCAACCGGCATGCCTGCGGCCTTGGGCTGGGCTCGGAGAAACCGGGCCAACTCGCCGTAGGAACTCGCGGCGTCGCTGGCGGTGATGGACCGGATCGCCGCGGCGAGCGCGCCTTTATCCGGAGTGGGCTGCGTCAGTATGTGAACGCGAGACCCGAGAGCGACCACCTGTCCGATTGCCGCGGAGTTTGCTGCGCGTATCGCTTCATCCTTAGCCTTTTCGAGGTGATCGCCGTAGCGCATACTGAACGAGTTGTCGACGGCGATGATCGTGAGCCGCTTGCCGCCGGCAGCATCGAGTTTGCGATTGAAGTAGGGATTGGCGAAAAGCAACGCGATCAGGATGAGCATCGCGAGCCGAAGGGCCAGCAGCAGGAAATGGCGAAGTCGTCGATGTTTGACCGAGCTCTGCGTCCGGCGCTCGAAGAACATGAGGGAAGAAAAGAACTTCGGCACATTCTTGTGCTGTCGAAGCAGGTGGATCCAGACTGGCAGTCCCACCGCGAGGAGGCCGGCAAAAAACCAAGGACTAAAGAATCCCATCTAGTCATTCCCATGCAGGACAGGACGCACTCCTGTCCAGAAGCAATGTAGGACAGGATGCATTCCTGTCCAGAATTTAAGAGATTTTAGTGTTCGATTAGCCACTGCATCAATGTGAGCACCTTCACGCGCCGGCATCTCCCCCACTTCTATACAATCGGCCAGCCCGTGTTCATAACATGGCGACTCCACGGAAGCCTCCCAGTTGGATACGCTCTGACTCAAGCAATTAAGACCGGGCGGGAATTTGTGGAAATCGACCAACAGCTCGATGGTGCTTGTACGGGTCCCCTCCATTTGAAGAATCCCCAGCTGGCGAGCCTGGTCCAGGAAGCGATCCAATACCGTCATCCCGCCGAATACCGGCTCCATTCCTATGTGGTGATGGCTAACCATGTGCATCTTCTGATCAGCCCGGCAGTTAGCGTGTCGAGAATCATGCAGTCTCTTAAGCGATACACGGCTTTGAAAGCCAACGCTCTGCTCAATCTTACTGGTCAATCTTTTTGGCAGGACGAGAGCTTTGATCGACTCGTCAGAAATGAAGCCGAGTTCCAGAGTATTGCGCGGTACATTGATTTCAATCCTGTTAGGGCCGGAATTGTGAACAAACCCCAGGATTTTGCGTGGTCTGCTTGTGGGGCTGGCTGGGATTCTGAGCTGGATGGACAGGTATGCAACCTGTCCTACATTCGGACTTGAGTTGGACAGGTATGCAACCTGTCCTACATTTGGAGGCAGCATCACAGCCTCCCCTGGCGAATCGTGAGGTACTCGCGTAAGGCGGCATCCAGGGGACGATCGGTGGGGATCAGGAAATAATCGATGCCGGCTTTTTTGGCCTCGGACTTCAGACCTTCGATGTGCGCGTCGATCTTTTCCCGATACTCGTGCTGCGCGTAGTCGGGGGACACTTCCATCTCGTCCGAGGTTTCCATATCCACCAGCAATACCGGACCCTTCAGCTTTGGCCTAATCTCCTCGGGGTCCAGCAAATGGAAAAGCAGCACTTCATTGCCTCGGAATCGCAGCGGCTCCACCGTCTGTACGATGGTCTTCGGCTCCTCGAAGAAATCCGAGATCACCACCACAATTCCCCGGCGAAACATGAACTGCTGAAAATGCGTGAACGGAGTCGCGAAGTTGGTGCGCAGCCCGGGTTCGGCGTGGTCGATGGCGTGCAGGATGCGATGGAGCTGGCCATGCCGGCTCGAGGGCGGCACGTACCCGCGAATCGCATCATCGAACACGATCAGCCCGCCCGCGTCCCGTTGCTGATTCGCCAGATACGACACCGACGCGGCCAAGTATTTCCCGTAATCCAGTTTCGTCGTTTCCGTCGATCCGAACGCCATCGACTTGCTCGCATCGAGCAATACCGTCAGGTTCGTGTTCGTCTCGCCGCGATAGCGTTTCAAATAGCAGCGATCCGTCCGGGCGTACACGTTCCAGTCGACGTGACGAAGGTCATCGCCGGGCGTGTAGGCTCGATACTCCGCGAACTCCTGGCTGAATCCGAAATCCGGCGACCGGTGCAAGCCCGCGATAAAGCCGTCGACGACAGTCTTCGCCACCAGTTCCAGACCGGAGATCCCGGCGAGCACTCGCGGATTCAGATAGGTTTGCTGGATCATGCTTTCGGAGCCGGTCTCGCCTCCAGCAACATCTTCAATATGTCATCGGAACTCAGGCGCTCGGACTCCGCATGGAAGTTCACGAGCACGCGATGCCGCAGAACAGGACGGGCCAACGCCGCCACGTCCTCGTACGTCACGTGATAGCGCCGGTGCATCAGCGCCCTTGCTTTCGCCGACAACACCAGGAACTGCGCCGCGCGGACGCTCGCGCCGAAGTTGATGTACTTCTTCACGAAGTCCGGAGCTTCACCCTCTGCGGGACGCGTTGCTCGAACCAGGTCGACGGCATAACGCGCGACGCTGTCGGCGATCGGCACCATGCGGACCAGTTGCTGGAAATCAATGATCTCCTGCGCGTTCGTGATCGCTTCCACCTGCGCCACCTTAGTCGTGGTCGTCAAATCCACGACCTTCATTTCTTCCTCGGCGGACAGGTAGCCAAGCAGGGTGTTGAACAGGAAGCGATCGAGCTGGGCTTCCGGCAGCGGATAGGTACCCTCGAGCTCGATCGGGTTCTGCGTCGCGAGTACGAAGAATGGCCGCTCGATCTTGTAGATGTGCCCGCGCACCGTGCACGATAGTTCCTGCATCGCCTCGAGCAACGCCGACTGCGTCTTCGGAGGCGTACGGTTGATTTCATCCGCCAGTAGAACGTTGGCGAAAATGGGACCCGGTACAAACGTCCAGGTCTTGCGTCCCGTCGTCGGATCCTCTTCGATGATGTCTGTGCCGGTGATGTCGGATGGCATCAGGTCAGGCGTGAACTGGATGCGGCGGAACTGGAGACCGAGGGTTTCGGCCAGCGTCCTCACCAACAGCGTCTTCGCCGTTCCGGGCATACCGGTGATCAAGCAGTGACCGCCCACAAACAGGGCAATCATCACCTGCTCGAGCACTTCGTCTTGGCCGACGATCACCCGCCTCACCTGGCGGATGATTTCCTGCTCCACTTCCTGGAATCTCGTAATTCGACCCCGTAGTTCAGCGGAGTCGATGGATGCAATCGTAGATGTCGACAAATCGGTCAGTCCTTCTTCCCAGGGTTTTCGGTCACGGCTGGACCCCTTCCAGCGACAGTAAAAGTTTCTGCGCTTCTTTGAATCCAGGCGCAGCTTCGAGCGCGTTCAACACAGCCTCACGCGCCTCGTTCTTCTTCTTCGCCGCCAGATAAGCCCGCGCCAACTGATAGTTCGCGCCGGCCACGTCCAGCGGTTTCGCGGCCACCACGGCTCCCAGCTCGCGAATGGCCTGATCGTTCTTTCCCAAATCCAGGTACAGCCCGCCCAAGCGCCGGTGCAATTCCTCGTCCACCGGATACACGAAGTTCAGCCGTTCGAGCGCGGCTGCCGCCTCGGCCTTCTTGCCGTTCTCCTCATACAGCGAGGCGAGCTTCTTCAAGAGCTTCGGATTGCGGCCGCCGGTCTTGGCATACTGCGCCAGCTGCAAGGTCGCCGCGGCTTTGTCGCCTTTCGCGAGATAGGCTTCCGACAGCAGCTCGTACACGCTGCTGGATTCCACGTAGTCGGGATAAATGTCGCGGATCGCGTTCCCTTCGGCGATCACCTCGTCATATTTCTTCTGACCGGCGAGCTGGACCAGATTCCGATGACTTTTTCGCCAGTCGGCAATGCCGCTCACCGTCTTCCTGGTCTGAGCTTCCAGCCACGCGATGAACTCCTTATCGAAGGCTTCCGGCTTCATTCCAAGCTCTTTTTCGACCACTTCCGGCGTGCTCATGTTCGTGGCGAAATCGTTCATCATCGCGAGCAGCTTGTCGTAGCCCCACTTTCCATTGATGTAGTCGCAGATGCGACCTGCCTGGAAATAAGACACGATCACCTGGGTGGGACCCGTGGGATGGACGAAGCCGCGATCGAGTTCGGCGATCGGAAGGAGCTTCTTGTCTTCGATGGCCTTGATGGCCGATGCGTCCAGACGGTCACCCCATTCTGTCGAGACCGCCGTTTCTTCGTGTACCGCCATGCCTTCGGTGAACCACCGGGGAACGCGATGCTTGGTCGCGGTCAGCACGTACACGTGGCTCAACTCGTGCCACAGGGTGCTCGCCCAGTGGAACTGTCCCGGAGGCCGCCCCGATGGGCTATCCATCGCGACGACCGTGCCGAACGTGACTCCGAGAGCGCCGAGGCCCGGCATGCCCATGGTGCGCACGGCGAAGTCTTCGTGATTCGGATAGACCTCGAGTTGCACGGGAACAGCCAGCTTCAGCTTGTATTTCTTCTCGTAGGTGGCGATGGCCCGGTCGAGTTCGGCTTGGAAGAACGGACGCAGAACTTCGGCTTCCTTCGAGTTCAGCCGCAGAATCGTCTTCGGCGTCTCGTACATCTTGAAGTTCTTGTACGTGTCCATCAGGCGCAGGGTGTTCACGGTGGACGCACTCTTGAACCCGGCCTCGAAGCACTCTTCCAGGAGCCGCCGCGCCTCGTCTTCCCGGCCGAGCCGCATCAGGTTGATCCCGAGCTCCGACTTAGCCTTCAACAGAGAAGGATCAAGCTTCAACGCCTTCCGATAGAACTCGATGCCTTCTTCGTAACGTCGATTGATCACGAAGAAGTGAGCGGCGGTCGCGTAGGCTTCGCCGTAGGTTGGATTGATCTTGAGGATCTTGTCCATCCAGGGCGTTTCCTTCTTGTCGTCCATCCAATCGACGGTGGCTCGGATCGCCAAGGCATCGAGCGCTTCGGCCGACATCGCGATGGCTTTGTCGGCTTCCTTCACGGCCTTTTCGGGATTGTTATCCTCGAGAGCGATTCGCGCGAGCAGTTCCTGGGCTTCCACCATCTTGGGATCGATCGCGAGCGCCTTGTTGGCGTACTCAGCGGCCTTCTGTTCCCAGTTCTCGGCGGCGAGCAGCGCGAGTCCGACGTAGGCTTCGGCGCTCTTGGGGTCGATCTCGAGCGCTTCTTCATACAACTTCGCGGCGTCCGTCGGCTGGCTGTGGTCGTAATACATCCGGCCCCAACGAACTCGATAATGGGCGTTCTTATCGTTGTGCGCCACGGCGAGCCGGAAGGCGTCGTTGGACCCTTTCCAGTCGCTCAGAGCCCAGAGGCCTTCTGCGCGGAGGTACGGATCACGAGAGTTGGCCAATGCCTGATAGCAAGCCGTCGCGCTCTTGCCATGACGCTTCAAGGACTCGCACTCCGAGACCGTCTGCCCCAGTAAGGGCAGGGCAGCGAGCGCGATGAGGTACTTCAATTTCACTTGTCCAACTCCGCTTGAACCTTCGCGAGGTTTGTGAGCAGCTGCCCCAGTTTTTCCCGATACTGAGCCTGTGGCATCGCCGCCTTCATGTACTTCAATTGATCGATCTGCTCTTCCAGGTTCTGTTTTTGTTTCAGGAGCTCCTGCTTGGCCGGATCGTGTGCGGCGGCCTGGGCGCTGCCAATCCGTAGGAGGGGGAATCGAGAGGCTAGCAGTCCTAACCCATTCTGTGGCGATGCGTCTCGCGCACCTTCTCCGCGCCCCGTATCCTCGATCATACAGTGCTCCGTGGCCAGCCGATTGTTAGATTCGTAAAATTTCGCGGTCTTCTGCTGGGCGTACTTATAGGCCTCGAGCGCGCTGATCACTTCGTTCTTGTCGGCATCGGCCGCCGGATCCTGCAGAGCCTCCACCCAGTAGCGGGCGAAGATCGTGGCGTTTTTCTCGGTGCCCGATTTGGTCGCGGTAATCACGGCGCGGTCCTGCCTTTTTAATGCCGCGAGCGAAGCTCCACTTGCGCTGGTCATGTTCACGACCAGCTGTTTGGCCGGAATTTTGTCGAGAATCGAGGCGAGTTCGACCCCGGTGATATCGGGGCCGGGCAGTTGGACCTTGTAGTCGATGCCATCGAAAGAACCGTGCCCGACGATCATGAGGACCACCGAATCTTCCTTCTTGGCTTCACGCGCGATGTTCTTGAGCGCTGCGTCCAACTGAGCCTTGGTGGCGCCGGTCCCGGAAAGAGTCACGACCTTGCCGCCGCCCTGGATCGATTTTTCGATGTCCTTGGCCCACTGGGTGAATCGCTGCTCGTACTCGGGCTCGCCGCCGACCCCGGCCACGGTGACGTAAAACGTCTCGGCGTTTGCCGTCGCGGCGAGGGCCAGGAACGCGACTTGTAGGACAGGATGTATTCCTGTCCAAAACGATGCGAGCACGCGAAGGGTGGGGAAGCGGGTCGTTTTCGCAGTTGTGTCCAACCGAGCGGCGGCCTCGGAGGCCGCTTTTTTGGACAGGAATGCATCCTGTCCTACATGCTGATCCACGAACTTCATATCACTCCCCACTTCCGGCGGACCAGCCATTCTGAACTCCGAAGCGCAAGTGCGAGGAAGAACAGGATTGGCATGTTCCACAAGTCCCGAATCTCGCGTACCGTGATCCCGGCTTCCGAGTACGAAATGTCGGTTCCGAGCTTCTTTGCGTCGTCGGGCTTGTAGTATTTCCCGCCCGTCTGAGTCGAGAGCTTTTCGAGCAATTCGCGATTCTGCTCGGCCCGGAAGTTCTCAGCGATTCCGTCCTCGCGGCGGAACGTCACGACATCGCGGCCAACCTCTTCTTCTCCTCGACGCGCCACGATCTCCGCCAGGTACGAGCCTTGCTTCTCCGCCGTCCATTCGCCGGTGTAGGCTCCGGGCTCAGCCGGATCGGGCCGCAGTTCCACGCGCTCTGACGTGTTGTCTGGCCCCATGATGTGGGCTTCGACGGTGGAATCCGCCGAGGGCGCATAGGTCTGGTTGCGAACCTCGGCCCGGAACTTGATCTTGGGATCGTCAGCAAACAAAGTCTTGGGCATGGCTGCCACCACGTGTCCCGGCGTACCCGTCACCAGCCAACGCAACATCTGCTGCCAGAACATTTCGTGAGAACGGTCCGCGAGCGGCTGCTGCATCTGCCATCTCCAACTTCCGCTGGTGGCGAACACCGCGGTCCGGCCGCGACCATAATTCTGGGTGATCAGCAATGGTAATCGGCCCTTGCTGGTGGGCAATGCGTCCGCCAGCACCAGCGCGCCGCGCTTGGGAGTGCCTGGATCCGCGAAGTTCATGAGATACGGAAGCTTCTTCCAGCGATCGTAGTTGTAGGCGGGATCGTCTTCGAGCCGGCAGATCAGGCTATCGCGGCCTGCCGCCGTCAATTCCACATTGGCTGGAGTCTGCGCGTGGTAGTTGCCCTTGTTTGCCGGCAAGTCTACCGGCAGCATGTCGACGAAGGGCTCCTGCCGGTAGCCGCCCTCGGTCAGTCCGAAGCGGCCCGCGAGGAACAGTACGCCGCCTCCGCGCCGATCCGCGAACTCTTTGATCATTTGCTGCTGGGTGGCGCTGAACCAATTTGCCTCGACGCTCCCGATGATCAAGCCCTGGAACTTGAACAGATCTTCGATCTTGGACGGAAAGCCGTCCTTCAACTCTCCTGGCTCGTCGACGCCCTGGGTATAGATCTTGTTCTGCGTGGTTCTCAAGATCGAGACCAACTTCAAGGTGGGATCCTCGTCGATGGCGCGGCGGATGAATTTGAACTCCCACCGTGGCTCGCCTTCCACATAGAGGATGCGAGGCCGATTGGCGTCGACGTCCATCACCCGCGTCAGCTTGTTGTTGTCAGGATTCTCCTCGCCGCCCAGAGGATCGATGGATACTTCGAGGTTGCGCACCCCGGCCGACCCGGCGTTAAACAGGAGCGACTCGGTCTGTTGCTGGCCGTCCGCTTTGAAGGTAATCTCGCGGCTGGTCAGAATCTTGCCGGCATCCCTCAACGAAATTCGCGCCTTCTGTCCCTGGTATCCGTTCTGACGGAAGCTGGCGACGGCCAGCAAGCGCGAACCAGCGAGAGCTTTGTTCGGAGCCTGCAGGTCCGTGAACTCGACGTCCTTCGCGAAATGCTCGCGACCGAAGCCGACGGTGTGGACCGGGATCTGATGGCGCCGGATCTCGTTCATGGTCTCCAGGTCGATTCCACCCGCGTTCTCGGCGCCGTCGCTCAGGAGCACGATCGCGCCTAGCGGAAGGCTCGCTGATTCGGCCACCACTTGCTTCAAACCGTCGCCGATCCGGGTGGCCGCAGCGCCGGCCTTCAACTGCTCCGTCTTCTCAATACGGTCGACGGTATCGCCTAAACGATAGACGCGCACCTGGAAGCGATCGCGCAAACTTTGGAGCAAACCTCCATCGAGCGCTCTCACGGCTTGTTCCTTTCGCGTCCCTCCCCCTTCCGCAATGGCCATGCTTTTCGAGTCGTCTACCACGACGGCCACGATGTTCTGCTGGGGTTTCAGCGTGGAAACACTCAACGCGGGCTGCCAGAGCATGAGCAGCAACACGGCGATGAAGGCGGTCTGCAAGCCCCAGATGAGCAAGCCGCGGGTCCAATTGCCGGCTCGACTCCTCTTTCGCCAAATCACCAGGCCAAGGATGGCCGCCGCCGCGAGGATGACGGCAAACAGAAGCCAGGTAGGCCAGGAGCCCGCGAAGACGAGCTTGCCTTTCGAGAACACTGTGAGCGGATACTTAAACAGAAACTCGAACATATGTTCTGGGGTCCCGGTTTCGACTAGTGCGTCATCGCATAAATCGTGTAATTCACCGCGATACGATACGCGAGCGATGCCCACTTCTCCGGGTAAGCGGGATCATCCGACCATTCCCACGCATCGCCGAGATCCATGTTGTGGCAGATCGCTACCATCAACCGGTTCTTGTCGTCGTAAATGCCTCGCCAGGCTGCGTTGTAGCCGTCCTGTTCGTAACTTCGCCCAGTCTGGAACCACTGCGCGCCGGGCACCTGGAAACGGTCGTCCAGGTCGTATAAAACATGAAAGATAGCGTCTTTGTTATCGATGTCGACAACGGGCCTGTCGGGAAAGACTCGACTCATGCTGGCCATGAAAACTTCCCATTGTTGAGACCCGTGGAAGTCATCCGTCATTAAGAACCCGCCTTTGAGCAGATACTCCCGAAGCTTTTTGCACTGCTCGTCGGTGAGGCTCCACGTGCCTGTTTCTACGGCGTATAAGAAGGGCCAATTGAAGACTTCGTCCGCGTCATCGAGGTCGACCACTTGCTCCACGGAACGAGTATGAATACGGGTTAGGCGGCGAAGGCCAGTAAGAAGGTGACGGTCCGAGCGCGGATAATCGATGGTCCAACTGTCGAAGCCGCGCCAGCGATAGCGGCCGCCCATGCCAAATGACTGATACATCAGGCGCGCGCGAGAGAACTCCGTCTTCTCCTGGTAGTCCGGAGGAAGGGGGAAACTGTTGTACTCAGAGCCCTGATACTCTCTAAACGGTTTTTGAGCGTACACCACGCCCAGCACCGCCAGCGCGAGGGCTGCGGTCAGCACTACATAGCGCACGCGCACTCAATCGCCTCTGTTGTATTGAGGATAACAGATCCCGTCATTTACATTCGTTTAGACGAAGGCCACCCAGGAAAGGCTACGGAAGGGTTGCATGCCAGTCAAACCAGAATGAATAGGGAGGATGTCCTGGTACGGTGAAGAACAGCTGGCGGAGCCGGCAATACAGGTCGACGGCATCGGTGTAACCGATCCAGTTGCCGGCGACATCTTCGCCCCAGGGACCGGAACTTCCCTCGGGGAAGCGCCACCCGAGGCGCTCTTCGAGCTCGCGCCGGGCACCCCCCTCGTCGTCGGGCCAAACCAGCGAACCTGCTTGGGTCATGGAGGCCAAGGTGAATTGATTCACCAACTTAAAGCGACGGTAACCCTTGCGCTCGAGTAGCCGGAGGGTGTCGAGGAAGTTCGCCTGTGCCGATCCTAAGCATTCGCTCTCGACCGAGATGTACTGAGGGGGCTTCTCGATGTCGCGAATCACCGTCATATCAGCGCCTTCCACGTCAATCTTCAAGTAGTACGGCAGCCCGTACTCGCGCACGATATCGCGGAACGGCCTCGCTGGAACTTTGATCGAGTGGTGTTTCGAGCCCTCCCGCGAGGCGATGGCGCGGTCGAGCGAACTCCAGACGGGGTTGTCGTCGCAGACCCAGAAGTCGACGTCGCCCTCCTCCGGCGCGATGGCAACGTTGAGGACAGTTACGCGTTCGTCTTTCAACGTGTAGGCGGGATTTGCTTCGATAGCGACTACGGTATGGCCCTGGTGCAAGTAGTAACGGGAATCGTCGCCATTGAACATGCCGACGTCGTAGATCAGGGCCATCAGGCCGCCGCCAAGCCCCGAAGGTTCCAGCCGCAGATGGTGGACGCCTCGAGCTTGTTTCCGTTCGGACCGGGCCAGTGCGTCTCGAGACTCAGCCAGCCGTGATAGCCGTCCTTGAGAAGAGCAGCAATCTGTCCCTTCCAATCAACAGATCGCGTTCCCAGCGGGCCCCAGACCGGCTTGTGATCCTCGCAGTGGCAGTCCTTCGCGTGGACATGACCGATCCGATCGGGCTGGATGTGATGGTAGCCTTCGGGGAATGCGCTCTCTCCAGCAACGTAGGCGTTGGCCGGGTCCCACACGAGCTTCAAGTGATCATTACAGACGGCGCGCAGCATGCGACCGGCTTCCAGTCCAGTGCCGATGTTGCAGGCGTGCTCGTTCTCGAGTCCAATGATGCGCCCGTGCCGCTTGGCATGAGTCGACAGGTCATCGAGAGCGCGGGCGATCGGGTCGAAGCAGGTATCGGGAGCGACGGTCCGCCAGTACGAGAAGACCCGGATGATCTTGGCATTGAAGAACTCCGCGAGCCGGAACGCGTGTTCGTTGAGTCTCGGCTGGTCCTCGAACGTGTGCTTGGCCGCGAAGATGTCCTGTTGGAAGCGCGTGTCCACGTCCGCTGAATTGGGAAGAACGCATTTGAGCAAGGGCGACGCGATCGAGATCGCTTCAAAGCCGTGCTCATCGAGCAGGTCCTTCGTCTTGCGAAGTTCCTCGTCGTTCAAATCCATGATGTTCTTGCCGCCGATGACGCGGAGCTCTGCGCCGGTCATTCCGATGGGCTTCATAGCGGTGAGAGCGGTAGCCAAATCCGGCGAGAACTCGTCGGTGATGGCTGCAATCCGAAGCTTAGGGGTCATTGTTCCTGGATCGTTAAGTGCTGGTCGGCGGCGACATTGGTCAGTTTTTGTTTGACGCCGCTAGGCCATTCTACTTCAATAGCCGGGATGCGGGTCGTTTGACCGAGCCCGAACGTGAGGGCGGCGTCGCTCTGCGAGCAGTAACTCGAGCCCGTGTGTACGGTCTGCGTCTGCTTGTCGATGGTGACCTTCGCGCCGATGGCGTCGCGATTCGACTTGGAGCCAACGAGCTTCAAACGGATCCAGTGGTTTTTGTTTCCACCTTCATTGCGGAACAGATACGCGGGGCCTTGATTCGTGGTGATGACGACATCGAGGTCGCCGTCGCGGTCGAAGTCGCCGTAAGCGGCTCCGCGGGCCACGATGGGACGTTGAAACTCTACGGACTGCGCCTTCTGGACGGGCTCGAACTTGCCTTTGCCGAGATTGTGGAACAGCAGGGGCGTCTGCGCGTAGGTCACTTTGGGCTGGACCCGTCCGATCTCTTCGTCGATGTGGCCGTTGGCGGCGAGCATGTCGGGCCAGCCGTCGAGGTCGTAGTCGAAGAAGAAGACGCCAAAGGTCAACGTGAGCAGGCTCGCGCGGCCGACGCTCGAGCGCGGGGCTTCGTCGACGAACAGGCCGTTGCCTTCGTTGTGATAGAGGCCGAGCATCTGGTTCGAGAAGTTACCGACCAGCAAATGTGGGCGACCCGAGCGATCGTAGTCACCGGCATCCGTACCCATGGCGCCGCGGGCGACGCCTTCTTCGCTGAACGCCACGCCGGCTGAGACCGCCTCTTCGGCGAACGTTCCATCCTTCTTGTTGCGATAGAGCTTGTTGGGCTGCGTGTCGTTGGCGACGAAGAGGTCGGGCCAGCCGTCGTTGTTGTAGTCGAATACCGTGATGCCGAGGGATTTACTCGACGGCTCGCCGAGACCGGCGCGCTGGGTCACATCGTCGAACCTGCCGTTGCCGGCATTGTGGAAGAGCTTTGAGGACGTGCCCTTGTAAGACTCGGGCGTGCAATAGGACTTGGTCTGGCCGTCGAGCGAGCAGTGCAGATCGCCCTTTTGTGTCCATTGCACGTAGTTGGCGACGAACAGGTCGAGTTTGCCGTCCTTGTCGTAGTCGAACCAGGCGGCGCTTGTGCCGAAGTTCGCGTTCTTAATGCCGGAGGTCGCGGTGACGTCGCGGAACTTGCCGTTGCCTTCGTTGTGAAAGAGGCGGTCGCCTTCGAGGGCGGTGATGTAGAGGTCGGGTTTGCCGTCGTTGTCGTAGTCGCCCGCTGCGGCCCCCATTCCGTAGAGCTCGACGTCGAGTCCGCTACCTCGGGTGATGTCGGTGAACGTTCCGTTCTTGTTGTTGCGGTAGAGAGCGGAGGTGGAGCGTCGGCCCTTGGGTGTCCAGTCCTTGGAGTTGACGAACAGGATGTCGGGCCAGCCGTCGCCGTCGGCGTCGAACACGACGACGCCGGAGCCCATGGTCTCAGGCAGATACTTCTTGCCGGCCTTACCGGCGTTGTGCGTGAATTTGATTCCGGACGCCTGAGTCACGTCGACGAATCGGACCTGGGCGGTGGCGGCGCTCAGCGCGAGGGTGAGGATGACCGGTAGGACACCCACTCCCTTACGGTCGCGGCTCAGTAGAGCGCGAGTCCTCTCGACCATGCAGTTCATTCTTGACCCGCCGCCCCATACTGAGCCCGACCGTAAGGGAGTCGGTGAGTCCAGCCGTTCACTTCGAGCCTCCTGTCGACATTGCGGCCGACTTCGCGCGCGGGGCAGGCTGGCCAACGGATTCGTGGTCATGGATCATCTGGCGTTCGTTGTTGTCCTCGGCGCTCACGAGCCTCGGCTTCGCGGTGATCGCCTGGCTGGCCTCGTCCGCTTTGAAGCGGCGGAACAGCGTTTCTTCGCGAGCGGCCTTCTCGTTTTGTCCGAGGCCTTTGTAGACGAGCATCAGCGTGTAGTGAGCCTGCAAGTCCTCGGGGTCGATGCTCAAAGCGTTCAGCAGAGCTTTCTCGGCTTCGGCGTAGTTCCGCATCAGGAAGTGGATGCGGCCCATCTGATTCCACACGACGCGGTCCTTTGGATGAATCGAAGTCGTCGTTTTGAGGCTGGCCAACGCGCCCTCATAGTCACCGTCGGCTTTCTGGATCATCGCTTTGAAGAAATGAACGCGGCCTAGCTTGTTGTTGAGCTGGAGCGCTTTCTCGATGTAGGGCTTCGCTTCATCGGTCTCGCCTTCCTGGATCAATGCCCGGGCTGCGTTCAGCCAACCGTCGGCGTACTCGGGTTCCGCTTCGGTCACCTTCTTGAAGGCGTACTCGGCCGCTTTCAGATCGCCTTGCAGCAATAGACCGATGCCCCAGTCGTTCCAACGCTCGCGATCCTGCTTGCGAACCATCGGCGACCATTCGCCGTTGCCAAGCTTCAGGGTCGCCTTGGCTTCGGCCATCGTGATGATAGGCAGGTTCGGGATCTCGTTCTTGATCTTGCCCGAGACATTGTGCGGGATGTTCTTCGGGTCGAAGCTGAACTCGCGATTGTCGAAGCTGGTGGACACTAGCTTGGGGTCATTGGTCTTCGGTTGGCCGGCGTAGGCGAATTGTGTGTAGTAATGCGCGAACTTGCGGTAGTTGAGCTTGGCGTTCAGGCTGATCGGACCCTTGGCATCCTTCGGGATCTTGACGCGGAAGTGCGCGACATCGGCGGCGCCCGGCGGAATCAATCGAACATAAAGCGTGCTGCGTGTTTGGAACGCATTACGCTTGTTGATCATGTTCCCTTCGCCGTCGATCTGGTACGACCTGTAAAAGTGCGCGCCTGATTCTACTGGACCTCGACCGTCGTCCTCCACCTTGCCGCTCCAGAAAATCACCTTGCCGTCCGCGTCTTTCGCCTGCAACTCGAGCCAGACGTCGAACGAGTCCACTGTGCCTGCCGGGAAGAAGTGGCCGATCTTTCGCGTACGCACCACGGCATCGACGCGCAGGGTTTGACCGGGTTGATACGTGCCCTCCTCAATGGGAGCCATCATTTTGCCGACTTCGCGAATCAGGACGGCGCCCGCCTGTTCGGATTCTTCGCCGACGGCGAAGGTCGACGAGATCTGCTGCGCGTCCGTGTTGCGACGCCGCATCTGGGTCTGCCCCTTGCCTTCTTCGATGGGCGACGCCGCGAAGATATCCACGCTGATGAAGCCGGACTTCAGGAACTTCTCCACCTCCTCGAGCTGCTTCTGATCCTCATTGACGTACGCCAGCGCCGAGTTTGCCGCGGCGAAACGATGGTTGTGAATTTTGCCGTTGATATTGCCTGGGTCCTTCGAGTCGACCAGAGGCATATGGCATTGCCCGCAGGCCTGGCCTTCCTTCGGGTAATAGAACGACCGGGCGCCGTGGCCGAAGCCGCTGGCTTGCCAGTTGTCGTAGTCATTGAAGCCGCGGACCCACCTGTATTCGTTCACGGGCACGTCCAGGTGCACCTTGTGGCACGTCGAGCAAAACTCCGAGCTTTGTTCGCGCATGAACGGCTTGAGCATGGTCTTGCGATGAGGCTCGGGATCGAGATACGTCAGAAAGCGGTCTAAACGTCGGATGAGCGGCTGGCGGCTCGAGGCCAGTTCGTGTAGCGGCGGGTACTCGATGGTAAAGCCGCCGTTGCCCATGGAGCTGTCGACGTGCACAATTGCGTGACACGAGAGACACCCGAGTCCGTTCTGGGCCTCGGGCGTGTCGATCTGGTCCTTGATCGGCTTGTCGAACCGGCCGTTGAAGAACACTGCGTGATCGTGACAGCCGGCGCACCACTTCGTCGGCTTCGTCCCCACTACGTCCTGCATGTACTCAATGGACTTCCGGTAGAACTGGTTGTTGAACGACCCGAAGTGATGGGCAGAACTGTTCCATTGCTCGTAGATGTCTTTGTGGCACTCGCCGCAGAGTTTCGAGTCCATGAAGAAGTTCGATGGAATCGTGGAGCCCGTGTTCGTGTTTGCGGACGATGGCCAGAACGGCGACTTCGGACCGGCGCCTTCGTCGCTCATGCTGGTGGGGACGATCAAAGGGTTGGTGATCCGGTGGGTGGGGTCGGGCCGAGCCTTCCGGTAAGCGGCCGCTGCCAGCGGTATCGCGATTGCAACCGCGAGAGCGGCGGGAATCAGCCGATTGCGGGCCCGCCAGGTCTGAGCAGCATACCAGGCAGCGCCGCACACTCCGAGAACGATGTGGAGGTTCAGAATCCAGCGAACGTCTCGCGTGGCCCCATGCCAGGCAAGGTACAAACCGAGGACCGCCGATGCCGCCATCAGGATAGTGGCCAGGGAGCGCACCGCAATGACCACAATGATGCCGAGCATCACGTGCAACAGCACGTTGGTCATGTAGAAGATCGAAGGCGTCGCAAAGCCGGCGATGTAGCCGGTGTTCAGTAGGAAAGCGATAACAAGGATTTCCCGCAGCTTCATGTAGGTCCCAGTGGACGTAGGAGACGTAGCGCTGGTCGTTGATTGTAACGCTGCTGATAATCGCGGTGAATAGTAGATTTAGGGTATTGCTCGGAAGCCGGGTAAGGATAGCTCGACATGCCGTGAAATGGAAGCGGCTCAACGGTTTGCGAGTGCGCGGTGTTCGGGTCGCGATCCTTGGCCCAGCCGTCGACTTTGAGCACGAAGTCGCGCTTCCATCCCGGAGGTGGCGGGGGCGGCGTCTTGAAGCGAAGGCGGAGCTCATCGCCCGAGCCCATGATTACGTAGCGATCGTCGACCCCTCCCAGAAGCTCGAGTACATCGCCATACCTGGTGTACATCCCTGGGGTGGGGTTCCAGTTTGAAGTGGTTCGGACCGAGCCGTAGATGAACTGATCCGGCTGCTTGCGTTCGGGATGGACCTTGACGGCCGAGAAGCCACGGAAGTGCAGATCGGCGGAGGTCATCGCCACCGGATTCAGCCGCACCTCAGGCGTCTTGGTAATCCCGAGGAAGATCTCGTCCCAGTAGACGCACAGGTTCGTCACGATGCGCAGTTCGCGGTGCTTGCCGACCGGAACGGCGATGTACTTGGGCTTGCCGTCGGGCATTCCCATGTCTCGGTCGATCGTGACCCACTTGGCGGAGGGGTCCTTGGCTTGTAGAAAGGGCGTGATGAGACCCGCTTTCGATTCTTGTGAAGCGGCGAGGAAGGTGGAGCCATCGGGCCAGTCGACCCAACCTCTCAAGATCAGGACCGCGTCATCGGGCACATTTGGAAACTTGAAAGCCAGCACGTGAGGCTCCGCGATGCCGCGATAATCGCGTTTGAAATCGTAGGGATCGGCCGAGCGCCAGGACGGCGGGATTCGCTTGGTGATGCTGTAGAGCTTGAACTCGGGGTAGGGCGGGGACTTCCATTTCTCGTTCAGGAAGATCTCCTCGTTCGCCGGGTGATCGATGGTCATCAAGTGGATCTGGTCCAGATAGCTGACTTCGGCCAGTTCTTCCGTAACGCGGATCTCGTAAGGCTCGGCCAGCTGAGGTAATTGTATGTACTCGTCGTGATCCACTGCGAAGAACGTGCCATCGCCCGAACTGGCGCCCAGCGGAGCCACTCCGAGCACATCGGTGACGAACTCGAACTCTTTGCCGTTCCAAGTCCAGATCATGGGACAGGAACCGGAGAGCCGTTGGGCCTCTTTGTAGTTGTAAGCCTTGTTCGCGGCCTGCTTGATCTCGTTTTGCATCAGCCCATTCGGCCAAGTGATGCGAACCGTGTCGACCTCTTTGTAAGCGCCGATTTCGAAGGTGAGCGGTGAGCCATCGTAGTACTGGCGTTGATAGAACTTGCCGGCCTTCACCTCCACGTAAGCTCCCTGCGCGAGTTTCAGATTCTTGACGCCGGTCAACTGGACCGTAATCCAGTTGGGCTTTGGCGTGGCTCGGCTGTATTCGATGCCCTCGTTGGTGACGCGGTCGATGCGGCCATCGCCGTCGAGGTCGTGATAACTCGGCATCGGCGCAACCGTGGCGTTGGTGGCGTCGTACTTGCCAGCCAAGCGATCGCGGTAGAGGATCCCGTCCACTTGGAGGTCGAACGACCTACTGTCGGGGTTGAGCCGAACCTCGGCCGCCTGTTTCACTGGACCGGCCGGCGCAAAGGGAAACTCGGCGGCGGCGAAACCTGCAGGCCCTTGATTACGCAAGAGAACGGGCTTGTCGCTGAGCAGGAAAAGATCGAGGTCGTAGTCGTGATCGTAATCCATCCAGATTGCGCGATCGAATCGAGATTTCGGCAGGTCGGCTTGATGCAAAACGAACCCAGCGGCCGTCTTGCGCAGCAGCCGAGGACCGTCGGCTGTGAGAACGCACAAGTCCATCAGGCCGTCGTTGTCGAAGTCGCCGGCGGCTGCCGAGATGACGTTCTTGATATCCGGATTCGCAGAAATCGAACCGGCTCGCCAGGTGATGACATCCCTGCCAATCACGATGGACCCCTCCACTGGCGCCGGAAATGGCTTCTTCTCCCATCGTGCCGTCACGCGGGTCGCGGGTTGGTCGGGAAGTGGATCGTAGATCTCGGCGTAATCCGACCATTCCATGTCCTCGGGAATGACCGCGCCTTCCTGGCTCTTTTTGAGAGCCTGGAAGGACTGTAACTCAACGGCTGCTTTCTCGCGATCGCCCTGAGTTCGATAGACGTTGTAAAGCTGAAAATGCGGAGCCGCTAGCGTGTGATTGAGCCGGATCGCCTCCTGGAATTCACGGATGGCCTCTTCCATTCGATTGTTCTGCCGGTGCAGGACCCCGAGGTTGTAGTGCGATACGGCCTCGGTGGGGACCAGCTGAATCATGCGCTGAAACTGCGGCAGCGACTTGTCGAACTCGCCTTCCTTCTTGAACACCATGCCCAGGTTGAACCAGGTATGGGGAATCTCGGGGTTTGATTTCTGGACCTTCTCGAGTTGTGCGACGCCCTCTGCCGTCTTGCCGGCGCGGAGCAGCGCGAGCCCATAGTTGAGCTGCTCACGGGCCGAGTTCGGCGCGAGGTCCAACGCCTTCTTGAACTCGTCGACGGCTTGCACTTGGGTCGTGGGGTTTTCATAGAAGGCTTTGCCGAGATTGCGGTGACGGGCGAGGCGTTCTTCGAGATCTGTTTGCGCTGGCGACAGGAAGAACAGCGCAAGGACAAGGATGACGTAGCGCACTTACTTAGTTTAGACGCCGGGTAATCCCTTAATTGAGAGACAATCCTTGTGATTACGACACTGGACGGGTGGAGGCGCAAAATGCAGGTTAGTGACGTAGAACGGATCATCCTGGCCAATCAATATAAGATCCTGGCCCGGCTCTATCCGGATAGCGCTAAAAAGTACACTCAGTTCAAAAAGATCGTGGAAGGCGGCTTTGAGACGGAGTACCCCCGCCTGAGGGCGGGATTCGCCGATGACAGCGACCCGGAGTCTTGCCAGGAAGTCGCGAATATACTCGAGATGTTTCGCGCACTCGACATTGCTTCCAAGAGCCTCGGAGACCTTTCGGACTTGAAGACGCACCGGATGAAGTTTCAGGGCTTCGACGGGCATCACGAGGGTCCCCAATTGGACTATGTGCGGCACGTGATGAAACAAGGCCGCTGGGAAGAGTCGAATCGAGAGGACCTGGATAGTCATCGCTTGATGCTCCCCCGATATCGACGGATGCTGGAGCGGTGGCAATCCTGTCCCGAGCCTTGGGAGCTCACCAAGGAGGATGTCGCGTACATCGTCGCGGCCTGGGAACGATCCGTTTCCAGTTGACTCTGACCCAGGAGGAGGCCTGAGGATAAGCCAGGTGGAGAGGCTCTATCGCATCCAGGAGTTTGCCGAACTCGCGGGCGTCACCGTGAAAGCGCTGCACCATTACGACCGGCTGGGCCTGTTGCGCGCCAGACGGACGTCCGCGGCCTACCGGATCTATTCAGAGAAGGATCTGGAGCGCCTGGAGCAGATCGTCGCATTGAAGTTTCTCGGTTTCCCGCTGAAACAGATCGGTCAGATGCTCGATCGAGGCGTAGTCACGTTCAAGGACGCATTGAGAATGCAAAGGACAGGCCTCGAGGAGAAACGACAACTGTTGAGTCGAGCCATCCATGCCATCGAGCAAGCCGAGCGGGCCAGTGAACCAGATGCCCCGGCGGCTCTGCGCAAAATCATCGAGGTGATTGGAATGGATGAGAGCATCGACGCGATGAAGCGGTATTACACGCAGCAGACGTGGCCACAAGGGCGAGGTCATTACGCGGACTGGCCTTCAGCGGAATGGAAGAACTTGTATCGGGACGTCGAAGCGGCGTTGCGCGTGGTTCCAGAGAGCCCGAGCGCGGAGGCACTGGCGATCCGATGGATGGAACTTGCGGAGCGCGACACCGCAGGCGATCCTGACTTACGTCTCGGATCTCTGAGAGCCTGGAACGATCGACACTACTGGCCTCCGGAACTGCATCGGCGGTTGGCGATTTGGAACGCAGATCAGGTATGGGAGTACATGAGCCGCGTTTTTCTTGCGATGCGGCGCTGCAGATTCCCCGGGGACCGGTGGGCGGACTATGTCGGGATACACGAAATGGATGAGTGGCGAGAGCTGTTCCTCGAGGTCAGCGACGCTGTCGAAGAAGATTCGTCCGGGAAGCGCGCTCAGGAACTTGCCCGGAGATGGCAGAAAGTAAATCCGGCACGGTCCAGAGAGGCCCCATTGTTCGACCGTTGGAAGGAACTGGCTTCCGGCCGCGAAGACCTGATTGAGCGACAGTTGGCGCTGTTCAGTCTTGAAAAGCTCTGGGGATTTATCGGTAAGGCCATCTACATCCGGCTTGTAGCCGCCTCGCAGTAGATCGACCCGATGCTCGGCCTTTTGATCCGGCTTACGGGCTCCATTTGATGAGAGCTTGATGGAGGGCTTCGATCGAGACGGGTTTCGAAATGTAGTCGTCCATGCCGGCGTCGAGGCATTCTTCACGAGCCCCGGCCATGGCGTGAGCGGTCAGTGCCACGATAGGAATACGCGGCGCTCCCAGTTCTCGGGCGCGAATCTCGCGTGTAGCCGTGAGGCCGTCCATCTCCGGCATACCGCAGTCCATCAAGATCAAGTCGTACGGAAAGCGGGCGGCCATTTCGACCGCTTCACGGCCATTGGCGACGACATCGACGCGACATCCGAACTTCTCGAGCACACGAGCCCCAATGCGCTGATTTACGACATTGTCTTCGGCTAACAGCACACGGCGAGAACGATCTTGGTGCGCTTGTGGCGCGGGACGGCTGGAGGAAGCCCGCGGAGTCACACGGGGCAGCGGCAACTCCAACGTCAACGTTGTTCCCTTGCCCCATTCGCTTTCGACTTTCAACGAACCGCCCATGAGTTCAGCCAATTGGTGCGAGATCGCAAGGCCGAGGCCTGTCCCCTGATGGCGCTTGGCAATCGAGGAGTCGAGCTGCGTGAATTTTCGAAACAGCAGGGGAAGGTGGTCGGGAGCTATGCCCACGCCGGTGTCGCTGACTGAGATCGTGAATAGGTCGTCACGCTGCGCGAATCGGAGCTGGACGCTGCCCTTTTCCGTGAACTTGATGGCGTTGCTCAACAGATTGAGTACGATTTGACGGATGCGGCCGGCATCGGCTGAAACCCATGCGTGTGGCGCGTCGGATTGAAAATTGAAATCCAGGTTCTTTCCTCGCGCCGGCGGCGTCATGAACTCGTGAATATCCGCCAGACAGGCCACCAAGTCACAATCGTTAGGTTCAATGGTCAATTTACCGGCTTCGATCTTTGCGAGATCGAGGACATCGTTGACGATGCAAAGAAGCGCATCCGCGGAAACTCTTATGGCTTGGGTGTACTCTCGTTGGTCTGGGGTGAGCGGGGTATCCACCAGAAGTCCGGTCATACCAATGATGCCGTTCATCGGGGTACGAATCTCATGGCTCATATTGGCGAGGAATTCGCTCTTTGCCCGGCTCGCGTTTTCCGCTTCTTCTTTGGCGCGAGCGAGCGCTTCGTCCGCTCTCAACTGTTCCAATCGCCGGCGCCGGGTTTCAATTCCAAAAGACAAATCGGCCGCGAGTTCCTCCAGCAAACACATTTCCTCCGAATGAAAGGCATCGGGCTCAGACGCGTAGATCGACAGCGCGCCGATCACACGCCCCTCCACTCGCAAGGGCATCGCGACCATCGAGCACAATCCATATGCCGTCACCGTATCGCGCCATGGATCGAACGAAGAATCAGAACGGATCTCGTTGATGACGCACGTGACTTGCTCACGGATTGCCCGGCCGACCGGCCCTCGACCGCGGGGCTCATCGGCCCATGTGACGTCAATCTCCGCAATATAGCTGCTGCTACGACCGCCAGCTGCGACGGCGCTGACGCTCTTGCGCTCATCGTTTTCGGCGAACGCAATCCACGCCATTGGATAGCCGCCCGCATCTGTGATGGCAGTGCAGATGTCCGTATACAAAGCGGACTCGTCGCCGGATCGAATGACGGATTGATTGCTGGCCGAGAGTACTCGCATCGCCCGTGTGACCCGCCGGATCTCTTCTTCAGCTTGCTTGCGGTCCGTGATATCTCGGAAGATGCTCTGGTGGTACTCTTCTCCATCAACCTCGACCAGCCGGGCGCTGACTTCAACGGGGAAGGGAGTCCCATCGCGGCGTCTGTGAACTGTCTCGAACACCAGGCTCCCCTGGGATCGAACCGTGTCCCAGATTCCCTGAAAGCTCCGGGGTGCGCTCACGTGCCGCAGCTCAGTCACTTTCATCTTCGTTAACTGATCAAGCGAGTAACCATAAACTTCGGTAGCCCGATCGTTGGCCTCGACAATGTTTCCCTTCGAATCGACCAAAATGACAGTGTCGTTCACAAAACGGCTGAGACGGGAATAGCGGTCCGCAAGTGCACGCCGTTCGATGCATTGCATGCGGAAGAAAACCCCTGCTGCAAACATCCCCGTGGCCAGCAACAAACTGAGGACGATGCCCATGGATCGTGCGCGGTCCCGGAGAGGCTCCCAAATCTCATTGCCATCCATCTTGACTACTAACGCCCACGGTGAGTCCGGGATCCGGCGTAACGCGGCTATGACTTGAACCCCCCGATAGTCGGTACCGTAACGGATTCCTTCTATTCCGCTGAGAGCGAGGCTCGCTGTCACATCCTGATGCGGCGCCATCGTGAGATGAAGCGCGGCCCCCTGCTTGTGCCGGAGTTCGTTCAAGTACCGGACTCGGCCGTCTTCCAACCGGACTAATAGACTTTCCGCGGTTGGGCTCGGAGTCGGCCAGGCCTGGATCAGGGCGTACAGGAATGCGGTAGCCTCCACCCGAAGGTGAACCACTGATCGAATCTCCCCGCCGTTCTTGGGAAGCATGGGGGCTGCGACATCCAGATAGATGGAACCTGGCGTGGGCTCATGTAAATCGGAAATCACGGGCGTACGGGTCGCAATAGTGCGCTGGACGAGATCCTGGATGGTTTGATCATCGGAGGTGGTCTGCGCCGAGACTGCAATTCTCGTCTGTCCATACCGGTCCAGGACCGCGGCGCGGGTGTACCCATATACATTCAAAAGAGTCTTCAGCCAGTTGCGTACGCCTGGCGAGTCCTGTAAGAGATTCAGGTTCGCTGCCAGTGCCTTGGCATCGCCCATCCGCTCGTTCCGCCACGCTTTGATCTGTTGCGTCTTTAGATCGGCGATTGCGGAAAGCTGTGCGTTGATGCCTGCTTCAATGCTTCTTCTCTGTGATTGGTAATAGAGGTAGGCGGCGAGGCCGACGCTCACGGATATGGCGAATAGAATGAGCGCAATGACAACGATCCGCCGTACGGATCCGGTAGCGTCAGTCCGCGAGGTCAGCGCGCATTTGGCGATCCGAAACAACCGGCCGAGTCCTCCTCTTCGCAGAACTCATCGGCCTGTCAGATCTGAGTCTTAAAAGAGTTGGCTGATCCATAGATCCCGGTGTTCTTCACGAGGGCGATAGCTTGGCCGCTCCAGTTGGGCGCTCGAGTGACCTTGGCGCTGTAAGGCCACACACAATACCCGGCGAATTGGACACTGACGCCCACAGCCTGGAGGTTGGCGGGTTGATGTCGACCTTGACGAACGAGGTGGCTGCTAAGAGGCCGTGAGCAAGAAAGTCATGGCCATGGGCGAGCGGGCGACTTAATCAGCCGAAAATTCACCTCAAATGCCACTGCCGCCGTTACCGGGTTGCCGTCTTTTGGGGCTGGTTTAAATCGCCACTGCTTGACGCGTTCGATTGCCTGCCATCCAGGCCCGATCCCAGGCTGCGCACGACCTTCAGGTCTGTCGCTAGCTTTTCTGGCTTCTTCCGTGTACTCGGGTTCACCTTTGTGAATAAGAACCGGGGCAGTGATTTTGACTGCCACCGGCCGTGAAAGAGCAACTTTCGAGACTTGCGTCTCGACTTTAGCTTCCCCCCGGAGCGCAGTTTCCGCCAAAGTCAGACGAAACGCAACAATACGTTTCAGGTCATCGTCGACCGTGGTAGACCTCTACTTCAGCCCATGAAACCGTTGCGACGGCGCTATAGTCGAGAAATGCCAAAGGGCCCTGTTGTCCGGCTGGATCCGCAGACGCCGGACCTTCAGGCGGTTCTCGAAAACCTTTCGGCCATGGCGTTGGTGGGCGAAGACCTATGGCTCGGGGGCGATGAAGGGACTTGTCTCGAGCGCGTCACCCGAGATGGCCCGGATTTTGCGAAGCACCGGCGATTCGACCTCGCCGAGATTCTCGACTTGCCGGCTACCTCGGAGATCGACATCGAAGGAATGGACCACGATGGCGGTCATCTGTGGGTCATCGGGTCGCACAGCCTGCGCCGTAAGAAACCCAGTCGCGGCGATTCGGATCGAAAAGTCAGAGAGTGCCTGGGCCGGGTCGATTTCCAGCCGAATCGGCATACTCTGGCCCGCTTGGCCCTGGAGGATGGCAAGCCGATATCGGGATCGATGCTTGAGGGCGACCGGGAGGGAAATCTGTTGACGAAAGCTCTGGCTGGAGATCCTCTGCTGGGCGTTTTCTCTGAGATCCCCAGTAAAGATAACGGCATCGACATCGAGGCTCTCGCGGTGCGAGAGGATCGCGTGTTCGCCGGACTGCGCGGTCCGGTGCTGCGAGGTTGGGCAGTGGTGCTGGAGTTCCGGGTAAAAGAGACCCGCCCTCCCGCACTTGCCCTCAACGGTGGGGTGAAAAAGCATCTCCTCAAGATGCAGGGCCTGGGAGTGCGAGATCTGACGCTCCGCGGAAGTGACTTGTACCTTCTCGCGGGGCCCACCATGGATCTCGATGGACCTTCGGCGATCTATCGTTGGAAAAACGCCCTCAAGGCGAAGGAAGAGGCGGTCGTGTGGGATCCCGAGGAAGTTTCGCAGATCCCGTATGGCAAAGATTCCGACCACGCAGAGGCGCTTTGTTGGCTGGACAAGGATCGGCTCCTGGTGTGCTATGACTCTCCCGGTAAGGGACGCTTGGTGGGCGAGTCCGGTGTGAGGCTGGACGTGTTCGATGTCTAGGCGCGGCCCACGGCGGTGAGTGTTTTCAAGCCTCGGGCCACAAGGAGGCGTCCGGAAATGGCTGGGGTTGCGAAGACCGGTTCTGCAATCGAGCCTTTGCCGGCGAGTTGAAAAGCGCGACCAGTCTTAACGGCGAAGACATCGCCGTCCTCACTCGTGATGTATACTCGCCCGGATGCGGCGATGGGCGAAGCCGAGAAATTCGTTCCAGCTTCCGCAACTCGCTGCTGATAAATTCGCGAACCGTCGTTGGCATCGTGGACCGTCAACACTCCATTGTTGCCGAGAACGTATATGAGACCGTCGACCACTAGCGGTGTGGCCATGTACGGCGCTCCGCGCTCCGTGCTCCAGATCACGTGACGGTTGGCGCGCTCGCCCGCGGCGAGAGTGATGTCGCCGCGGGCGTCAGCGCGTATGGCGTAAATCGGACGTTCCGGACCACCGCCGGTGATGACGATGCGGTCGCCGGCGATGACCGGGGCAGGGATACGATCCCAAGGTTGAGCCGTAGAGTTGTTCATCCGCCAGATCTCTTCGCCGGTACGAGCGTCATATGCGCGAACCCATCGCGGGCTGTTGGCGATGATCTGCATGGACCCGTCAGGAGCGCGATAAACAGCGGGCGTGCTCCAGGTCATTCCTTCGTTGCGCGCCGCCGTCCAGACCTGCCGGCCCGTGGCGAGGTCCAACGCCACGAGCGAACCGTTGCGTTCAAAATCATTCTGCACGATTACGAGATCCCCAACGATCACCGGTGAGCTCGCCGGATCGAGTGCGAACTTCGGATTGTCGGGTTTGATCTCCTTCGTCCACCGCACTCGGCCGTCGCGGTCCAAACAAACGACGCCGTATTGGAACACTGGCGCGACAATAAAGCGGCCCTCGGTAGCTGGGGTCGCGTTGGCGTAGGAGGCTCGGACGTGGCGGGCTTGGCCCGGGGTGCCTTCCTGAATCGTGCAGTCCCAAAGAACCCGACCAGAGCGACGGTCGATAGCGAGAACTTGCCACTTGTGCGGAATCAGGTCCGTTGCGAACTCGACCTTATCGTTTACCTTAATGTCGACAGTGGATGTGCCCGAGGCAAGTGCAGTGGTGACATACACGCGTTCGCCCCACACAACGGGGCTAGCGTGCCCGATGCCCGGGATCGGCGTCCGCCAGCGGACGTCCTTCGTGCTCCAAGTCACGGGCGGATCCGCATCGCGGCCGATGCCGGTAGCATTCGGTCCCCGAAATGATGGCCAGTTGCGTCCGACTGCAAAAGGGGCGGAGCCGATCAAACCCAGGAATGCGCGTCGCTGCACTGTGAGAGAGACGCATGTCTCCTGAAGAGGTCACGTCTTCGGCTTCTCATCCGGCGACCGGCCCGAATTGCGGATGTTCACAAACCGGTTTAGCCAATCGAACCAGAAGGGTGCTCCTTGCGAGACGGCGACGGCAGTCATGATCCATCCAATCAGGTGGGCCAGGACGGCGAAGCCGAGCCAGTCCTTCAAAGTCTTTGCACGCCAGGCGGCAAGCTCTTCGGTCCAGCCCGTGAGCTGACCAACGACTTTACGTTCATCGTCGGTAAGCACATCGCGGTCCGTGGGATTCTTCGCGGCGCGCGCCGACGCATGATCCACCACTACCTGCCGAATCGTCGGGTTTACCCAAAGCGTCCGCGCAATCTTCAAGGAGTCGGCGTTGAGAAACAACGTGATCCCCACCGCGATAACAATCGTGTAGAGGTGGGCGTTCCTCTTGTACCAGCCGCTCACGCGGTCCATGGCGCTGTTGAACCAGTCTTCGATTTCCTTCTTCAAACGCTCGACATTTCCGTCCGCCGCTTCTACCAGGATCCTGAGTTGGGTCTTGACATCTCCCTCGGGAAGAGCAGACACGGCGCTTGTGATCGCTATGATCGAGTTGTGAGGGTGGGGGCCGGACAACAAGTCCATGAGGGCCGTGGCGAATCGATCCGATGGGATGTACGACGGAAACTTCTGCCTGGCATCCCGCACCAGTGAGCGAATCAAGGGATGCTCCGCAAGCCGTTCCGCGAGAGGAACCGGGCCTCTGAGCAGCTTGACGACGCCTTCTTCCAGGAACTTCGCGCGTTTATTGAGGGCGCCGGCGATCATTTCGGTGAGAGCGGTGCAGATTAAAGCCATGGTGAGGTAGATAAAGCTCAGGCCGATGGCTACGTCCAGTGCGGGAATTCCGAGCATGCGCCTCCCAAAGAGCGTTAGCAGCGTAAATGATAGCGCTTGAGCGACCTGCGTGCGCCAGCCTCGTACATCGCCTGCTACACTCGCCAATGGATGACACAAGTCTTGGATGGCGCGAAGGTGCGTCAGGAGATCCTAACGGAACTGAAGCCGCGGGTTGTGGATCTTACGGCAGCGAGCCGGCCGCCCGGTTTGGCCGTCGTACTGGTGGGCAATGATCCCGCCTCAGAGATCTATGTGCGAGGGAAGGTGAAAGCCTGCGCCGAACTCGGCATCTTCAGCCAGCAAATGTCGCCGCCGGCGAGCGTGACCACAGATGAACTCCTCGGGCTAATCGAGAATCTGAACGACCAATCCAATATTGATGGAATTCTGGTTCAGATGCCGCTGCCCTCGCATGTAGACTCGCGGCGGGTGCTGGAGGCCGTTTCGGCGGACAAAGACGCCGACGGTTTTCATCCAACCAATGTGGGACATCTGGTGGCCAATCGGCCGGCTGCCAGGGCGTGTACTCCCGCGGGAATCATGGAGATGCTGAGGCGCTACAACATCCCGATCGCTGGGCGGAAGGCCGTCATCGCAGGTCGTAGCGACATCGTAGGTAAGCCTATGGCGCTTATGCTGTTGCATGAGCACGCTACCGTGACCATCTGCCACTCGAAAACGTCTAACTTGGCGGAGGAATGCCAGAGAGCCGATATCCTGGTGGCGGCAATGGGTCGCCCTGCGCTGGTAACGCGCGAATTTATCAAGCCCGGCGCGGTAGTCATCGACGTGGGGATGAATCGGCTGAGCGACCCCGCAACCGTGGCGCGCGTCTTTCGCGACTCGCCGGAGAAGCTCGCGACGCTGGAGCGAAAGGGCAGTGTGCTGGTGGGCGACGTGGATCCGGCCGATATGGCGGAGATCGCAAGCGCCTATACGCCTGTGCCCGGCGGCGTGGGTCCGCTTACCATCGCCATGCTCATGGCCAATACAGTGATGCTGGCCGAGAAGCGGCTCGGAGTCCGATAATCTTCATGCTGCGAGTTGGGCTGACTGGCGGCCTGGCCAGTGGGAAGAGCTATGTCGGTGACCAACTTGTGCTGCTCGGGTGCTTCCTCATTAAAGCGGACCACCTCGGGCATTTAACCTTATTACCAGGTGGCGAGGCCTATCCGGCAGTAGTCGCGGAGTTTGGGCCGGACATTCTGAACCCGGACGAAACCATCGATCGCCGTAAGCTGGCCGCTCTCGTGTTCAACGATGTTGAGCGGCTGGCGAAGTTGAATGCCCTGGTACCGCCGGTTCGTCTACGTACGCAGAAGTTGATCGAGGGGTTTACGGCGACTCATCCGGACGGCATCGTTATCGTGGAAGCTGCCATACTAGTGGAAACGGGAGCGTACAGAAGTTACGATCGGCTGATTGTCGCCGTTTGTCCCGAGGAGGAGCAGGTGCGGCGCGCAATGCGGCGCGATGGGATCACGCGTGAGGAAGCGTTGGCGCGACTCCGTCGTCAACTTCCGCTCGCGGACAAAATCAAGGTGGCCCACTACGTCATCGATACGTCCGGTCCCAAGTCAAACACAGCGCAACAGATTCGAGCGGTCTATGAATCGCTGCGGAGCATAAATCAATGAAAACTAGAATTCTGCTGATCACGGCCTGCCTGATCGCGGCCTTCGTGTTGATTACGTCTCGCGCGGGTTGGAATATCCGGCGGCTGATGCCGGTGGCGGGAGCGGAGAAATTGTGGAACGGGCCTACGAGTGTTCGCGGCGCTGGTCTCACAAACGACGAGGTCAACAACATCGAGGTGTACAAGATGGGTCGCGAGGCGACGGCGTACATCACGAGCACGGTGTATCGCCGGAACTTCTTCCTTGAGGCCTATCCGGTGCGCGACCTTGGCTCCGGCTTCATTATCAGTGAGGACGGCAGAATCATTACGAACTATCACGTGATCGCCGGCTCGAGCCAAGTAGAAGTAACTCTGCCGGATCAGACCAAGTACAAGGCGGAAGTTCTGGTCCGCGACCGGACCGACGATCTAGCGCTAATCAAGATCACACCCAAGAGAAAGCTTCCGTTTTTGCATTTGGGCGACTCCGATAAAGTGCAGATTGGACAGAAGGTGCTGGCCATTGGGAATCCATTTGGACTGGACCTGACCTTGACGACCGGAGTCGTGAGCTCGATCGGCCGAACGATCCAGGGCAGCCAGGAGGGCGAGACTCTCGAGGGCATGCTGCAGACGGACGCGGCAATCAACTCCGGCAATAGCGGCGGCCCGCTGCTCGATTCGTCGGGCAACGTCATCGGAATTAACACGGCCATCTATGGCCCGAACGGCAACATCGGCATCGGGTTCGCGATGCCCATCAATCGGGCGAAGGCAATGCTCGATGATTTCCAAGCGGGCCGGAAGCCGGCGCGTCTCGGAGTCTCGACGGTGTATGTCGGAGGAGACTTAGCCGAAGCACTCGATCTGCCGCGCGAAGGCGGGTTGCTGGTTCAAGAGGTCACGCCGGGCACGGCAGCGGATCTGGCGGGCATTCAAGGAGCGCGTCGCGCCGTGGTGATCGGCAACACGCAGATCGGTATCGGCGGCGATCTCATCATGAACATCGATGGAAAGCCCGTCGATCGCAGCGACGCAATCATCCGGACCATCGGAAAGAAGCACGCAGGCGACCAGGTCGATATCGTGGTATTCCGCGGCGGCAAGAAGGTCACACTGAAGGTGAAGCTGGGGGCTCGGCCGGCGGAGTTGTAGCCTGGTTCAGTTTCTTCGCGAACACGACGTAATCCAGTCCGCCGAAGAACGCTTCGCGGAATGGTTCCGGAATCGCGTTTAACGACGGCATCGACTCGGCCGCCGGCGATAGCGGCTGAACCTCGATTTCGCCGAAGCCCGCTTCTTCCAGATAGAACACCAGCAGAGGCGCTGGCACGGGTCGTGTGTGGGTGGGGTCGAGGTAGAAGTGCGTCCCGAAGATCGCGAGACACTCGGGATTTGGGGTCTCGAACGCCGCGATGCTTCCCGGCTTCGCCTTCGCCCCGATCAGATTGATTAACTCTGGCAGCAGAGCCGGCGGCAGGTGCTCGATTACTTGCGCGCAGCGAACCCCTGCGACCGAGCTATCGGGAAGAGTTCTTAGATAGCCGAACATGTCGGCCGTCTCCGCCTGGAGTCCTTTCGAGTGACAGACGCCGATGGATTCGGCGCTGAGATCGATGCCGCGAGCAGGCAAACCAGCTTCTTGGGCGGCCTCGAGAAACTCGCCGCGGCCGCATCCGAGATCGAGGACTTCCGCGGCGCCGCGAAAACGCTCGATGTAGATCTGTTGGCCCTTACGGATATCTTCCTCGGCGCCGCGAAATCGGTCCGCGAAACGGAGCCAGTCAATCGTTGGGGCGGGATCTTGTGCGCCGCCTGAGGCCAGGGGAGCGGGCGCGGCCTGAGTAGACTGCGGCGTCGCTGCGATTCGCTGACGAAGTACGCGCAACTCTCCATGGATCATCGCGTCGATCTCGCCGCGGGCGCGGAGCATGTCCTGCCACATCTTCTCTTGCACTTCCTTGGCGGCCGTGAGCAACGCGCGCTCGTAGTCCTCGTGCATCTGTCGCAGTTCGCGGCGGAACTCGGCCTCCGTGTTGGTCAGGCGATGCTGATACGAATTGCTGAGTTCGGAGATGGTCCGCAGCATGTACACTTCGCTCTTGAGGCGCTGCTCGTCGAAGCCTGCGCGCCACTCGGACCAATGTTTGCGAATGTCCTTCAGCTCGCGCGATTCGGCCAGCAAAATCTCGGCCTTCTGACCGTGCGCGAGCAGTTCGGACTCGAAGTTGCCCTGCATGCGCGCCATCTCCGTGCGAACTGCTGAGATCTGAGTATCCAGGTGTCCCGCCAGTTGCGACGACACGCGGTTCACGTCTTCGAAAGTCTCGAGGATCGCTTGGACGCAGAGGACGGCCGCCCGATTGAACTCCACCTGCTCGCGCACATGCCAATCCAGGGCTCGCGAAATAAGCTTCTTGACCGACTGCGCGATGGAATGCAGCAGGCCCGGCGGACGAGGATTCACGCGCCCAATGGCCGCGACCTTCGCCTCCGCCGCATCGCGCGCGTGCACGATGGGCATGAGATCCGGAAAGGCAATGTCGCCGATGCCCAGCGACCCGCCAGGATGACGGGCGCGGACGCGTCCCTGAATCTCCCGGATGACAGCGGTCAGTTGTTCTGTCTTACTCTCTTCAGTGGCCACGTTTGCGCTTCTTAGGCCGCTCCCAGCTGGCGGTGACTTTGGTGTAGATGCCGCCGCGAGGCGTGAACTCACCGATCACGGTCGCCGAGATCGGATCGCAGGCGCGCACCACGTCTCGCAGGATTCGATTCACGATGTTCTCCTGAAAAATCCCGAGGTTCCGATATGCGAGCGTGTACATCTTGAATGACTTCAACTCGAGACAGGCGCGGTCCGGTACATACCGCAACGTGATTTCGCCGCTGTCCGGAAGACTCGTTTTCGGACAAACCGAAGTGAACTCGGGCATCGAAATCTCGATTTCATAGCTCGGATACTGATTGGGCCACGTCTCGATTTCAGGCAGTTCCGCCTTCACCCCGGCGCTCGCGTGCTCGTCGGTGTATTGCCGTTTCACGCCTTCGCCTCCTGGTTCGCTGTGATGGTCCGAGCCAGCAGGTCCAGAAAGAGGCCCACGTCCGTGACGACGCCGACCGCCTGACCCGTACCGCGGTCACTGACTTTCGTCGCGACCGCCGGGTTGATATCGACGCAGACGATCTTCACCCAGCTCGGCAGCATATTCCCGACGGCGATCGAGTGCAGCATCGATCCCAGGCACAGCACGACTCCGGCGCCGCGGAGATGGTGTGCGTACGAGTCCTGCGCCATGTTCATATCGGTGATGGTGTCGGGCAGGGGACCATCGTCGCGCAAACTGCCTGCGAGCACAAACGGAACCTTCGCTTTCACGCACTCGTACATGATGCCTTTCGTGAGCCGGCCCTGCTCGACGGCTTTGGAGATGCTGCCCGCGTGGTAGATGGCGTTGATGGCGCGCATATGATTGCGGTGGCCATGCTCCTCTTGACGGCCGTCACTCTGACGGATCCCGAGTGAAGTGCCGAGAAGCGCCGCTTCGATATCGTGTACGCCGAGCGCGTTGCCGCTGAGGATTGCGTCGACCCAGCCTCCGCGAATCAGATCCGCCAGCGGCCGTGCCCCGCCGGTGTGGACGACCACCGGTCCCGCGACGACAACAATCTTTTGTCCCGACGTCCGCGTCTGTTTGAGCAGCGCCGCGGTTTGGCGTACGGCCGTTTCCACCTGCCGCTCCGAGGAAATCCCGTTGGACATGAAGGCGAACGCCAGCCGGTCACGTTCCTTGGACTCGGGGATGACTCGAATCCCGCGCATCCCCACGACGACTCGATCGCCGGCGCGCACGTCGCGGAGCTTTCGGCAAACCGCGCGGTTCTCCTTGACGACCACCAGCGCGTCCATGCGTTGATTCTGGACCTCGAGCCATTCGCCGTCGTAGCGGACCAGCGTGCGATGGTTCGTGGTGGAGTAGAAATCCTCCGGCGCACAGAAGTCGCGTTCGACTTCACGGAGATCGGCGTCACCCGCGGAAACGGGTGAGCATCCAAGGCCCAGGAGCTGATTCAACAGCACGTCCATCTGCTCACGGGTCGGGGTTTCGACGCGCATGCGCAGGTACGACGGCTCGGCGTTGGTCCTCCCAATGCGGAACTGCTCGACTTCGAAGCGGCCGGAGTACTCGACCACGCTATCGAAGATCTGCTCCATGATGTGGGAGTCGATGAGGTGTCCCTCGGCTTCCACCACATCCTGGAAACTGAGGTTCGGGGTTGAGCCGGGGGAAAGCTCGGCCTTACGAGAGTTCATGAGTCTCACTTCAGAATAGCGGAGCCCACCATGAGATAGCGTTCAGGCTGCCCGGGAACCTCAGCGCTGGTGACTCTACTCGGATCTCAGAAGCGACATGGGGTCCACTCGCGCCGCACGCCGCGCCGGGACCCAACTAGCCAGCGTCGCGACGGCGATCAGAGCCGCCGAGATGAGCAAGAAGGTCAACGGATCCGTAGCCGCGACTCCGAAAAGGAGCGTCTTGATCAGCCCGGTAAGAGCCAATGCCGCGACAATCCCGATGCCGACGCCTGTCAGTGCGATGACCATCCCGCGTTTTACCACGAGCGCCATCACTCCACCCACGGTCGCGCCGAGCGCGATTCGAATACCGATTTCCTGCGTGCCTTGATTCACCAGGTACGACATCACGCCGTAAGTGCCGATGGCCGATAGCGCCAACGCGAGGGCTGCGAAGAGACTTAGGAGAAGCATCGAGAAGCGCCGGCGCGCGAGGGACTCGGCGACCCGATCCTCCATGGTTCGGACCTGGTAAACCGGGAGGTCGGGATCGATCTCACGAATCGCTTTCTTCACCGGCGCCGTCATTGCGACTGCGTCTGACCCGGAGCGAATCACGAGCGTCATCGCGCGAGTAGGGACCTGAGTTTGCGGGAAGTAGCAGCCCATGCGCGAATCTGCGTCGAGTGCGTCCTGCTTCACGTGACCCACGACTCCGACCACTGTGAGCCAACTGCCATCGGCGGCGAGATCCCCGGAGCGGATGCGCTTGCCCAGTGGGCTCACGCCAGGCCAAAGTTGCTTCGCCATCACATCGTCAACAATGGCGACCCTCGGGTTCGCTGCAACGTCCTGGTCGTTGAAGAAACGTCCACTGATGAGCGGAATCGCCATCGCTTCGAAGTAGCGAGCGCCAACCATGCGCTTATCCACATTGATGAAGCCTTCACCGGCCGGAGCGATGCGACCCTCGACGGTGATCGGCCCCCAGGAGAACATCTGACTCAACGGCAAGGCGCTGATGCCTCCGACAGCCGTGACGCCCGGTAAGGCTCCGAGGCGATCCCAGAGCTGCCGATAGCTGTTCAGAACCGTGGGCCCATCGGCGTACTTGCGACCCGCCATCGTGATCCCAACGGTCAGGACGTTCCTGGCGCTGAAGCCCGGGGGCACGTTCTGAGCGCGGGCAAAGCTGCGGACGAGGAGACCAGCCCCGATCAGGAGCACGACGGACAATGCGAGTTCCGAGACGACGAGGAGCTTGCGCAGGCTATTGCCTCGCTTCCAAAGCGATCCCGCCGCCGAGCCACGTCCGGCTTCCTTTAGATGCGTGTGCGGCTGGACTCCGCTCATCCGCAACGCAGGGACCAGGCCAAACAGGATTCCAGCTACGCCGGATATCAGTGCTGTCACGAGCAGAGCCTGGCCATCGACGGCGATGTCGTGAACGCGAGGCACGCTTTTCGGGCCCAACATCTGGATGCCGCGAACGCTGGCGATGGCGAAGACAACTCCCAACACCCCGCCGATCACGGCAAGCAGCACGCTCTCGGTCAGAAGCTGCCGCACGAGTCGTCCCCGGCTGGCTCCGAGCGCCGCCCGAATGGCGATCTCGCGATTGCGGCCGAGGGCTCGGGAGAGAAGTAGATTGGCGACGTTGGCGCCGGCGATCAGGAGCACGAAGCCGACAGATCCCACCAAGACCAACAGCGTCCGACGGACATCGCCGACTACTTGTTCGAGCAAAGGGATCACGTCGAAGGTGAGTCCACCGTTCGGCGGATAAACTTCAGGATGATCGCGTCGGAGCCGCCCGGTGAGGACGTCCATCTCCGTCTGAGCCTGCTGTGCCGTGACTCCAGGCTTTAGTTTGCCCAGGATGTTGAAGTCCTCTCGTCCGCGTATGTTCGCAGCCGCCGGCCCCAGGGGCAGCGGCAGCAGGACTTCGGCTTGCTCTTTCCAGCACAGTGGGATCCGAAGCTTGGAATTCACGTGACTTGAAGTCGCGGC